>Ga0208338_1000031_pt1 | contig 65614 bp, 57 predicted proteins | sample ForSoiNitrogNN91_FD_187858 | JGI IMG/M metagenome (GOLD analysis project Ga0208338, IMG submission 187858) | Forest soil microbial communities from Browns Valley, California, USA, that are Nitrogen fertilized - NN91 (SPAdes) | ecosystem: Environmental > Terrestrial > Soil > Temperate forest ...
AAGAGGGGCTTGCCCCCGCTCGTGCAATCCAACCAGCAGCGGGGGCAAGCCCCTCTTCCTGACTTGTTCCTTCCTCTGGTGGTACTGACCGTGTCCAAGAGTGTTTGTTAGAAGCCTCCGCTGGTACCACGAGCTCGATAAGAACCAGCTTTGACGTTTGTTTTGGTTTTCATTTTGTTCTCCTCGTTTAGAAGCCGCCCGAAGTACCGAGAACACGATACGAACCGGCTTTGACATTGGTCTTAGTTTTCATCTTTATTCTCCTTAACTTAGTGTGACTAGAACCCACCCATGGTGCCGCGGACCCGATATGAGCCAGCCTTGACCTTCGTTTTGGTTTTCATGGCGATGTCTCCTTTCTTGAGGGATGGTCATTTCAGAGACGCTGCGATGTATTCCACGACCAGCATCAGCGGCGAAACTTTTCTGACTTCGATCTCGACCGTTCCCGGCAGTCCGTGCTGAAGCGGAATCGCGACCACCTGATCGCGAAGCATTTGCAGCTCAACACGCACGCGCCCGTCCTTCGTTTCACCAGCAACAGTCGTCACCGTCGCAGCTAAAGTTCCATACTGGCCCCACGGAAAACCATCGAGCCGGAGCAACGCCGGCTGGCCAGGCTGAATTCGACCCAACGCCGATGCAGGTGGAAAATACGCAACGATCTTCAATCCGCCTTCGGGAATGATCGCGCCCAGCTTTGCACCAGCCTGAACAAAGGTCCCCGTATGCTGCTCGGTAACTTCACCAATCTGTCCACTCACCGGCGCCTCGACGCGACGATTGCCAATCTCATGCTCCATCCTTTTGACGGTTGCTTGATCGCTAAACCGCTGGCTCTCGATGCGTGTGATCTCACCCTTCAGTTTTTCAAGTTGCGCCTCGCGGTCACGGCCAATGGTCCGGTGTTCTTGTTCCAACTTCACGACTGCGAGTCGCGCAGTGGCAGCGGCTGCATCGCGCTTTTGTGTCTCTGACTTGAGACGTAGGAGCTCGAGTTCGGAAATGAGTCCGCTCGCACGCAAAGTGCTCAAGCGATCCTCTTCGATGTGAGCGAAGCGCGCGGCTTCTTCTGCTTCTTTCAACTGTGCGCGCGCCTGGTCCAACGCGGCACTGGCTGTTTGTCGCGCTTCGTCGAGCGCCTTTTCACCGGCTGCTATTTCACTGTGTAACGCGGTTACCTGGGATTCGCGCGCGAGTGGCTGCGCCTGCTGTTCCGCCAGCTTGAGTCGTTCGGAAGAGTCGTCAAGCTCAACGAGGAGCTGGCCCGCTTGCACGTGTTGTCCGAGCACCAGATTGTTATTGACGACTCGACCGGAGACCTGCGCTTCAATTGGATAAGCTGCGTGCTCGACTTCTAGTCGCGCTGTATTAGCAACTTCGTAGAGCGAGACGCGCGCTTGCCAGGCCCAAACAAACCAGCCTCCCAGAACGATGACGGCCACGACGATGCTGAGAACCGGTCCGCGAAAGTCGGACGCATCGAAGAGTCGCATGGAACGGGAGAAGGCGATGGACATGATGTTTAAGGATGGCCGTGCGGATCGAGACCCGCGCCGTCACCATTTGGATCCATGGAACTCCCCGCACCCGCTTTAACTTTTGTTTTTACTTTCATGTTCATAGCTCCTTTATGGCTTTGTTCCACCATTCGGATCGATGAGAACTCCCTGACCGGCTTTAACTTTTGTTTTCACTTTCATGTTCATAGCTCCTTTATGGTTTTGGGTCGCCGTGCGGATCGATACCGGTTCCCTCACCGGCTCTAATTTTTGTGTTCACCTTCATTGTTCATAGCTCCTTCATGGTTTTGGATCGCCGTGCGGATCGAGACCATTTCCCTCACCCGCTCTAACTTTGGTCCTTACTTTCATAAGCACTCCTCTCGTTGGTTATCCCATCGGATCGATACAACATCCGGCGCCGGCTTTGACCTTGCTTTTAACTTTCATGACGTTCTCCTTCCACATTTTGTATTTCTTTCCCATCGTTCGTAGAGCGGCGCTTCAAAAACAGAAACTCTTCCGCCGTGATGCAACATACGACCGCAATGGACCATCTGTATTGAACAAACAATAGCTGCCTAGAACAGATCTGCAGGTGGCGACGTATTCAGTTCTACAAATTTTCCTAACCGTGCGGTAGACGTCCGAACGATGGACCGCAGCGAAGGCGACTCTCATGAATAACCCCCCATCCATCAGCTCGACTTCTCAAACACTAAGACCCGGTCATCTCCACAGTCAGGTGCAACGTAAACACGTCAGGCATGGAATTACGCTTGCCGAGTTGAGGCTGCCTGCGCATTCGTACGAGCTTTCGTATTTCCATCTATTACTTGATGGCGATCACCGCGAGCCGCTCAAGCCATTCACGACGATCTTCTATCCTTCCGGCGTGACTCATCACGATGAGATCGGTATGCGAGTTTTTAGTGTGGCGCTGCAGGATGAATGGTTGGACCGTGTACGCGCATGCGGTGTCACTCCGCAAAGCGCAACCGCTCTTCCCGGCAGTGAATTGAGTCGACTGGCTATACGACTGTATCGTGAGTATCTAAACCTCGATCGCTGTTCGGCGCTCGTGATCGAAGGACTCGTGTTGGAGATGCTCGCACTCGTGGCGCGGCCTGAAAGAGCTCCTGAGCGGCGGCCGCCGGAGTGGTTGTCGAGGGTTGAGGATTTACTGAAGAATGGCTTTCAGGAAAATCTTACGATCGGAGAGGTGGCGGCGCAGGTTTCCGTTAATCCGGCTTACTTGTCGAGGGTCTTTCGCCAGTTTTACCATCGCGCGATTGGTGATTACCTGCACGACCTGCGTGTTCAGTTCGCGTGCGAGCAACTCGCTGATCCCGACGTCGCTTTATCAGCAATCGCTTTAGCCTCAGGCTTTGCCGATCAGAGTCACTTCACGCGCGTCTTCAAGCAGTGCACCGGCATGACGCCGGGAGCTTTTCGGGCGATGACATTAAGTCAAAGACAGTTCAGCCACGGATTACACGGATAACACAGATAAATCCGTGTAATCCGTATGATCCGTGGCTAAAACTTCTTTGAGGTTATTGGCCCTTCTCTGCGGCCGCTTTGAAACCGGTGCTGTTGATAACTTCCCGCAGCTTGGCTTCGTTTAACTTCTGGTCATCGTACTTGATTACGGCCTCGCCCTTTTCGGAGCTCACCTGTGCGTCTTCAACGCCTTCGGTAGCTTTGAGCGCTTTGGAAACCGAGGCAGAGCATTTCGCACACTTCATTCCGTCAACCTTAATGGTAACGGTCTTCGTGAAAGCGGCGGCTGTCATCACGCCGAGGGCCAGAACCATGACTAACCCCACAACAAGACTAGTGATCCGACTTAGCATCTCTCATCTCTCCTTCCATTTTCTGCATTAAGAGCGGCTTGATCTTTTCGTCGAACTCTTCGCGAAGAAGTATGCCGCTGATTATGTCACTTACTTTGCCGTCGCGATTTATGACGACGGTTAGAGGCAGAGTTTCCTCTGAACTAAAACGAGCTTTAATTTCACGGGTGCCGAGGATGATAGGGTAGTTGACTTTAAGACTTCTGGCAAATCTCTGTACGCGGCCCTTTAGCTCAGGCGGGTAAGTGATGCCGATGATTTGTAGACCTTGTTTGCCGTGCTCACGTTGGAGCCGTACCAGGTCAGGCATTTCCGCGCGACACGGCGGACACCACGTGGCCCAGAAGTTAATCATCACAACTTTCCCCTGGTAATCGCTCAAACGCACAGTGCGTCCGTCTACATCCTTGAGTGCAAACTGCGGCGCCTGCTCCAAACTCCTTTGCAGGATCGGAGCGATTGGTCCAAGGTCGATGTATTTGTGCAGCCAGTTTGCCCGGTCGATAAGTGCTGGAAGATCATTGAGCTCGTGGCCGGTGTCGTACCAAAGGACTTGCTTCGGTTGGCTGGCTGCGTCTGCGTATCGACGCATCGACTTTTCATTGAAGTATCGCTCAAAACGTGCGAACTGAAATAGCAGAGGTGTCGGCGCCGCATAAGGCACGTAATTGATCGCATCTAGCGAGACTACCGTTTTAAAATACTTGTCCAGTTGCTCTTTAGGTGTGCTTTCGCGAAAACTCACGTAATCAGGATCGTCACTCTCCAGTAAAATCGTCGTCTCACTCGGTATGCCTGCCATGAGCACGACTGTTTTAAGACGCCGATCAATCGCCGACAGTATCGCGCCCCAGTGAGCGCCCGCACTGTGGCCCACATAAGCAATGCGATCAGGATCGACATCAGATCGCGCGCGCAGTAAGTCTATGCCTCGTTTAAGATCAACTACTGATTGAATGAAATTATTCCGCACAGCTTCGGGCTCAGAACCGGGAGCGCTCTTACGCCAGGGCGCGGGACGAACGTCAAGATCATCCACGAGGAGCGAAACCACACCGGTCCGCGCGTATAGCACTGCTTCCGGAAGAAACTCCGTTCGCGTGCCCAATCCCCAATGACCAAAGACGACGCCCGCAAAGCGTCCCTTTTCGGCGGGCACGACGAGGTAAGCAGTAACCCGCCCACCCTTCGGACTGGCGTAGCTAATATCATGTATGCGCACGCCGTTCCGGTTTATGACGCCCGCTTCTTTGACATCAAGCGACGCATTCTGGTCGTAATCAAACACGCGCCGCAGCTCATCGATCGATTGTTTCTGCGCAAAGCTCGCGTGGCAAGACGCAACAACTAGAAGGAGCGGCCAGATTATTTTCATTTTAACCAGACTCACAACTTGGACTTATCGAGTGGCGATATTCGGGACTTATCGAGTTACGATATGGTCTTGCTAACGCCGAAGGCGTTCGCTAATTCCAGTCCAGCGTTGGAGCGCAGCGACAACGCTGGGTTATGCATAAAAAACAACGCTGAAACCCTGAAAGGGTTTGTCGGCCGGCGAACCCTTTCAGGGTTAGAACCCTTTTAATTTGATGGTACCCAGGGTTCTCGCAAGCTCGAACCCTGGGCTGAAATTAGCGAACGCCTTCGGCGTAGTTATTTTAAAGGTCCATGACTGTAGCGTCGTTGTACTTCGGCTAGATATTCCATCACTGCGTCTTCGACTCGTTCCGGAGTCTTGCGCGGCATTAGAGAATGGTAGAGATCGACGCAGGCGCGCAACGCACGAAGGCAGTCAGCGGCATCGTGGGTGGCGATTGTTCGTTGCAAGTCAAGGGCAAACTCTGGCGCGATCGTCTCGATTTTTCGTACGCCCGATGGACGTGCACCGGCACGAGCAAGCGCCAGTGGACCAAGAACGTTACCGCGCACAAATGACAGGAAGTCGATCGCCTCAAACAATTCCCCGCGCGCGATCTTCGTCGCAGCGTAATGCACCCAGATCCAGAATCGATCTTCGATCCACTGCGGTGAACGAGTCGGATACTCCGCTTTGCCCTGGGCCAGTGCACGGGAGAGACGTCCGTCCCTTTCCCAAAGAACACAAGGGTCTTCGACACGCGTCGCTACGTCATCCAAACTTACAAACTTCAGATCGACATGTAACAGAGGCGCTTCGAATAGACAGATGAGAACTCGAGGCTCTCCCACATGCTCACCAGTGAATGCGGCCAGGAGCTTCCCGAGCGAAGCCGCAATTTTCATTCGCTCAAGGCTGACCTCGGCATAATGTGCGGGTTCGACAGCGATGATAAGGTCCAGGTCACTGAACTCATCCATCGAGTTTGTGATAAAAGATCCACCCGCGGCGACGCCCACAATGCGCCGCTCATGGCTGAGTCGATCGATGCATCGCAGTAAGAACTCGCGGTGCGGCTCCATTAGAGAGCTTGGCAGTTTCATTGAAAACTGAAGCGTATTGTTCAACTTGTGAACGCGAATAAGCGCGGATCAGGTCCGCGTGAAATCCGCGTTCATCTGCGTTCCTATTTTAGTTTATGACGCGAATGTCGTCTTGTATGCGCGGATCGACTTCGAAGGAGCCGGCAAACTCACCGCTGAATCCCGTGACCTCGACGGTCTGGCCGGGACTCAACCCGCTCACGTCTATGCCTGTCGAAGCGCAGACAAACGCATGAACTTCGCCGGAGCCATCATTGATAAAGACGATGAATCCGAACGGCAGATCGTTCACGATAGGTTGAGTGATTGTTCCGGTGATCGTGACCAGCCGGCCTTCGGTCGCTTCTCCCACGGCGCCGGTTGCGACCGGAGTTGATTGCACTTTTGGACCACTCCCGTGCGCTTTGACGTCAGTCACATCAACAAGCACGAGCAGTCCAGGTAAAACTGTATCGGCTAGTGTCCCGGTCACGCGCACCTGTTGTCTCAGCCTGAAGCCGAGGTTGTTGGGCACGCTGACGTAGATTCCCGCAGTGCGATCCTGAATCGCAAACCCTTGATCAAACGTGCTCGAGCTGAACGCGCCGGAGGGGACCGTGACCACGCCATCGATGGTCACGACTGTGCCCAACGGTAGCGCGCGCGCTTCGGCGATGGTAATCGTTTTTGGTGCCGCTGATTGGGGGCTAATACTTGGACCAGCGAATGTCGTAATGAGTAGCGTTACGATCGTGAGTACATGCAACATTTTGTTTCTCCTTATAGTGTCGTAGGGAGGATTGAGACACTATGCCACGTCCTGGTTACTGTCAATCCGTTGAATTACGTAGAATGAGAGTATCCCGGAGGTGTTTTTATGAAAACTCGACTTTGTTTATTCATGCTGTTGATGTTCATAACCGGAGCGACCCTCACTTACGCTCAAGGCGAGAAAAAGCCCAGAACTATTGCTGATTATCAGCCACGCACGTTACAGGAATTGAGCAACTTGCTGCCCGAAGCTTTCCGCACTGTCCTTGCCGAGCGCGGAGTCGAAGGCAACAAAAACCTGAAACAAATCGTGCATGGGGAGCTATTTCCATCTCGTGTCAAGGTTGTTTACAGCGGAACGCAAAGACCACTCGTTGAAGATAAGCGAAGCGTAATCATTGGTTGGGCCAATAAATTCGCGGGCATGCCGGAGTTTTACACAGTGCCTTATCAAACAGAGCTGCTCTTCACGGAAGCCGATCGAAAATACTGGCTCGCCGTACACAAAGATCTTTTGGCCCAGGACTGGAAGCAGGGAGAAACGTTGGAGCTCTGCGTGATCAAGTTCGGCAACGTTCAAATCGGCGATGAGTTTGAGCCGGTGCTGCTGGTCGAGAAGGTTATTCGATGATCGGTGTCGATAGCTGCCGTCCGCTATCGCCGGCTCGCGTCTTCATTTAATTAACAAGACCTGGGGCTCGCGCCAGGACCATCAAGAGCTGCGGTCTGATTTTGATCATACGCCTTCATTATTTCACAAAAGGGCGGCCACGGTGGGCCGCCCCTACAAAAGTTTCCATGAACACAGCTCCCGCTTGGAACGTTCCAAGTTCGCAACACGCTCACATTGTCGCTCTCGAGATTGCTCCTGATCAGATCGAGTTTGGTCAATGCGCCTTGACTCCCCGCAGCTTTGTGCATAAATTGCGACTCGCGGACATACCTGTCTACTCACGAAGGAGACCAGAACATGTACAGAAAATTCTTAACATCGGTTGCGCTGCTGGGCGTGCTTAGTGTGGTCGCACTGGCCCAACAGCCAACTCCACCACATACACACCTGAAGGTCGGCGACAAGGCTCCGGACTTCACGCTTCGCGCCACTGACGGAAAGACCTACAAGCTGAGCGATTTTAAAGGTCAGAAAAATGTCGTGCTGGCGATTTATGTGCTCGCCTTTACCGGTGGTTGAACGAAGGAACTGAAGGCGTATCAGGCTGATATCGCCAAATTCGAAACAAACGAGACTCAGGTTTTCGGAATGAGTGTCGACAGTGTTCCCGCCAACCGCGAATTCGCAAAACAACTCGGAGTTACATTTCCCATTCTTAGCGATTTCAAACGCACAGTCGTTAAGGACTACGGCGTCTTCAACGAGGAACAAGGCTTTGGAAATCGCGCCACCTTCCTGATCGACAAAGAAGGCATCATCCGGCATATCGACGAAGGAAACGTGGCGGTCGATCCGACCACTATTGTTGACGCCTGTAACGTGCTCCAACACAAGAAGACAGCGTCGCCATAAGAAGACACCTCTGCGTGATCTCGGCGTCCTCTGCGCCTCTGAGGTAAAAGAAGCAGGTAAACCGCAGAGACGCAGAGGACGCCGAGATCACGCAGAGAAATCTTTTGTTTTTGTGTGCCTCTTTGTGGCTAGTTCGTTTATACTCTCCCGTGACGAACTCGCCGGGTAGCTGCAAGTTTTCGAAGTTCAATCCCACAGCCCAGTAGGTACTGCCTTGAACCCCATCAGGTATTGTCAAATCTTTCTACTAACACTCTGTCTGATCCTTACTTCCCTTCCGCTAAGCGCTCGTGTAACAACGGCAAAGCCGAACACTTTCGCGACGGTTGAAGACGAAAAATTCGCCTTTGGCAAGGTAGATCTCGACCTGCTCAGCGAAATCAAATTGCTCGACGAGCGTTTCGAAAAGGAAGGCGTAGTCTTTCACGAGAAGAACCTGGACGCTTACCTGAACCGTGTCGGCACCGCGGTCGTCGCTGACAAGAAACTCGAAAACGTCGAATGGAAGTTTCGCGCGTTGCGTGATCCTGTTCCAAACGCGTTCGCGCTTCCAAACGGCTCAATCTACATCAACACCGGACTGCTGGCGCTGCTCGACGATGAGAACCAACTGGCTGCCGTGATCGCTCACGAGATAACGCACGTTTCCGAACGGCATACATACGAACGGAATCGCAGCCTGCGGAAAATCATGCTGACCATGAACATCATCAACACGATCGGAAACTGGAACCCGATCGGTGGACCAGCCGGACTGGCAATCAGTCTGATCGCTTCCGTCTCACCGTTCATGCTCGCGATCAGCGTACTCGGCTACAGTAAGGACCAGGAGAAGGAAGCGGATCTCGAAGGCTTGAAAGCCGCGGCGGCCGCGGGCTTTGTCCCCGACGGAATGCCCAACTCCTTCAAGGCGATGCAAACAGACGTCGAGGGTGAACAAATGAATTCTTTCTACAGCGATCACCCGAAACTTCAGGAACGCGTCAACTATACGACCAGCAGCATCGGTGCCGATGCACGCAAGCTCACTGAAGACGAAGCAAAAACTGCGAAGAGTGATTATCTAACGGTCATGGAACTCGCCGACCGGCACGATGTTGAGTTGGCTATCAACGAGGGTCGATTCCGCTCGGCCGTGTATGTCAGCCAGAAGCTCGTGAATTTACATCCGGACTCGTCTGAGAACGTTTTCTACCTGGCTGAGTCGTATCGCATGCTTGGTCCACGTAATGCCGAGCTTACGGATCAACAACGCACTTCCGGCGCGAAGAAGAAAGCCGCCAAAACGCGGTCCAAACGCACGCTCGAGGAACAAGACGCCGAGCTCTTAAAGACTCCAGAAGGCGAGGCAGCATGGAAAGCAAACAGTGAGAAGTCAGAGACGTTGTTTCTGCGCTCACTCGAGTTGAATCGTTTCAACGCGAGTGCACATCGCGGTTTGGGCATGCTGTACGAACGGCTAAATCGAAAACAAGAGGCCGCGGGCGAGTATGCGAAATATCTCGAGTTAGCACCTAACGCAATCGACACAGAGAGAGTTCGACGACGACTTGCAGTTCTAAGAGAGTCGATGAACTGATGCACACGGAGGACTGCGAATGAGACTTCAGGTTCGTTTTGTGTTTGTAATCCTGTGCTGTGCGTTTGTTCACCACAGTGCAGCAAAGACAGAAGCCCAGTATCTAAATCCCAAAATCCTCGAGAAGAAGGTAACGATTCGCAGTGCCGCCCTTCTTCCCGCCAAGGTCGAGATCACGAAAGAGAGCGCGAAGGGCTCGGAGATGATGGTGGCCGAATCCGCTGATATAAGCAGCAGCGTGATGGAGGCGGTGAGCTACACGCTACAGCAAAAGAAGATCAACGTCGTCGCGAATCGATTTGAGCCGGCGTCGATGGACGATAGTCGCAAGTATCAACTCGCTGATATACAAACACGCTACGATGCGTTGTTGCCGAAGCTTGTCAAGAAATCAAAGGACGTGAAGAACGCGCGCTTCACACTTGGCGATGAAGTGATGCTTTTGAATGTTCACAAGGATGCGGATGTGCTCGTGTTCATTCGCGGGCAAGGCCGGATGTTCACGAAAGGCAAGACTGCGTTCTCGATTATCAATATCTTCGATCTTGATTTTCCGTTTGCGACGATTACGGTCGGGATTGTCGATGCGCGCAGTGGTGAGGTGCTCGCGTTCACCAAACCCATGTCGGCGAGTAAAGTTCTAAAAGATAAAAAAGCTTTAAATAAGATGATTGAGAAATCATTCAAGAAATTTCCCGCCACGGCTGCTCAGTGATACATCAACAGCGGGGGAAAGCCCCTCTTCCTGACTTGTTCTAATTTACGACTTAAAAAGAATGAACAAGTCAGGAAGAGGGGCTTGCCCCCGCTGCATTCGGTCCTCACAATCTCTGCAACAAGTTTCATGCTCGAATCGTACTGGTGGGTTCACTTAAATCATTCAAAAATTTATGAACATCACCAAAAAATTCACAAACACACACGAGCTCGTTTTGATCGGACGCGATGATGCCGTTGGTTACCACGGCATTATCGCGATTCACAGCACAGCGCTTGGTCCAGCGGTCGGCGGCACGCGCTTCTGGAATTACGATAGCGAAGAAGAAGCGCTTACTGATGCGTTACGCCTGTCGCACGGCATGACTTACAAGTCAGCGCTTGCAGGACTGCCACTCGGAGGCGGCAAGTCGATCATCATCGGCAATCATTCCGCACGTGATCGCACGGCGCTGCTGCGTGCGCACGGACGTTTCGTCGATACGTTGAAAGGCCGTTACGTCACGGCAGAAGATGTCGGGACGAGTCCGGCAGACATGGAGATTGTTCGTCTTGAGACGCAATACGTTGCGGGTCTCATTGGTGGCTCAGGTGATCCTTCGCCATACACGGCGCGTGGTGTGTTTCGCGCGATTCAAGGCTCGAGTCAATTTCTGTGGAATACGTTTGCGCTGTCTGGATTGAGTGTTGCGATTCAAGGCTGCGGAAATGTTGGATACCCTCTGGCGAAACTGCTGCATGAAGCCGGTGCCAGACTGATCGCTTCTGATGTAAACCACGCGAACCTGTCACGTGTCGTAGATGAGTTTGGAGCGGAGGCGGTCCAGCCAAATGAGATCTTCAGCGTGAAGGCTGACGTTTTTGCGCCGTGTGCGCTCGGTGGCGTGCTCAACGACGAAACGATTCCGCAGTTGAAAGTGCAGATCGTTGCCGGCTCAGCGAACAACCAACTGCTCGAGGAGCGGCATGGGGCCATGCTTCGAGAGAGAAGCATTCTGTACGCTCCTGACTACGTCGCGAATGCAGGCGGCGTCTTGAACGGCTGTGTCGAGCTACTCGGTTGGACACCCGAACAAGCCCTTGAAAAAATCAACGCGATCTACGACACGGTCTTGCACATTTTCAAAACCGCCGAAGACGATCGGATCACCCCAAACGAAGCCGCCGATCGCCTCGCCGAAGAGCGATTGGGTAAGGATTAGCAACCTTCGGGAGAGAACAAGTCAGGAAGAGGGGCTTGCCCCCGCTGCTGCTTGCAGTGGATGAGCGGGGGGCAAGCCCCTCATCCTGACTTGTTCTTTCCCGAAGGTTGCAGGATCAGAACGGCCAGAAGATCGGAACTAACCAAATGACGATCGCAAATACCGCGATCGTCAGCAGCGAACCCACTTTCAGGAAATCAATGAACCGGTAACGTCCGGGTGTGTAAACAAGGACGCACGCGGGCTCGAGGGGCGTGAGGAAAGAGCACGAAGCCGCGTATGTCACCGTCACCGCAAACGTTCTCGGGTTGAGTCCCAACGCAAGCGCCGTCTTCACCGATATCGGTAGCATCACGAGCGCCGCGGCTTGATTCGACATCGGCTGCGTCAGCGCAACTGTCATAAGAAAGAACCCGGCGAGTACGGCAACTGGTCCATAGTGACCCGTGCCTCTCACGATCAGATCGGCGAGGTACTGATCCGAGTGAGTCTTTTCCATCGCCACACCAAAACTCATCATGCACGCGATCAAAATCAGCAACCGCCAATCGATGACCTCGTAAACTTCCGACATACGCACAGACTGTGTGGCGAGCAGGATCATCACACCGATTAAAACAGCGATCGGCAACGGAACGAGATGCGTAAGCGAGAAGAAAAGAAACACACCGAAAGCGAGTAACGCCCAGCGCTTCTTTTCCGGGCGCGGATGTTTCTCGGAAATTTCTTCTAAAAGTAAAACATGACCATCCGCCGCGAGTGTTTCAACCTGTTCACGACTTCCCTGAATTAACAAGACATCGCCGAACCGCAGTCGCACCCTGCTGATCTTCGAAAGCAGGTCGATGCCATGACGATTTATCGCTAGTACAACCACTCCGTGCCGTCGTCGAAAGTCGAGCCGTTTCAAGGTGCGGCCGATGAAGTCAGAACCACGCGGCACCATCGTCTCGAAGAGTTCTACGTCTTTACCTTCCAGGTAAGAATCGTTCAACTTGAAGTCTGGTTTAATCTCGATGCCGACTTCACCTTTCACTTTGAGGATGTCTTCGACACGACCCTGGACCAGCAGTAGATCGTCAACCTTTATCTGCTCGCGTGGACTGGGCGCAATCCGGCGCTCCTCGCCTCTTAAAATCCCGAGGACAGTCAGATCGAGCTCGTCACCAATGCGAGCCTCGGCCAGTGATTTACCGATAAGCGGCGAGTCGTCCAGCACGATGACTTCGGTTATGTATTGCCTGACGTGATATCGCTCAGTAAGAGACTCGGCGGGGCTTCTTCGGGGCAGGAGGCGCAGACCCAACAACAGCATATACAACATGCCGACGCCGACAATGACCACTCCAACCTTGGTCAGCTCAAACATCGTGAACGGCTGGATTCCGTAACGCGGCAGCGCACCACTCACTGCAAGGTTGGTCGACGTTCCGATCAGCGTACACGTACCGCCGAGGATTGCTCCGAACGCGAGCGGCATCAGTAGTTTCGACGGACTCATATTTCTGCGTGCAGCGATACCCAACACGACTGGGAGAAACATCGCGGTGGTAGTCGTATTCTTCATCACGGCGGCGCAAAACGCGGCGGCAAACATGATCAGCGCGGTCATGCGAAACTCGCTGTCGCCTGCTGCTCGGTGTAAGCGGCGTCCAACCAGATCGATCACACCGGTCTTCGCGAGTCCACCGGTTAAGATGAAGAGACCTGCGATGGTTATGACGATGTCGTTGCCAAATCCTGCGAAGGCTTGGCTGACAGTTAGCGTGTTGGTGAGAACCAGCGCCATCACGAGCAGAATAGAGACGACCTCGATCGGTATCCGCTCGAGACTAAACAGAACGAGAGCGACGATGAGCAGCGCGAGAACGATTGCAATCTGTGTGGTCACTCGGCTAGTTAGCCACAAAAATGCACAAAAGCACAAAACTCATTTTTGTGTTTTTTGTGCGTCTTTGTGGCTATGCGAGGCCGTGCTGCCTCGCGAGTTTCTTCGGTAGTTTGGAGCGCACTAATTCATACGACTGCTTTACGTAGTGCGCCCACTCTTTGCGGTTGAGACAAGTTGGGTCCTCAACAAGCACCCATTTATAACGTGCAACGTAAGGCGCAGGACGCATCCCGGGCGAGTTCGACAGCTCGTCAAACTCGTCATCCTTCACCTTGAAAGAAACAGTCAACGGCCCTTCGAGGCCCGCAACACAAAACATCTTCCCGGCCACTGAGAAACACAGATCGTGACCCCACTTGATATCTTCAGTCACCGCCGGCAGCGCCCGGCACATGTCGCGCAAACTCTCAATATCCATATGCAAGCCTTTCCTTATATTCCGACTCAACTCGAGGCGGGGGCAAGCCCTTCTTCCTGACTTGTTCATTCCCTGGGCGCTTCAAAAAAGAACAAGTCACGAAGAGGGGCTTGCCCCCGCTCCTCCAACTTTCTTCATCAGCTCGTACAACTTCCGCGTCGTGTTCTGGTTGCGGATGGTCATGTCAAGGTACATCTTGCGGCTCGAGAGTTTTAGCATGTTCGTTCGCGTCAACTCGCTGATTTGCGCAGACCAGAAGAGTGCGCCCGGACAATAAACAACCTCTTCAATATCTTTCTTGAGCTCGAGCTCGCGCAAAATATCTTTGGAGTCAATCGTGTGACGCAGGAAGATCACGTTGTATCGCCAATCGCGATCGGTGGTCCAGTTTTCAGGCAGGCTCTCCACGATCTTCTTCATCTCAGACAAACTGCGCAGAACCACCCGCGAATCGAGTTGATACTCCTTCAAAAGCATCTTCTCGATCTTACTTTCCAGCTTCCGCGCGTCTGCTTCCTTCGACTTGAAGATGATGTTGCCGCTGTTGATATAAGTGACAACGTCATTGAAGCCAAGCGCCTCGAAGCTCTTCTTCAATGCGCTCATGCTAATCATGTTATTCCCGCCGACGTTCACGCCGCGCAGGAGCGCAACAAATGTATTGGAAGTTGATTTGCCCATACGCATCCTCTCAGGATTGACATGATATTAGCGTAGCTCTATCATCTGCCAACCCAGTACCAGACAACCTCCCAAACGCAGTACCTCCCAACAGTCGACGCTCCCAACTTACAACCAGCTCTATCTGTCTCACTGGAGGTCTTATGAAGAAAACGCTTGCAGTGTTTGCTCTAGTAGCCATCTCTGTAGCAGTAGTGGTCTTCACTGCGGCTCACAGCCAGAACGGCGGTCCCAAGTTCCGGCGCCTGCGCGCGGAGAAAAAAATCGCCAATCAATACATCGTGGTTCTGAAAGATGACGTTGGCGACGTCGACGGCGAAGCGTTCCGACTCGCTCGCGATTTCGGCGGCGATCGCAACGGCGGTTTTACCTATAATCGCGCCATCAAAGGGTTCTCCGTACGCATGAATGAACAACAAGCTCTTCGACTCGCAGACGATCCGCGTGTCGCGTTTGTCGAAGAGGATGGTGTCGTCAGTCTCGGCGCAACTCAAACCGGCGCCACCTGGGGTCTCGATCGAATCGATCAACGAGATCTTCCGCTCAACGGAACATACAACTTCAACGCTACCGGCTCAGGCGTGAAAGCTTACATCATCGACACCGGAATCCGCGCGACGCACACTCAGTTTGCCGGACGCGTGATCTCGGGATTCACAGCCATCAGCGACGGTCTCGGTACGAATGACGGCAACGGCCACGGCACTCACGTGTCAGGCACGGTTGGCGGCTCAACGTACGGCGTTGCGAAGAACGTTACGCTCGTTGCCGTTCGCGTGCTGGATTCGAGTGGCAGCGGAACCAACTCCGGCGTCATCGCCGGCATTAACTTCGTCGCTTCGGACCACCTGGCAGGTCAACCGGCCGTCGCTAACATGAGCCTCGGTGGCGGCGCTTCATCCGCAGTCGACACGGCTGTCGCGAATGCGGTTGCTGATGGTGTGACTTTCGCCGTTGCGGCTGGAAACGAAAACCAAGACGCGTGCAACACGTCTCCGGCTCGTGAACCGAGCGCGATCACCGTCGGCTCAACGACGACGACCGATGCGCGTTCGTCATTCTCAAACTTCGGCACCTGCGTCGACATCTTCGCGCCCGGCAGCAGCATCACGTCGTCATGGAATACCAGCGACACAGCCACGAACACGATCTCGGGTACGTCGATGGCAACACCACACGTGACCGGCGTCGCGGCGTTGTTCCTGGAGACCAATCCGAGTGCATCACCAGCGACAGTCGCCACGGCGATCATCAACAGCTCAACTCTAAACCACGTCACCGGCGCAGGCACCGGATCACCGAACCGGCTGCTCTTCTCGTTGTTGACCGGTGCGCCCCCGCCGACTCCAACTCCGACACCGGTTCCCGGAGCAGAGTTGTTGTTGAACCGCGGATTCGAATCGGGCGCCGTGAATTGGACCGCGACAACGGGCGTGATTACTAACTCAACCGGCCAAACGCCGCGAAGCGGCTCATTCTACGCATGGCTCGACGGCTACGGCACGACACACACGGACTCGCTCTTCCAGACGATCACCATTCCATCATCGGCGACTACCGTGACGTTGAGTTTCTGGCTGAAGATCACGACGGCGGAAACGACAACCACAACCGCGTTCGACACGTTGCAAGTACAGGTCCGCAATTCGAGCAATACGGTGCTTTCGACGCTTGGATCCTTCTCGAACTTGAACAAGTCAACCGGATACGTCCTGAGAACATTCGATGTGACTGCCTTCAAGGGACAAACAGTCAGGATCTACTTCCTCGGAAATGAGGACTCGTCGTTACAAACGTCGTTTGTAATCGACGATACCTCCTGCACGACGCAGTAACCACCTGAGCCATCCACAGATTACACAGATCGTTTTTAGAATCTGTGTAATCTGTGGACACTACTGCGCGAGCTCACTCACGGTCGCGTAAACTCCTTCCACGACCATCGCCATCCGTTTGTAATCGAGCTTCTCGGCTGTGTCTTCAGCAGTGTGGTAGTTGCGGTTACGATAGAACGCCGTGTCAGTGATCATCACTGCGTTGTAGCCTGTGTACCAGTAGTTTCGCTGATCGGAAAAATCCACGCCGGTAACAAATTGAGGAGCGTTGATCGAATAAACAGGCAACGGTGCGGCGTTGCGCATCGCGGCTTTCGTGCGGCGGACCAGCAGCGCGTCAGTGAGCCGCCCGACCACCGCGATGTAATTTCCGGTTGACGGGTAAAGACCGCTCAACAAACCTATCGGAAAATGCTGGCTGTTCGGCGCGTCGCTGAAACAGCCAATCATCTCCAGACTAAACATCGCTCTCACACGCACGTTCTGCTGTCGCAGCGAATCTGCATGAACATAGCTGCCCATGCCGGTGGTGCCGAAATACGGCGGCTCTTCCGTGCTGAACGCCACCAACTCCACGCGAACCTTCAGTTGTTGCTGGTTGAGTAATCGCGCGAGCTCGATCAATCCAGCGACACCGCTGGCGTTGTCATCCGCGCCTGGCAATTCACCAGCCGTGTCGTAGTGTGCGCCAACAATGATTCGCTCTTCTGTCTCTGGTCCAAAATGAGCGATGACGTTTCGATACGATTTCGATTGAACGCGATAGACTTGTTCAGAAACAAATGCGTTCGTTTGGCTGAACTCGTTTTTGATGTACACGGCAACCTGATCGAGGCTCTCAGGGTGCGCCATATCACGCGCACCCAGCTCGATTGATAGTTTGCGTACGTGCGCTTCGAGTCGCGACGGATCGACGGTTCGTTGTGAGCTTGGTGTCGCGCGGGATAGCAGCGGCTGAGTCACCCAAAACCAGATCGCGATCAGCACCAATAGCAATATGAGGACAACAAGCAACATGAATTTAATGATGCGACGCCGTCGCTCGGCCTGTGATTGCCATTGTGCTTCGATCGAGGAAGTGGTCACGGATGTTTGAACCGCTTCAGATTTAGCCACAAAAACGAGCAAAAGTCACAAAATAAGTTTTAGCCTCGATGTGGCTTTTGTGGCAGAATCCGTCGAATGATCGGAGCCTACGAAGCCGCATACAACGCCTGGCGGCAGGATCCCGAAAGTTTCTGGGCGCTGGCGGCGGAGTCGATCCACTGGTATCGACGCTGGGACAAAGTATTAGACACTTCACGCCCTCCTTTCTATCGATGGTTCTCAGGCGGCCTGCTTAACACCTGCTACAACCTGCTCGATACACACGTCGAGAACGGTCGTGCAGATCAAACTGCTCTTATCTACGACAGCCCTGTAACCGGAACCGTTAAGTCGTACACGTATCGCGAGCTGCTATACGAAGTCGCGAGGTTCGCTGGCGCGCTACGCCAGCAAGGCCTTGAAAAAGGCGATCGCGTGATCATCTACATGCCGATGGTTCCGGAAGCAGTGATCGTGATGTTGGCTTGTGCGCGCATCGGCGCGGTTCACTCGGTGGTGTTTGGCGGCTTCGCGGCTGACGAGTTAGCCACGCGCATAAACGACGCGCGTCCGAAAGTGATTGTCTCAGCGTCGTGCGGGATCGAAGTGAACCGCGTGGTCCCATACAAGCCGATGCTCGATAAAGCGATCTCATTGGCAGAGCATAAACCTGCGCGATGCATCATTCTCCAGCGTCCACAATTAGAGGCAGAGCTGATCGCCAATCGTGATATCAACTGGCTCGACGCGGTGGCGCATGCCGCGAGTGTTGATTGTGTCCCGGTAGCCGCGACCGATCCGCTTTACATTTTGTATACCTCCGGCACGACTGGCATTCCGAAGGGTATCGTGCGTGATAACGGTGGTCATCTCGTAGCCCTCAAGTGGTCCATGAAGAACGTCTACAACGTTGAGCCGGGTGAAGTGTACTGGGCAGCGTCTGATCTTGGCTGGGCCGTCGGTCACTCTTACATCGTCTATGGACCACTGCTGCATGGGAATACCACGATCCTTTACGAAGGTAAGCCGGTCGGCACTCCCGATCCGGGCGCATTCTGGCGCGTGATATCGCAGCACCGCGTCTGCGTGCTGTTCACCGCGCCGACAGCCTTTCGCGCCATCAAACGCGAAGATTACGCAGGCGATTACCTTCGACAGTACGATCTGAAGGAATTCCGCACGTTGTTTCTGGCTGGCGAGCGTTGTGATCCGGACACACTGGCGTGGGCCGCGCGACAACTCGGCGTGCCTGTGATCGATCACTGGTGGCAGACTGAAACTGGTTGGCCCATCGGCGCGAATTGCGTTGGCCTCGAGTTGCTGCCGGTAAAACCCGGCTCGTGTGGTCGAGCGGTTCCGGGTTACGACGTTCGCGTGCTCGATGATGAGGGTTCGGAGGTCGCTGATAACCAGATTGGCAATATCGTGCTCAAGCTGCCGTTGGCGCCTGGGTGTCTGCCGACGCTTTGGAACAAAGATGCCGAGTATGTCGAGTCGTATCTCGATTTCTATCCCGGTTATTACAAGACTGCTGACGCCGGTTTCAAGGATGAAGACGGCTACCTTTGGATCATGAGTCGCACGGACGACATCATCAACGTCGCCGGACATCGATTATCGACTGGCGCGCTCGAGGAAGTACTGGCGGCGCATGCGGATGTTGCTGAGTGTGCGGTGATCGGGGTTGCTGACGAGTTGAAAGGTGAAGTGCCGCTTGGATTGGTCGTGCTCAAACTCGGCGTCAATCGAGCGCACGAGGAGATCCTCCCGGAATTGATCCAGCTCGTGCGAGATAAAATTGGACCAGTCGCGTCATTCAAAGTAGCCACAGTTGTGAACCGTTTGCCCAAAACTCGTTCGGGAAAGATCGTGCGAGGAACAATCAAAAAGATGGCTGATGGTATTGAGTATCGAATTCCACCAACTATCGAGGACACCACCGTCATCGACGAGATCCGAACCAACCTGAGCGCGCTAGGTTATCCACGAAGTGGCTAAACCTGGAGATGTTCGGCGATGACTTCTTTGGATTGTGCGCCGATCAGGCGATCGATGAGTTGTCCGTCTTTGAAGATGAGCATGGTCGGTATGCTCGCGATCTGAAAACGCGCCGCGGTCTGGTGGTTGTCATCGACGTTAAGTTTCGCAATTCGATAGCGCCCGGCTGACTCCGCCGCAAGTTGGTCCAAAATCGGTCCAACCATCCGGCATGGACCACACCACGGCGCCCAGCAGTCAACCAACACCGGCCGCCCTCTCGCCTGCAGCACCTCACGTTCAAAAGTCTGGTCAGTAATAATCACCGGCTTCGACTCAGGCGCGCCCTCAGCCAACTTCGTCCCACACCGCCCACACTTCGCCTCACCGTTCGCCAGCCTTACCTCATCGACCCGATTCTTCGCCCCACAACTACTACAACCAACTACCTGCATAACCCACCTCTTTCAATCAGTTTAGCCACAAGAAGGCACAAAAACACAAAAATGTTGCTTAAGCTTTTGTGTTTTTGTGCCTTTTTGTGGCTAAAAAATCTTCACGGATGAGTGGAGAGGCGCACGGGGGTGTCGGGAGTGAGACGACAGGGATCGTTGGACTTGGCTGTTGGGTTGCGACGAGCCGCGGGAGTCGTTCGCTCGTCGAGCTTGATTAGGCCGCATTCGACCTCAGCCATTCTCAGGTTTAGTCGTTGAAGCTCCTCACGCATCAAAATGAGGTCGCGATCGTTTGTGCTCGTGCTTGGTTGTGGAATGGACGGACGCTGGGTGGCTACGTATTGCTGCAGCCGGCTGATACTCGATTCGACCGAGTAAAAACGTTGCTCGAGTAAGCTCAACCGTCGATCGAGACTGCTCGGATCCTGCGTTGAACTATTGCCTCGCGAAATACTCGCCATCACTCCGATAACTCCACACAACACAACAAACAGCACCAAATTCGATTGCTTCGAGAGATTCATAACTGTCCCCTTCCTCGCTTAGATAAGATTATTTTCAACGTTAGTAATATCGACTGCAAGTCAGCAACTTCTCCTTTGGGCAGTTAAGAACGAAGGAGAAACGATATGAAGAGGAAGCTGGCTTACATTTTTGCGGTACCGCTATTGTTTTCAGTATTGGCATTTCAGGGAAACTGTCATTCACAGTGTCAGGAGCTACGGCAGGAGATAATCAAGGACTGCCGGGACGATCTTGGCCCAAACAGCGAACGATGTCGTGAAGATCAAAAGAAGTTTCAGGAGATGTGTCACGACGAATCTCTCACTGAGTAGGGCGAGCGGCATAATAGATCCTGGGGCCGCAAAGCCTCAGGATCTCTCTACTACCCAAATGGGTAGGACCCTTTCAACTCGACAAGTCGCGTTATTCAACAGAAGACCGCCGATCAACTTCGGCAGGCCAACAGCGACCTGGAACGACGATTAGCGATACTCGCACAGTTGCTAAAGCTTCACTAAAACCTGGGCCACAGGTTACACGGATGAGAACGGATTATCTGTTTTCATCCGTGAAACTCTGTGAGACCGATTCACGTTCAAGCTGACTTCACGTCTGTCAATCTGCCCATTGTAACCTCGCAAAAAGTCACAAAACCCTCACGAAACCACGTGGCACGAGGATCGCACTAGGACCGTGCTCGCATTTTTGAGCACTGTTCTTTTTGTCGATTTTCTCAGCCCTGGAGAAGCTAATGTCTCGCCCCCATACCCTGAAACGTTTTGTGACTCTCGCTGTGCTCGTCTCACTGTGCACCGCAACGTTCGTCGCAACCAATACAAGCGCCGCCCATAAACCTTTGACGACCACTTCAAACACCAAGATCTCCCCTGACTTGCAGAAACTGATTCTGTCAGGAAACGGCGCCGCACGCGTCAAAGTGATCGTGCAGTCAAAGAGCAGCTCACCGGGTCTTCTTGGTGGACTGCTCAATACTGTTGGTGGACTACTCGTCAATGTTCTCTCAAGCCTGAATATCAGGATCGTCGATGTTGAGGCGAACTCCGTCGAGGTTCTCGCCTCCGATCCGGACGTCGCTTACATCTCGCTCGATGCAGCAGTTACGAGCTCAGGTCACGTCACAAACACGACCGGCGCACAGCAGGTTCGCGCACAGAAATCACTGCTCGGTCTGAACAGCACGCTCGACGGCTCCGGTATCACGATCGCCGTGCTCGATTCAGGCATCGACAGCAAACACAAATCATTCGCAACCAGCGGCAAGATCAAATTCAGCAAAAGACTTCACCGGCGAGAACCGCACTGACGATCCGTGGGGCCACGGAACACACGTCGCCTCAATCGCAGCGGGCGATGGCGCGCCCACCAGCGGTGCTTACGAAGGTGTGGCACCGGCCGCCAGTCTCGTTAATCTTCGCGTCCTGGATTCGCAGGGCATCGGTAAAGTTTCGGGCGTGCTGGCCGCACTCGACTGGCTCATCGCTAATAAGAGCAACTACGGCGTGAAAGTCGTGAACATGAGTCTCGGCACTCCCGCGATCAACTCCTACGAAGACGATCCGATCTGTAATGCCGTGCGCAAGCTGGTTGATGCGGGCGTGGTTGTCGTCGCAGCCGCTGGAAACAACGGCAAAGACGCGAATGGAACGGAAATCTACGGCGCGATTCACAGCCCTGGTAACTCGCCTGCGGTAATCACGGTCGGCGCCAGCAACAGCTTCGGCACCGATCCACGTAACGACGACGGCGTGACGAGCTACAGCTCGCGTGGTCCAACGCGCAGCTTTTCAGTCGACTCGTACGGCTTGGTCCACTACGACAACATCATCAAACCGGATCTCGTCGCGCCGGGTAATAAGATCATCGCTGCCGAAGCCTCCGGCAACGGTCTGCTCAAGCAGTATCCCGAGCTCGAAACAAACAAATACTCCACCACGAACATGAAGCTCATGTATCTCAGTGGTACATCGATGTCCGCGCCGATGGTCTCGGGCGCCGCCGCTCTCTTGCTGGAAGCGAACTCCAGCCTCACGCCCAACCTCGTCAAGATGCTCCTGATGTACACCGCTCAGCCACTGGCTGGCTTCAACACCCTCGAACAGGGCGCCGGGCAGCTCAACGTTGCCGGTGCGGTGACACTCGCGAGGATCGTTCGCACGGACCTTCTCGGTCTGTTGAAACCTACTTTCGGATCTGCGCTGCTAACCCAGTCTGCTCCTGCCCCGCAAACCACAGTCGCCAATTTCACTTTTCCCTGGACTCAGGGAATCGTGCTCAAGCACACCACGATCACCGGCAAGGATCTGATCAATAAATATCAGGTCAGCTACGGACAAGGTTACTTGCTCGGCGACGGTGTTAACGAAGGACTCACGAGCCAGAGCTTGAACTACAACATGTGGGTCAAGTCTGTGACACTCGGAAACTTTCTGATGAAAAGCGATGGCTCGACGATGTTTAGCGGCTCTTACCTCTTGAGTAATGTGCTGCTGCTCGGCAACGGTTACGCGATTGGTGATGGTTACGCGATCGGCGATGGCTATGCGATTGGCGATGGCTATGCAATCGGTGACGGCTACGCGATTGGCGACTGCTCACTCGGCGACAATGGAGCGGGTATGAAGTAAAGCTCACTCTGTGCAACCTCTGTGTTCTCTGTGTTTCTGTGGTTACTGATTCACAGCAATAACTCACCACAGAGACACAGAGGACACAGAGATTACACAGAGAATTCGTGCGGACATGAACAGTCAAAGACCAAACTCAATCGGCGTTTACATGTGGACCGTAGTGGCAACCGGCGTCGCCAGTTGCGTCTACGCCGGCTATAACCTCCCGCGCGGGATCCTCGACGTTTATTTCCTTTTGTTGCTGCTGACCACGGCTGTCATCGGTTCGCGCATCGCGATTCGGATTCCACAAATCAACGTCAACATCACGGTCGATGACACTTTCGTCTTCATCGCGCTCCTGCATTACGGCGGTGAAGCTGCCGTTTTAACCGGCGCCCTCGCGGGCATCTGCGCGGCGTTACGAATCAGTCGCAAGGTGAGAACAGTAGCTTACGGCAGCGCCGCGTTGGCGACTTCCGTGCTGATCACGGCAACCGTTCTCAAGCTTGCTTTCGGATCTACGACCGGGCTCCTCGCAAAGGGAGCGTCAACCGCCATCATCGCGCTTTGCGTGATGGGCCTCGTCCAATACCTGGTCCATACCGGTCTCGGAGCTGTTGTCAGTGCGCTCAAAGCTAACGAGTCGATCTGGCGCATGTGGAGCCGCAACTTCCTCTGGATATCGATCAGTTACTTCGCGGGCGCAGCGGGTGCTGGATTTATCGTGAGCAGTCTCAGCACCACTCGCTTCTGGGCATTTCTGATCTGCATCCCCGTCGTCATCATCGTCTACTTCAGCTACGATCGGTACATGCGCGAAGTTAAGGCTTCAGTGCGTCACGCCGAAGAAGCCGAGCGCGCCCGTGCCGAGCTCGAGCATGAGCGCGCGGAACAAGCCGAGCGACACGTTCAGGAGTTGAACAACTACATCGCGGAACAGGAACGCATCAGCCGCGTGCTTGAAGAGACGAAGGAACACTTCCGCCACGCTGCATTTCACGATTCATTGACGGGACTGCCCAACCGCGCAATGTTTACTGAGTTGCTCAAAGCCGAGATCGAAAGCTCGAGCCGCCGCAACGATCACATGTTCGCAGTTCTCTTCCTCGATCTCGATCGTTTCAAAAACATCAACGACAGCCTCGGCCACACTCATGGCGACCTGTTGCTCGTCGCGTTTGCCGAGCGACTCGAACGGACGCTACGTCCCGTCGACACCCTCGCGCGCTTCGGTGGCGATGAGTTTGCGATCTTGTTGAGTGGAATGACTGACGCGACTGACGCAGTGCGAGTCGCACAACGAATTCAGGACGAGCTCAGCCAGCCGTTCGTGCTTGATAAAAACTCTGCGTTCGCGACGGCGAGCATCGGCATCGCGTTCAGCTCGAGCGGCTACGATCGTGCGGACGACATCCTGCGCGATGCGGATATCGCGATGTATCGCGCGAAGGAAAATGGCAAGGCGCGTTACGAGGTGTTCGATCACGGCATGCACGCGCGCGCCGTTTCGCGACTGCAGCTCGAAAGCGATCTGCGCCAGGCGATCGAGAACAAGGAATTCTGTGTTTATTATCAGCCGATCGTTTCACTTGCGACCGGACGTCTCGCGGGTTTCGAAGCGCTCGTGCGCTGGAACCATCCGCGTCGGGGGTTAGTTTCGCCGGCTGATTTCATTCCGGTTGCCGAAGAGACTGGCTTGATCGTGCCGATCGGAGAATGGGTGTTGAATGAAGCTTGTGCGCACGTGCGCCAGTGGCAGCTCGACTCGCCCACTCATCGTTCGTTGAGCCTGAGCGTGAATCTTTCGGCGCGACAAGTCGCGCAGCCTGACCTACTGGATCGAATCAAAGAAGCACTCGAGACGAGCAAGTTGAACCCGCATTGTCTTAAGCTCGAAATCACGGAAAGCGTTGTGATGGAAAACGCTGAGGCAGCGGCGTTGATGTTCAAACAACTACGCTCGCTAGGCGTGCAGTTGAGCATCGACGACTTCGGCACCGGCTATTCATCGCTTAGCTACCTGCACCGCTTCCCGCTCAATTATCTAAAAATCGATCGCTCATTCGTGATGCGTCTGACAACCGACAACGACAACGCGATCGTGCGCACCATCTCGACGCTCGCACACAACCTCGGCATGGAAGTAATTGCAGAAGGAATCGAGACCGAAGAGCAGCACCAACAATTGAAGATGCTGGGCTGTGAATATGGCCAGGGCTTCTTATTCTCGCGCCCCGTCGACAACTCCGCCGTCCCCCACCTCCTCACCCAAGACTCCCTCCGCGACCTCGAGCCAAATATGAATTTAGCCACAGATAACGCGGATTTTTTACTGATCAGCGCCGATCTGCTACAGTGAGGGCATGAGATTTAAGCTGATTTTTGCCCTTTTCTTAACAGTCCTCGTTCTTTCACCTCTTGCGAAAGTGCAGGCCCAGAATCCGACCACTGATGTCGTGATGGTGCTGCCGTTTGAAAACACTTCGAAGCCGTTCCGCCCTGAGTACAACTGGGTCGGCGAGAGTTTTGCCGACGCCCTTGCCGAGCTATTGAACAAGCCTGGTCTGGTCGTTGTTTCCAGCGATGAGCGCGAGCTCGCGTACCAGCAGCTCCGCTTGCCCGAGACGGTGATTCCTTCGCGAGCCACGGCCATCAAGCTCGCGCGCCAGGCAAAAGCAAGCATAATCGTGATCGGGAGTTATACCGTCACGCCTGCCCCACAGAATCAAGCTGAAAACAGTGAGAAATCGCCTGCCGGTTATGTGCAGGTGACGGCGCGTGTGATCAAGGTCAACGAGGGCCGCAACTTCGGTGAAGTGAAAGACGGCGGCTGGGTCACGCGACAGTTTGACCGCGGCGACGCACTCACGTCGCTTCAGGAGATTCACGGCTGGCTCGCATACCAGATTCTTTATCAACGCGACAAGGCGCTTCCTTACTCGCAAAACCAGCTCGCACAGGAAGCCACGAAGATTCCGCAGAAGGCGTTTGAGGCTTACGTTAAGGCGGTGCAGTTGCCGCTCCGCAGCGACTTGCGCGTGAACTATTTAAAGAACGCTCTGCGCTACTATGCTGAGTCGCTCGGTGGCGCAGTTTATCCGCAGGCTGCTTTCGAGCTGGGTCGCGGTTACATGGACCTCGGAAACTGGAAAGACGCAACTGAGTACTTTTCGAAGCTTCAGAAGAAAGAACCGCACTACGCCGAAGCCGCTTTCTACGCAAGTCTAGGCTACACAAAACTCGGTGACTACGGACGCGCGCTCGCTACCGTCGTGCCGCTTTCGAGCGATCTGCCGCTGATCGCTGTCTACAACAACGCCGGCGCCATCACAATTCAGGCCGCACGAGAGAACAAGAACGGCGAGGAGCGCTCGCGTCTGCTGAACCAGGGAATGGACTTCCTCGGTCAAGCTTCGAAGTCAGCGCCGACAGATCAGATGGTCAACTTCAATTACGGCTACGGATTGTTTCTCGCAGGCAAATACAAGGAAGCAACCGAGCACTTTCGTCCTGTGATCACCGCCGACCAGCAGGACGGTCAGGCCTATTTCCTCTTCTCCAAATCGCTCGCGAAACTCGGCAACGCTGAGGCAGCCGCTGCCGCAGACGATATGGCGCGTCGCTATCTCCGCAGCGCGTATGCGAAGTGGGAAACTGAATGGCAGAAATCCGGAACGACGAGCGGCGTTAACCTCCGCATGCGCGACGTGCTGATTCGCGAGGAAGTGTATGGACTGGATCGCGAAAAGAACATCACGGCCGCGATGGGTTCGCCAAGCTCGGCGACGCAGGACCTGCTCGTGAAAGCTCGTGATCTTTATCAGGCCGGGCGCGATGAGGAAGCATTGCCCGAGTTGCATCGCGTAGTGATGATCGAGCCGACAAACGCAGAAGCTTATCTATTGAGCGGTCGCATCAATCTTCGTCGCAGCGATCAGGAAGCAGCGATCGCGGCGTTGAAGACGGCGATCTTCTGGGATCCCAAACTGATCGACGCACACATTCTCTTAGGCAAGATCTTTCTCGAGCGCGGCGATCGCGGTGAAGCGCGCAAGTATGCACTGAGCGCGATGGCGATCGATCCGAACAACCAGGAAGCAATCGCACTGCAACGCCAGGTCACGATGGGTAATTAGGAAAGGTACGAAAGAACAAGTCAGGAAGACTTGTTCATTTGGACGTTCCTTATTTTCTGGCACGGCGCGTGCTCAATGGGAACGCGGCACGACACGGAAATGAAATTAACCGATGTCCCCCGCCGCCAACATTCCCTGAGCGCCGCCTGCCGCTGCGCCAGCTAACCTTCCGAGCGTTCCTTCAGTGCTTCCCCCCGAAACGTGGACCTGGTCAGAAATGACCGGGTCTTCCCGCTTTTAAAGCTAGCCACAAAAAGGCACATAAAGCACAAAAGAAGAATTCACTTCAGCTTTTGTGCTTTATGTGCCTTTTCGTGGCTTGACGGAAATTGTCACTTTGACAGTGACGGTTTCTGTCTTTTTGAGTCAATATTTGGCTAATTGACGTATTCGATTTACGATGTTTCAGTCAGTTAGAAAATTTTTTTGCAGCGGATGAAGCAGATCGATTTTAGGAAGTATGAGTGGGGCGCGGCAGCCGCCAGCGCACTGCTCCTTATCCTCTCGTTTCCCAACTTCGAGTATTACCAGCTCGCATGGATTGGTCTCGTTCCTCTCCTCGTCGTCATCGCGCGACGCCCTGCACCATTGCGCGCGTTCATTCTGGGTTGGGCCACCGGCTCGGTTTTCTTTTACGTCACCTGTTACTGGCTGACGTATTCGATGATTCACTACGGCGGGCTCCCGACCGCGCTGGCCTTTCTATTACTGATCCCCGGCGCGCTCGTCGTCGGCATCTTTCATGGTCTGTTCGCAGCACTGATCGCACTCGCGATTCAGACGTGGGGACGCCTGACCATCCTGCTCGCGCCCATATTCTGGATCACATTTGAGTGGGTTCGTCTCGAGGTCACGGGCCAACTCTGGAACGCACTCGGTTACTCGCAGGCTTATCACAACCGAATCATCGAGCCTGCGACATGGGGCGGCGTCTACGCAGTCAGCTTTCTGCTCGTCGCGATCAGCTCAGCCGTCGCACTACTGATCATCCACCGCACAGCGTTGTCAATCGCTCTCGCGCTCCTGACAATATTTGGTGTCGCGGCGGTAATTCGCGGCTTCCGCCCTGATACGCTTGATCGTCCGGTGACATTCGCAGAGCCCGTGGTGAAGATCGTCGCTGTGCAGCCAAACGTGCCGATGAACCCGGTCAAGAGTACAGAAGAAACCACAGCACTCATCGAGCGACACGTAGCGCTGAGCACGAAAGGACTCGCAACACCGACCAACACGATGGGACGAAGCCTCGTGATCTGGCCCGAGTCGCCGATGAACTTCACTTACAGCTCTAACAAAACATTTCAGGAGTTCGTCGCGAACTTCACGAGACAGAACCACACGTCACTGCTCTTCAACTCGCTCGAGCCCGCACCGAATGATGGCTCATACAATTCCGCACTGCTCATAAATGAAGAGGGCCACCTGATCTCACAGTATGATAAGATTCGCCTAATGCCGTTTGGCGAATATGTGCCGCTCCCGCAATGGTTACCGGGAGCGTCTTTGATAAGTGGAATCGTCGGTGAGTTCACGCCGGGCAGCAGCTACACGTTGATGCCGTTCGGTGATCGTAAAGCTGGCGTCTTCATCTGCATCGAGTCAGCGTATCCGTGGATCGCGCGGCGGCTCGTACATGATGGAGCGGACGTGCTGATCAATATCTCGAACGACGGGTATCTCGGACCGACAGCCGTGATGCGACAACACCTCGCGAACGTGATCTTTCGCGCGAAGGAAAACGGGCGACCAGTGTACCGTGTTACGAACAGTGGCTTGTCGGCGGAGATAGGCGCAGATGGACACGTCTATGATCTGACTGAGCCGTTTCAGGCGGATGTTCGTGTTTGGACCGATTATCCGGGATACAGGCGAGACACTTTTTACACGCGGCACGGCGATTTGTTCGTTTACGTTTGCGCAGTGATGACGTTGATTATTTTTGTTGGAGCAGTTGTAGACAGGAAGACGAGATTAGATGGACCTTTTATCAATTCAAGAGCTACGCACTAACTTCGACACTCTCCGCGCACGTGTGGACCAGCTCGGGAGGTTTCTTTGATGTCCCTGCCGGTCGCGAGGAGTTGAACCGTATCGAAGCCCAAGCCTCGTCGCCCGACTTCTGGAGCGATCAGGAGGCCGCACAGAAACTTCTGCAGGATCGTAGTCGACTTGAAAAGAAGATTGAGCGCCAGGAAGAATTCGAATCAAAGATCGCCGACGCCGAAGTGCTCTTTGAGTTTGCCGAAGAAGACGAGTCGTCAATCAAAGAGCTGCAATCGTTACTTGAATCACTCGAACACGATCTGAGCCAGGCCGAAACGGAAATGCTGCTCGCCGGCGAGAACGATCGCCGCAACGCTATTTGCACGATTCATCCGGGCGCGGGCGGCACCGAGTCGCAGGACTGGGCCGAGATGCTGCTGCGCATGTATCTCAAGTGGGCCGAGCAACGCGGCTTCAAAGCTGAAGTGCTCGAGTATCAACCAGGCGAGGAAGCGGGACTGAAGAGCGTTACATTCAGAGTCGAAGGTGAATACGCCTACGGTCTGCTGGCTGCCGAAGCCGGCGTTCACCGTCTCGTCCGCATCTCGCCATTTGATCAGGCGGCGAGGCGGCATACGTCATTCGCATCTCTGTTTGTCTATCCGGAAATCGACGAGGACATCGAAGTAGAGATCAACGACAAAGACTTGCGTGTCGATACCTATCGCGCGACCGGCGCGGGCGGACAACATATCAACACTACGGATTCAGCAGTTCGTATTACTCACTTTCCGACCGGGATCGTCGTATCCTGTCAAAACCAACGTTCACAACATCAAAATCGAGCCGTCGCCATGCAGGTGCTGCGCTCACGTCTTTATGAACTCGAGTTGGAACGACGGCGCGCCGAAACCGCCGAGCTCGAAGCCAACAAGGCCGATATTTCATTCGGGTCCCAGATCAGAAGTTATGTGCTGGCGCCCTATCAGCTCGTAAAAGACACTCGCACTAAACTGGAACGAGGTAACGTCGAGGCAGTGCTCGGCGGCGACATCGACGACTTCATCAAAGCCTACCTACTCGCTCGCAAGGCGGCGTAGGCATCGCAGTTCGTGTTGGAGAGTTTTTAAATGGCAGCACACATCGAAGAAAAGCCGCGTGTGATTTTTCCGCGCGCCGGTCGTGGCAATGAGATCCTCGCGATTCTCTTTATCGCGTTTGGATTACTGCTGGCGCTCTGCCTCATCTCGGCCGCGTTCTACCCGAACGATCCGTCGTGGAACTCCGCGGGCGGAACCGAGACGCACAACTGGGCCGGCGCAATTGGCGCGAACGTTGCCGCTACCGGTTTTCAGCTTATCGGTCTCGCCGCTTTCCTGTTGCCGTTGCTTCTTTTCTTAGCTGCGTGGCGACGATTTCACTCGCCGACCATTCATCGACCATGGATGCGAATTCTTGGAGTCATGGTCCTCGTTATTGCGGCGTCGGCGCTGTTGTCGATCTCGCATCTGCATCCGTTGTTTGATTCGAGTGTGCAACCGGGTGGACTGCTCGGCGCGGTTGTGGCCCAGGGACTCGCGAGTGGGCTCAGCGTAGTCGGTGCGACGGTGTTGCTGGTCGCGATCGCAGCGACGGGATTGCTGCTCGCGACGAATTTCTCGTTTGTGCGACTTTACGAGATCCTCGCGAACGCGATCGGTTCAAGGTTCGCTTTTGTCGGCAAGCTTCCGGAGCGTTTCCGCGTGTGGCGCGTGATGCGTGCTGAGCAGGCGCGCGTTAAGAAAGAAACCAAAGCAGCAATCAAGGCTGAACGTGAAGCGGCGAAGAACGCGCTGAAGCAGACTGTGAATCTGACGGCTGCGGAGCGCGTTGCCGATTTCATGAAGGAACCAGTCAAGCCTGTAATTGAGCAGGCGCCGGTGATTCGCACTGAGGCTAAATCCACGGCGATAGAGCCACAGGCAACCGCAGTCGCGGCAAGTGCGAGCGCGGGTGTTGGTGTAGCGCCAGTCGTTACTGAAAGATCGAGAAGACGATCGATCGTTCCCGATGTCACTGAAGAGGAAGAAGACGCGGAAGAGATGGTCAAAGGCGTTTCCGTGTTGCGCGTGAAAGCCGAAGCGCCCGCGACCGCGAAACTGCCGTTCGATTCGTCACGCCGTGTTAACTACAGCGATTACGGTTTGCCAACGCTCGATTTTCTCAACGAAGCGCCGCCACACAGCGAGCAGGCCGATGCAGAGCTCCTGAGTCTCGCGACGCGGCTGGCCGAGAAGTGCAAAGAGTTCAACGTTACGGGTCAGATCAAACACATCTGTCCTGGTCCAGTGGTGACGACTTACGAATTTAAACCCGATCCGGGCGTGAAGTACTCGCGCGTCGTATCGCTTGTCGACGACCTGTGTCTAGCGTTGAAAGCGGAGTCGATTCGTATCGATCGCATGCCGGGTAAGCCGCACGTCGGCATCGAAGTGCCGAACCCGCGCCGTGAAACGATCTTTCTGCGCGAAGTGATCGAGTCACGCGCGTTTCAGGAGTCGGGATCGAAGCTCACGATCGCCCTCGGCAAGACGATCGACGGACTGAACTACGTCGCGGATCTCGCGAAGATGCCGCACCTGCTGATTGCTGGTACCACCGGCTCGGGTAAGTCAGTTGGGGTGAACGCGCTGATCGTCTCGATTCTGTATCGCGCGCGGCCGGATGAAGTGAAGTTCATCCTGATCGATCCGAAGCGCCTCGAGCTCGGACTTTACGAAGACATTCCACATCTCGCGACGCCCATCATCGTCGATCCGAAGCTCGCGTCGCGCTCACTCAAATGGGCCGTTGCCGAGATGGAGCGCCGGTATCGTGATCTCGCCGGTTGGGGCGTCCGCAATATCGACGGCTACAACACCGAGATCATGCGTCGTAACCTCATCAAGGAATACGACGACAAAGGCGAGCCGTGGAAGCCGCTGCCGTACATCGTCATCATCATCGACGAGCTTGCCGACCTGATGATGACTTCGGGCCGTGAAGTTGAAGAGTCGATCACGCGCCTTGCGCAAATGGCGCGCGCGGTCGGTATTCACCTCGTGCTTGCAACGCAGAGACCGTCAGTCGACGTGATCACGGGATTGATCAAAGCAAACTTCCCGTCGCGTATTTCGTTCCGCGTGTCTTCAAAGATCGACTCACGCACCATCATCGACACGAATGGCGCGGAGCAACTGCTCGGACGCGGCGACATGCTGTTCCTACCACCGGGTACTTCGCGATTGATTCGTGTTCACGGCGCGTACATCGACGAGACTGAGATTGGAAAGATCGTCGCGCACATCAAGGCGCAAGGTCCGCCGTCGTACGACGAGAGCATTACGCAATCTGAAGAAGACGCGCTCGGACTCGAAAGCGCGGGCGGCGAGCACGACGAGTTGTTCGAAGAAGCTCTGCGGATCTGTGTGGAGATGAAGCGCGCCTCGACGTCAGTGTTGCAGCGTCGTCTGCGCATCGGCTACGGCCGCGCCGCGGCGATTCTCGACATGATGGAGCGTGAAGGCTTGATCGGGCAGGCCGACGGCTCGCGTCCTCGTCCCGTCCTCGGCCGTGCGTACGAGATGGTCGCCGACTGGGACGAGATGAACACCGCCGAAGTGTGAGGTTTTTATCCACAGATACACAGATCCAATTAAAACATCTGTGTAATCTGCGGATGGATTTCTGACTGTGCCTGATCTACACGAACTCCGCCGGCACGCTCGCGCAATATTCGATCACGCTTTATCCGCATCAGATCCTCGCCCAAAAGTAAAAGAGGCCCTCACTCACCTCAATACCTCGGCTCACATCTATTCAATCGCTATTGGTAAAGCAGCAACGTCGATGGCGCTCGGTCTCGACGACGCACTTGGCGACAAGCTGAGCGCAGGCGTCATCGTCTCAACCTCACTGCACCACTCATCGCGCTGGCAAAGCTTCATCGGCGGTCATCCACTCCCCAACGAAACGAGCCTCGCATCTGCACGCGCAGCCTTCGAGTTACTCGATCGCGCCAACAACGAACAAGCAATTGTGCTGTTCCTGATCTCTGGCGGCGGCTCGGCAATGATCGAGTGGCCCACCAGCGACGATATCTCGCTCGATGATCTCCGTTCGGCAAATCAAACTCTCGTCTCGTGCGGCGCAAGCATCTCGGAAATCAATTCAGTCCGCCGCGCTTTTTCTGCCGTTAAAGGCGGCGGACTCGCACAACGCGCCCAGCGTGCACGAATGTTCACGTTGATCGTCTCCGACACGAATCCCGGTGACGAGGCGAGCGTCGCCTCGGGACCAACACTCAACGCACCAGCAGACGCGCCGAAAGCAATCGACGTCATCGAGCACTATCATCTTGAGACAGTCCTGCCGGAATCGATCATGAAAGCCGTGGGCCGCGCACAACCTTCACCAACTACCACCGGCTCTCACCTCGTTCTTCTCGACAACAAAGCTACGCTCGACGCCGCTGCGCAAAAAGCACGTGAGCTCGGCTACACGAGCGCCATACTGGACCACGTCCGTGAACAACCAATCGAGGAAGGCTGCAAACTGCTTCTTGAAAATTCGCGAGACGGCTGCACAATCTCAGGCGGCGAATTCTCGTGTCCCGTCCGCGGCGACGGGCGCGGCGGCCGAAACCTTGAGACTACGCTCCGCTGCGCTATCGATCTCAACACGAGCTCACACCTCGTTATCCTGAGCGCAGGCACTGACGGCATCGACGGCAACAGCCCCGCCGCCGGGGCCCTCGCAGACGAAACAACTCTTCAACGCGCTCGAAACCTCAACCTCGATGCAGAACAATATCTCGCGCGCAGCGACTCCTACACTTTCTTCGAACAACTCAACGACCTCATCATCACTGGCCCCACCGGCACAAACGTCCGCGATCTCAGGATTCTTTTAAAATCCGTGTAGGTCGCTTTTAAAAATCCGTCCAATCCATGTTAGATTCCACCCGATGCAAGCCGTATCGACACTGACGTTTTCCGACCTAATCGAACGCCTGAACAGCCTAGCCAGTCCGCCAACGCTTGAAGAGTTGAACGACTGGGTTTCCAATGTCGAGATTACTGAGCTCGACCTCGAGCCGTATACCGGTTTCAAGGAAGGCAATTACTGGCGCCATCGAGTTTGCCGGAATGAAGCCGTCGAGATGCTGGTGCTCTGCTGGCGCCCAGGCCAGAAGACGCCGATTCACGATCACAACGGCTCACACGGTGTCGTGAAAGTTCAAAAAGGCTTGATGTGGGAAACGATTTTCACGTACCAGGAAGACTCGGGTTTGTGTTACGACAAGGGTCGCGAATGTCCGACAGGCACCGTCACGGGCGCCGATTTGCCGGACATTCATCGACTGGGAAATCCCGATGATAGTGGTCAGGACCTCATCACTGTTCATATTTATGCGCCGCCGCTCGGTGTGTTGAAAACTTACAAGGTGGGTAGTTCGCAAGTAGACCTTTACACGCCCAATGATTTCCCGACTTGAGACGCGGCTGGCGCCGCTCGCCGCGTTTGTACTAGCGCTGGCGTGCGTCACCGCGTGCAAGGATAAAACTCCCGCGACGAATATTACTTCTACCGGTGGCGAACTGACTGTCGCCGCCGCTTCAGATCTCACCCCCGTATTCGAAGAGCTCGGACGCGCGTTCGAATCAGCTACCAAAACAAAAGTCGTGTTCGTGTTTGGCTCGACGGGAATGCTCACGCGCCAGATCGAGAATGGGGCGCCGTTTGATCTCTTCGCGGCAGCGAATGTGAGCTACATCGATGAGTTGGAACAGAAGGGACTGATCATTCCTGATTCCAAAACGATCTATGCACGTGGTCGGATCACTTTATGGACGGCGAATGAGAGTCCGATTCGGTTCCAGGGTATCGAGGATCTCGCACAGCCTCAGATACAGCGCATCGCGATCGCGAATCCCGATCATGCACCTTATGGACTGGCGGCGAAGCAGGCACTGCAAAGCGCGGGCATCTGGGACCGGGTGCAACCAAAGCTTGTTTATGGCGACAACATTCGACAGACGCTTCAGTATGCACAAACGGGAAACGTTGAAGTCGCGATCGTTTCGTTGACGCTGAGCATAAACAGCAATGGGCGGTGGACGTTGATTCCGGAAGATCTACATCAACCAATCGACCAGGGCCTCGCGATCATGAAGAGCACCAAAAACGAGCCAGCCGCACGCGCCTTCATCACCTTCCTCAGCTCGCCACAAGGCAAAGCAATCATGAAGAAGTACGGCTTCTAAGACAGTTTTCACGCAAAGGCGCAAAGATCGCAAAGACGCAAAGGCGGGTCAAATGGTTCGGGCGCGCCTTTGCGCTCTTTGCGTCTTATCTTTGCGCCTTTGCGTGAAATTCTTTAATTGTGAGCTCGTAACCATCAGTAGTGACGGTTATCGTGCCGCTGTGGCCGGTGGTCAGAACAGTGGCGCCGCTGGATTGCCAGCGCTCGACGACTTCTTTGTGTGGATGTCCAAAGCGCGAGGTGCGGCCGACTGAGATGATTGCAAATTGCGGGTTGGTCGCAGCGACGAAAGCTTCTGTTGAAGACGTCTTGCTGCCGTGATGCGGGACTTTGATCACGTCAGCGTGTAGTTGTTGTTGTGAGGCGAGCAGTGATCTTTCGGCGGCCTGTTCGATGTCGCCCGTGAGCAATATCGAGCGCTCGCCATACTGGATTCGAAGCACGATCGAATCGTTGTTCGTCGATTTCTCACCACCGGCGAGTGGCCATAAAACACTCACGGCAACATCCCCGAAGTTAATTACATCACCGGCTTCAATCGTCCCAGAGTGTGTGTTCGTGCGCGCGAGTGTTTGCGAGAACTTCGCAAACTCCGGATCGTCAGCCGGGCTTCGCGCGATGAGAGCGGCTCTTACAGTGAAGTTTTCGAGAACATCGTTCAGGCCGTCGATGTGATCGGCATCAGCGTGCGTTGGCAGGACGTAGTCGATCTCACTCAAGCCTCGCCACCAGAGATATTCCGACACGACCGTCTCACCAATCCTACGTGCCGAATCCATCGTGTTTCCGCCCGCGTCGACCAGCAGCGTTGTTCCGTCAGGCATCGTCACGAGCGCTGAATCTCCCTGGCCCACGTCGAGGAAATCAATGCGCAGATTGCGCGATGGGTTTCCGCCGCTGAGTGGATGCAGGATGAGAATGACAAGCAGGAGCAGTTGTGCACATATGAGTGGAAGAACGTAGCGGTGGAGTTTACAACGGCGTTCAGCTTGCAGCGCCATCGGGGACCAATGCGCCAACGCGATGATCAAAATGAGCAACGGTAAGTAATAGATGGCGTAGATGAGCGCGGCATGACCTGAATACTCCGGCAATCTGAATCCGAGACCCGCAAAAGGATCCACACTATGCACCATCAGCCAGTTAATCGCATCTGCGAGTTTGAATAGCGGAGCCTGCCCGATCAGTAGCGCCAACAAGGCCACCACAACCAGCACCGCTAGCAGGATACTCACAACGATGTTCAGTACGAGCGAGGCCAATGAGATTCGGTGAAAGTAGACGATCATCAGCGGCAGGAGCATCAGTTGTACACTCACCGAGACGACAACAGCGCCAAACGTGTAACGCAACACCGGCTGCACGTAATATCGCTCCAGTCGTGATGCGAGCGGCGCTTTGAACACGCGGCAGTTATGCGTTGAGCGCGCGAGTTCCTGTGTCCACTTTTTCTCGCGCCAGAACAACACCTCGCAAATATATTTGAATCCACGCGAGCACACGGGCGGGTAGGGCCTATAGCGCGTCGGATACCACGCGCCGATTGCCGACATGTTTGACAGCAACGGCCACGCGATCACTAGGATCGCGAGCACAGACAGGAACGTTAGTTGAAACGACGGATCGAAGACGGACTTTGGACTGTGGACCAGCAAGACCAGCGCTGCACCGCCGAGCGCATTCAGCGAGCCCGATTGTCGAAACAGAATCGTCGCGAGGCCCGCAAACGTAAACATCAACGCAGCGCGCACCACTGACGCGTCCGCGCCAACTGCGAACGAGTATGCCCAAACGATCAGCGCGGGAAGCACGAATTGCAGCAGCCTGCGCCTGGTCAGACGCTTCACGATCAGAAATACCACCGCACCGATGAAGCTGATGTGCAAGCCGCTGATCACGAGGACGTGAAACGTGCCGCCTTCACGAAAACGCTCGGACGCGGTAGGCGAGAGGTTGTAGCGATTGCCGAGCAACGTCGCATCGAGGACGCCTGCGGTCTCGGGTTGAAAACGAGTGTCGATCTGTTGTTGCAGTAGCGAGCGCCAGTCGTAGAGCCATGCGAGTGGTGGAAATACACGCGTGTCGCCGAGACGTGTGATCGCGGTGGGAGTCTTGATTAGCCCGGTGGCGTCATAATCGTTGCGGTCTAGAAATTCTGTGAGTGATGAGACGCCTGGGTTGCGGTAATTACCGTCGCGATCGAGTGTTGTTGTCACCTGAATGCGTGTGCCGTAACGGAGTTGTAATGCTCTGAATTCGTTTGCGGAATCTCGGAGTGTTACAAGCAGCGACACGCGACCGGTCACGTTCTCAGCGCGCACGGATAGATAAACACGGTCGCGCGCGAATTCAGGTGGACCATCAAGCCAACCCGTGAGGGTGAATGGTTCGCCTTCTGATTGTTCAACGAGATTCTTGAGCTCGCGCGATTGGTCTGCGCGTCGCTCCAGCTCGGCAAGCGTTGCGCCAGTAAAGAAGAATGCTGACAGCAATGCCAAGGCGGCCAGTCGAAGTCGCTGCTTGATGAAGAGAATCAGCGTAAGCGCCGTAAACACTAAGCCTGCGATCAATGAGAATCTTAAAGAAGATACGGTGCAGATGCCGGCGGAGAATGCTACCGCGAGGTGAACAAGCGGATGGTGAGCGAATAAATTGCTGTGAGGACGCATTGTTGGGAGTACATGTTAGACAAGATTACGGGATTTGCAAGATTACAGGACCAGGCGCACGACTGTTTCCACATGATGAGTCTGTGGGAATAGATCGAAGCCACGGATTGAATTGATCGAGTAGCCGCCTGCAATGAGCTTCCGCAGATCGCGAGCGAGTGTGGCTGGATCGCACGATACGTAAGAAATCTGCGGCGGATGAAGATTCAAAATGCCCTTAATCACCGCTGATTCAGCGCCCGCTCGCGGTGGATCGAGCAGAACAAAATCCGTGTCACGCACCGGTGCGCTTCTGAACCAGTCAGCAACGCCCGCTGCAATCACTCGCGCATTAGTGTCTTGTAGATTTCGACGCGCAAAACGTACCGCGACCGGATTCGCCTCAACCGCCGTAACCCGCTGGAATTGCCTTGATAAAGGCAACGTAAATAGTCCAACACCGCTATAAAGATCGAGCGCAGTCTCGCCTGACACATCGCCCAACGCAAAATCGATCAATGGTCCAAGCAGCGACGGATTGATCTGAAAGAAGCTCTCTGCGTTGTAACGATAAACCTCACCGCGAATAGTCAAACTCAATTCACGTGTCTCGAAATTCGCAAAGGGCGGGGCGAATGACACGCTCCGTTCACCCGCAACCACATCGAGGTGTTTCAGCTCGGGTGGAAACTCAGTCCAATCAGTCGCGCGCACCTCTTCGAGCTTCGCCTGCAACTCCTGACGGAGCACCGCGCAATCAACCACGTCACAAACACGCCGCGAGCCGCGCTCGTAGTAACCGATCGCGCGCTCGTCCTGATCAATCTGCCACATCGCGCGCATGCGATAGCGCCACTCGTCGGGCGAGGGCACGACTACGATGTCGGGAAGATCCTCGAGACGTCCGATGCGATGCAGACAGTCGCGAATCATCTCCGACTTCGCGGCAAGCTGCGCCTCATACGTGAGTTGCTGAAAGTCGCATCCTCCGCAACGGCCAAAGTAGGGGCACGGCGGCTCGATTCTTACTGGCGACGGCGTGATGATTTCTTGAATAGACGCAAACAGAACATTCCCCTGCTCTCGCTCCACACTCACACGCACACGATCTCCGGGCGCCGCGAGCGAGACAAAAACAGTCTTCCCATCAGCATGGGCCAACCCCATCCCGCCGGGAAGTATTCGCTCGATCTCAACTTCAAAAGTCATTCTTTGTGCGTTTTTTGTACCTTTTTGTGGCTAAACAAAAAAGAGGCTCAGGCGCGGAACCGCAAACTGCTCTCGCAAACGCTTCAGCAAAAGGTTGTCGAACGTCTGCTTGTATGCCGCGGCGTCCATTTGCGCGCGATAGGGTTTGAGCTGGTCCTTTACTCCGTTTTTAAATTCATCCAACGTGCTCGCGCCGGCAACTGAAAGCATCGAGTCGTTTAACATTCGTTCGAGACCAGTCAACGAGTCTTCGAGCTTGCGCGTGTCGAGCGTAGCGCCGCTTGCAAAATCTTTCTCGATGTCAGCGAGCAAACTAATCGCGCGCGTTAACGCCTCCGACAGATCGTCCTCCTGCTTTCTCGACTGCGCGACTTCAGACAACGCAGTGCGACTACGCTGCAAGTGCTCACTGATCGCCGCAAATGAAAACGGAGTCTTGTCAGATTCAGCTTCTGCTGAGCCCGTTGCAGATCCAACGTGCGCTTCAACCCACTCTGCGTACTGCGCCTCGACCTCTTCCTGGCAATAGAGCAGCGACTTCACCGATCGCTTGCGCGGCCGAGCCTCATACGAGTCAAACGATTTCTCAACGCCACGAAGCACAATGTGCAGCGGAATCCCCTGCTGCTTCCACGTCTCCATCAACGCCCAATCCATCGGACTCAGAAACAGATGCTTGCCGCGTCGCCTGACGAATGCGTCTTCGATTTCGGTGAAGTAGTTGAAGTAGTTCAAGTCGACACTCTCTCGTACACGATACGCAAGCCGTCAAGCGTGAGGGTTTCGTCGATGGTATCGATATACTGCGACGCTTCGGCGATCAATGGTGCGAGTCCGCCAGTCGCAACGATCCGCAACACGGGACCCCTCTCCCCGATCATCTTCTCGATCATGCCGTCAACCAGTCCCAAATAACCGTAATAAATCCCCGACTGCATCGCGTCTACAGTCGAAGACCCGATCACGCTGCGGGGACGAGCGAATTCAACGCGCGGCAGCTTAGCGGCGCGCTCAAACAAAGCCTCGGCACAGGTAAACAACCCGGGACTGATCGCGCCACCAAGAAACTCGTTATCCCTACCGATCAGGTTGAACGTAGTAGCGGTGCCGAAATCGACGACGATGCACGGCGCTCCATACTTGTTCATCGCCGCGACACCGTCGACAATCCTGTCAACCCCGAGATCTGATGGCGGATGGTAAAGCAGCTTCAAACCCGTGTCAGTCGTGTGATCTACAAACAGCGGCTCGACCGCGAAACTCGCCGCAACTTGCCTGAGCGCCTGGTCCAACTGTGGCACGACCGACGCGATCGCAATCCCCTTCACTCCTTTGCGATCGATGCGGGCGCGGTCAAACAGGCTTCCCACATCCGCTTCGTAGTCAGCCGCGGTCCGCTCGCGCTCGGTGAGCAATCGCCACTGCGCGATCAACTCGTGACCGCGAAACAGTCCGAGTGTGATGTTTGTATTCCCGGCATCAATCGCCAGTAGCATAGACGGCTTCCTCTTTGCGGTTTCGCTTTCCTGACAGCACCTGCTCGATCAACTCTGCAGCCCGGGCTGGTCCATTCTCCTGTTTCAGCCGCTGGCCAACTTCCATTGCACGACGCGCATACGAAGGCCGTTTGAGCAATTCGTGTAGCTCGTCCGCGACTCTCGTTTCGAGATACTTATAGCGATAGAGCGTGCGACTGGTTCCGACCTTGCGCGCATGTTCCGCGTTGTCTGATTGATCGAAAGCAAACGGGACGATCAGCGTCGGTATACCTGCCAGCAACGCATGCGAAGTGGTGCCGACGCCGCCGTGATGGACCACCGCACACGCGCGCGGCAGCAACGTTTGATACGGCACGTAATCGAGCGCGATGATTCCTTCGGGAAGCGCGCGTGGCAGGTTGCGCTCGTCACCGATGAGCAACACGGCGCGACGCCCGAGGCGTTTCGCTGCGCGAATGCTTTCCTCGTAAAAATCACGCGCGACCCAGACGGCCGACGAACCCAACGTGAAGACGATCGGCGGCGCGCCATTATCTAGAAAGTGCTTGAACTCGATCGGAATTTCAACGTTGTGATTGCCGTCGTAGAAGCAGAAGCCGGTGATCTCTGTTTGCGCCGGCCAGTCTGGTTGTCGCTGGCCAAACACCTCTGAAAACAAGGCGAGCACGAGTGTGGGTGAGTGCTGGCCTTCGAACATCGGATTGCCGGTGTCTGAAAGTCCGAGCTCGTTGCGGAAGTCGGTGATGGCTTTTGCTTTGTACGAGCTCTTCATCACGTTAAGGAAGAATCCCATCACGCCTGGTCCAAGCAGGCTCAGCTTTCTGGTCCATTGCCAGTACGGTGGCACTGGCGGATCGTAAGGGGAGAAAAAAGACAAAGGAGCGAGCACTGTTGAGACCCAGGGGATGCCGGTCTTACGAGCGACGAGTGGACCAGCGGGCGCGGCCGGATGTGTGACGAGCAGATGAGCGCCTTCGACTGCCTGGAGCAAATCGGCATAGCTTTCGCGAACGGCCGGGAAGATCAACTCTTCAGTCAGGAAGCGTGGGCCAGTCTTTGGCTCCATGATCTTCTCGACGAGCTCTGAGCCTTGTTCTTTTGGTTGCGGGATGTCCGGACGGACAGGCGCAAACTCCAAACCCACGCCTTCGATCTTTTCGCGATAACCCTCCATCGTCGCGATGACCGGCACGTGGCCGCGGCGCTGCAACTCCAGGGCGATCGCCATATAGGGGTGAATATCGCCGAACGAACCGAACGTGTTTAGGATGATGCGTTTTGGCATGTCAACTAAATGCCTTCAGAGAATAGAACCCGTCAGAATAGAACAAGTCAGGAAGAGGGGCTTGCCCCCGCTCCCAATCCAAGCAACGGCGGGGGGCAAGCCCCTCTTCCTGACTTGTTCATTCCAAAGTTGGTCGAATTCTGTTTACGTCTCCTGCTCTGACTAATTTGATCTCGCCGCTTGCCATGCGGAGGCGTAGTGCGCCGTCGGGCTCGAGACCGCAAGTTGTTCCCTGCCAAACGTCGTCACCGTTACTGACCTGGACCAGCTTTCCGAGGGCATAAGATGAACGGTTGGACCATGCATCGACGATCTGTCCCGGCTCGCTAAGCTGCGAATACCAGCGCGACAACGCCTCAAAGAGCACCGCCAGTATCTGCTCGCGATCGGGCGCGCGGCCCATAGCCTCGGAAACCGAAGTGGCCACGTTCGCGAGCTCTGGCGGGTAGGCATTTTCCGTCAGATTAATCCCAATCCCGAGTATCACGGCGCGTCCCGAAGGAGTGTCGATGGCCTCAGCCAGGATGCCGCAGATTTTTCTTTCACCTGAAAGAAGATCGTTGGGCCATTTAATATCCGTCTCAACACCCGCCACTTCACGCAACGCATCACCAACCGCCAGCGCGGCCATAAACGTGATCAAAGGCCAGTAATTCTGCGGGATTGTCGGGCGTAACAGGATGCTGAAGTACAGCCCCGCGCCTTTCGGCGACGACCACGCGCGCTGCAAACGACCTCGGCCCGCAGTTTGCTCATCCGCAAGAATTGCCAGGCCTTCCGCCGCGCCTTCAGACGCACGTCGCGCCAGCTCGGTGTTTGTAGAAGGCACCGACTCGAACCGCAAAACATTCGGCTTAAGGAACGTCACATGAGCGATTATACAGAACCGAGCGCAGTCGCGCCGGGTATGCGATCAAGCTTACGCTATCTCGAAATACCTGCAGTGATGCTCGCGTTGATTGCGGGCGCAGCCTTCCTCACGAAGATGTGCTATCTCTCGCTCGCCTTCAACACGATCTTCGTCCTGATCTTTCTGACATTGTTTTATTCATACGTTCGCATTCGTCTCAACATTCAGATCCCTCTGACACTGCTGGCGCTCGTCTTTCTCGCGTTGCAAGTCGACGCCCTCGGAAACTTTTTCCACATGTACGGCCGGCAGTTTGGTCCAATGCAGTACGACGAGTTTGCACACACGATGGTCCAGGTGCTCGTCAGCCCGATCATCGTTTGGCTCACCGGACGCGTGTTGCAACACTTTGGCTATCGACTGCCGCTCAAACTCCAGGCATTCTTCGCCGCTACGATCGTGCTTAGCTTGTCGGCGATTTACGAGATCATCGAGTTGTGGGATGAGATCTATTTCGGCGGGCACCGCATCTGGGGATCTTACGACACGGCCACCGATCTGCAGTGGGACCTCTGCGGAATAATTGTCGGAACACTGTTTTCTTGTATCATGCTGCGAGACACCCGTGATCAACTGGTTTCCCATTAGGCTCTCATTCGCCGTAGCTACCGCAGCTACGCTGATCGCATTGTTCGCCGGCTCGGGGCTCGCGTGGTTGTTGGCCCGCAAGCGCTTTCCCGGACGCAACCTCGTCGATGCGCTGGTTACGCTGCCGCTCGTGTTGCCGCCGACTGTGCTGGGTTACTACCTGCTGGTGTTGCTCGGTACACGCTCGGTAATCGGTGGCTTTCTTTACCGCACACTCGGTATTCGACTCACGTTCACTGTGACGGCGGCCATCATCGCGGCGACGATTCACGCGCTGCCCCTCGTGACGAAGAGTTTGCGGGCTGCGTTTGAAGGAGTTAGTACGGAGCTCGAGGCGGCGGCGCGCACACTCGGGTTGAATAACCGACGGATCTTCTTTCGGGTGACGTTGCCGTTAGCGGCGAAGGGTGTGCTGGCGGCGACGGCGCTGGCGTTTGCACGTGCGCTCGGTGATTTCGGAGTGACGATCATGATCGCCGGGAACATTCCGGGGAAGACGCAGACTGCTTCGGTGGCGATCTACGATGCGGTGCAAGCGGGACGTGATAACGAGGCGTTTACGTTGGCCGTGACGGTGTCAGTGATCGCGGGGTTTATGTTATATGTGATTAATAGATTTGGGCGCGTTAGGTGGTAAAGGAAGAAGTTCACGCAAAGGCGCAAAGGAAGACGCAAAGACGCAAAGGCGGGTCAAATTCTTCGGGCGCGCTTGAAGAATTTGACCCGCCTTTGCGCCTTTGCGTCTTCCCTTTGCGCCTTTGCGTGAAACTAACCCAAGAACCCTTTAAACTTTGAAGGACTTGACCCGTAACCCGGGAACACAGACTTGATATCAGTGCTGCCGAGGTGGCGCGTGGCGATCTCGCCGAATACGTCTCGGAAGTCAGTCGTCAACGCGAGATCGCGACCCTCGTAGAGTTGATCGCTCTTGAGTCCGGGCCATTGCCCATAAACCTTGCCGCCCTTCACGCCATTACCCAACACAAACATCGCATTCGCATGCCCGTGGTCTGTGCCGCGATTGCCATTCTCGCGCACCGTCCGTCCAAACTCAGACATCGTCAACACAATCACGTCATCCATACGCTGGCCCAGGTCCTGGTAGAGCGCCGCGATGCCGCTGCTGAACTGCTGCAACAAATTCGCCAGTTGCCCGCGTGAATTGCCCTGGTTCACGTGCGTGTCCCAACCACCGATGTCGGTAAACGCCACTTCCAGACCGACACCCGCTTTGATGAGCTGTGCGATCTGCAACAACGAAGTACCGAACGGAGTCCGCGGATACTGAGCGCCGTTCTCCGGTTGATACTGCGCGGGATTCGCTTTCTTCAAATAGTTGACTGCCTCAAACGTCTCGCGTCCCGTGCCCGCCAGCGAGTCCTTCGTCTCACGCGCGTAGATCGCTTCGAAACCGCCCTGCAGGTTTTCCGACGACTTACCCGCGCGAATCGCGAAGTCTGAAAGGTTCGACATCGCCACCGCCGGCGCGCGCCCCTGCAACACGCGCGGCATCGTCTTCGTCATCGACACAGCTCGAAACAGCGACTGCTCCGCATCCTGCTTACTTCGCAGATAACGATTGAGCCAGCCATCACTTGTCGACTTCACACCGGGCGTCGCTGACTCCATGTAATCCTGCGCGTCGAAGTGTGAACGTGTGTTGTCTGGCGAGCCAGACGCGTGAATGATCGCGAGGCGCTTCGAGTCCCACAAAGGTTTGAAAGCACTCATCGAGGGATGCAGACCGAAGAAGCCGTCGAGACTGATCACCTCAGACTTCGGAATCGCGATCGATGGCCGCAGCTCGTAATAGTTCGATTCGCCAAACGGTACGACGACGTTGAGTCCATCAACTGCGCCACGCTGAAAAATCGCGATCAGTGTCTTTCGTTTACCGGCAGGCGGTGTATTGCCGCGCGCGATGCGCTCGAGGAACGACGGCGCGGAAAGCGACATTCCAACACTGGCGAGTGCTATGCTGCCTGATTTGATAAAAAATCTGCGGTTCATAATTATTGCCTCTGAAACTCCGGCGTCCCCAAAATCAATCCAACAACCTTGGTCGCCGGATCCGACGGTTCGAGCTGCTTCAACAACGCCTCACGCGTCGTGGCTGAAATGTCTCCCGCCAGAAGAGTCTTTAAATACTCATCCATCACCTTCGCCTGCTCGCCGCTCGTCTTCGCGAGATTAACTGTGGTTCCCTGCACGCGATTGTTTGCAAGCGCGAGTCCGAAGTTCATTCGCTCGAGCAGCCCGCCAGTGTTGACCCAACTCTCGGCCGCATCCGAATAACCATTCGGCGTTTGGAACCCGTAGAGCGGCTCGCCCATGCGCTCGATCCAACGGTGCGTACCCGGCCCACCATTCGTCTCAGCACCGAGCGTTCTGATCGCGCTCACCACGAGCTCAAACGGTCGCTTGATCTTCACGCGATACGCCTCAGTCGAGTTGAACTCTTTCGAGAAGAAGATCGCTTTGAGCGTCTCACGAATATCACCGTCACTCTTCATGAACGTTGCAGCGACGCGATCGACGAGACTCTGCGGTGGCGTGTCGGAAACAAAATGGCGCACAAGCTTGGTCGCGATGAACTTCGCCGTCGACGGATGATGGGCCAGGATATCAAGCACGGTGAGCCCGCCTTTGATTCCACCACCGGCGGGAATCTTGTGGCCGAGTACCATCTTCTCACCGTCGTCGTGTACGCGTGCTTGGAAGAAGAACGTGCCTGCATTGCGACGACCGGCTTCACCCATCATCGCATTCACTGCCGCACCGCCGCCGCGCGGTTGAAAGATGGTCCAACCAGTGAAGCAGCGCGCCACTTCCTGCACGTCTTTCTGTGTGTAGCCGCCGTCAACGCCGAGTGTGTGCAGCTCCATCAGCTCGCGCGCGTAGTTTTCATTGATGCCGCGTCGCTGTCGCTGTTGCTGCTGTTGTTGTTGCTGTGGGCGTAACTGCTGGAGAAGACCGCCGCGTCGTCCCTGGTTGGCATTCGGACTCACGCTCTGAAAGTTGTCGAGATAAAACAACATCGCCGGGCTTTGTGCCGTTGCTTGTAACAACGTCGAGAACTTACCCAGCGCGTTCGGACGAATCGTGTCGCGATCGTAAGCGGGCAGCAACCAGCGATCAGCGCCTTTGTTTGCGAAGATGTTGAAGTGGTTGGTCCAAAAGTCGACCATCACTTCCTGAAGCTGTCGTTCGCTGTAAACCGCACGCAGAATTCGCGACGCTTGCAGCTCGGCGATGATGCGTTGCGGCCGCTGCAATCCGTTCTCGCGGTAATACTCCTCGATAACTTTTCGATTCTTCTCGTTATCGAGCGGATTCGCGGGCGGCGTGTTTTGATTGTTCTTCGCCTGGTCAGACATTTCCTCCGGCACCATCCCGCGCGCCTGAAGCTGTCGCAGCAGTTGACCGGGTTGAGGATATTTCTCGTAAAGCTCCGCCGTGGTCATGTTGAGCGTTGACAGCTCGCGAAGCTTAGTCTCAGCCGCTAAATCGGTGATCTGCTCCGGGTGTAGCTGTTGTTCGATGTACTTCTCTACACCCATCGCCTTCACGCGCTCGACGTCACCCGGGCGCGCGCCGAATCCAAGCCGGTTGAGGACGTGAATGATGCGCTGTTCCTGGGTTAATGAGCGCTGTTTCTGAGCGAACACAATCGGCTGCGTCAACACCGCGAGCAGCATTAATGCGACAATCTTTCTCATGTTCCCTTAGACGCAGAGGTGTGGAGATCGGTCGAAAAAATCCGTGTAATCTGTGGCTAAATTACTGCCGCGTCTGCGGGTGCGGATACGAAACCGGGCTTTTATTCCCGTCTTTATCTATTGATCTAACCCCGAAAAAGTAATTGTCTTTCGACATCCCCTTCATCGTGAAACTTGTCACGTTTCCCACCGCTTTCGAGTTAGTCCACACCGCATCAGTCGTCTCGCGCCAAACGATCTCGTAGCCCGCGAGATCCGGCTCCTTATTCGCATCCCAACGCAGCTCCGCATCGTTCGACAGACGCTGCGCCAAAATCGTCACGCCCTTCGGTCGCGAAGGCGCCCAGCTCAAGGCTGCAAGCGACGCCGCATTCACGCGCGCCACATTCGCCACGTACCCGAAATCAACAAATTCCGGCAGGTCGCCAAACTGCACGCCATTCTCGACCCGTACGTTCTGATGCTGGTGCCGGAACTCCTCGTTTACCTCCGTGAACCGCACCGCCGGATACCCACGCTCGAGAAACGGAATGTGATCGCCGCCGCGCCCGTAGCGATCGCGCCGGTAGATCATCATCACTTTGAACTGCGGCACAAACGCGTCGCCAGTCTCCTTGATGAATCGCGCCAGTTGCCGCGACGCGGAGTCGTTCTCGCCGCCAACACTGCGTCGCGTCGTCGCTTCAGCCGGCGTTTCATTTGACGGCACGCCTTCGGAGAACACACGCACGTGATCGCGATCGCGCACGCCATTGCCGCCAAGCGAGTTGCCGACGATGTCGTTGGTGAACATCGCATCGACGTTCCAGTTTTTCTGTTTTGCCTGTTCGGCGAAATGTGTCGAGCCGAGCAAGCCCTGCTCTTCACCGGCAACCGCCATGAAAACGATCGTCGCGTCAAACTCATACTTCGCCATCACGCGTGCCATCTCGAGCACAGCGGCGGTTCCTGACGCGTCATCGTTTGCGCCGGGCGCGTCGCACTTCGCATCAGTGGGCGAGTTGCACATCGAGTCGTAGTGACCGCTTACGACATAGATCCGATCAGTGGCCTCGGCTTGAGATCCTTTCAAGGTGGCGACGACGTTCGTGAGGATCGTCGGCTCAGGAACACGCGCGGCTTTCGCCTGCTCGTACGACTGCTTCTCGACAGTCATGCGTCCGTTCGAGGCTTCGGCAGCTTTGAGAAACTCGGCGTACAGCCAGTCGCGCGCGGCGCCGATGCCACGCTTCGGATCGTTCTGTTCTGACAACGTGCTGCGTGTGCCAAACGAGACGAGCTTTCTGATCGTGGCTTCGATATTACGAGCGTCGATCTCGCGCACGATATTCGAGATCGCGCGATTGCGAACAGGCGCAGATCTTTTCGACTGTTGCCTGGTTTGAGCGGCAACAACGAGGTTGGCCGCTAGTAGAAAAATCATTACGCTTTGAAAAACTCGGTAAAGTTGATTTCGAAGCTTCATGGTGATCTGTATTTGATTTTGATTTAGCGTGTGCCGCGATCAGCGGAGTCTCTATAGATCGGACTGAAGGTGCGTGTCGTATTTTCAGTAACGCTTCCCACTGGTGGTTCCATGTGCGGCGGCAGGTGAGGCATCGTCGGTCGATCGGTGAAAGTCGGCCGAGGTTGCTGCTGTAGTGGTGCGATCTCGCGCTGGAAGGTCATCATCTTCGTTAAGAAACGGATCAGTAGACCAACGCAGCCGAACAGTGTTGCTGAGCTAAACAGGACCATCCAAACGATCGCGGCCCAGTTCATATTTAGCCGGGCGAATTCCGTGGCACTGCCGAAGATGAGGCCCATGCCACCGAGGATCGTTATGCCGAGGACAATGCTGGGAACGGTCAGCCTAACCGGAGCGAGGGCCACCGGCGCCATCGTTGTGGGCAGTGTTAAGTTGGCGCCACAGCGGTTGCAGTATTTCAGCTCGACGGGTATCTCGTTACCGCAGGTAGGACAATACATAAAACCTCCAGTGCCGTAACTGTAACATTAAAGTGAGCCGCGGATGAACGCTGATCTGCGTTTATCTGCGTTAACGGATGCGGTAGGTGTGACCTTTCCAGACGACGAGGATCTCGCCGTCGAGTTGGTCCGCGATGGTTTTGATCGACGGCTCATCGGCCACGAGTGCGCGGTATTGTTCAGAGCCACGACTGAGTGTGACTGCAGCTTTCGAAGAGTCGTAATCAGTGTCGACCCAAACGCCACTGTGTTTACGAAAACGCCGCCCAGCGACTGTGCGAATATCCGTCTTCATATCGGCGGCGGCGGCGGCACCATCAACCACAAAGCCAGTTGACGCTGACCCACTCGCCGCGTCCGCAGGTTTTTTCGCGCGCGCCAGATTGTCTTTGTCTTCCCGCTGCGCTACTCGAAGCTCTTTCTTTGCCTGTCGTCCGGCGACGGGTTGCACTTTAACTGTCTCCGCTTCAGCACGTGGGCTCTCTTCAGGAGTAGCGGCTGGCTCAGTCTTCACCGGTGGCGGCTCGTTAGCGGCTGATGCCCGTTGTTCTTCTGGCTTCGGCTGTGCAGCGGCTTTTTCTTTCGAAACTTCAGCGTCAACACTCGCTACTGCAGGCGGCGCATTCGGAGGCGAAGCCGGCTGCGCAGGTTCATGCTTCTCTTTTTTCTCTTCGTTGACTCGTCCCGGGCTCGGCGCAGTGTCTGACATACGGTAACCGTAATTGTCAGATATTGATGCCGCTGGAGATGCGACTGGCTGTTGCTGAGTTTCAGCAGCACCATTCCGCGCTAAGTACGGTTCCGATTGACTACGTCGCAGGACCACAAAACCGATAGCGGCAACCACGATCAACCCCAGCGCCGGCGCTGCATAACGCAAAACCATCGGCGTGAAGAGACTCGCTAAAAACTTCCTGAAACCTGACAGCTCCGGAACTGCCGCGCTTTCGGTCGTAGCAACCACACCGGCAGACGAGCTGAGTTGCGCAACAAAACTTCGGCAACGCGAGCACTCCGCAAGATGCGTTGTGTAACGCGCACGCGCCGCGGCAGGCAACACATTCTCTGCGTACGCGCTGAGCTCATCCGCATCGAGATGGGCTTCAGGCACAACTGCATCGTCTCGCCGTCCGAGCCGTCGCAGCAACAGATCCATCTCGTTGTTTGTTTCCTGTTTCATCGTCAATCTAAACGCTGCCTTGTAAAGAACGTATCCATCCCCATACCTTGCACTAAATTCCTTTTGTGCTTTTTGTGGCTAAAAGCGACTCCAAATCCGTATCCAGATGTTGCGCCACCTCCGCAAATGACCGTTCGGTTTCAGCCTGCGTCCAACCACGTTCATCAACGAGAATCTTCGTGACTCGCTTGCGCAAATCAGTTTGAATCCTGGTCAAACGCCGGCTCGCGGTCGCTTCGTGTACACCCAGCACCGCGCCTGCTTCACGCAATCGCAGATTGTCGAAGTAATAAAGTTTCACTAACAATCGATCTTCTGCGGGCAACTCCTGCACTGACTGGTTGAGCGCCTGTTGTATGTCAGCCTGCGCGAAGCGATTCGAGATCGACTCCTCCGGCGACGGTATGCCAGCGACAATCGGCTGGCCTTCTGCGACGTGCGCGAGGCGGTCGAGATCCGTGTCTTCCTCCGTTTGCACCAGCCTCGACTGTTTGCGAAATACGTCCACCGCAAGTTGGGCCACGACGGCACGCAGCCAACCAGCAAGCGAGCCGCGGCCCGAGTAGTACGCTAGCTTGCTGGCGGGCATGCCATCCTTGCGCGTGCGCAGTCCGTAGAGCTCCGCCCAGATCGACTGCGCCAGATCTTCGGCGGCGTCTTCGTTTTTACTTGCCGATCGTGCAGCGGAGCGCACGGTCGTGGTGAATCGCCCGACCAGATCGTTCCAGGCATTTTCGTCACCACGCTCACAAGCAATGATCAAACACAGATCGTCAGCCTGCATCTCGTCGATAAATTTCGCGATCTCAGCGTGAGGCGTATCGGGGTCGTCCTTTAATAGATACTTCTCGACCGCCGCCGTGATCCGCGGAACCATGGCTTCGCGACCGAGCGAACGATTGTCACTCGCCCGCGCCAGCAACCGCCCAGCGCCTTCCTCAAATAATTTTTCGAATCCGATATTCACGCACCGATCCGTGTATTTATCCGCGTTAATCCGTGGCCAATCCTACCACCTTGGCGGTCATTTGATGTAGATTCCACAACTACTGCCAATGTTGCGCGTCACAGAGATTTTTCGCTCGATTCAAGGCGAGTCAACGCACGCCGGACGGCCGTGTACCTTCGTACGCCTGACGGGCTGCCCGATGCGTTGCGTCTGGTGCGACAGCGAGTATACGTTCACGGGCGGCGAGCATTACTCGATTGACCACATCATGGCCCAGGTTGCAGCGTTCGGATGCAAACTTGTCGAGGTAACCGGCGGTGAGCCGCTCGCACAAAAAGAAGCTTTTCAGTTAATAGAGCGACTCTGCGACGATGGCTACGAAGTCCTTATCGAAACTGGCGGTTATGTCTCAACTGCGAGTGTAGATCCGCGCGCGAAGATCATTCTCGATATCAAGTGTCCGGCTTCCGGTGAAGAACCACGAAACGATTGGTCTAACCTCGACCGCCTGCGCCCCGATAAAGACGAAGTGAAATTCGTAATCGCCGGCGAAGACGATTGGCATTACGCGAAGAACCTGATCAAAGAACAGGCGCTGGAAAGTCGCACAAAAGCAGTTTTGATCTCGCCCGCATGGGGACAAGTCGATCTGCAACAACTCGCCGAGTGGATCGCGAGCAGCGGCTTGAACGTGCGCATGCAGTTGCAGCTACACAAATACATCTGGGGACCGGACGTTAAAGGAGTGTGATGGGCGGCTCACAGGAAATCGAAACTGAAGAGCTCGAAACCGAGATCGAAAACCAGCGGCCACAACTCGCCATCTGTCTCGTTTCCGGCGGCATGGACTCGTGCGTCACAGCCGCGATCGCAAACGAAGAAAACGACGAGCTTGCCTTTCTACACGTGTCGTACGGACAGCGCACTGAAAAACGCGAGCGCGAAGCCTTTGAAGCACTCGCCGATCATTACAACGTGAAGTCGCGCCTCGTAATCTCACTCGAACACCTTGCGAAGATTGGTGGCTCATCTCTCACAGACGCTCGCATTCCCGTCACCACTGCCGATCTTTCCGCCCCGGGAATTCCCTCGAGTTACGTCCCTTTTCGAAATGCACACCTGCTGTCAGCAGCCGTGAGCTGGGGCGAAGTCATCAACGCCAACGCGATCTACATCGGCGCCGTTGCCGAAGACTCGTCCGGTTATCCCGATTGCCGTCCCGAGTTTTACGACGCTTTTCAAAATGTGCTCGACATCGGCACGAAGCCCGGAACGCGCATCACTATCGAAACACCTGTGATCGCGATGCGAAAGTCGGAGATCGTGCGCAGAGGCATCGAGCTGGGCGCGCCACTGCACCTGACCTGGTCGTGCTACAAGGAGTCGGAATCGGCATGTGGAAATTGCGATTCGTGCGCCCTGCGGCTGCGGGCATTTCGCGAGGCCGGCGTCAACGATCCCATCCCCTACATGCTTGACAGTAGTCGTTTTGCTTATTAAGTTTAGGTCACTCTCAGGATGATTAATTATTACAACCAGTAAACTGTGTGAGCGCATCACACGACGACGGAGGAATCTTTACATGATTGGCAAACATTTTTTCGGAGCGCTAGCGGTAGCCATTCTCGTTGCATCTGCTTCATTGACTGCGGTCGCCCAGGTCGGCGAGCTGCGCGGTCACATTTTTATGCAGCAGGCTGATGGGCAAAAGGTTCCCCTTGCAGACGCGCAGATCGACGTCTTCAGGACCGACATGAGCGCGAAGTACAACACTAAGACCAACAAGAAAGGTGAGTTCGTTTTCGCAGGACTACCTTTCGTCGGCACGTACACAGTAGCTGCGAGCCACCCCACGGCGGCGCCAAACTTCCAGCCCGGAGTAAAAGCCGGTCGCGATATCGACGTTGAGCTCACGCTGAGTCCCGGCGACGGAAAGCGACTCACTTTCGAAGAGATCAAGGGCGCCGGTGGTGGTTCAGCAACCCCTCCGAGTGGTGGAACACCTCAACCCAGCGCGGAAGATAAAGCGAAGATGGAGGAGATGAGGAAAAAGAACGAAGCGATCGAAGCCTCCAACAAAAAGATTACGGAAGCAAACGACGTCATCGCGCGCACGTTCAAGGCTGGTAACGAAGCGTTGCAGGCCGCGGGCGCCGCGAGCAAGGCCAAGAATTCAGATGAAGCAGTTGCGAAATACACAGCCGCCCTGGCCCAGTATGATGAAGGACTTGCTGCCGATCCCGATCAACCCGCGATCCTGACGAACAAGGCAGTCGCTCTAAAAGGACGCGGTGTCGAGCGCTATAACGCCGCCGTTAGATTAACGGACGACGCGGCCAAAACGGCCGCATTGCAAGCGGCAAAGGACGACTTCAAAGCCGCCGCGGAAGCCTCAACTAAGGCAGTCACGATGATCAAGGCCGCGCCGGTACCGACCGAAGCCGCAGAGTTGACGCGTTACAACGGAAACAAGTACGCGTCGATGATCACACAGGCGGAGTCAATGCGGCTGTATGTGACTAAAGGTGACGGCGGGCCGCAAGCTGATGCTGGTCTCGCAGCCTACAAGGATTACATCGCCGTCGAAACTGATCCCGCGAAGAAGGCAAAAGCCCAGATCGACATGGCGCAGATGCTCCTCGACGCGGGCGCTGCCGACAAAGCCCTCACTGAATTTAAGGGCATTCTCGCGACGACGCCGGACAGTCCGGACGCCAACCTCGGCGCCGGCCTCTCGGTTTACGCGACAGGCGACAAAGCGAAGTATCAGGAAGCAGCGAACTATCTGCAGAAGTTCGTGGATGTCGCGCCTGACTCGAATCCGATGAAGGCTAGCGCGAAGGAAGTGCTGGTGGAATTGAAGAATACAGAAAACATCACTCCCGAGAAGACCGGCCGACCCGCAACCCGCAAGAAGCCATAACCACTTAGCCACGGATGACACGGATGACACGGATCGAACCGTGTAAATCCGTGTAATCCGTGGCTTCTACTGTTAGTTTTCCTACCAAAACCGCTGGAATTCCAACCTTGACACTCTTCTTGTTAAAACTGTACTATGACTGCACAACGATGTTAGCCACATCGTTGGGATAGCAAGACCCGGTCATGCCTCGCGCCACATTCGGCGCCAATCCACCACCCAGAGAGAATCGGGGATCTACTGCTCCCGAGAGCTTTAGTGCACAAATGTCAGCCAAATTAGGCGAAATATTAGTACGCGAAAATTTAATTAGCCCGCAGCACCTGAGAGAGGCACTCGACTACCAACGCGAACATGGTGGTCGTCTCGGCTTCAATCTGGTGAAGCTCGGACTTATAAGCGACGACATGATCACTGCCGTGCTATCGCGGCAGTACGGCATTCCTTCCGTCAATCTAGATCTCTTCAATATCGATCCTTCCGTCATCAGCCTCATTCCTCAGGAGGTCGCCTCAAAACACTCCGTCCTGCCACTCTCGCGCGTTGGCGCAACCCTCACACTCGCAATGGTCGACCCGACCAATGTTTTCGCGATGGACGACGTCAAGTTTATGACCGGCTTGAACGTCGAACCCGTAGTTGTTGCTGAAGGCAGCGTGCAACAGGCAATCGCGAAGTATTACGGCAGCTCACGCGAGATCGAGCTCGCCACCGTAACCACCGAAGAGCTTCCCAAGAACGGCTCCAAAAACAACGGCGCAAATGGTGGGATCACGAAAGACGATCTCGTCTCGCTCGACAGTATCGACTTCGATCACAGTCAAAGCGAAGACGTTGAAGTATTAGAAGACAACGAAGAGATCGATCTTTCGACACTCTCAAAGATGAGTGAAGACGCACCAGTCGTGCGTCTCACGAATGTGCTGCTCGTAGATTCGCTTCGCCGCGGTGCTTCCGACATTCACATCGAGCCATACGAGAAAGAGCTCCGCATCAGGTTTCGTATCGACGGCGTGCTTTACGACGTCATGCATCCGCCATTGAAGATGCGTGATGCGTTGATCTCGCGTCTCAAGATCATGTCGAAGCTCGACATCTCGGAAAAGCGTCTCCCCCAGGACGGTCGCATCAAGATCAAAGTGAAAGTCGACTCACGTTCGCGCGAGCTCGACTTTCGTGTTTCTACACTCCCGACTCTTTTCGGCGAGAAAGTCGTGCTTCGTTTGCTCGACAAGCAAAACCTCATGCTCGACATGACGAAGCTCGGTTTCGAGCCGGAATCGCTTTCGAAATTCAAGCGAAACATCTCCAGGCCCTACGGCATGGTGCTGGTGACTGGTCCAACTGGAAGCGGAAAAACAAACACGCTTTACTCCGCGCTCCAGTCATTGAACACAGTCGAAACCAACATCATGACGGCGGAAGATCCGGTGGAATTCAACCTTGCTGGCATCAATCAGGTGCAGATGAAAGAACAGATTGGGTTGAACTTCGCCGCCGCTCTTCGATCATTCCTACGCCAGGATCCCAACATTGTTCTGGTCGGCGAAATCCGCGACTTCGAAACGGCTGAAATCGCCATCAAAGCCGCGCTGACTGGTCACCTCGTACTCTCTACCCTCCACACTAATGATGCTCCCTCCACCATCTCACGACTCATGAACATGGGCATCGAACCCTTCCTGGTCGCTACCAGCGTGAACCTCATCCAGGCTCAACGTTTGATTCGTCGCGTCTGCAAGGACTGCAAGCAGGAAACCTCAATACCCACCGAGGCATTCATCGAAGTTGGTTTCACAATCGAAGAAGCCAAAACGTTGAAGACCTTCAAAGGCAAAGGATGTGCGACCTGCAACAACACCGGCTACAAGGGACGAATCGGACTCTACGAAGTGATGGAAATCACCGACGAGCTTCGTGAATTGATCTTGATCGGAGCTTCCGCACTTGAATTAAGGAAGAAGGCGATCGACGACGGCATGATCACGTTACGCGAATCGGGTCTGCACAAGATTCGCGCGGGCGTGACCACCATCGAGGAAGTTGTTCGTGAAACGGTCGCCTAATCGAGGAGAACGAAGATGCTTAGACCAATTGCAATAGCGCTGATCCTGGTGCTGTCCGTGGGCATTATGTTGCCGTTCGCGAACGAAGCACACGGGCTCAGGCAAACTGTACAAGTTGGACAGCGCCGTCATCACCGGTATCGTTCACGCGCGTGGTGGCGACGTTATCACGCGCGCCTGCGACAGAAGAGATTGGCGGCGGAGTTTGCCGCTCATCGCAATCAATCGCTGTCGTTGCCGCAAAACCTTTCGACGGCGCTGCAGGGACTCAACGGTCCGCAATTGCCTTCACTGCCGTCAAACTCTGCTACGACAGAAACACTGTCGCCGCCCGAGATGACTGCAGCGCCTGTTTCGAATGCGGCGCATGCGTCGGCACTTTCAAACGGCGAAACACGTCCGCGAGTTGTTAATCCGAATCATCCTGCATTCAAAGTTTCAGCGAATGCGACACCGTTGCCGGGAACGATGAATCTCGCAGTAGTCGCGATGAGCCGTCCGAATCCGGCGTTTCTGACTTCTCGTGAGGAGAAGAAGATGCTGGGCGGTGTGGCTGTTGCCGATCTGCGACGGATGGTGATCGACAAGATGGTTTCGTCTGGTGGTTGGGTGGTCAATGACTTCGTTCGCGAAGTCAACGGCAGTCGCGTTTTTGTAGTTACTGCGCGAACGCCGAAGGATGCACTCACGCCGGAGAAAGCGTGGACGTTCTATTTCACCGAAGCTGGCGGCCGCATTTACGGGCTGACCACGGATGCACCGGTTGAGTTTGCCGAGCGCATGACGAATGAAGCCGAGCGCTTCATCGAATCGTTACGCGCGAAAGCCGAAGTCGGCACCCGTTAATGCAGTGCTTTCTATCCACAGATTACGCAGATTAATTAATACATCTGTGTAATCTGTGGATGGATTGTTTCTTTCAAAACCCCGACCAGGAGAAACGCTTCAATGCGACTCAACGAATCTGTTCCCCAAATCTCACTTTCCGAGCTGCTCAGAAAACTTTCTGAGATCGGCGGCTCGGACCTTCACATCACGACCGGCTCCCCACCGCAGATCAGAGTCGACGGACATCTGCGTCCGCTCGAACAATTTCGCGTGCTAACTTCCGCCGATACCAAACAACTCGCATACTCGGTGTTGACTGACGCGCAAAAGCATCGCTTTGAAGAGAACCTGGAGCTCGACTTCTCGTTCGGTGTCAAAGGTCTTTCACGCTTTCGCGCGAACCTCTTCAACCAGCGTGGCGCCGTGGGCGCCGTGTTTCGCGCGATTCCCTACGAGATCAAAGCTTTCGAGGATCTGGGTCTGCCCGCGGTCGTCAAACAGCTTTGCGATAAGCCGCGCGGTCTGATTCTCGTCACTGGTCCAACCGGATCCGGTAAGTCAACGACGCTCGCCGCGATGATCGACAAGATCAATCGCGATCGTCACGAGCACATTCTGACGATTGAGGATCCGATCGAGTTTCTCCACAATCACAAAGGCTGTTTGATCAACCAGCGCGAAGTTAATGCCGACACGCACGGTTTCGCCGCAGCGCTCCGCACCGCTCTACGTCAGGACCCGGACGTGGTCCTCGTCGGCGAAATGCGTGACCTCGAAACGATCGAGTCAGCGTTGCGTATCGCAGAAACAGGTCACCTTACCCTCGCGACGCTACACACTAATTCAGCCTCTTCAACAATCAACCGTATCATCGACGTCTTTCCTTCCGATCAGCAGGCACAGATTCGCGCGCAGCTCTCGCTCGTGCTCGAAGGAATTCTCTGCCAGGCACTGCTGCCGCGTGCTGAAGGAAGCGGACGCGCGATGGCGCTCGAGATCATGGTGCCAAATGGCGCTATTCGAAATCTGATCCGTGAAGATAAAGTCCACCAGATCTATTCGATGATGCAGACCGGCCAGGACAAGTACGGCATGCAGACTTTCAACCAGGCGCTGGCCACGCTCTATCACAAGCGCCAGATCACTTTAGACACCGCACTGCAACGTTCTTCGAACATAGACGAGCTGCGTGAGCTGATCGATCGCGGCGCCGGCCTCAACACGAACAATGGTGGGAAACCACACGCGAGTCCCTATGCACAGGGCCGTCCGGTTGGTGTCAGACCCAACGTCAGATAAGCCATTCTGGAGCTTACAGCCATGCCTACTTTTGTTTTCAAAGGCCGCAACCGACTGAACGAGATCGTCGTCGGCGAACGTGTCGCGGACAATCGAGAAGCGCTGCGTCAGACTTTGCGACGCGAGCAAGTGACGCTGACCTCCGTTAAGGAGAAAGGCCGCGAGATCGGCATTCCGAAGATTGGTGGACGGAAGAAAGTTAAGTCGAAAGACTTGTCGATCTTTACGCGCCAGTTTTCAGTGATGATCGATGCGGGCTTGCCGCTCGTGCAGTGTCTCGAGATCCTGGCCCAGCAACAGGACAACAAGTATTTCCAGCAGGTCCTTTTGCAGGTGCGCCAGGACGTTGAGGAAGGCTCGACTCTCGCGGTAGCGATGGGCCGTCACCCGCGCGTCTTCGATCAACTTTACTCGAACATGGTCGAGGCTGGTGAGACGGGCGGTATTCTCGATCTGATCCTGCAACGACTGTCGACGTTTATCGAGAAGATCGTGAAGTTAAAGCGCGACATCATCTCCGCGATGATTTATCCGGTAGCAGTTATTCTGCTCGCGATCATTGCGGTGGCGGTAATCATGGTCGTCGTGATTCCGCAGTTTCAAAACATCTTTCTGGGTTTGCTTGGACCAGGCGAACAGTTGCCGTTGCCGACACGAATCGTTGTCGGGTTCAGTAACTTTCTCGCCGGGTGGGGCGGACTCGTGATACTTGTCGTGGTGATCGGTGTCTCTGTGGCCGTGAAGTTTTATTACAGGACGCCGAACGGCAGAAGAGTTATCGATCGAATTTTGCTTAAAGTGCCGATCCTCGGCGACATCTTCCGCAAGATCGCGGTCGCGCGTTTTTCGCGAACGCTTTCGACGTTGTTGTCTTCCGGTGTTCCGATCCTGCAGTCGTTAGACATCACTGCGAAGACTTCCGGCAACGTGATCATCGAAGAGGCGATCACGAAGGTGCGAACGGGAGTGGAGCGAGGTGAGAGTTTCGTCGATCCGTTGAAAGCCACGGAGGTATTTCCGCACATGGTCGCGCAGATGATCGGCATCGGCGAACAAACGGGCGCCCTCGACGCGATGCTCGGCAAGATCGCCGACTTCTACGAAGCCGAAGTCGACGCCGCCATCGCCAACCTCTTAACCCTCATCGAGCCCCTGCTGATCGGCTTCCTCGGCGTCACCATCGGCTCAATCGTCATCGCCATGTACCTGCCGTTGTTTACGTTGATCGGCAAACTGTCGACCGGCCACTAAAACTCACCCAAGAAAGTAGCCACAAGGGCACAAAGGCGCACAATGTGTGCTTTTGCGCCTCTTTGTGGCTTCACTTTTCCATTCTGCTATAATCCCTTCCACCCCTGCTTACCCCCTTCAGCACTCTCCTTCGTACACGTATGAGATTTTGTAGAGTATGCCGAAAAAACGGCCCGCGACGGGGCCTGCTGATAACAAGGTAAAGAATCAACTAACGAATCTTCAGAGCCCGGAGCTGGCGCCGTACTGGCTCTCCGCTCTCATTGAATCCGCCGATGACGCGATCATCAGCAAGACGCTCGAGGGCATCATCACGAGCTGGAACGCCGGAGCCCAGCGCGTCTTTGGTTACACCGCGGATGAAGTAATCGGCAAGTCGATCACGATTCTCATCCCCAAAGGTCATGAAGACGAAGAGCCGGTGATCTTGGCACGTCTCCGCGCCGGCGAACGTATCGAGCACTACGAAACTATCCGCGTCAGAAAAGACGGCAGGCTGATCGACATCTCCTTGACTGTCTCACCGATCAGAGGCCCAAGCGGAGAGATCATCGGTGCGTCCAAGATCGCACGCGACATCACCGAGCAGCGACAAGCGCGCCGCGCGCTCGACGAAGCTTCCGAACGTTTGAAACTGGCCTCCGCCGCGGCACGGCTGGGCGAGTGGTCCTGGGATGCAAAGACTGACATCGTCACGCTATCCGAAACTGCCGCGGACATTCTCGGCGTTCCTGCCGCGCCAAACATGACTCGCACAAGAATGAGTGAGTTGCTAAACATCGAAGATCGCGAATCTATAGATCTGGCCGTCGAGAACGCGGTCGCAGCACACAATGATTACGACATCGAGTATCGGATTAAACGTTTGGATAACTCTGAAGTTTGGGTCTCGGCAAAGGGTCGTGGACTCTACGACAAAGACGGGTCAGTGATTGGAATGCTAGGTCTGGTGCAGGACGTCTCGATGCGCAAATCGAACGAGGAGACGTTGCGCGCACAGGCCGAAGCGCTACGCACGCTCAACGAGATCGGTAAAACGATCTCCGCCGAGCTCGATCTGCACAAGACGGTTCAAGCCGTGACAGACGCTGCTACTGAGCTGACCGGCGCACGCTTCGGATCATTCTTCTACAACGTGCTAAACGATGAAGGCGCGTCGTACATGCTCTACACGCTGGCGGGTGTGCCGCGTGAAGCCTTTGCACATTTCCCGATGCCGCGTGCAACCGATCTCTTTGGTCCGACTTTTCGTGGCGAGGGAGTGGTGCGCATTGACAACGTAAAACTCGATCCGCGCTACGGAAAGAATTCGCCGTATTACGGCATGCCGGAAGGTCATTTGCCCGTGACGAGCTATCTCGCGGTCCCGGTGGTCTCACGCTCGGGCGAGGTCATTGGCGGTCTCTTTTTTGGCCACCCCGCGCCGGGTATATTCACGGAGCGTCACGAGATCATCGTTTCGGGTCTCGCTTCACAGGCGGCTGTCGCGATGGATAACGCGCGCCTCTATGAAACAGCGAAGAAAGCACGCGCTGAAGCAGAACGGGCAGCGGCCGAAAACGAACGACTGTATAAGCAGGCGGAAGAATCGAGCCGTCTGAAAGAAGAGTTCCTCGCCACTATCTCGCACGAGCTACGAACGCCTTTGAGCGCGATTCTCGGTTGGGCCAGGATGCTGCGATTGGGCCAGCTCTCACCGGAGAACTCCGCGAAGGCACTCGATACGATCGAGCGCAATGCACGCGCGCAAGCTCAACTCGTCGACGACCTGCTCGACGTATCGCGGATCATCACCGGCAAGCTGCGCATGGACGTGCGTCCTGCTGATCCCAATTCTTTCATCGATGCGGCAGTAGAGTCCGTGCGACCGGCGGCAGACGCGAAAGGCGTGCGGATGCAAAAAGTGGTCGACACCAGTCCCATCTCGATTCCCGGAGATCCGGTGCGACTGCAACAAGTTGTTTGGAATTTACTTTCGAATGCGATCAAGTTCACGCCGCGTGGTGGTCGTGTGCAGATCCGTTCGGAGCGAGTGAATTCACATCTCGAGATTGTAGTGAGCGACTCCGGTCAGGGTATTGCAGCCGAGTTTCTCCCACACGTGTTCGATCGATTTCGTCAGGCAGATCAGAAGACCAGCCGGAACCATGGTGGCATGGGCCTCGGTTTGGCGATCGTGCGACATCTTGTGGAGATGCACGGAGGCACGGTGCGCGCGAATAGTGATGGCGAAGGCAAAGGCGCCACTTTCACCGTTATGTTGCCGATAGCTCCGCTCTACCAGGTGGATGCATCTGGCGGGCGCGTTCATCCCGGCGCGCGTGACCTGCTGCCTTCCCATGACACGGCCGATCGCCTTGATGGTCTAAGAATTCTCGCCGTTGATGATGAACCGGATACTCGGGAGCTACTGAAGCAGGGACTCGAGTTCGTTGGCGCGAAAGTCAAAGTGGTGGGCACGGCTGCTGAAGCCATCGACGCGCTGCGAGGCTCGCCTCCGGACATTTTGATCAGCGACATCGGCATGCCGGGTACGGACGGCTACGATTTGATCAAGCAGGTTCGTGCTCTTCCTCCGGATCGAGGTGGCAAAGTGCCGGCAATCGCGCTGACGGCTTACACGCGTGTCGAAGATCGTTTGCTCGCGTTACGCTCCGGCTACGACATGCACGTGCCGAAGCCCGTTGAGCTTGCGGAGCTCGTCGCGGTGGCCGCCAGTATGTCCCGCAGACATAGTTAGACGAACCGCAATGGATTCTTCATCACGACGCCGAATTGATCGCGGAGGATACGGTCGTATTCTTCACGGCTCGATAAAGTTTGTTCCTCGCGCAGTCGTTGTGGACCAGAGGTGGTGATTAAGAGCATGTCGCTGAGTGTGATGCGACCATCTTCGGTGGCGCGCGAGCAGATGAGACCTTTAGTGAAGTGTGAGTCGGGAGATGTTTGGTGGAAACGGCACATCTCTTCGTAATCGGAAAATGTGTAAGGTTGAAGCGTGAAACGATATTGCGACTGCCACTCTTCACCCTCATTACGACGCATCAAGACAATGTGATTGTCCTGCTCGATCAAACGAAACGAGCGAGTTCCCTGCTGCTGATCGGCGCGTGTATCGAGTAACAGAGGCTCCATAAAAGATTCACCAAAGCCGACGTCCCCCAGCCAACGCTCATCCAGCGTGACCATCAGCGCCATGTGATCGAATATTGGTCCAAAGCTTCCGTCGGTCCGCGCCACACCTGCCGCCAGCATCGCGACGTCGAAACCCAACGCGCGCAACAAGCCCGCGAACAAGCCATTGCACTCATAACAAAAACCGCCGCGGCGCTGGTCCACGATCTTTGTGTACAGCGCGTCGTCATTGAGAACGATCGGCTCGCCTGAGTGAATGCTCAGGTTCTCAAAAGGCACACTCAGCAAATGTGCAACCTGTAGCGCGCGCAACGTCTCCGCATTCACTTCACGCGATCCGTTGTAATTGATCCGCTTTAGATAACCGTCGATGTCCACACCGATAATAAATCAAGAACTGAAAGATAGAACAAGTCAGGAAGAGGGGCTTGCCCCCGCTTGTTCAATCCAAGTAGCGGCGGGGGCAAAGCCCCTCTTCCTGACTTGTTCTATCTACTCGTGTTCAATTCTACGGGAGATCAATCTTCTTGTTCTCGCCAAGATCCGGTTGTTTACCTGTTACCAGTGACGAGACAAAACTCAACGCATATCCAATCGTGCTTGACGGGCTGTCCCAGTACTCAGCTTTTTCGAGACTGACGCGCAGCAGTGCAACCTCCGGATCGTCTTTACCTTCCGGAAACCAGATCTTGAACTCGGGCCGCCACAGCTCATCGATCTTCGCTCGATCGCGCACGAGCTGCGCACTCCCACTCACGGAGATGTAACGCTGATTATCCGGATCCGCAAAGCTCACATTCACTTTCGGCAGCTCCGTAATCTCGCTGACTTTGTGTGACGATGCACTAGTAAAAAACCAGATGTCGCCATCCTCATCGATGTCACCATTCGACGACATCGGCCGGCTGTGCAGATCGCCGGCTTCATCAGTCGTGGTGAGCATGCAGAAGTCGATGCCCTTGACCAGTTCTCGCAGTTTTTCTAAATCGCTTTCGCGTGTCTGTGTTGGTGCTGTCATGATTCAGAATTTGAACGGAGAACTTCACAGATTCATGTCAAAAAGCACAAGCTCTCTTTTTGCGCTTTTGTGCCTTTTTGTGGCTAAAAGGATACTTTGACAATCTAGGTATCGATGCGTATGATGCTTATCATTTCTAGGTATCGATAGCGAAAGGGATTTACGTGCCCAAAAACAAGGCCGATCTGTTACAGGGGACGCTCGATATGCTCATACTCAAGTCGCTCTCGCTCGGAGAGTTGCACGGGTATGGAGTTATCCAGCGCCTTCGCCAGCTTTCCGACGAAATGTTGCATGTGGAGCAGGGATCTTTGTATCCCGCGCTCTATCGCATCGAGCAAAAAGGCTGGGTCTCGGCGCGTTGGGATGTACACGAGACTGGTCGTGAAGCAAAGTTTTACAAGCTTACACGCGCCGGACGAAAGCAACTCGAGACAGAGGAAGCGAGCTGGGATCGACTCTGCCTCGCGATCGCGAAAATTCGACAGGCCACATAAGCACGAAGAGGAATTTAGCAATGAAGTGGTTCAACATTCTTCGCGATCGAATCAGGGCTTTGCGGCAGCGTGAGGACGTTATCAGCGATATCGATCGTGAAATGCGTCTGCATCTCGAGATGCAGGTGGACGCGAACATCCGAGCGGGAATGTCACCGAGAGAGGCACGCGAAAAAGCCATGCGCAGTTTTGGAAATCTGAACCGGGCCGTCGACGCGGCTTACGACGTAAAAGGCGGCGGTATCTTCGAGACGCTCACTCAAGACATGCGCTACGGCATGCGCATGCTCGCCAAGCACAAAGCATTCACTTCAATCGCAGTCATCACACTCGCGCTCGGCATCGGCGCTAACACGGCGATCTTCTCAGTCGTCAACGAGCTGTTGCTGCAACCACTCCCGTATCGTGATGCAGAGCGGATCACAACCGTGTGGGAAGTCACACCGGAAGGCAGGCACCAGAACACCACTTCGCGTACAAACTTCCGCGCGTGGCGCGACCAGAACACCAGTTTCCAAAACATGGCCGCGTTCACCGATCAACGCTTGAATCTGACGGGCACTGGCGAACCGGAAGAGTTGTCGGTCCAGCTTGCAACGCCTGAGCTTTTCAAGATCCTCGGTGTCGAGCCGCTGCTCGGCCGCACGTTTCTGGCCGACGACGATAAAACAGATCAGCCTGCGGTCGCAGTGCTCAGTTATGGACTGTGGCAACGTCGGTTCGGTGGTCAGGCGAGTGTTATCGGCCAGCCAATAACTCTCAATAGTGAGACATTCACGATCATCGGGGTGATGCCGCCGAATTTTCAATTCCACATTAAGCAACGTTCGGGTACGGGGAGGCCCGCTGAGCTTTGGTCCATCCTGCCGATGCCGGTTGGCGGCGCCGCAAATCAGCGCGGAAGATTTCTCGGAACGGTGGCGCGCTTGAAGGATGGCGTGACTGTAGATCAAGCTGCCGCAGAAATGCGCACGATCGAGGCGCGACTTTCAGACGAAGTGCCGCAGTTTAATAAAAACTACAGCGCCGAAGTGCTGCCGTTGCGCGAACAGTTTTTTGGCAATGTGCGGCGTCCGCTCTGGCTGATGCTCGGCGCCGTTGGATTCGTGTTGCTCATCGCCTGCGCGAACGTCGCGAACCTGTTGCTTTCACTCGCTACGTCGCGCGAGAAA
>Ga0208338_1000032_pt1 | contig 65546 bp, 56 predicted proteins | sample ForSoiNitrogNN91_FD_187858 | JGI IMG/M metagenome (GOLD analysis project Ga0208338, IMG submission 187858) | Forest soil microbial communities from Browns Valley, California, USA, that are Nitrogen fertilized - NN91 (SPAdes) | ecosystem: Environmental > Terrestrial > Soil > Temperate forest ...
GATGCGCGCATCTTCGATCGGCAGCTCGTTCCAAAGCTCCGCCAGCCGTTCCGCAGGGAACTCCAACGCCGCCGCAAGCTGACGAATCGTGGCGATGCCTATCGCGGGAAAAAGCGTGATGCAGCCAAAGCCGCTGGCATCTTTCAGGTTCAGTAGCAACGCCGCGCGCTGGTTTATAGGAAGCTGCGTCAACTCTTCCCACAGACGCTGCAAAAACATCTTCTTCTCGATGCGCCACGCGGGATCAGGATCCGGCGTCGCAGGATCGAATCGACCGTCTTCATCTTCCGCGAGTGCCTCAACCGGCTGATCGCTGATGCCCTGAATCGCCGCTACCGCCGTAACTAATTCATCGAACTCAATCGGACCACCAGCGTAATCAAAGATGCTCTTGACTGTTTCCGCGAGCTCCTGTGCTTTACGGATGTGAGCTGCAACATCGGAAAGATTGCGCACAGCAGTCTTCTTCTGTTGTTGCCAGATGGTGAAACCGGCTAGCAATTTTCCGTTATCATCGTCCCAGAGTGCGAAGCCGCGCTGGCGCGTCACTAAGTAGTGCAGGCGATTTTTGAGCGCGTGTCGCTCGGGAAACTGCCGTCGCATCCAACGCGCACAAGTGCGATGGGCGATGATCGCCGCCATCCCACGCACGTCGGTGATCGGATGTGTTTCGGGAAGCTTACGAAAGCGCTGTAGCAGCCCGACGAGTTGCAGCACGACGTCCTGATGAATGTCATCAGCTTCAGCGCGTTGCGTTTCCTGATACGAGTTGAAGCGAAGTTTGAAACGAATGACGCCCTTGATCACGGGCTCAGCGTGGCCCGCAATCAGTTGTGAGAGAAGCTCGTCTGCGTGCTCGTCGGTAGTCGCGGCTAAAAGAGGTTCGAGCAAAGCATCGATCTTGACCGGCGACTCTTGCATATTCTTCTACGTTCGAGTGTGATCTGATTTCAGGGTTTGCAGGATAACACGTGATGGAACCAGTCATCGGCCTCGATTTCGGTACAACCAACAGCGCGATCGCGGTCGCTGACGACTATCGACAAGCCGCGCTCGCGTCCTTTGCCGATGGTCCCGCGACAACCACAAGCTTCCGATCCATCCTTTACTTTCCGGCACGGGACCGCTCGTCACCAAAGAAAGTCGAAACACAGGCCGGACCAGAAGCTATCAATTCATATCTCGACGACGACACGAAAGGCAGATTGATCGTATCAATCAAGTCGTATCTCGCGAGCCGCTTGTTCACCTCCACGAGCATCAACGGCCGCAACTATACCTTGGAAGATCTCATCGCGATCATTTTGCGTCGTTTGCGAATGGCCGCGATGGAGCAATTCGGCACTGCTGCAACTCAGGTCGTGTTGGGTCGACCAGTTCGCTTTTCCGGAGCTGATACCGTCGAAGATGAGAAACTCGCGTTACAGCGTTTGACGGCTGCGGCCGAGCTAGCCGGGTTTCAGCAGGTCTCGTTTGAATTGGAGCCAGTTGCTGCCGCTTACCAATATGAAACGCAGCTCGATCACGATGAGTTAGTTTTGATCGGAGACTTCGGCGGCGGCACGAGCGACTTCACGCTTGCTCGTCTTGGTCCAGGCAGAAAGAAAGCCGGTCGTAATCCCGTGCTTGGCACGTCTGGCGTGGCAATCGCCGGCGACACGTTCGACAGCCGTATCATGATGAGGCTCGTGGCGCCAAAACTCGGCCTCGGCTCGCATTACATTTCATTAGGTAAGGAGCTGCCAGTGCCCGTGTGGGTGTATTCGCAGTTGTCTAGCTGGCATCACATGTTTCTGTTAAAGGAGCCGAAGACGATGGCGGTGCTGCGCGAGGTGAGGAACCAGGCGACCGAACCCGAGAAGGTCGCGGCCCTGGTCCAGATCATCGCTGAGAACCTTGGCTACGCACTGTATCGCGCTGTCGAACAGACCAAAGTTCAACTCACGGAAAAGGAGCTCGCCAGCTTTGTATTCTCACAATCAATCGTGCGACTCGAAGACTCACTCGAGCGCTGGCAGTTTGAATCGTGGATTCAGGACGACATTCAAAACATCGCTGCCTGCGTTCGCTCGCTGTTGGACCAGAGCGGCGTGAAGCCAACTGACATCGACAGCATCTTCCTGACCGGCGGATCGTCATTCGTCCCCGTTGTGCGCCGCTTCTTCTCCCGAACCTTCGGCGCAAACAAACTCCGCAGCGGCGAAGAACTCACCACCGTCGCCAAGGGCCTCGCCCTCCGCGCTTTGGAAGCAAATTAGCCACAAAAAGGCACAAAAAGCACAAAAGAGTTAGTGGCGTCGGCTGAATAGCACTTGTGCTTTTTGTGCCTTTTTGTGGCTAATTTGCTTCCAAACTGTGGACGGTACGGTGCAGACCTGTGGTCTGTATCGTTAGTTCAGAGCTCTCCGCGCCTTAGGATTTTCGCGTTTTAAGTAGGGCCAGCAAGGCGGTCCAATCGTTGGTCGCCCGCAACGGGCGGAGAGGAAATCATGCGAGTCAACTTTAGAAGTTTCTGTGTTGCTTTGATCGCGCTTGCGGTCGCTTTTACCTACGCCCGGGCGCAAACCCCGGCAGACAAAACGCTCGCTCCCTATTTCGTGGTCCAGGGAGATCCGAACGTCGATCAACTGCCGCTCAAAGACACACGAGTCGATATCTCAGTTTCAGGTGTTATTGCTGACGTCAAAGTCAGGCAAATTTATCGCAACGAAGGATCACGTCCAATCAACGCTTCTTACGTCTTTCCCGCATCGACGCGCGCCGCCGTCTACTCGATGCGCATGCAAATAGGAAACGAGATCATCGTCGCGAAGATCAAGGAACGCGAACAGGCGAAGAAAGATTTTGAGAAGGCGAAAGAAGAAGGGAAGAGTGCGTCGCTGCTCGAACAGGAGCGACCGAATGTCTTCTCGATGAGCTTGGCGAACATCATGCCGCAGGAACAGGTCGAGATCGAGCTGCGTTACACAGAGCTCCTTGTTCCAACCGACAACGTTTACGAAGTAGTGTTTCCGACAGTTGTTGGACCACGCTACGCCTCGCCGCAGGATGGAAATAAGAAGCAAAACGCATTTGTCGAGTCTCCTTATCAACACCAGGGCGAGAAACCGGCGAGTGCGCTTCACATTTCGGCCCGGATTGCCGCAGGTGTGCCGGTTTACGATCTGACCTGTCCTTCACACCAGATCATGCCGCAGTGGCCGAGTCAAGGTGTGGCGCAGTTGACGCTCGACGATTCGGATCCATTCCAGGGCAATCGCGATTTCGTCGTGCGCTATCGTCTCGCGGGCGATCAGATCGCTTCGGGCCTGCTGCTGTTCCAGGGCCAGGATGAGAATTTCTTTCTCTACATGGCCCAACCGCCGCAGCGTGTCGAGACAGAAGCCATTCCGCCACGCGAGTACATCTTTGTTGTCGACGTCTCGGGCTCGATGGAAGGATTTCCTCTGAACACGTCAAAGCGACTGCTCAGAGAGTTGATCGGAAAACTGCGTCCGACGGATTTATTCAACGTGGTGCTGTTTGCCGGCGACTCCACCGTGCTCTCGCCGCAGTCGCTACAAGCGAACCCGCAGAACATCGCCCTTGCTATTCGCTTGCTCGAGCAACAGCGTGGCAGTGGTGGAACCGAGCTGCTGGCCGCGATTCAAAACGCGATGAGTTTGCCGCGACAAGATGGTATTTCCCGCAGCGTCGTGCTCGTTACTGACGGTTACGTTTCCGGTGAACAGGGTGTGTTCGATCACATTCGCGCAAACCTGAACCGTTGCAACGTCTTCGCCTTCGGCATCGGCGGATCGGTTAATCGTTACCTGATCGAAGGCATCGCGAAGGCCGGCATGGGTGAGCCGTTCATCGTCACTGAAGAAGCGGAAGCTGAAGGCGTGGCCGACAAGTTTCGCGAGTACATTCAAACGCCGGTGTTGACTGACATCCAGGTGCGCTCAGTCGGCTTCGACACTTACGACGTGAATCCGGTGCGCTTTCCCGATCTGCTGGCGCAACGTCCGATCATTCTGTTTGGTAAATGGCGTGGGCCAGTTACGGGATCGATTGAGCTGACTGGCAAGACAGGTCAGGGCGAGTACGTCAGTCGTCTCGATGTAGCGGGTGTTCAGCCGGATGAAGGTAACAGCGCGCTGCGTTACCTGTGGGCGCGGTCGCGAATAGCCGAGTTGTCTGATTACGGCTCGTCGGACCTCGCGGAAGAGAACATCAAAGAAGTCACGCGGCTTGGTTTGAAGTACAACTTGCTGACGCGATACACGTCGTTCATTGCCGTACGCGAAGTCGTGACCAATCCGAACGGTAACGCGCAGGATGTGAAGCAACCATTGCCGATGCCGCTGAGAGTCAGTGACCTGGCGGTTGGTGGCGGTGCAGAAGTCGGAAGCGAACCCGAGTTGATCTGGTTAATGGTCGGCACGCTGTTGTTGGCGACAATCATGATCCTGCGTAGACGAAGGCGGTTTGTATGAACAGGCGCAGGATGATTTGGGGCGCACAGCTCGCGATAGTTTTGCTGTGCGCTCTGGCGCTCAAGCAGTATTACTCCACCGCAACTGCGAATGAGTTGCGGTGGATACTTGCTCCGACGACCTTGATTGTCGAGTTGTTGAGCGCACGATCGTTTGTGTTTGAGTCGTACACGGGCTACATGAGCAGCGATCGAACGTTTGTGATCGCTGTGCCATGTGCGGGCGTGAATTTTCTGATCACGGCGTTTGTGATGCTGGCTCTGCGACGTTTGTGGAATGCGCGGTTTGAGAGTGTGAGCTGGCGCGCGTTTCCGATCAGCATGACGACGGCGTATGTGGCGACGGTGATTGCGAATGCGCTGCGGATTGTTATCGCGCTGGAGATTCAGAGGCGCGCGGTGGAGGTTAGCTGGTTGACGGAGAACCAACTGCACCGGCTTGAAGGGATCGTTGTTTATTTTGGGTTTTTGATGTTGTTGTTCGTGATGGTGGAAAGGAAAAATTCAAGGAAGATGTGGGTGTTTCCGCTCGTTATTTATTACGCGATAACCTTAGCGGTGCCGATTGTTAATGGATCGTTTTATCGGGCAGGGTTTTGGGAGCACTTCGGGTTTGTGATTGCCTTACCCTTCATAATTGTTGCGTCATCCAACGTGCTACTTTTTTTACTGCGCAAGCCCGCGAAGCGGGCGACAGCATAAAGCCTGGGGCGCAAGCCCCAGGATCACACGGCAAAAATTTGTTTGAGCCCGCGAAGCGGGCGACAGCGTGTGGTGCCTTTGGGCTGTCGCCCGCTTCGCGGGCTCAATCGCATTTCTAAATCGGATCCTGGGGCTTGCGCCCCAGGCTTTATGCTGTCGCCCGCTTCGCGGGCTAAGAGGTGTAGCGACGGACCATGCGCGCGCAGAAGTCAGCGTATTCCTCGATATTCCGCGGCGCGCTTGTGTGATGTGGGTTGATGCCTTTCGACTCGGGTGTGAAGCAGAATGTGAGTGTCACATCAAAGGGCTCGAGCGCTTTCATCATTCGATCAAACCACGCCGCATAGTTCGGTCGCTCCGAGTCTGACCAGCTCAGCCCCGTCCTCAAATATTTCACTCCCAGTCGCTGCAACCACTGCACCGCATCATCAAGTCGTGGATCTTCAAAATGAAACCACTGGCAAACACCGAGCGCGGGTGTGTAGTCAGCAAACTGCCACAGCGCTCGCTTCGCGTTCCCGCACTCGTCGAGCAGGCCCATGTGGAAGTGACGATAATAAGCAGAACCCTCAGCTTCACGATGTCGCGTCGTCGCCGGCCACGCCGCCGGTAAGTCGTAGAGACTGTACCAGTGAATACGCGGCACACGATCGATGAGCAGCTCAGCAGAGCGGCGCAGACCAAATTCCTGAACCTCTTCCGCGCCGAAAGTCGAAGCGCCAACTTCCGAAACCCAAACCGGTAAACTCGTCACGTCACGAATTTCCTGAAGCTTGTTGGGCCACTCGTCAATGGTCCAATGATTCCAATCGAGTGGAAACCCGTGTACCGCAACCACGTCTACCCAGCTCAACACACCCTTCGCATCCATATTCCTGATGAACGCGGGATCGATCGGAGAAATGCCACCAAGGACGCGCAGCAGCTTCCCGTTTTCCGCACGCACGGCTTCAGCCGCGAGCTTCACCATTGCCGCGAAGATGCTCCAGTCAGGATCAACTTCAAAGTCCCAATGCGATTTGTTGTTGGGCTCGTTCCAGAACATCACTGCTTCGATCATCGCGTAATCTCCCGAAGCTCGTTCGTGTAGTCGAAAGGATGGTTCAATGTCGCGCGACGGCAAATAAACACCTCGTCTTCCGGATGGTCCAGGATCTCAAAACCCGCGCTGCGCAACATCGCTTCGAAACAAGCGCGATTCGGAATCCACCAATTTGTCGGATCGTTCGCGTAGCGCTTCTCGATGAAATACATGCGTGGAAACTGCTCGTCTTCGAACAGCTCGCTTTGCCAGAACGGAAAATCGGGTGGCACTTCGATACTTTCGCTCGAGCCGCGCAGCATCGATTGAGCGACGAGGAGATCCGCGACGACGTGTTCGTGAAGCAAATCTAGCGCGAGCAGCGGGTGACGTAAGTGATACAAAACGCCCATGAACAAAACGAGATCAAACTTCTCGTGAAGCTCGGCGACGCGATAGACGGACAGATTGCGAAACTCGATCTCTGCACCGCTTACCTTCGCCGCAAACCGCGCCTGGTCCAGGTACTTCTCATCCATGTCGATCCCGACGACACGATCCGCGCCACGACGTTTCATCTGGATCGAGTAGAAGCCCGCGTTGCAGCCGACGTCGAGCACTGACTTGCCGGTGAGATCGTCGGGAATGGATGAAGCGAATCGTTGCCACTTTACTTCGGGGTAATCGCCAAGGAAGTGATCGGGTGCGGTTTTTACGCCGCCGAGATCCAGATTGTGGAACCATTGCCCCAGCTCGGCAACGCGACGGCGGATCTGATCTTGTGACAGTGATTCGTTCATTAGAGTCGGTTTGACAGGATTACATGATTTACAGGATTAACATGATAGATCGCGTCATCGTTCTGCTCGCCGAGCACGCGCATCGCCTCACGATAACCGTTCAACGTGCCGACGTCGACATAGACCTCACCAGCCGGAACTGCGAGCGCTTCGCCACCTTCCGTCAGAAACGCATTCACCAGCGTGCCGATGTATTCGTCACGTCTTTCACGCTTCTGCCACAGAGCGTGAAGCTGGTGTAGTACGGCACCCGGCATCTTGAACGCGCCCCACACCCACGATGAGCTGGCATCGATCTTCTTCACGTCGATTCGTTGCACGCGACCGTGCTCGTCTGATACGACCGCGTCGAAGAACTCCGGATGGTCCACCGGAAACACGAGAAACGACAGACGATCGTCAGGGAGGGCAGAGAAGCCATCTTCCGGAAACCAGATCGTGTCAGGCAGTCCGATCACGACTACCTCACTGTGATCTATAAACGGGAGCGCGCGAAAGATCGCATCACACAAACCCGCGGCGGTCGGCTGCACCGTGTAGCAGAGTGTTGCTGGTCCAATCTCGCCGCCGAAGTATTCGAAGATGTCAGACTTGCCGGGCGACACGACGAAACAGATCTTTCGCGCCCCGCCTTTGATCATGCGCTCGACGAGATACTCGCTGACCGCACGCGGCCGCTCGTTGCCGTTCTCGTTGCGACTGCCGACGGGCAGCAGCTCTTTTGAGAATGCGAGCGGTTGAATGCGGCTTCCAATGCCTGCCGCCGGCACAATTCCCCACATAACGTCATGCCTCAATCCAGGTAGCAGTCGTCAGGAAAGTCTTGTGATGCGACTTATCGAGCGCTGAGTCGAGGATTGTTTCCAATTCAGCCGCTCGATGCGCCGCAGTGTGCGAGTCGAGCACTCGTTGCCGACCCGCACGCGCAATGCGCGCAATCTCAGTGTGTGGAAGTCGCATTGCTTCAATCACGTCCGCTGTGTCGCGCGCGACGAGAATCTCAATATTCGGTTGAAAGAATGCATCCAGTCCGGTCCACTCGTCTGACACGATCGCGACACCGCATGCAGCCGCTTCGAAGAGCCGACCCGAAGGGCAGTAACCCATACGAGCCATCGCGCCTCTCGTGACGTTGAGCGTCAACGCGGATGAGCAGAAGAACGCCGCGTGCGCTGACGGTGGCACGTGTTGCACGTACCAGATATTTTGTTGCCACGGAAAATCGATCGGATACTTCGAGCCGCCAATGACGAAACGTCGCTCGGGTAATCGACGTGCTACCTGGATGAACAGATCGTCGAGCACAGCTTGGCGATCTGGAGCATAGGTTCCGAGATATGAGAGATCTGCTGCGTAAGCTGTTCGCGGCGGTGCTGGATGGTGTACGGAGGTGTCGACGCTGCCAAAGAGTGGAACGACACGTCGTGCGCCGAGCTCATCCTGCAATGCGATCAACGCGGCGCCACCGGTGTAGCTCAACACCAGATCGAAATCGGCGAGCTTGCGCGGACCGATGTAAGCGAGTTGTTCACCATGTTGGAGCGCTTCGAGTGTGACGGGCGTGTCGAGATCGTAGAAAACGCTCAGATTGATGTTTGATGAAACTACGAGCTCGGTTGCGGCGATGCCGTCGGGACAGTAAGACGTGACTACTGCGACATCAGACTCTGCGACTACATCACGCGCCGTCGCTGCAATCTCGGACCAATCGTTGTAAAGATAGAGATCCACGCCAGGCATCTCGATCAGATCGCGATGCGCCGCGTAGTAAGGAACGTCACGCTCGAAAAATGCGATGCGATGATGGCGAGCAGTGAGTGCTTTGAAGAGACCGCGCAGGAGGGTTGCGTGGCCGTTGCCCCACGATGAACTAATGGTTAAACCGAAGAATACGAGTTTCATTTTTTAGCCACGAAAAGGCACAAAAAGCACAAAATTAAACCCATAGCTGATTCAGGTCGCCCGTGTTGTTTAGGGTTAAGAGCGTTGCGTTGTCGTCGTCTACTGCAACTGCGCTCACGGAACACGGCGAAATCTGGAAACGCTCGACCAGATCGATCGGAATCGCTGAAAAGTAAGCGACTGCCGCGCGAATGACGTCGGCGTGCGAGATAATCGCGACGTGTGCCTTACCGTATTGCAGTGCCAGCGCTTCCAGTTCTTTGACGATCCGGTTCTGCACTCCCAGAAACGACTCGCCACCGGGAATCACTGTCATGCTGCGGCGGTTGTTGAAACGTCGCCATCGTTTGTCACTGGATAGCTCGTCAAACGTTTTGCCGGTCCACTCACCGAAGTTGATCTCATTGGCGGCGTCGCATGTCTTCACGTCGAGTCTCATACTGTTCGCGATCACAGTTGCGGTTTGTAGCGCACGTTCAAGCGGACTGCTGTAGATCGCGTCGAGTGACGTGTTCTTGAAGCGATCGCTGAGACATTGCGCTTGCATACCTCCCGTGTCATTCAGGCAAATGCCCGGCGTGCGGCCCCAGAGCGTTTGGCCCAGGCCGTCGCATGTTGCATGCCTGATAAGAAAGAACGTCGTCACGCCATTGCTCCCGCCGGTTGCGTGTTTAGCTGTGCTGCGGTCGCTGTTTGCGTGACTTCAGCAACATAACTCTCGAGCTCGATGGCTCTTTGTTCCGACGTGTGACTCGCAAGCACACGCAGTCGCGCACGCTCACCCAGTGCGCGTCGATCTCTTGGCGAGATGTCGTTGAGATAAGTCAAAACATCCTGGGCAGACGAAGCCGTCAGAATCTCTTTTTCCAGCTCGAAGAACGTTTCGAGACCCGGCCAGTAGTCGCTGATGATCGGAGTGCCGCAGGCGGCCGCTTCGAAGATGCGGACGCTCGGCGAGTAGCCTGCGTTACGCATGTCAGCACGTGTCAGGTTGAGTGTGAATCGCTGCGAATTATAAAAGCGACGATGCGATGCGGGCGGCAGGTGCTCGATTCTTTCGACGTTCCCCGGCCACGAGATTTCATCTGGATACATCGGCCCGGCGACGACTGTTTTTAGTTCTGGCGACCACCGCGCCGGGTCAACCAAAAGCCGTTCGAGTGATGGTTGGCGATCTTCGCTGTACGTGCCCATGTAGCCGAGGTCCCACTTCGGTCTCTGCTCTTCGGGAAAGTATAGCTTCGCATCGACGGAGCAATACAACGCGCGCGCCATCGGCGATCCGAATTCCTTCTCGATTTTCCGCAGCACTGGACCACCTGCGAATGACAGGTAAAGATCGTAACGACTGATCAGTCGCGCAGTGACGTACTCAGCATCTGCTACAGCCAACTTTGCCAGTGTGACAGGCGTGTCGATGTCGTAGAACGCTTTGACGCCGCGACCAGTCCGCAGCACCCATTCGCCGATCGCCACACCGTCGGGAACGTACGATCCGACAATGCACAGATCAGCATTCATCACCTTGCGAGTAAACTTTCGTTTCAGCTCGGCGACGGATTCGTAGAGCTGCGTGAGCCCGTACGGGGGATTCGGAAGGTCACGATGCTCGGCGTACCACGGCACATCGCGTTCGAGAAAACAGACGTTGTGACCACGCGCGCTGAGTGCACGAACGAGCGCGCGAAACGTCGTGGCGTGGCCGTTACCCCATGAAGAGGTGATCGAAAGGCCCAGAATCACGATGTCCAACGGTTTACTCATGCCGCCAAAACCTCACTCGCTAACAACTCCTGCAGCTGCAACGCACGATGGTCGTATGTATGTTCTGCACGCACACGCCGCAACGCCGCGTCTCCGATCGCTCGCGCCTTCTCGTCATTCAAACCGCGCAAATGTCGTGCGACATCATCGGCATCGTGAGCGACGAGCACCTCGCGATCGGGCACGAGAAACGTCTCGATGCCTTCCCACGCGTCAGTGATCAAACACGAGCCTGCGCCTGCTGCTTCGAAGATGCGCGTGGGCGGTGAGAAGCCGTAACTCGCCATGCTGTCGCGATTCACATTAAGCACCGCGCGCGCCGAGCAGTTGAATGCGTTGTGATCGCGCGTGTATACGTGACCGACGTAATTCACATTCGCGGGCATCGGCTTGTCGCTCCAGCCACTGCCGCCAAGCATGAACTTGAATTCAGGAAGCTTTTCGGCTGCTTCAAAAAAGAACTTCTCGATGCGCGCTTCGCGATCAGGTAGTCGATTCGCGAGTAATGCGAGATCACACTTGAAACGTTCCTCGGCTGGCACTGGATGATGTGTGTGCGTATCGAGCGCGTTATAGATCGGCACACAGTCACGCGCGCCGAGCACTTTATAACTTTTGACGACTGGATCGCCGCCGCCGTAAGTGAGAATCAGATCGTACTGCGGTATCAGCTCGAGAAACGGATCGGAACGATCGGCCTTGACGCGGTCCAAGGTTGCAGGCGCATCGACGTCCCAGAAGACGGTTATCGTGTGCGGCGCTTTGAAATCGAGAACCGCGGCTTCAAGCGCTTGATCGTAAACACCGACGCCGCTCGTCTTCACGAGCATGTCAACACCGCGCGCATGTTCGAGTGCGCTCAACATGCCGTCGCGAATCGCGGGATAGACCACCACGCGCGCCCAATCCGGATCCGCGATGTCGCGATGCTTTTGTCGATCGTAAGCGTCAGGCTCGTAAAAGGTGACTCGATGGCCGAGGTTGTGCAGCGCGCGGATGATGCCGCGATAGTAAGTGGCGGCGCCGTTCCAGTACGCCGACACGAGGCTCGAGCCAAAAAATGCAATGTTCATCCTGTCTTTCATTTCGCCGTTTCTCACTGAAGTGGGGGCAAGCCCCTCTTCCTGACTTGTTCCTTCTTCTAAGGAGCGTAGATGGCGAACAAGTCAGGAAGAGGGGCTTGCCCCCGCCGCTCACCATCACGAGTTTCTGAAATAAGCTCAGCGTAGATCTCGAACAATTGATCGACGCGATGCGCGCAGGTGTGACGTTGCTTGATCGTTGTCAGGCCGTTGATTGCGAGCTCCTCGGCAAACGCGGGTTCACTCAACACTCTGTTGATGAGTTGCTTCATCTCGTCGCCGTCGTGTGCGATGAGAAAATCTTTTCCGGGCGTGAAGAGATGCTCGGTGTCGTGCCACGGCGAGCAGATGAGCGGAATGCCGCAAGCCAGCGCTTCGAATGGCCGAATCGTCGGAATGCCGGGCAGATCTTTGACGTACGGGCGGCGCGGAATGTGTAACGTCACGCGCGCGCTCGCAAAAACTTCCGGCACTTTGTAATTCGCCAGCCAGCCGCGATAACGAATGCCCGCGCTTTCGAGATTTACGATTGCTTCGTCGGGATACCTGACGCCGTAAGCATCCGCTTTCAACTGCAAATCCTTCACTGGTTGCACGAGGAATTCGTCGAGCTCCGCAGTGCGTTCGTCGTCACCCCAATTGCCGATCCAAACGAGATCGAGTGTGCGTGGCGTTCGCGGTATCGGGTGGAAGACGCGCACGTCAGCCGCTTCGTGCCAGGTCCATGCGCGCTTTGCCCATAAGTTACGCACGTACATGTCAGTGAGGACTTGTCCGTACGCAAGCACGCCATCATAGTTCTTCAGGCTGAACGGTAGCTTCGCGTGCCCGGCGATTCGATGGTGCGTGTCGTGAAAGAGCAGGATGAAGTTTCTGTTGCGGCTACGATATTCACCAATGCGCTCGATCAGCTCCGGCTCATTCCACTCATGCACGATAACCAGATCCACACCATCAAGAATCTCCTGTAGGGGTGGCCCTCCGTGGCCACTCGTTTCGTAACGATGCGTCGTGAGTTGCGGAAACGCCTCTTGAAAATCCAGCAGCGGTTCGGTCCCATGCTCTGCGACGAGGTTCTGCACACTCCACGAATCGCGCGGTTCGTACACTTCAACTTTATGCCCACGCGCCAACAACTCTGACGCCACGCCGCGCAAAAAATGCGCATTGCCGTGGTTCCAATCCGAGATCAGTGATTGATAAAAGAGGACTATGCGCACCTCGCGAATTCCTCCTGTAAAAGCTCCTCGTAGACGGCGAAATAGTTCTGGGCCATGCGAGCACTCGTGAACTCGAGCGCCCTTTCGCGTGCACGTTGCGACATCTCTTGCCGGTGACGTGGATCATCAATGAGTTTGAGCAATTCGTACTTCAGTGCTTTGCTATCGTTTGGATCGACGAACACAGCGGCATCGTTCCAGATCTCACGTAACGACTCGATGTCGCCGAGCACGAGCGCACAACCTGACAACGCTGCTTCGAGTGGGGTGTAACCAAACGGCTCGTAAAGCGCGGGTAGTGCGTAGATCGATGCGGCGGCAAACCAGCGTCGAAGCTGTGATTCTGATAGTGAGCCGAGCCAGCGGCATTCTCTGGCGACGAAACTGTGACGCGCAGCTTGATCCGGAGGTTGAAATTCACCGGCGACCAGCACGGGCCACGGCAACTCCGAAGCAATCTCGGCAACGCGTTCGATGTTCTTCGCCTCGTCCCACAAACGTCCGGCTGACAAAATAACGTCGCGCTTCAATCGTGGCTTGAAATGTTCCGGATTGCGGCCGTTGTGAATGACGCGTGCGTTGCTGATCGATCCGTAGTGTTTGTTTAGCGCGCGCAACATCGTGGCACTCGGTGTAATGACAAGGTCTGCTGCCTGTAGTCCGTTGTGCACTTCGGTTTTGTAACGCTGCCATTCGTCCGACGGCGTGTCGCCTTTCACAGCCTGCCACCACGAAAAGACACACGAGTGTCCGGCGACGAGCGTCGGGTTTTTCCACGGCAGGTTTGCGTGCGCATAGCCGTTGAGATGGATCAGATCTGGTTGCAGGCGATTCTCGAGGTGGACCAGCCAATCGCCGGCGCGCTTCACGTCGGGCCAACACTCGGGCATCCACTCGAGTTTGTAATTGCTTTTGAATAGCGAGAGATTGGAAAGACTCCGGGCATCATCTTGTTGAGATATGTTGAGCGACGGTCCCATGATGGCGAGCAACACTTCGACGTCGTATGGTTGCAGCGCGCGCGTTAGTTCGAGCGCGTAGGTCCATACGCCACCAACCGTGTCCGCTGTCATTAGGATTCTCATGGTGCTTATCTCCGGAGTCAGCTTTAGACAGGATTAACAAGATGTTTCAGGATTGACATGTGAATCCTGTGAAATCTTGTAAATCCTGTCTATGACTTCCGCTAATAAAACAAACCGCTCTGCATCCGGATCGAAACGTCCATCAACACTTAGCTTTTTGATCCACTCAATCGTCGCGAGCCCGCCCCACTGCGACGCTGCATCTTCCGGGCTGCTCAGCGTCTCGGTCTTTGTTCCAATAAACTTCTCCCCAACAAATTTATAAAACGAGCCATCGACATTCCGCAGCTTAGCGCCACCACGTGTTCCGTAGAACGCGATCTGAATATCCGCATCGCGACCAATATTCAGGTTCCAACAACAACTGAGATTGATCACTACACCATCTTCAGTCTCGATCGTCGCCACACCGTAATCCTCAACTTCCTCGATGCCTTTCAATCGTCCATTCGCAAACAAGGTGCTCTCCACGCGGGTGACTCGCGGAAATCCGAGCGGCCTCAGCGCGAGATCCAACAGATGCGGTCCGAGATCGAGAACACAGCCGCCACCCGCGAGCGAGAAATCACGAAACCACGCCTTGTCAGGCCCGTAGCCGTTGTGAAACTTCGCGTCAACAGCAAACACCTTCCCCAACTCACCACTCTCAACTAGTCCACTCACCGAACGCATCGCCGGTATCGCGCGATACGACAGATCGACTCCCAGCAGTCGGTCTGCAGCGCGCGCTGCATCGACTATCTTCTGGGTCTCACGTGCATTCCGTCCGAGCGGCTTTTGACAGAACACCGCGATACCACGTTCAAGTGCGGCAATCGATTGCTCGGCGTGCAACGAATTCGGTGTCGCAATCACAATCCCATCAAGCGACAGATTCAGCAGCTCCTCAAACGAAGCAAACTGAACCGCATCGCACGACAATTTCTGTGCTTCATCGACAGCACTCACCTGCACGTCGTGAAGCCCAACAATCTTCGCCACTTCAGCTTCGGCGACAGCCTGGAGCCGGCTTCTTCCAATCCAGCCCAGCCCGACAAACCCGAGACGAGGCGCTGCTTCAACCCTGATTTGTCGCGCTGCTCTACTCATAACGTAATCAACGCTTTCACAAACCCTTCCGGCGAACGTTCCAGAACATTAAAAGCCTGTGACAACTCAGCGAGCTTGAATGTATGCGTGAAGAGTGGCTGCGGATTGAGAACACCGGCTTCGACGGCTGCAATGGCTTCGCGCATGCCCGCGACATACACCTGTGGATCGCGTTCGTGCGCGTTGATGACGTCGAGTCCACGCCAGTTCCAGAGCTGCATGTTTACTTGTCTTGGGCCATCCTGGTGATATCCCGCGATAGCTAGCCTGCCGCGTTCGCTCGTGAGCTCAGTGGCGAGATCGAGTGACTCCTGTTTACCAGCAGCTTCGATCACACACTCGCAACCGCGTCCCTTGGTTAACTCACTCACCTCATGCATCGCCTGCTGCTTATCTTGAATCTCGATCGTCGCTGATGCGCCAAACTCGCCCGCAAGTTTCAGTGACGAACGCCTACGTGAGAGTGCGAGCACGCGAGCCCCGGCATTGACTGCCAGTTGGGTGACCAACAAGCCAAGAAAGCCAGTACCAACGATCGCCAGAGTTTCACCAACACTAATGTTCGCGCGCTTGAAGATGTTGACGGCGCATCCAAGCGGCTCAGCAGGAAACGGCCCATCATCTGGCAGTCGAACAACCTCGGCGCTCTTCGCAAAGTCGTACTCAGCAAAAGCATGCGACGAAAGCATCGCTACTCGATCGCCAACCTCGAGCTCACTCACACCTTCACCAACAGCTTCAATCCGTCCCCACGCCTCATGCCCAGGCGCACCAGGCTCGATCGGATATTTAAACCAAGGCTTGCCCAGCCACAGCTCGAGATTCGAAGCACAAACACCACAGCCTTCGATCTTCACGCGAACCTCGCCTGCCGCCGGTACATGAAACTCGACCCGACGCACATCAATTTGCCGCGGCGCAGAAATCACGGCCGCATATCCCGGCACTGCGCGCAACAATAGCGCTGTTTTCACTGAAGACACGTCCGTCTGCTCCGCACTAGAATTTGACTGCTGCGATCCTGTTAACCGCCGGTAAGTTTGCGACGCGCACATGCTCCGCGGAGAACTGCTCTTCTCCAGTCCGAATCCACTCATAGAGACGCCGCACGCCCTCATGGACCGGCACGCGTGGTGCCCACCCTGTCAGCCCGCTGAACTTACTCGTATCCGCAACGTAGTAGCGCTGGTCCGCGGCGCGCCAGTTTTCGAAACGCACGGAAACATCGCCACCATGTAGCTCTGCAAGCAGATCGAGTAATTCCAGCAGGCTGATGCTGTTCCCCGGACCGCCACCGATATTGAAAGCATTCCCTGCGAGCTTTTTCATGTGCTGTTGCGCGAGTAGAAAGGCGTCGACGAGATCGTCAATAAACAAAATGTCGCGCACCTGCATGCCGTCGCCGTAGATCGTGATCGGTTTGCCTGCGATCGATCGAATCACGAAGTGCGCAATCCAGCCTTGATCCTCGTTGCCGTACTGGTGTGGCCCGTAGATGCAGCTCATGCGAAACACGAGTGCGGGCAGTCGATACGTGCGGGCGTAGTCAGTCACGTATTGATCGGCAGCGCCTTTCGAGCAGCCGTAGGGACTATGGAAATCGAGTGGCCGGTCTTCGTTGATTCCGCGCTCGCGAATCGCATCGTTCGCCGGCGCATATCGGGTCCCTTGTTTTTCAAACTCGAGATCCGCCAGATTGCCGTAGACCTTGTTTGTGGACGTGAAGATAAGCGGCGGCGGATTGTCTGCGGCGCGAACCGCCTCGAGAAGATTCAGGGTGCCACGCGCGTTGATTTCGAAGTCTTCGATTGGATCGTCGAGACTTGAGGTCACCGCAACCTGCGCCGCGAAATGAAAGACTTGTGACGCGTCTTTTACGGCCTGTTTTATGATCGAGAGGTTACGGACGTCAGGCACTTCTATATCAACGAGGTCACCGTGAGTTTCCATGAGCCAGCGGAGATTGCGCTCGACGCCCGCCCGTGAAAGGTTGTCGAGCAAACGCACTCGGTGACCACTCGAGAGCAGTCGGTGCGCGAGGTTCGAACCGACGAACCCGGCGCCGCCAGTGATCAAAATGGGTTTCGATTTTCCGTTTTTACTGACCGGCGTGGGAGTTAATGCGTGTGCGCTTTTCTGACGACCGTTGCCGTTGGTCGCAGCGTTCGTTTTACCCCTTGTCATGCTTGCCCCCTGCTCGTTACCCTGCGCCCAGTTGAGGGTACTGTTCAGATCATTCCGAGGTCGGGAAGGTACATGTTGATCGTGTGTATATCCGTACGCCTGCGTACCTGAATCTGAGAAATGTATGTACCGTGAAGAAATTGTTACAGATGGCTACTGCTCACCTTCGTGTTGAGCAATGATAATCGCGTAACAACTACAAGCGACCTTCGCGAGCTCGTCGCGATCGAGAATCCTTATCCGTCCGCGGAGTGATTCGATGATCTTGCTGTCCTGCAATTGATTCGACGCCTGCGTCACGGTGGCGCGCCGCGTGCCGAGTAAGCGTGCCAGTAAATCCTGCGTGATGTGTAGCTCGGCGGTTTTCAATCGATCGTCAATCATCAATAACACGCGAGCTAAGCGCGCCTGCGGTGTGTGATAACGATGGCAGGCGGCGAGTCGTCCGCTTTGTGCGAGCAGTGCGTTGGCATACGTGAGTATCAACTCGCGCGTGCGGCTGCTGCGCTTCGCTTCCTTTCTGAAGATCGAAGCGGGAAGACGAAGTGCTTTGCCTTCAGTGAGTATGAGTGCCTGGCTGTTCGAATGCTTTGCGCCTAACAGGATTGGTGCGCCGACTAGTCCTTCGTTGCCAATCAATCCGACTTCGACAGTGGCTTTGGATTCGACTGAGCTGATCAAGACGACGATGCAATCGAGTGGGAAGTAGACGTAGTTCATCTCGTCGCCTGCTTCGTAAACGGTTTCTTTCGCGAAGAGCGTGAGGATTTCGAGTTGTGGAATGAGACGCGCGCGCTCTCGTTCTGGAAGCGCCGCTAACAATCGATTCTCCTGCCAACGTGTTTCGCTGCTCTCGCGCACCGCTCCTCCGGCAGAAACAGCAGACGGATGTTTGGGAGTCACGTACTGTACGCTTGCAACTATGTACCTTCGGTTCGTTCGCGTACCTTGCGAAGAAAATAAGAGTTTCGAAACGAATAACGGTTACTTGATCTCGATCATCTTCTTACGTTTGCAATGAGTGATGCGGATCTAAATTCATCATGGCTACACGCCATGCGACGCGGTGAGTTCGCCGACGCATGGAAGATCAGTGATGCACTGCTTGCTACAAAGAAGGATCAAACAGATCTTCCGCGTTGGTTTCAAAGTGTTTGGGATGGCAGGTCAGTCGTGGGCAAGCGAGTTTTGGTGCGTTGCTATCACGGGCTTGGCGATACGATCCAGTTCATTCGTTACGCACGTTTGTTGAACGCTATCGCGGCGGAGGTGATTGTTTGGGTGCAACCTTCGTTGATCCCTCTGCTGCGAAGTGTTTGCGGGATCGATCGACTGCTTCCGTTGCACGATGGTGTGCCCGATGTCGAATACGATGTTGATATCGAGCTTAATGAGTTGCCTTATTTATTTCGAACGACACTCGCGACGATTCCTGCGGACGTGCCGTACATCTTTGTAGAACCTGCCTCACTATCACGGACCGGAAAATTGAGCGTGGGACTGATCTGGCAGTCAGGTGATTGGGACAATCGTCGCTCGATTCCTTTTTCCGAAGTGAAACGACTGGCGGAGTTGCGTGGGATCGATTGGCATATTTTGCAACGCGACGCTGCGCACGCAGGTTGGGACGGCTCATTGGGCTCGATCTCGGGCGGCGACAATCCGCTCGACGACGCGCGCCTCATGCGCGCACTGGATCTGGTGATCTCCGTCGATACCATGACCGCTCACCTCTCCGGCGCACTCGGCGTGAACACCTGGACCTTACTTCCATGCGAACCCGACTGGCGCTGGATGCTCGATCGCGACGACTCACCGTGGTATCCCACCATGCGTCTCTTCCGCCAGCGCGAGAAAGGGAACTGGGATCAGGTAATATCTGAAGTCGCGACCAACTTACCAACCCTACAAACAGCGGGGGCAAGCCCCTCTTCCTGACTTGTTCTTTTCAGCTTGTTCCACCCTTAGGCGACACGGAAATGAACAAGTCAGGAAGAGGGGCTTGCCCCCGCTGTTGGACCCGGCGCTACCGCGCTCGGTTCTGTTACTCTGTCCAGGATGCTATCAACCTTCGCCAAACGAAGCGCTGCGGGTGGTGTCATCGTTTGGCTGATCACTCTTCTACTTACAACTTCTGATTCCGAGCAGGCTGAGTTGGTCCACGAGATTGTGTTTTGGGCGGTGCTTGTCATCGTGCCTTTGGGACTTTCAGTTATTGCTGAGGAGCGTGGGTTATACAAGCTCCTCGTCTTCGCGCAGCCGGTCGCTGCGTTATTCACGATCGCGTCTTTCTTCGTCCAAAAAGGTCCGCTTTCTGCGGTGCTCGCGTGTCTTTACGCTTACAGCCTCGCCACCCACACGTTAATCATCACGATCCCCGGAATGGCAATGACCCATGGGCTGCTGAATGCATTTGGGTTTGTCACTTGTAGTCTGTTGGTATGGACACAAAGAGTAGTAGACTTCCCGCAATGAAGACATCGATCCTTTCAGCGCTGCTTCTGATCGCGTTCTCTCCTTTCTGCGCGCGAGCACAGTCGAAGCCCGACAAAGACTATCTCGTTTACGTCCTCTCAGAAGGCGCGGACAAGATCGCGCTGGTACGCTTTGGACCGGCCGGGATCAAAATCGATCACCAGATCGATACGGGCGACATGCCGATCGATATCGATGGTCCACACGGCATCGTTCTTTCTCCCGATCGACAGTTTTATTACGTCACGATTGCACATGGCCGCCCGTTCGGATCTGTGTGGAAGTACTCGACAAAGAACGATGCCCTCATCGGCAAAGCTGCGCTCGGTCTTTTCCCGGCAACGCTCGACGTCAGTCCCGGCGGAGATTTCCTCTTCGTCGTGAACTTCAACTTGCATGGCGACATGGTGGCGTCGAGTGTTTCAGTGGTATCGACGCAGACGATGACCGAAATCGCGCGCATACCAACCTGCACGATGCCGCACGGCTCGCGTTTGAATCCACAGGGAACGAAGCAATATTCGGCCTGCATGATGGACGACATCCTCGTCGAGATCGACACGCGAACATTGAAAGTGTCGCGGCATTTTATCGTCACAAAGGATCAGGAAAATGGACTGCCTGGACCACCGGGACCGCGCATGAGCCCGGAGATGCACACGGTGCATGGAAACGCCGGACACGGAACGGAACCGCCGAAGCCGGGCGACAACCGGTGCTCGCCGACGTGGGCCGAGCCTTCGGCGGACGGCTCATCGATCTATGTCGCATGCAATGGCTCGAGCGAGATCGTCGAGGTGAACGCGAATACGTGGTCGCGTGCTCGCCGCATTCCCGCGCGGCCGGGTGTTTATAATCTTGATATCACGCACGACGGCTCGCGTTTGCTGGCGACGAACAAGCGCGACCAGTCAGTATCGATCTACGATTTGAAAACAGGAAAAGAGTTGGCGCGGCTGCCGACGAAGCGGAAAGTGCTGCACGGTGTGGTGGTGACGCCGGACGATCGTTATGCGTTCGTGACGGTGGAGGGTGTTGGATCTGAGCCGGGAACGGTTGAGGTGATCGACCTCACGGAGATGAAAACCGTGGCGACTCTGGATGTAGCGCAGGGTGCCGCGGGTATTGATTTCTACAGGTAGTTATCCACAGATTACACAGAAAATCTGCGTAATCTGTGGATAGATTTACTTGCCGGGCGCGGTCGTGGAACCTTTGTCGATCTTCTCGCCGAGCTTCACGATCCACAGTCCTGAGTTGATGTCGTTGAAGTAAATCAGACCGTTGTGCGGTTGCGCGCCCCACGTGAGCGCCAGGTTTGGCCGGAAACCGTCAGCGTCACCGGTCCAGATGCGCGCAATCTCTCGTCCCTGCCGGTATAGATCGCCGCGCAGCTCGCCCGATATGTCAACCACGCGCCCGCCACCGCTGTAGTAACCCACGTACATCAGATCGTTCTCGACCCATATGTTGTGCGCGCCGCCTTCGGGCACGGGATACTCCGCGACTTTCTGCGGGTTGTTGATGTCTGAAACATCCATAACATGGACCACGCCGCGCACCGGAATACGCTTCGGTGATCTGATGTCAAATATCGCCGGGAACACCTCGTCGCCAATGAAGACGTAGTTGCGATAACGATAGACGGAATGTGTGCCCGCCAGCCAACCGTTGCCGTAAAGCTCGTTGTGATTGAAACGATAGTGGCTAACAAACTTCGGATTCTCCGGACTGCCGCCTTTTATTCCTGCGCCGACGTCGAGTATCACCAGACCATCGTGCCAGTAAGCGAGATAAGCAAGCCCGTCCTTGACTTGTAGATCGTGGACGTAGCGGCCAACGATATGATCGCCTTCCTTCGTGGTGATCGTGGTCACGGATGGACCTTCGGTCTGCCAGCGCGCGACTTCTTTCGGGTTCTTCACGTCTGCGAAATCGATCACGCGCATCGAACCCGTGGCGTCGTCAGTCAGATAGACGTAATGACCGTCAACAAACGCGCTGTGCACACCGCCCGTGACTGTCGCCGTGTATTCCGAGATCAGTTTCGGATGAGCCGGATCAGACGTATCGTAGAACGCGATCCCGTTCTTTCGATTCGACGCGCCTTCGCGCGAGATCACGAGAATCTTGCCGTCGGCCGTCGTTGAGATGTCGTTAACGAGGCGCGCGTCGACTTTCACCGTGTCAGTCAGTTTCGGATTTGCGGGATCGGAGATGTCATAGACCAGAAAGCGATCGTTGATCGTCGAGTAGTAAGCGTAGTTGCCGATGATCCACTGTTCCGCGCCCTGAAATTCTTTCATCGGCACGCGGCCGACGATCTCGATTTCACGTTCCATACCGCGCGGCGCCACAACGATCGACGCGCTTGACGAAACATTTCCACTCATCGCCGTCACGATATAAGTTCCGGGTACGTCGGCGACGAATGCACCGTTCGAATCCACGGTGGCAGCGCTTCCGCTCACGGACCAGCGTGTGCTGAAATCGCTGCTCGGATCGCCCTTGGCAGTGAAACGGATCACATCGCCGGTGCGTGCGGTCTTTGCGCCTGCGGTCACGCTGAGGCTGCGGAGATTGTTTTTGACTACAGTGATTGTTGTCGTCGCAGTTGCAGCGCCTGCCGTGGCGGTGATCGTGGCTTTGCCTGGTCCAACTCCGGTCACCACTCCGGCCGCGTCGATTGTTGCGACTTGCGCGTTGTCGGAGGTCCAACTGACGGGGACGCCTGTACGTGGATCGCCGTTGAAGATACGTGTGACGGCATCGAGCTGTACATTGCCGCCGGTGACGAGAGGCGTCTTGACGGGTGCGATCTCGATCGTCTTCACGCTCGGCGCTTTCACCATAAATGTAGAAAAGCCCGGCTGGCCGCCGACGATCGCGCCGACAGTCACTTCACCGATGCCAAAGAGCTTTACGTTACCGTTTTCATCTGCTGCGGCGATGTCGAACGGGCCAGCGAAGTAGGTCGAAGGCTTTTCGTTGATGACGTTACCGGCGGCGTCTTTCGCTGTGACGGTGATCTTTACTGTTTGACCGACTTCGGCTTCCTTCGCCGAGGCGACGACCATAACAGTTTTGACGCTGGAAGGTGGAGCAGATTGGGCCAGTGCGTTAAAGGAAAGGAGAAGAGTTGCGAAGACGATTGTCAAGAGGGATCTCATAATGCGCAAGAGAATAACGCTGTGAGGTCACGGTGGCAATGGTGAGACAATCTACTTTTCTTTGCCGATTATTTCGCGGTACAACCATGCGCGCGTAATCCGCCACTCACGGTCAACTGTCGATGTTGAGATGCCCAGAAGATCCGCGATCTCTTCTGTGGTCAATCCTCCGAAGTAGCGATGGCCCACAATCAAGGCTTTCCGTTCATCGAATTCGGCGAGCTGTTTTAGCGCTTCGTCCAGCAGCACCATCTGCCTGGACTTCTCTTTGGACATGAATGCGGCTTCGTCCAGGTCGACGCGTTCCGCGCCTCCGCCGCGTTTCACCGTCAATCGACCGCGCGCGTATTCAATGAGAATGTTACGCATGCGCCAGGTGACGATTGCGTAAAAATGCTTTCTGCTTTTCCAGTCGATTGGTTTATCCGCCATCAGGCTCAACAATGCTTCATTGACTAAGGCGGATGTTTGGAGCGTGTGTCCGGCGCGTTCCTTGATCATGAACGCATGCGCGATCAGTTTGAGTTCGCGATCGACGAGTGGTATCAGCTTTGCTAAAGCTTCGGAATCGCCTCGACTCCACGCTTGCAGGAGGTCAGTAATTTCGTGCGTCCGGGTCATGGGAGTAAGACTTAAACACGCGAGCAGGGCCTGGGCCGTTTCGTATCTTACCAGCAAACTACCGATCTAAATGGCGAAAACTGTTAAAAGCTTTCGCCAAAGTAATGAATTGCGACCGGAAACCATTATGTAAGAGGCTATAGATCAAAAGCGCCTCTATATTTCTCTGCGCTGTCTCGGCGTCCTCTGCGTCTCTGCGGTAAAAGAAAACGAACAGCGCCGTAAAACCGCAGAGGCGCAGAGGCCGCCGAGACAGCGCAAAGCTTTAATCCTTTTCCAATTCTCCGAGTCTGTATAGAATGCCGGTCCAACCTATAGGAGACACTTGAATGGAGCGCCCGGTCTGGGATCGCATTCAGGAAATTTACTATTCCACCTTGCCGATGCCTCAGTCTGAGCGCAGCGCGTTCATCGCCAGTGCGTGTGATCACGATCCTTTTCTGGTGCATGAGGTTACGTCGCTTCTGTCAGCCGATGACTCATCAACCGGTTTCCTCGAGACTTCCGTCTTCGAGCTCGGCCTCAAGATCATCTCCAGCGATAGCGCGAAGAGCGCAACGGACAGTCTTATCGGCACAACGATCGATTTTAAGTATCTGGTCGAGCGCGAGCTGGGCCATGGCGGCATGGGTAAGGTTTATCTCGCGCGCGATCTGACACTTCACAACCGGGCGGTCGTCATCAAGGTGCTACTCGAGGCTTCGGTGAAAGATGCCTATGTCGTTCGGAAATTCAGACAGGAAGTCGAAGCACTTTCACGGATAGATCATCCGGGAGTTGTGAATGTACTGGGCGCGGGCGAGCTGCCGGACGGTAAGCCGTACATCGTGATGCAGTACGTCAACGGCGTGACTTTGCGCTCACAAATTCCGGTCGAGGGCATGGATCTAGAGCGTGCCGCAGTGATTTTGAAGCAGATCGGTGCGGCGCTCGAACACGTACACGAGCAAAAGATTCTTCATCGTGATCTGAAACCCGACAACATCATGCTGCAGTCGCTCAAGGGCGAACAGCATGTGAAAGTCGTTGATTTCGGGATCGCGAAAGTCAAAGATTCAGTCGTGGCGCCGAGTACGGTTGATAAAGTTCCGATTGGTACGGTGCTGTACATGTCGCCTGAGCAGCTTCGTGGTGGTGAGCGGATCACGGCTGCGAGCGATATCTACTCGATGGGCGTGATCGCATACGAGATGGTGACGGGCCGGCGACCGTTCAATCCAGTTTCAGCGCCGCAATTGCTCGAGATGCATCGCGAAGGCATACGCGTGAAGCCGATCGATCTGCGCTCGAGCGTTTCCAGCGAGGCGCAGGCGATCATTCTGCGGGCGCTGTCGTTTGAACGAACGGCTCGATATCAAAGTGCAGCGGAGTTTGGCGATAACCTCGCCCGCGCGCTTATGAACGAAGGAGAAACCGCGCCGAGGCATCATTTGCCAACGAGCGAGTTGGATGGTGTGGAGACGTTGAAGACTGGAGAGACATCTGCGCCACAGGTGATACCTGATCGGCCATTCAGGTTGGGCAAGCTCCAACTAGCAGTTATGTTCGTGTTCTTAGTTGTACTGATCGCTGTGTTCGCCGTTTTGTGGATTATGAAATCGGGTGGGCAGACGGCAAAGAATCCGAATCCGTTGAGCAGCGCAACCGAAACACCGGCACCTCCCACGCGCTCGTTTATTTATTCGCTGACAGTACAAAGAATGCACAACAGGAAACCGTTTCAAAATGATTTCCAATCGACTGGACAAGACGTTTTTGACAGCGGCGATAAATTCAAGCTGAATATCTTCAGTCCGAGTCCCGGCTACGTTTATGTATTTAATGAAGGAACACCCGAACCCAACAAAAGCAGCTTCAGTATAATCTATCCGATTCCGGGCACGAATGAAGGTTCTGCTTCAGTCGGCGCAGATCAATGGGCGCGGACCAACTGGAACACCTTTGGAGGGCAGCCAGGAATAGAGAACCTGTGGATGGTATGGTCCACGACGCCGGTCCCGCAACTGGAAGCAGCCAAGACGGAAGCTTTCAACAATGAGGGGAAACTAAGCGGGTCAGCTCGCGACACAGTGAAAACATTCCTCAACACGAAGCAAGAAGAATCCAAATCAAAAATCAATAGAGACAAGCTTACTCAACAGACAACAGTGCGCGGCGTTGGTGATGTAGTTGTGAGAATGTTGCCCTTAGAGCACAGATAAAGAAAGGCTCATCGTGATTCGAATCTTCCTATTGATCCTCGCAGTCTTCTTTTCGTTGTTGGCCCACCCTCAGCAGCCGAAAGACAGGTCGATCACGTCGGACGATTTCAACAAAGACCGGCCCAACACCAAACGACGTACCGGAGGAACACGCAGATATCGACAGGCTTCACCGCCGCTCGCTAAACCTTTGGATCTACGAAGTCCGAGCACATTGAAAGCAGGTGTGACTCTTTGGAAGGTAGAACGCGTCGGTGATGGACCATCAAGAAAAGAAGTGGCTAGACGCGTCGAAGCCGACACGCAGTTTCACGAGGGCGATTTGCTCCGTTTGAGTATTGAGTCACCGCGGCCGGGTTATCTTTACGTAATTAATCGTGATTGGTTTACTGACGGCAGCTCGGGCGGCGAAACGAATTTGATCTTTCCGCAACGCGGTGAAGACAATCGACTCGAGGCTGGAAGATTGATTGATATACCGGCCGAGCACGATGAGCCGTTCAAAGCATCGCCCAAACCTAAGCAGGCAGGTGAGATGCTCACGATCATTGTGACGTCAGCGCCTCTCTCGTTTCCCCTCACGCATGATCCATTGCCGGTTTCGAACACGCAATTAGTGGCGTGGGAGAAAAAGTGGAGCGGAATGACTGAACGGTTTGAGATGAATGATGGAGCAGGTGAGACTCGGACCATCGAAGAGCAAGAAGCCGCATCACCTACTGGAAGCAGGCAATTAACCCGCAACGACCCAGCTCCGCAGACGATCTATTTCCTCGTCCCACGCAGCAGCGACGGGCTGCTCTTCAACCTGCTACTCTCCTACGTCAGGTAAAAGCTTTGCCGAAGCTCGCGACAGCATAAAGCCTGGGGCGCGAGCCCAGGATCACGAAAACAAAATAATATTGAGCCCGCGAAGCGGCCGACAGCCCTCAAAATGTTTCACGCTGTCGGCCGCTTCGCGAGCTCAATAGCTTTTTTGATTCTGATCCTGGGGCTCGCGCCCCAGGCTTTATGCTGTCGCTCGCTTCGCGAGCTCAATAGCTTTTTTGATTCTGATCCTGGGGCTTGCGCCCCAGGCTTTATGCTGTCGCTCGCTTCGCGAGCTCAATCGCTTTTTTGATTCTGATCCTGGGGCTTGCGCCCCAGGCTTATGCTGTCGCTCGCTTCGCGAGCTTTGGCCACTTCAGGTAAAAAACTCTGTAATGGATCGGCGTTGAAATACATATAGTTAGACCCACCCGCAATCGCGTGGTGGTCCCGACCTGGCCCAAGCCCCGTACTTCTCATTTTCAGCAGTCCCAGAAAATGCCTTTTATTTCTAACAGTTTACGCGTATTGATTGCCGTTCTGCTTGCCATCGAGCTAGTTGCGGCCCAGTCGACTTCGGGCCCCGCCATTCTCGGTCTCATTTATCGCCAAAAGTACGACGACGCCATCACCAGACTCGAAGAGATCCTGGAAAAGGATCCAAAAAATGCTGAGGCGTTGACCTACATGGCGACAGCGAATCTCTACCTGCATCAGAATTTCACGACCGCCCTCGAAGACTTCAAGGAAGCATTCAATGCCGGTGGCGGCGCAACCTTCTTCGTCACTCACTCACACGAAAAATTCAACACCAACTACGTCGCTGATTACTGTCGCGGCTGGCTGCACCTGCGCAAAGACGGAATCGAGTTTGTGCCGTCTGAAGGCACGCATGGATTCAAGATAAGCTACAGCGAAGTTGCAGAGATCAAAGTCAATCGTCTTTCGAAGCGCGCCTTCCACATCAAATTCAACCAGAAGAGTCAGAACTTCTACACCCGTTCAAACACCGAGTTTGAGCCACTTCTCATCATAGCTCTCCAAAAGAGCTTCACCCGAAACTGAACCTTCCTAAACAAACCCAACCCAGGAGGACTCACGCAAATGAAACACCGATTTTTGCGAGTAGTAGCGTTACTGCTCACAACACTATTCACCCTTCCACCAGCACAGTTAATCGCGATGGGCCAAGAAGTGAGGGAGCCCCAGCCACAATCGAAAGAAGAAGAAAAACTCCGAAAGGCCGAAGAGAAACGCAACAAGAAAGAAGAAGACCGCAAGCGTAAAGACTCAGAGACGCGCGCGAAGGAGATGCAAAAATACAGCAATCTAACTGACTTCGCCTTAGATCTTTACGCCAGCAACGGACAGTTCAGAGATTACGTGGACGCTCAATATCTCGATGTCCAGAGATCGCACTGGTCCGAGGCTTATCTCCTCAACACCACCGGTACGAGAGAATTGATGACTACCGAAAGCGGCGAGGTTGTCACCATTCGTCGCGTGCTCTACGACAATCCGCGAGTGCAGGAGTATATAAACCGGCTTGGTCAACAGATCGTTCCCGAAGACTCAGACAAGCTCTACACCTTCAAAGTCACCCTCAATCCGATTCCGGAAGCATATACGCTTTCGACGGGAACGGTGCTGATCAGCACCGGCATGCTTTCGCTGCTTGATAACGAAGCCCAGCTAGTTTATGTGCTGGCCCACGAGTTGGCCCACGTCTACAAGGACCACTGGCGGGTCAAGACGATGCTGCCCATGGCCGAAGTCGAATACAACAAAAGACAGGAAGAGAAGCGACTTCTTTGGGCTAGTCTCTTCGGCCTCGCCGGCGCAGGCATCGGCGCCCTCGCGGCCGGAGGTAAAGGAGCAGCCATCGGTGCTGGCTCCGGACTCCTGACGGGTTACGCAGTCGGCAGTTATTACTCGAGAAAAATCGGGTTGGATTGGAACATCACCCAGGAAAATGAGGCCGACGATTTTGCGCTCCGCGCGACTCTCGGAAAATCATTCGACATTCAGGAAGTGCCGCGGCTGTACGCGACTCTGGCGCAGGTTGCGGCACTCGATAATCGCGTTCAACTCGGATTTCTGGGTTCGCGCAAGCGCATTAAAGAGCGAACCGAACAAACGCAGAGTCTGATCAACGGGGCGCTGCAAGTGCAGTATCAAGAAGCCCTGAATGCAAGCAAGCTTAAGGGTCTGACTCCGGAGTTCAATTTAGTCATGGCGGAATTGAAGCGTGATAACGGAATCCAGGCGTTCAATTTCGACATGTTGCAAATGGCGAGTAAGAACCTGCAACAGTCTGTGATGATGCGGTCGGATGATCCATTAGCGGCGTACTACTACGCGCGCGTGTTGAAACAGGTGGGTCGCACTAAGGAAGATCTGGACCGCGCGCAGCAATCATTACTGAAGGCGATCAGTCTCGATACGCGCGAGGAAATACCCGAAGTGCAACTGCATCGCGCACTGATGCTCATGGATAACAAAGACAGTAACAGTAACAACCCCGAAGCAATTTCGGCATTGAAGAGCTACATCACCGGCTACGAGCACAAGCGCGCTACCACGCTTGCCAATCAACCTTACGCGCCGCCCAACCTGCACGTGCTTTACGGATACATGAGATTGCTCGGCGACAAGACCTGGACGGCTCCGAGCATCAATGAGTTGCAGAAAGCCATCATGCCCGCCACGACGTCACAACAGCAGTCTGCAAACGAACCGAGGAACGATAGACCGTGATTGCTGTTCGTTCAGTATCACGAAAAAGAACACGGAGGACGAGAGTGCTATTTCTCGTCCTCTGTTGTACTTTCATTTTCCTTCTTCTCAGCCCACTGATACCGACGCGATCCGAAGGTCCGCCGATAGTCTTTGAGCTCGAGCTGCCGGACTTTCAGATTGCTTCTTCACATGAAAGAGAATTCACTGTTCCTTCGGCAAACGTTAGCCAGGTCTTCGTACATATCCTTAAGCCTGTCGCCGACCTCATCGATTACGACGCGATTAAAACCAGCATCAACGGTCAGGCGACGGCAACGATCTCAGAAGTTGTCAACGGTGCGCGGGGGAAGACGGTAAAGATCAATCTCAGATTACGTTCCGGATATGAGTTTGTTAATGGTCGCAATACCGTCGAGGTGTGGGCTCGCAACCGGCGCGGTCGCCAGTACTATTCCAGCTTTGTTATCAAGACGCGCACTGAAAATTGGAACCAGGATTTCACCTATCACGTTGAGCCGGCGCCCGGAGCGACGAACCAGGTGCCTCCGCAGGTTGTGTTGCTGGAGCCGGAGCGACCGGTTGAGTTTTCATCACGACTCAGCAGTGTGAAAGTTCGAATCCGCGGTATCGCAACTGCTGACAACGGGATTACACGCGTCTCCGTCGACGGCAAGAACGTTCAACTCAAACCCGAAAGTAATATTCGTCAACTGACTCGCGTGAGTAACTCCGAAACGAGCGTAGGTTTTGAAACGATCGTCACGCTTAGCGCGAACGCGAGCCGCATCGTCGTTGAGGCTGAAGATAAGTTAGGCTCTCGCACGCAGGTTTGGATTCCAGTTGTGCCAACGAAAGCTGGAGTAGTGACACCGGTCAGGGATAAGTACGCTTTGATAATAGGCATCTCGAGGTACAGGAATAATTCGAGTGGCGTGCCGAATCTTGAATACGCCGATCTGGATGCGAAAGCGCTTTATAACTTTTTGCAGCAGCCCGAGGCGGGTGGCTTCGCACGAGAGAACATGCTGCTGCTGTCGAATGAAGACGCGACGCTGGCGCGGATTCGGAGTGCCCTCACGAGTTTTGTTGCCAGAGCAGCAGAAGACGATCTCCTTTTGATCTTCTTTGCCGGTCATGGCGATCGCGATCCCTACGCAGAACAAAATCTATACCTGATCGTGCACGACACGAGTGTCGAGGCGATGCCTCAAACCGCGTTCGCCATGCCCGAGCTGCGCCGGTATGTCGATCAAAACGTAAGGTCAAAGCGCCTGATCCTGCTGCTCGATGCGTGCCATAGCGCGGGCCTCTCGACCGTCGGCACGCGCGATCTGACCAACAACCTGACGAGCCGGTATTTGCAGGACTTGCTTTATCAGGAGCAAGGTCGCGCCATCATCACCTCCAGTAATGTGAATGAAAAGTCAAAAGAATCGTCGGAGTGGGGCAACGGCCACGGAGTTTTTACTTACTTCCTCTTGGAAGGACTGCGCGGCAAAGCCGACACCAACGAAGATCATTTTGTTACTGTTGGAGAGCTGTTTCGTTACGTTCGTCAAAACGTCTTCTCTGCCACCTATCGTCAACAGACCCCACAAATGTTACTTGGCGACAACGAGAACCTGCCCATCGCCGTAGCGCCTCTTCGTTGATTTCAGTTTTGAAATAACGCCGAAGGCGTTCGCTAATTCAGCGCAGGGTTCTCGTTCCTCGAACCCTGGGACCAGCACATCAAAGGCGTTCAAACCCTGAAAGGATTCGCATTAAGACAAACCCTTTCAGGGTTTCATCTCTTTGTAAATCGTATCCCAGGGTTCTCGTTCCTCGAACCCTGGGACTAGCACATCAAAGGCGTTCTACCCTGAAAGGGTTCGCATTAAGACAAACCCTTTCAGGGTTTCTCTCTTTGTAAATCGTATCCCAGGGTTCTCGTTCCTCGAACCCTGGGCTGAGATTAGCGAACGCCTTTGGCGTAAACCTTCGCCGTATTTTCAATACTGAACCACTACACAAAAAAGTTTTCGCTGGCGTGACGGAAATGTTTCCGTTTTCCCGCCTGTGTTTGTGAGAACGGTTGAGAGAAGACGACGGAGGGCTCAGATGACTGAAAAAATCCGCATATTGTTTCTATCCGCAAATCCATGGACCACCGGCCGAATCCTGGTGGATGAAGAAGCCAGAGAGATCTTTGAACGAATCCAGGAAGGACCTTATCGCGATCGATTCGAGTTGCACAAACATACGGCAACACGCCCGATCGACTTGCAGCGCCTGCTGTTGTTGCACAAACCACATATCGTTCATTTCAGCGGTCACGCAAGTAAGAAACACAAGATCATTCTCGGTGGAGCGCCCGGTCGCGGGAAGACAATCGATCAACAGGGTCTCGTGGATGTGTTGGCTCTTTACAACCATCATCTGCGACTGGTCTTGCTCAATGCTTGCTTCACCAAAACACAGGCGCGCTCGATTGCGGATGTGATCGACTACTCAGTCGGCACGGGCAAGGGAATCGGCGACAAAGGAAGCGTCGCGTTTGCAGGAGCGTTTTATCGTGCGTTGGGTTTTGGCAAATCCATTCGCGACGCTTTCAACTCAGCCAAGGCGGAGCTCGTGTTAACGAAGATGCCGCGAACGCAGGGAATCGAGTTGTTTGTGCGAGACGGTATCAATGAGCGGGATCAGTTTCCGCAAAATTCAATCAACACTTCCAAATTCTCCCCGATAGATCTTTTAACCAGCGAACGATTTGAGATCACGGTGTTCAAGACTTTCGTTATCACCAGAACGGCCTTCCGTAGCCGTCCGCCGGTCGGTAACACACGTCAGTGATCACGGACAAGTTTCCCGTCAAACAATAGCGTCGGCGCAGGCGTGACGGCTCAAGCGAGGACATCACGCCCGGCAGGGTAGTCGTGTGTGGAGTGACTGCGGAACTCTCGCACCCAGATATAGGAGAAGAAAAAATGCGAGTTAATAAGAAGTTCAAAAACGGTTCCGTTCCGGCTTGTCGAAAGTCCCAACCGAAGGCGCCAGGCACCAGACTTGGCACGTTCCAGGACTGGAGGGGAGCCTCGGGCAAGAGTCTTAAAACAGGAGCCGAGCGTCGCAGCGCATTTCGCGATGGGCGCTAAGAACCACTTGTCTATGCGCGTCTTTGGAGTGCGGCGCCCGGCCGTCGCACTCCAGAGATAGCGCAGAGATTGAATATGTAGTGCATACATGATAAATAATTCCGTCTGTCTTTCTTCCTCCGAGAGTAATAAAGCAGTACGTGCTCTCCAAAAGGTCTCACGACGTAGTTTCCACAGGGAAATTGAAGTTCTTAATGCTACCCGGAAAAGTCAGATCTAAAGTGCATACGCTTTACAGCCTGGTGCTGGTGTGTTTGTGCGTGACTGTGTTGCTTGTGCTATCTCCGGTGCACCCGTCAACTTCGGTCATGACTGAAACTGCCGCGAGTGAGTCCAGGCGTGGTGATATCACTGCCGGAGCTAGGGCCGTATTTAATATCCCGGCGAGCGCGGGCACACTGCTTCGCTTCTCGATCGATAAAGGTGATCTGGCTCTAACGACGATTGTTTATCGTCCAAACGGCACGAAGTTACCGGAGCACGTTAGCGAGGACTTTGAGGCGGTTGAGCTCTCGGTGCCTGTGGACGTTTCGGGTACTTACCGGATTGAGATCCAATCACGCGAAAAAGTAGATGCGCCGCGACCATACGAAATTACCGTCGACGCTTTAACTCCTGCTACGCCCGCAGGTCGAAAAGACAGCGAAGCGCTGCAGGCGATGGGCACCGCCGGCGGCTTGCGTGCAACCTGGAAAGAGGTTTCGCTCAGGCTAGCCATAGAACAGTATGAAAAAGCCGCGAGTAGTTGGACGTCTCTCGGCAACTTCCGTAGTGCCTCACAAGCGACTCTGAAATCGGGCGATGTTTACTTTCTCCTGAGCGAATACCAGGAGGCACTCAGCCGCTATAAAAGCGCAGTTGCGCTCGCGTCAAAGGCATCCGATCCACTCGCGGAGGCCAGGGCGCTGAGCCACATGGGCCGGCTTTACTCTTACACCGGCAAGAACGAGCTGGCCCATGACGAGCTTACGAAAGCGGTAAATCTTCTCGGCCCGATCGACGCCAATACAAAACCGATCGTTAAAAACACTTATGGTGAAGTGCTCAGCAACATCGGTGAGATGATCTACTCGAAGGGCGACATGGTGAAGTCGCGCGAACAGTTCGAGCGTGCTCTTAAGTTCCTCGCCGGCGATCGAAAGGGTGAAGCCAGAGGATATTTATTTGCGGGTTACATTGCCGGGAGCATAGGCATGAGCGAAAAAGCGGTGGCCGCGCTTTCTAAGGCTCTCAACATATACCACGAGACAAACGACAACAGCGGTGAAGGACTCGCACTCAACGCGCTCAGCGTGGCCCATGCTTTCTCCGGGAAGCCTGACCTGGCAATTAAGTCGCGCGAGAAGGCGATTACAATTTTTCGAGACATGGGCGATCGAAAGAGTGAAGCATTCGCGCTCAACGCGACGGGCCAGGCTTACGAGAGTGTGAAGGATTACGCAACGGCTCTCTCAAACTATGAGAAAGCTTTGCAGATTCTCCATGATCGGGGAGCATTCGATTTTGAGCCCGGAACGCTCTTTAAAGTCGCGCAGATGCACCGGCTGACGAATCACCTCGATCAGGCCCTTTCGCTTTACGAACGTTGTTTGAAGTTAAGCCGTGCCGCAGGACAGAAGCGCACAGAAGCGAATGCACTTACTGATATCGCGATCGTTTACGGTGCCCAGGGTCGCAGTAAAGAAGCACTGCAGCAATACACCACTGTTTTGAAATTCTATGAACGCACCAATGATCGTCCCGGGCAGGCAGTCGCGTTAAATGAGCTCGGTGCTTTTCTTCTTCAAAACGGAAAGAAAGCGGAAGCGAGAGCAGCCTTTGAGCGTGCACTTCCGATCAGCGAAGCGGCCACCGACACCGGAACTATCATCAGGACGTTTTGTAATCTTGCGCGTGCCGAACGGGCCATGGGGCGTCTCGATGACGCTTTGTCGTTAATAAATCGCTCGCTCAAGAAGATCGAGGATCTCCGAACGGATGTCGGCAGTCCTGAGCTTCGCGTGTCGTACTTCTCGGGAGTTCGGGAAAATTATGAGTTGGGTATCGATATTTTGATGGATCTCGATCGCGTGCGACCCGGCAACGGCTACGCGGCTGAGGCGCTGGTGATGAGTGAGAAGAGTCGCGCCCGCGCACTTGTGGATCTGATCCGAGAGTCGGGAGCTGATTTACGCCGCGGCGTGTCGAAGGAGCTAATTGATCGTGAGATCGAGTTAAGCGGCCTGATTCAGCGGCAGGCACAATACCAGAGGCAGTTGAAACTGAGTGGCGGTGATCAATCCGAAATCGCAGAGCTCGAAAACCAGATCGGCCAGTTTAAGTCTGATTACCAGCAGCTTCAGGCACAGATACGAGAACAAGATCCGCGTGCGTTATCGCTCTCGCGGTTTCAGCCGCTGAGCCTGAAGGATATTCAAGGAGAGTTGCGCCAGGACGATGTGCTGCTTGAAATCTCGTTAGGCGATGAGCGGAGTCATTTATGGATGGTGACCCCCGATTCGTTTCAGCATTTTGAATTGCGTGACCGCAAGACCATCGAGGAGATGTCAGTCGAGGTCTACAAGTCAATCACTACACGACAACAACTCGAAGGACAAGCAGACACCAATTCGATTCAGACGCAGGTTGACGAAGGAGACAAACTCTTTATCCAAAAGTCTCCCGAGCTAAGCCAGATGCTGTTTGGTCAAGTCGCTACACAACTTGGCACAAAAAGGCTTGTGTTAGTAATCGAAGGAGCATTGCAACTCGTTCCGTTTGCTGCGTTGCCTGCTCCGTCTGGTTTGGCAGAGTCGAAATGGCTGATATTGGACCATGAGATCGTGCAGTTGCCATCCATTGCTACCTTGCGGGCCATTCGTGCAGCCGAAAAGAAAAATCGTGATGCCGCAGATAAAATCGCGGCCGTGATCGCCGATCCGGTTTTTACGAGGGATGATGCACGCGTACAGAACTCGTCGCTCGCACCGGCAGTCGCGAGCGCTGCGCGAGATGAGGAACGTCCACAGTCGACAACGAGGGCGCTCGAGAGTTTACGAAATGGCTCAGCGCGTCTGATTCATTCTTCCGAAGAGGCGGATGCGATTGCGGAAGCTGCCCCTCGCGGCACCACGCTGGTTGCTAAAGGCTTTGATGCCACGCGCGAAGCCGCCATGAACGCACGGCTCGGAGAGTTTCAGATTATCCACTTCGCGACTCACGGGGTCCTCGATAATGAGCATCCGGAATTGTCCGGCATCATTCTCACCTCAGTAGACAAGAATGGTGTGGAGAAAAACGGTGTAATGTCGCTTCACGATATTTACAACATGGACCTTTCCGCTGAGCTCACGGTGCTGAGCGCCTGCCAAACCGCGCTCGGAAAAGATATGAAGGGAGAAGGTTTTGTTGGTCTGACCCACAGCTTCATCTCCGCCGGATCGCGGAGCGTTGTTGCTAGTCTTTGGAAAGTTGACGATCGAGCGACGTCGGCGCTGATGGCAGATTTCTACCAGTCAATGCTGCAACAGGGAATGACGCCTGCCGCTGCGCTGAGAGCAGCCAGGTTGAAAGTGATGCAGGACCAGCGTTGGCGAAATCCTTACTACTGGGCCGGATTTGTGGTGCAGGGTGAGTACACAAATCATATTAATATTGAAACCAATTCGCGTCGCAATCTCGGTGTGATAGTTATACTGTCGTTGCTTCTGATTACGTGTGGTCTAATCTTAGCCACAAAAAGGCGCAAAAACATCAGTAAGGTTTTCTGATGGGCGGGCGCGTCAGCTTTTGGGTTTTTTCTTATTTTTAGTGTTTTTGTGCTTTTTGTGGCTGAACAGAACTGACGACTTTGAATGGCGCGAGACTCGGCAATTCCACCGGAGAGTTTCGATGAGATTCTCGACTGGCTCAATCCCGATCGTGACGTAGCTGGAACGATCTACGTCCAGCTTCGTCAGGACCTCACTAAAATATTCACCTGGAACCGTTGCCCCGATCCTGATGGCTTGACCGACGACGTCTTCGATCGAGTTGCGAAGAAGGTTCACGAGGTTAGACAAACTTATGTAGGCGATCCGAAACTCTACTTCTATGGCGTCGCCCGAAATTTAATCAAGGAAATCCCCAAAAAAATCAAAGCGCAAACTTCGTTGCAGGGCACCGAGCCGGCTTCGGATCCGCGGCGCGAGACGGAGCAGGAAACTGCGAATACGCGTGAAGATTGCCTGCGCTCGTGTTTGCAAAAGCTTAGTAAAGAAAAGCGAGATCTGATAGTGGCTTATTACGCCAGAGACAAGCAGGCTAAGATCGATCATCGAACAGAAATGGCGCGGCGGCTCGGGATCTCGGTGGAGACTCTGCGAGTGAAGGCTTTCCGGATTCGCGGCAGCCTGGAACAGTGTCTGGAACGTTGCATTGATCGCATGGCCCAAAACAAATGAAACGTATCGCGCGAAAAATCATTGTAATGGGATGGGGACGTCGGGAGGATGACCCATGAACGAAGAGCCCGTGAGCGACGCCCTATTGCGGCAATTTTTATTAGGGCAGGTCGACGACCAGGAGCGGCAACGTCTTGAAAGCATGTTTGTTACGGGCGCTCTTTCGAGTGAAAGAGTGACGGCAGCCGAGCAACACTTACTGGACGATTTCCTGGACGACTCACTCACACCGGAAGACAAAGAACGATTTCTTGCGCAGTACGGCGAAACACCTGCCGAACAACGCAAGCTGAGGATCGCGCAGTCTATTCACGACTGGGCAGCCACGAGCGCAACTGGCGTTGGTGCGGCTGCCGGGTCGAGGTGGAGTCGTCTGTTTAGCCGCATTTGGCTGAAACCTGTAGTTGCGGTTCCGATCGCAGCAGTTGTTCTGATCGCGGTTTTGCTTGCTGTTGTTGCGCTGAGGAGCAGGTGGGAACAGCAAAACCTACATCTCGCGATGCAGCAGGAATTGGTGCGACTTAATTCACCGTCACTGGTGCGTGAGGCTTCAGTGCCTGCGGTGACGTTGACACCAGGAGCAGTTCGAAGTGCCGAAGCAGAGAAGGAAGTAATTCCTTCCGCGAATGCTGAGTTTGTTGAATTACACCTTGTTTGGACGCAAAAAGAACGCTTCCCATCCTACCAGGCGACCATTCGAAGGTTTGACGAGCAGGAGAGATTCAACGTCGGCAACCTGCAGCTCGGTAATGACAACGTCATTCGACTAAAGCTCTCGTCACGCTATCTGACGCGGGGACTTTATCAAATCGAGATCAGTGGCGTTGCTGCTAACGGCGCGATCGGTCCGGCGGAAGAGTATACGTTCGTGGTTAAGAGCTAGAGTTATCTAGTCTTGAACTCGTCGAGAGGAAGTGCCAGTCTTTCGTTTCCGACCACCTGCAATAATCTCGACGTCTCTTGGATCAACTGTGGGAACTGCAATGGGAGGACACACTCCCGCAGACACAACATAGAGTTCCAGGTCGCGCTTCTCACGATAACCGCCGTCTATTACCTTGATGTTGTCATTCGCAACATGTCGAACAGTGACCAAATACTGTTTGGCACGATCGGCGCGCTGTTTGGCTTCCTCCGGGCGCGCACGCTTTCCACCATAAGCAATGATGTAGCCTGTCGCTTTTTTTCTGAGAGTACGACGTAAAAATTGTCGAGGTAGAATTTATCCAGTTCAAAGTAAATATCGCCAACGGATACGTATGGATCTGGAATGTATTCGCAATTTGTGTTTACCCTCGGCCATCCCGGACACTGCAAATGTAAATCGTCTGCCGCTGGAGAGTAACTGATACTTCTTACTTCATCATTAACCACCATCGTCCACGGGTCACCCTCACGATCATCGATATATCGTGTCTCCGATAAGTGGCCAACAATGAACTTCCTGTACCTGCTTTCATCGGCGGTGAAATGGGAGAGTGGCGATCCTGGAAATGGAGTAATGTAGATTTCGAGCACTGTATTACGGGCAACACGCCATGCGCTATATTTTCTCCGATCCCGCATGGACTCCCGTCCGCGTAATAAATTGATACCGTTTCATTCGATGTTTTATAGACCGCAGAGTACGGGCTGCTCTGTTCGGTTGGCGGCCTAAGAGTTGCTCAACTTGAGAACGTGTGGAGTGTAACGGCACAATGCCGCGCCAACCTTTCGCCTGAGCAGTGGCAGCACAGAGGAGTATCACGAAAACCCCGATGGCCTTCTTTCCCGTAGCCAAATGTTCAGGGCTTTGGTGAACAACGCAAGTCATCGTCTTTCTTTGCCGGATAGTACGTAATCGCCCTGACCGTATCACCGCTTGTTTCCATCCTAACTCCTTCAGCGTAATCACTAAGATAGACGAGACCTTTCAACTCCGGATCCGGCGCTCGGTCATATTTTGAAATGTCGACGTCGAGGGCGGAGAATCGCTGCGGAGTCTTGAAATTAACGGTGATCTCAATAACGGTATCAGCTGGCACCTTCCAGGAAGTCGCTGCATCATCATTACGGCAGGTCGGCTCGCTCGTATAGAGTGCGAAGACCGTCTTGTCAGGCAAGTCATAAAAACAAGCGTTGCCTCCACAGCGCACCGGTTTGAGCTTGAGCAGCCGTTCTACGTCTGCGCGAGTGGAATGGAGCGGCACAATACCGCACCATTCCTTGGCAGCGCTTGAAAACACATAGACAAAGATGAACAACAAAGACATAAGAAAGGGTCTCTTCATTTGCCTATCCTCCAGTAGGACTACAGTGGGCGCGCAATTGGCGATCCCAATAATTACCGGTATCGGTCCTAAGCTTATCCTGCTCTTCCTTTGTCCGTGGCTTCGGTCCCGACGGATAACCTGGTGCTCCCGTTAATATATAAGCGGCGTTCGCTAAGAGGTAATCGCTATAAATGGGAGCACCATACTGGTCAGCACCTCCCGCGTGATGAATGAATTCATGCAGAGCCACGAGAGCGTAAGAAATTTGGGCTCCATCCAGACTTCTACTTCCGTCGTTGGGAAACAGGAAGATTCCTACTTTTGCAGTGCCGCTAAAAATATCGCCCGCTGCGTCTCCTCCACCGGCCCCTGGGTAAAAACTAACGCCTCCTTTAGGTTGTGTTTCTATTGTCCTGGCGAGCTCGTAAAGGTCGTAGGTGTAGGGGGCGGTACCCGTCAATTGCCGAGCGATATCGAGTAAATCGGTTATAAATTTGAAGCATCTCTCCTTGTCGAGTAAATGATTGACTTCAAGCGGTAGATTCCTGGATGGTATCGACCCTCCGGGTCTCTGCGGGGTCTCAAAAATCATTCGTTTCTCGGGAGCGATGGGCTCTATCATCTCACCACCATCGCCGATGCCAACATCAACGACAGAAACACCTGGTCCTATGTTTGCCAGCCCCGCAAGCGCTCCACCGAGCGCTCCTCCATCTGGATCGAGGCCTAAAGGGTCGATGAAGTTTACCGGATCGTTTTTGACATATGCATAACGGTTGAACGACTGCGGGTTAGTCCAGTTGTAACTGCCATCCGAGGGATCAGGTTGCATGAAGCGGTCAAACCTGCCGTTATAGCGTCGCATCATCGCGTAATCGGCGTCCTCGTCTCTTTCGTAGGTGGTATAGCGATGAGGCGAGGAGGTCGGCCCGACACCGCGTGCAGTGTCGCCACCCCAGGGATCCAGATCTATCGTGCTTGTCACTGCCCCATTGATGTTGGTGAGACGCTGACTTTTCGTGACCGGGTCCTGGTGCACCCAGAGCACACTACCATATTGCTGCATCGCCAGCAGCTCCCTCCCCAGATAAACATAGCCGCGAAACAGGGTGCCATCGGGGTTAATCTCACTTATTACCTGTCCTCCCAACACACTCGAGCGCAGATAGTAAATGGTGCTGTTGCCGTAAACCTTCTTCACGCGCAGTCGATCGCCATCGTAGCTGTGCGTCAACGTACTAATCGAAGAAGCGGTCTGTTGTCCGGTAGCATCATACGTATAGCTCTGCCAGCCGTCGTTGGTGAGATTGCCGGCAGCGTCGTAGCTCATGCTCTGGTTGTTCCAGGGATTGGTGGTCATCCGGTTATTCGTATAAGCAGGCCACTGCTCCAGCCACGGATTGAACCAGCCGCCCCAGCCTACCCGGTACCACATGTTGCCCATCTGATCGTAGCGATACGAGTGCGCGTATGGCCCATCCTGAGTGCCACCGGTTCCGACCAGGTGCCCGCGTGCTTCGGAACCGGTCCGTGCTTCGATCAGGCGGCCGACGTTATCATAGTCGTAAGACCGATCAAGCGTTGCGTCCATCAGGTTCTGTGCATACGTGACGCGTCCGGTGTTCTCATTGAAGTTGTCGTAAGCGTAATGCCACTGCATCACGTTGGGAATGCTCCACTGCGTCGGCCGCAGCCGGTTGTCATAGCTGACCGACAACGTATTGCCATCACCGTAGCTCGCCGACTTCAAACCACTCCATGCTCGATAACGAATGTTGCTGGCATAAGTTGACACAGTACTGTATGTTCCCGTGACGCCGCTCACGCGTGTTGAATCATCGTAGCCATATGAAATGGTGGAACTGTTAATAGAATTCGTCAGGCTCAGAAGCTGCCCACCCAAATCGTAGGCATACGTGAGCGTAAACGAACCAGTAACCCCGCTGAAAGCCCTCGTCTCAGATTGCAACTGGCCCAGCGAGTTATAAACATAATCCATCGTTCCCATGCCGTCCGTCATTTTCGTGCGATGTCGAGCCGCATCGTAAGTGTAGCTGACACTTGGTGTGGCTGCAGTGTTTCCCGTCGCATTAGTCACGTCGTAACTGATCCCTGTCAGCAACTTCCGGTTGTTGTAGCTGAAAGTTTGAATCGCATTGCGCGCATCCTTAAGCTGATAAAGAGTGTCATCGGCATTGTAAGTGAACGTGGTCTGGCCCTGCTCAGGCGTGGTCCGCCTCCACAGTCTGCCATAACCGTCGTATTCAAAAGTACGCACCTGCCCAGCTTGTGAGCTCTGCGTGATCTGATCGCGCGCGTTGTAGGTGTAAGTGGTCGTCGAGTAGACACTCTGATCCCAGTTCAACTCGTCAACCTGTTTGAGACGTCCAAACACATCCGTCGTCAGCTTGCGCCGGCGGCCGCGCTCATCTCTGGTCGTGACGATTTCACCACCAGCGCAACCACAGCCGCCATAAGTGTTCTCGCGCGTATTGCCGTCAGGATTCGTGGTTACGAGTGGCCGGCCCTTCCAGTCATAGCTCTGCAACGTATATTGAAAGGCTGAATCATCGCCGGTCGGAACCCATGCACCGTTTATTTCAGTCGGATTCGACTGTTGGGAAAGACGGCCCATGACGTCATACGTCAGGTATTGCGCACTGAAACCGCCACTGCTGTTTGCATGGCTCATGGCTGAAGCACGCAGCCGTCCAGCGCCGTCGAAGACCCCAATACTGTATCGCTCAATCCCGGATTTATCCTGAGTGTAGGTCTGCATGTTTCCAGAGGTGAGGTAAACGTAACGGGTGTAGGCGCCGTTGCCCCAATTCGTCACGCGCTCGATCCGGGCGTCCGAGTCGTAAGTCATACGATGCTCGAGATACTGCACCGGATCTCCCGTCAGCCCGGTTCCTTTGCTGGGCGCAATTATTTTCGTTCCCTCGCCGAAGTCGAAATTGTATTCAGTGGTTGTAGTGAAGCCATCCGCATCCGTGACGGTGGTGGGATACGCAAACGTGTTGCGGTTTGCGGCGTCAGAAAACGAATCCGCATAGCTGATGTTTTTGGCAATTCCGTAGTGGTCCTCGGTTTTGATCACGGACCCCGTACGGTTGTATTTCATAGTCGTGTGCGTGAGCTTTTGCCAGTTATCAAAGTCAGAGACGTCCCAGCGACCAATCCAGCAAAGATTACCGCGTCCACTGGACGCCGTGTCGCTGGCGTCGTGATGGGTGGCCGCTTGCGGAGTTGCGACCCAGGCATCGTTGCCCCAATCGTAGTCATACCAAACCCTTGACTGCGGCTGATTGTTGCCATCATAGACAACCACTTCACGAATAAGTCCTAACACACGGCGGGCAATGTAAGGAGCATAATCGTAGCCGCTCTGGTTGTAGTACAGCGTGGTGATGCGGCGCGCGAGGGTAGTTCCGTCCGCTGCATACTCCTTCACCTCCGTTGGCAGCGCTACCGGATCGGGCAGGTTGAAAGTCGTATAAATCGTTTCTATGCGTCGCCGGTTGCCCGCTTCGTCGTAAATGCTCATGTCGTAAGGTCGCGGGTTCTTCTGGTACAAGAGATTCGTATCATCCTGCGTCCAGGCGGTGGTGGTCCACTTCTTTAATACTCCACTCGACGCATTCTCCGTGCGCGTAGTTAAGCCGCTTTGCCACCCCGAAGTGGCGAAGAATTCTTTGTAGGTAGTGGTCGTATCAGGCATGGTCACCTGCGTCCAGGAACCATCTGTAGCAACACTGTAAGTCGTCACGGCTTCGTTACCATTGTTCCAGCTCTCCGCCCAAACTCGCTGTTCCGTGAAGCGCGGACACTCAGTCTGGCCGGAATTCGAACTCACGTTATACGAGGTGTAGGAACGCAGATGTGTGTCGGCGGCGTAGCTGTTAATGCGTTTCACCTGTCCGAATGCAGCGTTGTATTCGAAAGTGAAGTACGTGTAATCGTGCAGGTCTACTCGAGTCAGCACGGTGGTGTTATTACCGTTTGGACCATTAATTAGCAGTCCACCGCCGAATGCCGGTGCTACCCAAACCTGACCGTAGCTGAACGTAGCCCAATCGTGCGTTACTCCTGCCCAGGTTTGCCGAATAGCCCCGAGGTTGCTATCGCTGTTATAGACAAAAGTGACGACGCGTCCGAGCGTGTCGGTGATCGTCAACAGGTGACCATTGGTTGAATCATAAGTGGCAGAGATGTAGTTGCCGTTTTTATCCTTGATCTCCGTACAGCGATATTCGCTATTGATGGTTACCGGCACGAACTTGAATTGTGTGCCGTCAGTGGTTCGCACAATCAGGGCGTTGACGTCGCTGGCATCCAGCCGCGCGTAGCTACTGTCCTGCGCCTCGTAGTTGTTCGATGTGCCGTTCTGTCGCAACTCAACTCTGCCGCCTGACGGTGTGACCATCATATAGGCCCAGATACCTGTTTGTGAGTTATAGAACCTTTGCTGCATCGTGGGCAGACCGAGCCGAAAGCCCGGAGCGGGCGAGCCGAGATCTGCATTGAACTTTATGTCTGAATCATCTTTGGTCCATACAAGTGAGTTGTAAGTAAGTGTGAGATTCAAATCCAATCCGGCACGACCCGGCAGACTCAGTATTGGCAGACTCCAGTTGAAGTTGCGCGAGCCGAGATCGACTCCCGGTTCCCCAGTGTCGTTAATTGGCAGCCCGCGAGCCCCTCCAAAGTTCGGATCGTTCGATGGGTGATTCCCGCTACCCGTTCCACCACTCAGCGGGTCACAGTCGGCACACGGCAAATTGGATTGAATCGGTGCCTGGGCTTTGGGTTGTTCTGGTTGGGTTTTGCGCGCTTCGTTTAGGTTCGGCAGGTTTGCACCCGGCGCACCTGTTGTTGGAGTTGGAGGTGTTGTCGAGAAACCGCCGCCCGGGCCATTTCCGCCGCTGCCACGCCCGGGAGTCTGAAACGGGAGCGATTGATTGTTTGAGCCACGCAGTTTGGTAAATGCACCGCCAGCGTCGGCAACTCCGCCGCTCGAAACCTTTCCGTTGAGCGAAGCCGTTTGTCTCACGCTGTCTGTGATTGCCTTCGTAATTATGTTGACCGGACCACGCGGTCGCGCCGTCCTCAAGAGCCCAGCGATGCCCGAGACGATCGGTGCCGCTGCCGACGTGCCGGTAACGCTCCAGTAACCGCCGCCTCTTTGCGTGGTGAGTATGTTTGTTCCCGGTGCTGCCAGGGTGACGCTGCGTGCGCTCCAGTTGGACCACGACGCGAGCTGATCGGAGCTGTCAGTAGCGGCTACCGAGATGAGATTCTTGATATTGAAAGAGGCAGGATAGTAGGGAGCGGTTTGTAAGTTGCTGCCGGCATTACCAGCCGAACACACGACAATTACATTGCTTTTGATGGCTCGTTCGATCGCATCCCGCAGCGCCACCGATTCGCCAGAGGTCCCCCATGACAGATTGATAACATGCGCGCCATGCGCCACCGCATAATCAATCGCGTCAACGGCATCGCCAACGTCGCCAGTTCCAGTATTATCCAAAACGCGAAGACTCATCACGCTCGCTCGCCACATCACGCCTGTGATTCCCAAAGAGTTATTGCCTTCCGCAGCAATGATGCCGGCGACCGCAGTGCCGTGTCCCTGCTCATCCTGGATTTCGCCGCTATTCGTGATGAAATCCCAGCCGTGCAGATCACCACTGTCTGCGGAGTTCGGATTGGTCCACTGGTTATTCACCAAATCCAGATGCGTAAAGTCGATGCCGCTATCAATCACGGCGATTACTGTCGCTGACGATCCGGTCGTCGTTTGCCAGGCAGTGGTGGCGTTGATATCCGAACCGTACTGCCCGCCATTCTGCCCGGTATTTCGCAAGGCCCATTGAGCATTTAGCTGAGGATCGTTGGGCTGTACGTCTTCCTTTGAAATCAGAAAGTTTGGCTCGGCAAACTCAATTTGCGAGTTCAGCAATAATTCCAGCGCCGCTGTTCTGACGTCGCGGCCAGTACTCAGGTCCAGTCTTTCGAGACCAGATTCGCTGCGGCCTTGCTTCTTTCGTCGCGCGCCATGTGCGGCAGAGATAGTATCTTTGACGAGCTCTGAAGTTCCGGCGCGGAATCGCACCAGCAGCTCATGGTCCCGGTACGGAGCCGGCGATTGTGGTTGGCGCGCCACGATTGGTTTAGTGCTTGAGAATGATGGCGCGGCAACGCTAAGAGGAGCACACGTTGATACAACTAACAGGTATGAAAGGGCCGCTGCAACAGCCGCACGCAAAGTGGTTTGGTGAAAACGAGCAGAATTCGTCATAGAAGCTCCTCGAAGCAAGCAATGTGTTGAACTATTAAGTTATCCGACAGACAACGCTACAAAAGGACCAAATGAGGTAAGACAACTGTTGGGGAGTCGTAGTTAGGGGAATTGTAGTTAGGGGAGTCCGCGCACTTTACTCCTGGACCTTGGCCCATGTCAACCAAAATCTTGGTTGCAATTCCAGGAATTTGTTTTGAGAGTTCAAGCTTTAGCCGGTGGGCTTGATGAGACGACTGAGAGGATCAATCCTGCCAGAGTCATTACCGTTCACTTCTTTGCTGAGGGAGTCTACTATCGGTTTCCGCGTTACGTTAAGCAGGAACAATTGCCCAGAGGGGTCTTGGACCAGGCCTTGTTGGTTGGCTCTCACTCAACAGTTCACCTGCGCTGTTACAAGGAACAAAGCCCGTCCAGGACCTTATCGTTCAGCGTCTGGTTTCAGACTCAGCGACTCTCCTTAATGTCCAGACCTGAACAACTCACAAGATCACTAGAAACCGGGGATTACGCAAATGGAATACGATCCAAACGATTTTAGCCAATCAGCTATTAATAGCGGACAACGCAAGATCAATTACGCACTCACAGTGGTAGACGAGAAACTTGCTAAAGTCATCGAAGCACTCTGCAATGCAATCTCGGCATTGCCTCCAACCCACAACATCGATCTCAAGAATGTAAACGAGGCGCTCAAGGAATTCCGCTATCTAAGTGCGATGGTCGCGGGTATCAAGCCCCCAGGTTGCGACCCAGACTGGCCGGCGTAGCTCGCCGGATTATCAGCGACAGATCTACCGTTCGCTGAGTATCGTTACGTCACTGCTCTTGGTCCCTCGTTGACACGCTACCTGCTTGTAATCGGGTGACCATGCGTAGGCGTAGATCTGATCGCTGCTGAAATGCGTGAGTTGTGTCTCGGCTCCGGTATCGAGGCTGTAACCCCAGATGTTCGAATAGCCATTGTCGTTCCTTACAAAGGTCAAGTGGCGACTATCGCGGAACCATCGCACGGATTGATATTCCTTCTTTGGTACCTTGAACTGCCGCAATGGCTCGCCGCCCTGCGCCGGAAAAATGGCTACGTCGTACGTGTCTGAATCTTCGTCATAGCGACACGCGATGAGTTGACTGTCGGGCGAGAATACCGGCATTCGGTATCCGTCGCACAGCTTTATTGCCTCGCCACCTTGCAGCGGAACTTTCCAGGCACTCATTTTCGAGCCGGTCTGGTTGTCGAAAGCCACCCACTGATTGTCTGGCGAGCATGAGGGATAGAAGTTGCCGTCGGTGAACGTCAGTTGCGCCGGATCACTGCCGTCAGCGGCATTCATACGCCAGAGGTTGAACGGTCCGTTACGATTAGACGCAAACACGATGTGGCGGCCATCGGCAGATGCGGCTGGTGTGTAGTTGTCGCCGGCGTTGATCGTTAGTTGGACCAGATCAGAGCCATCGGGATTTATGCGCGAGATGTTCAGAGCGTTCGAGGCCATCGACGAGTAGACAATTCTGCCACCGCTGGTCCAAGTGAGGCCGAACAAGCCGACTCCCGATGTGATCTCTTTCGCCTGCTGAAGAGCGCCAGGCTTGGAGATCCACAAGTGCCACTGGAGAGTTGTTTTTATGGTTAGTATGTTTCCGCCGGAGATGCTGACGCCCTGGTACTCACCCACGTCCGAAGTTATTTGTTGTACCGTTCCGTCGGGCGTGTGGATGCGCCACAAGCGGAACGGTGAGCTGCTGTTCTCATTGGCGCTGATAATGAAGCTCTTCGTGTTTTCCTGCCAGCCCACCTGTAAGATCTGAAACCACGACCTTCCGCCAATCACTTCTTTGCTTTTGTCTTTGACATTGAAGGCGACCAGACTCGTTTCAAACTTCGGCGTCCAATGGCTTTCGGGACAAACAACCTTCTCGCCGTCAGGCGACCAGGCCAGACCGTAAACTGACAATTTGTCACCGTTCTGGCGAGTAGCAAGGACTTCCTCGTTAGCTCCGTCTATGTTCGACACGATCAGCGCGTATTCGCTGCCGCGGGTAAAGCGAACGAAGGCGAAGCGATCGCCTTGTGGCGAGAGGCTAATCGGACTATCGACTCCGCTTTTGATCTGCACCGGCGCGTTGCTTGGCAACGCGAGACGATAAAGATTAGAGCCATTATTCTCCGTGCGGGTAAAAAAGAGATATTGGCCATCGCGTGAAAACGTAATCCCGAGATACTTCACGTTGTCCTCTGGAGACATGACGATGTACGAGCCGGGCGTTTTCGTGCTCGTTACAAGCAACCGCTGCTGGCCATTTTTTTCTTCAGCATGGGCCACGAGGTTGCCGTCAGGGGAAATTGCCGCGGAGACTGATGTTCCTGTAGTCGTAAGCTGCTTCATGTCCCACGAGGAGACGGTTTTTTCTACTTGTGGCGTTGGCGATTGTTTCGGGGGTTGAAAAAAGTCGTTGACTACCCGTGCCGCGGCGGGAAGGAAAAGCAGGACCGCGAGGACGCCGCTTGCTCCCGCAAAAATCGCCGTTGCGGTTTTATGTGTTCTGATCTCATTGAAGATGGAATCGGCAGTGGAGAGTGCCTGCGATTTCAGCCTCGTGAATATTCGTGAGCCACCGAATGGCTCCGGTGATGGTTGAATTGGAGGAATGGCAGTGGAGTAACCGTCAGCATTTTGCTCCAGCTCTTTTTTTAACGCAGCGAGATCGGCAGTAAACTTTTGAACGGTTTGATATCTCTTGTCGCAGTCTTTTTCTAATGCGTTGTTAACGATCTTGCGAAGCTTAGTTGGAACGTCTTCGGGAAAAACAAGTTCGGTCCGTTCCTGCGCGAGAATCGAAGCGATCGAATCATTGCGGGAGCGCGCTTCGAAAGGTGTTGAGCCGGTTAGCATTTCATATAGAACGATGCCGAGGCTCCAGATGTCCGTACGTTCGTCCACTGCAACTTCGCGCAGTTGTTCCGGCGACATGTATTTCACTGTTCCCATCAACAAGTGTGGGTCGGTACGCACCTGAGCGTTTGCATTCCGTTGCTCGGTTAAGACTTCCGTGAGTTTTGCGAGGCCGAAGTCGACGACTTTTATATAGCCGTCGGGACGCAACATGATGTTCTCGGGTTTGATATCGCGATGAATGATACCGACTGCGTGCGCGCTGGCGAGCGCGGCTCCGATTTGAAGTGTGACTTGTAAAGCTTCCAGCGGTCTGAATGTCGCGCGTGCGAGTTGATCGCGAAGTGTGATCCCCTGAATGTGCTCCATCGCGATGAAATGTCGCCCGGTGTCCGTCTTGCCGACGTCGTGGATCACGCAGACGTTTGGATGATTGAGTGCAGACGCAGCGCGAGCTTCCTGTTCGAAACGATGCACGCGGTGAGGATCGGTGGCGAACTCTCTTGAAATGAGTTTGAGGGCGATCTTGCGACCGAGGTTCTCGTCGTTTGCGAGATAGATCTGGCCCATCCCGCCTGCGCCGAGTGAACAGAGAATCTCGAAGCGTCCGATCTTTTGTCCGGGCAGGAATTCGCTCGGTTCATCTGCGAGCATTCCCTCGACAAATTCGTATGCGGGAGAACTTAGAAAGTCGTCATTGTCTGCGTCAGCGGCGAGTAAGGCTTCCACCTCTTCCCGGACTGACGGATCGTCTTGGCAAACTTCATTGAGATAGTCTGAACGCTCGGCAGGTGGGCGATCCTGAGCAGAAATAAATATCTCTTTTATTCTTTGCCATCTGTCATGGGTGATCATGTCGATTCTGGAGTTGTAATTGCAGATTGCTGACTATAACGCGAGAATGGTCAGCCAAATCCCTCAGAACGCTTTGCAGTCCTGGTCAGCTCGCGCTTGAGGTAAGCTTTCGCGATTTTCCATTCACGTTCGATCGTGGCGTGCGAAGATCCCATCACTTCCACAGTCTCTTTTATGGTGAGACCGCCAAAGAATCGCAATTCAACGATACGCGCCTGGTCCGAGTCGATTTCTGCGAGTCCGTTTAGAACATCGTGCAGCGCGAGCAGGTCTGTATCAGGCTCGGCGCCAAAGGCCCGGATGTTTCTGAGAGAGACACAATAGCGATCGCCGCCGCGTTTTTCAGCGTTTTTCGCCCGGGCATAATCGACGAGAATACGTCGCATAAGCTGCGCCGCGACACCAAAAAACTGGGCCCGGTTCTGCCAGGTCATGCTGTTCTGTTCATGAAATCTTAGAAAAAGCTCATTTACGAGGGCCGTTGGTTGTAGCGTGTGCTCGCGGCGTTCGCGGCGCAGGTAGGTTGTGGCGATCCGGTGCAACTCGGGATAGACGAGCCGCACGAGCTCGTCACGCGCGTTTTCCTCACCATTGCTCCATCGTTCGAGTAGTTGAGTGATGCCGTCGGACGAGCTGATCGCCATTCGCTTATCTCTTTCTATTCGGCGAAAACCATATCGGGAGTGTGAGTGGGCAATCTGCAAGGCGCCCGTGGCTGCTGATTCTAGCACCGGAAAATATTTGAGGGAATGTCGCAGCGGAATACGCGTTGTAATGAAACAGGAGAAAGGGGAGACTTGTTCGGAGTTCCGGACAGTCTTTCCAGGTGGTTTCTCACCCCGCCCGCAGGAAAACAAAGCGGCCGAGCAGCATTAATCTCCCGCTCGGCCGCTTTGTTTGAAAAGTTCAACAAGCGAGCCCGCGATAGCGGACGAGAGCATAAAGCCTGGGGCGCCAGCCCCAGGATCACGCGACAAAATAATTTGGAGCCCGTGAAACGGGCGACAGCGTGGACCATTTCAGGCTGTCGGCCGCTTCGCGGGCTCAACATGTTTTGCTTCGTGATCCTGGGGCTGGCGCCCCAGGCTTTATGCTTTCGCCCGCTATCGCGGGCTCTGTATGGGAAAAGGTAGTCGACGCTTTGCGTGAAGCAGTCGCGAAGGCGCTTCGTCATGGCCTCACAAGTTAGTCCTATCCGCGACTGTCGTGCTTTAATCCGCTTGATCCGCGTTTTCTTTTTGAGGAGCGAATGACGACAATGACGTTTCGAAGACGAGCGCAATCCTTCATCGCGATTACGTGTTTGGTTTTTAGTGTAGTGGTGAAGGCACAGCAACACGACGACAAGCAAGAGCTACGCGGGAAACTCTTCAATCAGGTGCTCAGCGACTTCAAAGACGTGCGCGAGTGTCTGGAGCAGGAAGCAGGTGGGCTGCGCAAGGCCCAAGAGGATATGAACATCGAAGAGCACGACCTGAATCGTGACGGCGTGAGCGAGTATGAAGTCGAGCTCAGCGGACCGTGTACGTGCGGAATGGTTAACTGTTCGATCTACATCTACCGCAAAACAGGGCAGGGATTCGAGTCGATCCTGGATGATGCTGCGGGATTTGGTGTCGAGCTGTTGAAGACTTCAACCAATGGTTATCGCGATTTGCTGGTCACGTCGCGCGACACCGCGGCGACACAAGGTCAACTGACTTACAAGTTTGACGGCAAGCAGTATCGTGAAGCTAAGAACATGCTGGTCCAACTCGAGACAGGAGAATCGAAACCCGCATCTCGACGCTTGCAATTCAAACGCGGCACATCAGAAGCGACCGTGCAAGGAAAAGTGTCAATCGCCCTTCCCGACACTTACCTCGTCGGCGCGCGCGCCGGGCAGACGATGACGATAAAACTCACGGCGCCGCGCAAATCGGTGCGATTTCTGTTGATGAGCCCGAGCACGAGGAGTCTTGTTGCTGACAACGCGCGCGATTGGACCGGCGTGCTCGCCGAAACGGGTGATTACACCATCATCATCGACTCCGACGCCCGCAACAGTACGTATACGATGACGGTCAGCATCAAGTGAACTCGATTCAAGAGAGCCACGTATAATGGCTGAGCCATGTACTGTCCCAATTGCGGAAACAAAAACGCTGACGACCAAAACTTCTGTCGCTCCTGCGGGCTTGGGCTGGAGAAGATCGCTCTCTCGGTGACTGAGCAGCTGCCGACTGTAGCAGTGCAAAGCTTGCAGGAGCGCAAAGAAAAGCTCGAGCGTCTGGGTGTGGCATCATTAAGTGTTTTTGGACTGGGTGTCTTCGGTTTCCTGCTCTACAACATCTTCGCGAGGTTGTTGCTGAGTCAGGGACTGCTCGTCGCCGTCCTTGCTGTTCTCGGCGCCATCATCTTCATCGGCTCCGGTCTAGCCTCAGTAATCCTATTTGCTAAAGCGAAGGAACTGAAAGAAGCAGCAGGCAAGCGACAGCTCGAACCACCTCAACAGCCAGCCTTCAGCATCACCGATCGCACAACTAATCTCCTGCCAGTCGAAGCGAAGAAGAAATAATTTAGCCGCAGATTCACGCGGATTAACCCGCAGATCCGCGTATATCCGCGTTAATCCGCGGCCCAAAGGTTTATACTCACCTAATGCCCGTTCACGAAATCGATCTGGCCATACTCCTGCGCAACCTCGACGATGCTGCAACGACACGTACGCGCGGAGTTTGATGGTTTGGGCGTACGTGCCTTGAGCGATTCCGAGAAGAACGATGAGTAGGCACAGTTGTGTCCGGGTGGTTGGTATGCGACGCATGGTTACAACAGTAAGACGTTTGCTAACGCCAAACAGTTAACGACACTGTAGCTTTATTCATAAATATTTGTTCACCGACGAACGACGCATCTAGTGGGTACGCGTGTTGCTGATCGTGATGCCGCGAGGAGGTGGAGTTACAACATGATAAGGAAATTAAAGTCGGGCAAATACCGGCTGTACTCAAGCAAGAAGGATTCCAAAACCGGCAAGCGAAAGAACCTTGGGACATTTGATAGCCGCGCTGCGGCTGAAAAGCATGAGCGTGCTGTGCAGTTTTTTAAACATGGAGGTTAATCCTACGTCCATGGAGAATGTTTTGAAGCTGAAGAATTCAACGGTAATCACATCTCGTCTTTTGGTGATTGTGTTTGTTGGCATGACCGGCTGCAATCGTGCCAATCGTGCGACTCGTAGTCCGGAAACTGATGCATTGTTTCGCGCGGTCCATGCCGGCAGTCCGGATACAGTGAGAGCCGTGCTGAACTCTCCGAACGTAGACGTAAACGCAGCCGATGAGCATGGCAACACTCCGTTGATAGAAGCTGCTCGTTACGGACATGACCAGGTAGTTTCTATCCTACTTCTGGCTCACGCAGATCCCACCATCAAGAATGACGAAGGTAAGACTGCGCTGATGTTAGCGGCTGAGGGTAGACATGATGAGACGGTAAGAGTCCTGACTCAGGCCGGAGTTGCGAAATAGCGCTCTTCAGCTTTATTCACGAGTGTTGTCGCCTGCTGCGCCATTTGCCGGCATACGGCAGCACGAACAAGTACAACCCTGTGAACAAGAGCAGGAAGAGAGGGAACAGCGGTGAATAAGTTATCCAGGCGGGAGGAACCTGTTTTCCTTGTCCTATGCTCAAGACGGCGATATTGGCGATGACCGTTACGGTAAAAGCGATGGACATCCAGCGGTGGACCTGTCTGATCCATTTGTTCCAGTTCATTGGAATCTCCTCAACTTACGGTTTTTCAATACCGAACAGCTTTGCATACTCCGCGTTCAATCGTTGCCAGCCGTCGAACTTCATCACGTCTGGTCCAACGATGCGTCCAATGGGCTGGCCGCTAAGAAGTCGATCCAGCACGTCGAAACAGATGTGCCATCCGGCAGCACCCATTGAGATAAAGCGGCGATCGATCCTCGTCCACAGCGTCAGGCGCGTGCCGCCGTCAGTAGCTTCGAGCTCCCAACGCATTTCATAGCCGCCCCAGTTGTACTCGAGTACGCTTGGAGCGTCGGCTCGCGTCACGGTTGTTTCAGTAACGTGCGGTCCTGGCGCTCCAACGGTAGTGAGCTTCACCTTGGCGCCCGCATTTCCCAGGTTCTCGTCGGCGTCGAAGGGTGCCCACTCGCGCAGGTGCGCCGGATCGGTTAACACCTGCCATACTTTTGCCGGTGGGTGGTGATCGGTCATCGTTTTTTCTTTGTCGTCCTTTTCGTTGGTGTTGATTGGTCGAGGTGGCGTTCGAGAGCGTCGACGTGAGTGGACCAGAGCTGACGGAAGGGAGCCAGCCACTCATCGATCTCTTGAAGCTGTTCGGCTTTCAGCCGGTAGACACGGCGCTGTGCGTCGACCGTTGCTTCCACGACGCCCGCCTCGCGTAGGACGCGCAGATGTTTGGAGACAGTCGGCTGCGACATACTAAGTTTACGCTCGATATCTCCGACTGTTTGTTCCGAAGAAACCAGCAGGCTCAATATCGCGCGGCGGTTCGGCTCCGCAATGATCTCGAATACAGATGCCACGGGCCGTAATATGCCTCAAACGACATATACGAGTCAGGGAATATACAGAACTCTGCGTTTATCTCTGCGTCCTCTGCGTCTCTGCGGTGAACTTATCTGCAAAAACAAACTAACCGCAGAGACGCAGAGGACGCAGAGATAACGCCGAGATGCGAAAAGGGCGGGACCGTATCGATCCCGCCCTTCGATGTTCGAAGCTAATCAGTGTTGTTAGTAACCTCGGTATCCGTCACTGTAGCCATTCACAAAACCCTGTCGGAAGTACTGCTGGTACAGGGCCCTACTACCATAGCGCGAATTGTAGTCAGTATTCGCGTTGCGATAGTCTTCCTCATCGCGATAGTCGAAGCGTTCACCTCTCGAACGATCCTTACGGCCTTCCTTGATGCCTTCGTTGTAGCCTGCATTTAAAGCAGTCTGACGAGCATTGAAATCACCACCGTTTCCATAGCGATCGTCATAGCGACCATCATTACGATAATCACGATTGCGACGTCGTTGTTCGCGTTCATATTCGCGTTGACGCCTAATCTGTTCTCGTTGCTGTTGGCGCTGCCAGTTTGGATCCTGCCACTGGCCCTTGGCTTCGGACGCCATTCCGATGCCTAGAAGGAGAGATAAACCAAAAACACCTCCAAGCACTTTTTTCATTAGCAAATTAGTTTTCATAACGTTCTCCTTTTGCCGTGACCTCATGCCAGTACTCGTTAGCAATCACGATGCCGCAAGCCGGAATATGGTCCAAGTGTAAAATTCCGGCCAAATTCGTTGCAGGTTTATTACGATTGATTGACTACAGAGGAAAAATTAACGATTTCGTCAGCAAATACACGATAACGAAGAACAAGGCAGTTACCAATGCGAACGGCACTGAATGCAATGTTAGCGAACGCTGGTACACGCACCGAACGCAGTGACAACTTTTTACAACTCAGGTACGAACGAGTGGCAACTTTTCTGTAGAATCCCGGTATGCTCTTCGTCAGTGCGTTCCGAACTGCAATCAGCACACTATCGCTGCGAAAGAAGCTGACGATACTGATCTCGGTAGGCGTGTTACTTCCGATCCTCTTATTGACTTATTTGCAATATCGATCGCTCACCGAGCTCCAGACCAAAACGAAAGGAGCATTCAAAGATAACTTGCGACAGGGAATTCCCTTTGTAGAGCGGCAAATGAAACAACGCCTCGAGGATATCGGCGCTCAGACCTTGAACCCGATGGGCAGCATGCACCTTTCCTCGCACGAGTTGAATAAATATCTCGCCGTGGTAAAGAGTACGCATCCTGAGATCGAAGAGATGTTTGTGTTTGATTATCCGGGCGCTGAGCAAAAACCAAAGCCTGAAATTCTGTTTCTATATGACAAAGCGCGGATGGCCCAGAGTTTTGTCGATCATGATCGCAGGTATCTATTCGTATCGAGCATGCCTGACGGAGCATACCTGTTTTATCCGTTCCCGGATCAGAGCGGTGTTGCAGGTGTCTTTTTGAGCAAAGGTTTTGTGAGTTATGACTTGCTGGCGGGCAGCATAAATAATGTCTCGAAGATATATCATGGGAACACTGCCGTTGCCTCAGCCCTGGTGATCACGATTAGCGATGAGAACGGCGAGACACTTTTCTCAAACGCGACGGGTCAAAACGAGTACTTTCTCGAAAGCAACTTCGATCATCCGTTCTCCAATTGGAAAGCAAGAGTCGGTCTGAAGAATACAAATATCGATGAGCTGGCGCGCAATAGTTTTTTGCATAGTGCCGGTGCCACTGTCCTCGTACTAATCATTTTAATTTTTGGTATGGCCCTAACCATACGAGCTACGGATCGTGAAGCGCGTTTGGCGCAAGCGAAATCAAACTTCGTCTCGAATGTGTCGCACGAGCTCAAGACGCCGCTTTCGTTACTCAGCCTGTTTTCTGAAATCCTCGAACTAGGTCGCGTTGACAGTGAAGAGAAGAAGACGGAGTACTACCGGATCATCCGGCACGAGAGCCTGCGTTTGAACAAGATGATCGACAACGTCCTCGACTTCGCGAAGATCGAGGCCGGCCGGAAGACTTATGTATTCGCTGAAGGTGACATGGCCGAAGTGATCGAGCATGTGCTTTTGAGCTATCGCTATCAGATCAACAATTCCGGCTTTGACGTTCAAACAAACATGCAGCCTGATCTGCCGCCGGTCTTGATTGATCGCGACGCAATGGAGCAGGCGATCTCTAACCTCCTTGATAACGCGATTAAATATTCGAGCGATGTGAAGCAGCTTTCGATCAAAACGGAACGGCGCGGATCTGATCTGGCGATTGAAGTAGCAGATCGAGGCATTGGGATTCCGCGTGCTGAACAGCCCAAGGTTTTTGAGAAGTTTTATCGTGTGGGCAACGGGCTGGTCCATGATGTGAAAGGCAGCGGCCTGGGATTGTCGCTGGTCAAGCACATTGTCGAAGCTCATAACGGCACCATCTCAGTCGAGAGTGAAGTCGGGAAGGGAAGTCGCTTTACGATCCTCCTGCCGCTGATAGGAGAAACATAAGTTGGCCAAAGTCCTGATCATAGAAGACGAGCCCAACATGGTTCTCGGGTTGAAGGATAGCTGCGAGTATGAAGGCTACGAGGTCGCCGTGGCACGCAATGGGAAAGAAGGCTTAGAGAAAGCCTCGACTGAGAACCCCGACATCATTCTGCTCGACGTGATGCTGCCTTTGATAAGCGGAATCGACGTGTGCCGCACCTTGCGCACCCGCGGAATCGAAACTCCGATTCTGATGCTGACTGCGCGGAGTCAGGAAATTGACAAGGTGATCGGGCTGGAAGTCGGCGCGGATGATTACGTGACGAAACCATTTAGCATCAAGGAGCTGCTCGCACGCATCCGCGCACACTTGCGCAGGGCTACAAAACAAGTCGTCGATATCGAGAGTTTTAACTTCGGCGATGTGGAGTTGAATTTTAAGAAATACGCAGCGCGCAAGGGCGGGCAGGCTTTAGATCTTTCGGCTCGCGAGTTTGAGATCTTGCGTTACCTGATCCGGCGTCGAGGTGAAATCGTGACGCGCGATCAACTGCTCGACGAAGTTTGGGGTTATCGCAGCACTCCGGTTACGCGCACGGTCGACAACCATATCGCCAGGCTGCGTCAGAAGATCGAACAAGATCCATCAGAGCCGCAGCACATTATCACCGTTCACCGGCTCGGCTATCGCTTCATCGAATAATCTGAATAGTTTTTGGTACAAGGAGAATTCCCAATTGAAAGACGATGCTTCGTTAACCATCGCGTCTCTGCTCTCGATCCTTTTTCTAACGTTTCACTTAGCCGACGACATCGTGCGCGGCTATGAAAAGGGAGGGCTCTCCAATCTCATCGCCGTGCCCATCGTTGTCCTTTGGCTGTACGGAACGTTGGTGCTCACTGGAAGGCGATCGGGATTTATTATCAATCTACTTCTGTCGCTCTTTGCGTTGTTCGTTCCCTACCTACACATGAAGGGAAGGGGAGTCGGCCTCGCCAGCCGGGTCGCGGGTTCCAGCGGAGCATTCTTCTTCGTGTGGACGCTGCTCGCAATCAGCGTGACCGCGGTCTTCTCGATCGTCCTTTCGGCGCGCGGACTGTGGCGCTTACAACGTTCAAAACTAGACGCTTAACGAGGCGCGGAATCCTCGCGCGGCGTAGTAAGAGTCGGCGCCGTTGTGATAGAGGAACACCTGGTTGTAGCGGCGATCGCAGAAGAGGGCGCCGCCAAGTTTTCTGATATCAGTAGGTGTCTTCACCCAGCTTGATGTTTTTAGATCGAAGTTTCCGAGTTTCTGGAGCTCGCGATATTGTTCTTCTGTTAACAGCTCAATGCCCATCGCGGCAGCCATATCCATAACGCTGTTTTTGGGTTTATTTTCTTTCCTTGCGTCAAGGGCTTCACGATCGTAACAAAGACTTCTGCGATCCTTTGGACTCTCGATTGAACAATCGTAAAACTTGTATTCGCCCGTCTTCTTATCAAACCCGACCACATCCGGTTCACCACCAGTCCGTTCCATTTCATTGAGTGTCCAGAGTTTTTCAGGATTCGCTTCGAGCTTTGCTTGTACCTTGGACCATTCAAGACCTTTATGGCGATCCATGTTTTTCTCAAAGCGTGTTTTCAAGACTGTAAATAGTTCCTCACGCTGTTTTGCCGACAACTCTTTTTTAGTTTTGTTCATGGTTTTAGTTACCTCTGAATCACGGTCGAGTCCACGAAGCGGACGGAAGCATAAAGCCTGGGGCGTAAGCCCCAGGAAAAGGAGATAAATACGGTTTAGCCCGCGGAGCGGGCGACAGCGCTGCCGGGCGCTTCGCGCGCTTTAACGCATTTTGGGGCTTCTGATCCTGGGGTTTGCGCCCCAGGCTTTATGCTGTCGCTCGCTTCGCGAGCTTAGCTCTCACTCGCTCGCGAGCTTCTTTACCGGGTGATCTGAAACTTCGTCTGGAGGGTTGCGGTCGAGTCGCCGCCTGCCCACACGTCGAATGTTGCAGGCTCCTGTACCCAGCCTCTCGTCGCGGAACTCCAATATGTCAGCTCCGCCTTACCAAGAGTGAACCGAACGGTCTTCTTCTCACCCGGCGCGAGCACCACGCGCTCAAAGCCTTTCAACTCGCGCACGGGACGCGACGCGCTGCCGGACCGCTGGTGTATGTATAGCTGTGCGACCTCCTCACCCGCACGACGCCCGGTGTTCTCTACGTCAACAGTAACTTCCACCGGCTCACCCAACTTCGCCGTCGTGTTACTTACACGCAAGTTCGAATAACTGAAGCTCGTGTAGCTGAGTCCGTAGCCGAATGGGTAAAGCGGCGAGGTTTGGATATCCCAGTAGCGTGACTTGAATCCCGGCCTCGTCTCAGGTTCTTGTGTCAGGTTGCGGGCGTAGTAGATGGGGATCTGACCGGAGCTGCGCGGCCACGTGAGCGGCAGTTTGCCGACCGGTGTCGCGTCGCCCCAAAGCAGATCGGCGATCGCGTTTCCGCCTTCCGCGCCGGGATGCCACGCTTCGAGGATCGCAGGGACACGCGTCGTGGCCCATGAGATGTCGAGTGGGCGTCCATTGATAAGCACGAGTACGACTGGTTTCCCGAGGGCTGAGACCGCTTCGAGCAGCTCGCGTTCGCGCACAGGCATTTCGATGGTCGACTGCGATGCTGCCTCACCACTCATTTCTTCATGCTGGCCCAGCACCATCACGACCAACTCAGACGAGCGCGCGAGCGTCACGGCCTTGTCGAACTCTTCTCGCCTTTGCGCTTCATCCCAGGGTTTAGGCCGCGGGCCGAAGAACAGCTCGAATATCGACGGATGCGAACGTGCGATGTCTACGCCCGGAGCGTATTCGACTTTCACACCTGAACGAACCTTCGCGCGAATACCTTCGACTACCGTGACCGCAGTCTTCATATCGTCGGCTAAGCTCCACGATCCACGGATGTCGCGCTTCGAATCTGCTAATGGTCCAATAACGGCGATGGACGAGAACTTCGGATCGAGCGGGAGGAGGTTGCCCTCGTTGCGCAGCAGTACTGCCGAGCGTTGAGCGGCGATACGTGCCATGCGCCTGTGTTCCGGGTTGTTGTGCATTGAAGCCGCGCGAGATTCGTCTGCGTAAGGATTCTCGAAAAGGCCGGCTTTGAACTTCGCTTCAAGCACGCGGCGCACGGCTTCGTCGAGTTGAGCTGTCGTGACGCGCTTTTCCTCGATGAGTTTGGCGAGGCTCGTCGAGTACGTATTTGAAATACCGGCTGGTATGGACATCTCCATGTCCACGCCCGCCGTGAGTGCGCGCGCGGCTGCATCCGCTTTGTCTTCCGCGAAGCCGTGTGTGACGAGATTGCCGACCGCATCAGCGTCGCTCACGACGAAACCTTTGAAGCCCCATTGATTGCGCAGCACGTCACGAAGAAGGAACGCGTTGCCGGTCGCGGGCACGTCGTTCAGGTCCATGTAGGCAGACATGGCGCTGCCGACACCTGCGTCGACGGCTGCTTTAAAAGGCGGCAGGTAGACGTTGTAAAGCTCAGCGTCTGAAAGGTAGGCCGCGTCGTAGTCGCGCCCGCCTGCTGCTGCGCCATAGCCGGCGAAGTGTTTCATGCATGCGAGTAGGCGGCCCGGACTCGCCGGATCTTGTCCCTGGAAACCACGCACCTGTGCGCCGGCCATGCGTGCGCCGAGGAAAGGATCTTCACCGGCGCCTTCGACGATGCGGCCCCAGCGCGGATCGCGCGCGATGTCCAACATCGGCGCGAATGTCCAGCGAATGCCGGTAGCGCTCGCCTCACGCGCCGCGATTGTCTGCACGCGCTCGACGAGGTCTACGTCCCACGACGAAGCAAGCGCAAGGGGAACTGGGAAGATGGTGCGGAAACCGTGAATGACGTCGAATCCGAATAGTAGTGGGATCTTCAATCGCGACTGCTCGACTGCGATCTTCTGAAACCGGTTAATCGTCGCCGGGTCGGTAACGAAGAGCAGCGAGCCGATCTTGCCCTCACGTATGCCCGGCTCTATCATCTCGGGCTTCATAAACTGGGTGAAGTAGAAGAGCTGGTTGAGCTGGCCCACCTTCTCGTCTAACGTCATCCGCGACATGAGATCGTCCACGCGTTTGTCAATTGGCAGCGATGGATCGAAGTATCTGGCCCGGTCAGGGCTAGCGAAGGCAACTGTGTTGGGTAGCAGCAACGCAGCCACGAGGCATACGAGTAAGATTCTATTCGGTTTCATGTGAGGGTTATATATAAAGGATCCGGGCCACTGTTATCCACAGATTACGCAGATTTTTCTGTGTAATCTGTGGATGAACTTAACAAAGACACAGGAGCGGCTCGGATTTTGTTTGATAGTACGTTCCGAAGGCGCAAGGTTGGCAGAGTATGCCCTGGTCTACTGTGTTTAGCTCGCGTCCGTCGTTGATGCCTTCGCCACACTCCTCACAGACTACTCGCGAGCGTGGATGGCCGGGCAAGTCCATCTCGTTCACGGTTATATCAACTGCGCTCGTTGAGAAGAGATCGGCGTCACTGACTTCGCGATAGGTAATCATCTGGCGGTTTTTCTTGCTTTCAATTTCAGGGTGCATGCGGTCTGCCAGATCTCTCGCTGACTCGCGTGCAACGATTCTGACCGCTTCACCAGTGTCAACATTAAGAAATGTTGCTGCGACCTTTCCGTAATCGAGGAATTTGAGAGTTCTCTTTCCGAGTCGTGTGCCTGTTACTGCGCCCACCGCATCGGTCATGCATCGATCTATCTCAACCCACACCATCAGTTTCTTGCTGTCGGCGCCGCGCGGATCTGTGATCCCGAGACAGTCGCAACCGAGTAACGCCATTCGTACACCCAGAAATTGACCGGCGCACAAATGACCGTGAGCTTGTTCACATCGTTCCAATAACTCATCGATTGATTCCATAAATCCATCTCCCTGATCGAATGTGATGCTCATCATCTGCGTGAATACCGCGCAACATCTTTCGATCTCTTGCTCTCAACGCGCGTGTTTTGCTGTCTTGCGTAAAGAGTCAAATGACTGTACTGACCCGGTCCAAGCGCGACCACCGACTCTAGTGAGCAAGCTCGCAGGCTTTGCAGCAAGTTTGGAAAAGAAAAACCAGTCTTCGACTATCTATTCTGGTAGTGGAGGTTAGTCCTGTGATTTCGACAGCGGTTCAAAAACTGCGAAAGCACAAATTTGTTTTGGTCGCGGTGATTGGCGTTAGCGCACTGGGACTGATCTTCGTAGTAGTGAGGGCGCGGGAGAGAAAGACAACGACGCCTCCACCAGCACCACTCGAAGTTGACGTGGTCCAAGTCCAGGAACAGACCGTGCCGATTTACAGCGAATGGATCGGCACTACCGACGGGATGGTGAACGCTGATATCCGCAGTCAGGTGTCGGGCTATCTGCTGCGCCGTAACTACACCGAAGGCGCCTTCGTGCGCACGGGCCAACTCCTCTTTGAAATCGATCCGCGGCCGTTCGAAGCAGTCCTGAATCAGGCGAAGGCCGATCTGGCACGCGCTGAAGCACAACTCAGACAGGCAGTGAGTCAATTGGAACAAGCGGAAGCGCAGCTAGCTCAGGCTAACAGCGGCCTGCTCACGGCACAGGCCAATCAACGCAAAACCCAACTCGACGTCAACAAATTTACTCCACTCTTTGCGAAGAAAGCCGTGACTCAGCAAGACCTCGACAATGCTGTGCAGTCAAACGATGCCTCGATCGCGCAAGTAGACACCGCGCGTTCACAAATCCGCGCTAGTGAAGCAGCAGTCGGTAATGCAAAAGCGTCGATCGTCGCGGCCAAAGCGCAGGTCCAGTCGTCACAGGCAGTAGTAAGAACCGCGGAGCTAAACCTCGGCTTCACGAGGATCGTCTCGCCGATCGATGGCATCGTCGGAATCGCGGCCGCTCAGGTAGGCGATCTCGTCAACCCAAACAGCGGTGTGCTCACGACAGTCTCAACAGTCGATCCGATTCGCGTTTATTTCACCGTCAGCGAGCAGGAGTATCTGAATTACCTAAAACAGAATCCGACTCCGGCCCAGCGCAGCGCCGCGGAGAAACAACTCGAGCTGCAACTCTTTCTGGCCGACGGAAGTCTTTATCAACACACTGGCAAGTTCTACATCGCTGATCGACAGGTCGATACCCAAACCGGATCGATCAGGATCGCGGGCGTCTTTCCAAATCTCGACAACGTTCTGCGTCCGGAACAGTATGGGCGAGTGCGCGCGGCAACGAGCGTTCAGGAGAATGCCCTCGTCGTGCCGCAGCGAGCTGTCACTCAGCTTCAGGGACTGTATCGCGTGGCCGTTGTAGGGAGCGACAACAAGATCTCGATCCGCACGATTACTCCCGGCCCGACCTTCGGCGTAATCAAACGCTACAGGTGTATCTCGGCGGACTGTTCATCAATCAATTCAATCGTTTTGGACGGCAGTGGCGAGTGTTTGTGAAGGTGATGGCTCGGCGCGGATGAGCGAGAACGATATTAAGAACTATTACGTTCGCAACAACCAGGGCGCGATGGTTCCGCTTTCTGCTTTAGCCACTACGCGACGGATCAGTGGTCCTGAATACACAAATCGTTTCAATCTCTATCGCGCCGCGCAGATCATCGGAAATGCGGCGCCTGGGTACAGCTCCGGTGAGGCGTTGAATGCGCTCGAGGAGGTTGCACGAGCCACGTTACCGCCCGAGATGGGTTATGAGTTTGCCGATCTTTCGTACCAGGAGAAGAAGGCTTCGGGTAGCGCGACCAGATCGTTTGCGCTCTCGATCGCGTTTGTCTTCATCATTCTCGCGGCGCTTTATGAGAGTTGGACGCTGCCGTTTTCGGTGTTGCTGTCGGTGCCGGTGGCAGTGCTCGGCGCTTTCGTTGGGTTGGTCCTGCGCGAGTACGACCTCAACGTTTATTCGCAAATCGGTTTGATCGTTCTCATTGGACTCGCGGCGAAGAATGCGATTCTGATTGTGGAGTTTGCGCGAGATGAGTTGGACAAAGGGCGTCCGTTGGTTGAGGCAACACTGGAGGGTGCGCGACTTCGTCTACGACCGATATTGATGACGTCGTTCGCGTTCATTCTTGGGTGTGTGCCGCTGTGGATCGCGTCGGCGTCGGGCGCGGCGGGACGTCGGATTCTCGGGACCGTAGTGATCGCCGGTATGTTGGCAGCGACATGTATCGGCGTGTTTCTGATTCCAGTGATCTTCTACTTGATCGAGAGATTTACAGGCAGGGTTGAAGATTAAGGTTTTCTCTGCGATCTCTGCGTTGAAGGTTGTATTAACGCAGAGACCGCAGAGATACGCAGAGAGCCGCAGAGAAGAAATACATTATGAAGTCGAAGTTGATCACGACAGCGCTGGTGGTTGGGTTGGCGAGCGGTAATGCGTTCGCGCAGACTCCGGATGTACCGCAGGATTTTCGCGGCGCGTTATCGCCGGCTGATGCGTCGTCTATCGGAGACTTGAGATGGTTTGACGTTTTCCAGGATGAACAGCTTCAAAACCTGGTGCGCACGGCGTTCGCTCAGAATTATGATCTGCGCCTGTCAATCGCGCGGATCAATGCGGCGCGTGCGAATGTCGGGCTCGCGCGGTCCAATCAGTTTCCACAGTTCGAGGCCGGTGCGGATCTGACGACGACGCGAACGTCAGGAACATCGGGAGCGTCCGTATCGCAGTTGAGTGGCAGGTCACGGTCTTTCGGTGAGGCTTTTGTTAGCCTGCTGACTTTTGAGATCGATCTGTTCGGGCGCCGTCGCCAGGAGACGAAGGCTGCGCGTGCGGCGCTCAGGTCAACTGAAGAGGATCGCAAAACAGCGCAAGCGTTGGTTGTCAGTGAAGTAGCAACGAACTACTTTGCGCTTTTGGAGTTGGATGCTGAGCTGGAAATTGCCAAGCGCACTCTGGCTGCTCGCGAAGAATCGCTTCGTTTGATAAGCGCGCGGCAGCAGGGTGGACTCGCGACCATGCTTGACGTGCGCCAGGCTGAGGAGCTGGTTTACGAAGCGTCGCGCACAATACCCGACACACAGCGTTTGATTGAGCAAACGGAAAACCAGATCAGTTTGTTACTTGGCAATAATCCAGGCGCGATCCCGCGCGGTGTCTCTCTCGTCGAACAGAAGCAATTGCCAAGCGTGCCGGCGGGATTGCCGTCGACGCTGTTGCAGCGCCGGCCTGATATCAGATCTGCTGAACAGCTTCTGGTCGCGCAGAACGCGCTTGTGAAAGCCGCGCGTGCTGCTTATTTCCCGACGATTAGTTTGACTGGCGTGTTTGGTTTTCAGAGTGATTCATTGTCAAACTTGTTTACCGGCCCGAGTCGAGCGTGGACATTTGTGCCGCAGATCACACAACCGATCTTCACGGCGGGACGATTGAAGTCGAACGTCAACTTTCAAAAATCACAGCGTGAGTTTGCTATCGTTCAGTATCAACAGACTATTCAAACAGCCTTCAGCGAAGTTTCAAACGGTTTATCGCAGTACAAGCGCGTCCGCGAGATTCGTGCTCAGCAGGAGCTCCTCGTTGCTTCGTTGCAGGATGCTTCAAACCTCGCTTACCTGCGGTACGAAGGCGGAGTCGATACACTGCTCAATGCATTGGTTGTCGATACGAATCTCTTCGACGCCGAGCTGACCCTGGCGCAGACCAGACGTGATGAATTGCTTTCGTTGGTCCAACTCTATCGCGCGCTTGGTGGCGGCTGGCAGTAGCCACAAAAAGGCACAAAAAGCACAAAAATAGTTTATTAATAAGCAGCGTTACTAACGATGGGCTGAGATTGCAAATGAATGGGTTCACGCAGTCGCCGGACAACCCGGATTTCATCGTAGCGTTCTATTCGCGCACGAGAGAGCGGACGCAGGTGCAGAGCTTCGGGTATGGACCGGGGTTTGGTTGGGGATACAGAGTTCCGTTTCGTAATCGCTGGCGCTGGGGATTCGGTCCGGACATTTGGACCACGACGTATATCCAGGGTTGTGTCATGGCCGACATCATCGACGCCAAAACTCAGGAGCTCGTCTGGCGCGGTGTTGTGCAAGACACCGTTAACGGCATTGGTCAAACAGAAAAGCAAGCCAATAGTGCCGCGAAAGATTTGGTCAAGCGCTTCCTGAAAGACACAAGGCGCTTAAACAAGGCGGGCTAAGGGTTATGTACATTGAATTGAGCCCCATAAAATAGAACAAGTCAGGAAGAGGGGCTTGCCCCCGCTGGTCCAATCCAAGGAACAGCGGGGG
>Ga0208338_1000033_pt1 | contig 64748 bp, 51 predicted proteins | sample ForSoiNitrogNN91_FD_187858 | JGI IMG/M metagenome (GOLD analysis project Ga0208338, IMG submission 187858) | Forest soil microbial communities from Browns Valley, California, USA, that are Nitrogen fertilized - NN91 (SPAdes) | ecosystem: Environmental > Terrestrial > Soil > Temperate forest ...
ACGTGAACTACACTTATGAGATCGCGGGGGTTCAATACGAATCCTCACAGGCACTCAGCGATCTACAGCAACAACGCCCCCACGATTACGCTCCCGGAAAACAGATTGTCGTGCGTTACGAGCCCAGACGACCCGCGAATTCAATTGTGGTTTAATCAGCCGTGTAATCCGTGTTCATCTGTGGCTGATTTATACTGATACTTCATGTTCCGCAAAGTATTAATTGCTAATCGAGGCGAGATCGCCGTCCGCATCATTCGTACCTGCCGTGAGCTCGGCGTCAGGTCGGTGGCTATTTATTCGGAACCCGACGTCGAGAGTTTGCACGTGCGCATGGCTGACGAGGCGGTTCTGGTTGGACCGGCTGCGTCAGCGCAAAGCTATTTGAAGATCGATGCGATCGTTGCTGCCGCGAAGGCTGTTAACGCTGAAGCGATTCATCCGGGTTACGGTTTTCTCGCCGAGAGTGCGGAGTTTGCGCGTGCCGTTGATGCTGCCGGTTTGACGTTCATTGGTCCATCCGCCGAGGCGATGGAGGTCATGGGATCGAAGACGAGTGCGCGCCGTGCGGCGGTTGAAGCTGGGGTGCCGATCGTTCCCGGAACAGTCGAGCCGCTCACTTCATTTGAGGAAGCCAGCGCGACAGCTGAGAAGTTTGGTTATCCGGTAATGTTGAAGGCGTCTGCGGGCGGCGGTGGCAAAGGTATGCGACTCGTCACCGGCAGCGCCGATCTCCGTTCTGCGTTCGAGACTGCTCAAGCCGAGGCGGCCGCGGCTTTCGGCGACTCGTCACTCTACCTGGAAAAAGCAGTCGAGCGTCCGCGGCATATTGAGATACAGATATTTGGCGATGGTTTTGGCAACGTGGTCCATCTCGGCGAGCGTGAGTGTTCGATTCAGCGTCGCCATCAGAAAGTGATCGAAGAATGTCCGTCGCCGATCGACGATCCCGACTTGCGGTATCGCATGGGCGGAGCGGCGGTGAAGATCGGACGCGCAGTGAATTACACCGGCGCGGGCACGGTCGAGTTTCTCGTTGCCGATGCGACTCACGATTTCTACTTTCTCGAGATGAATACGCGTCTACAGGTCGAGCATCCCGTGACTGAGCTTGTGACCGGGCGCGATCTCGTGCGCGAACAGTTTCTAATTGCGACTGGCGAGCGTTTGTCGTTCACGCAGGAAGATATTGACTGGCGCGGTCACGCGATTGAGTGTCGCATCTATGCGGAGGATCCGGCGAACAACTTCTTTCCGAGCCCGGGAACGATCACGCACCTGCGCGAGCCTGCCGGACCGGGGATCAGGCTCGACAGCGGCGTCACGCGTTTGTCTGAAGTTTCGATTCACTACGATCCGATGATTGCGAAGCTCGCTGTCTGGGGTCGCACCCGCGACGAAGCGATCGATAGGCTGAAGCGTGCGCTCGATGAATACGAAGTGTCGGGGATTACGACGACCCTCCCGTTCTTTCGGGAAGTCGTGCGCGATGACGAGTTTGTTTCTGCGCGACTCGACACCGGTTTCATCGCGCGTTTCAACGAGCGCCGGGCCGGCCGTGAGGTTGAATCAAGACAGGTTGAAAGCGATCTCGCGGCGATCGCGGCAGGATTGAGTTACGCGCTGCGCAAACAACAAACAGCCGTGCCAATTGGATCTCACACGAACAACCGCTGGAAGATGTCGGGCCGGAGGCAGATGTGAAACTAAAAATCATCTCCGGCGAGCGTGAAGAGGATCTGCTGCTGAAACTCGAAGGTGGTCGAGTGTTAGCCGAGATCGGCGATCGTGTTTACAACCTCTACGTGCGTGAGACCGGGCCGGACGGTTATCTCTTCTTCCTTAACACGAATGTGCATGAGTGTCGCGTGAGTGAGCGTGCGGGCGCGAAAGATACTTTTGAAATTACTGTTCACGGTCGCAGTTATGAAGTGACGATCGTCGATCCGAAACGTTTGCGCAGCGGACAGAATTCCGATCGACATCATCACGGCGTCGCGGAGATCCTCGCGCCGATGCCGGGCAAAGTTGTACGCGTACACATGGAAGCGGGCGCGAGTGTTGAAAAAGGCGCGGGCGTCGTGGTGGTGGAAGCGATGAAGATGCAGAACGAGATGAAGTCGCCACGTGACGGTGTCGTGGTATCGATTAACGTCAAGCCTGGCGACACAGTAAACGCCGGCGACGTACTAGCAGTCATTGAATGAGCCACAAAAAGGCACAAAAGCACATAAAAGAATTTATGACTTTCCTCGGCTCAATTTCTGATTTTCTGTTTTGTGCTTTTGTGCCTTTTCGTGGCTAAAATTATGCGAATACTTTTATGGGATATTGATGGGACGCTGATCAGGTCGACAAGACCTGGCGGCTACAAGGTGTACACGATTCCCGTGCTCGAGGAGATCTTCGGCACGGCTGGACGACTCGCCGATATGCGAGTGTCAGGCATGACTGACTTGCAGATCGTTTTCGAGGCGTTGAGTGATGCGGGTATCAGTCAGGAAGAAATCCTGGCGCGTGCCGAAGTGCTCGTGGCACGTTTGACGGAAGAAGCGAGACGAGTGACGGGTAACGGCGTGAAGTTTTTCGAGCTGCTGCCTGGCGTGCGCGAGACACTAGAAGCACTTGCGGCGCACCCACGCTACGAATCAGCGCTCGTCACCGGCAACATCAAGCCGATGGCAGAGCTGAAGATGGAATTAGTCGGCCTTGATCAGTTCTTCACACTGCCGGGCGCATTTGGCGAAGAGTCGCACAATCGTCGCGATCTTCCCGCGCGCGCGGCCGATCGCATTCGCAAACACCTGCAAATGGATCTCGCGCCGGCACAGTTCATCGTCATCGGCGACACGCCAAACGACATCGATTGCGCCCATCACTTCGACGCGCGTGCTGTCGCTGTCGGCACCGGACGTTTCTACTCGACGGATGAAATTCTCGAACACAAGCCAGACAAATTCCTGCCGGATTTGAGCAACATCGATTTAGTTCTTAGCACGCTTAACGAGCTCTAGTTCTAAATGCGGTGAAAGCCTTTGAGAATGTCCCTCGTGCTCAGGCGCAGGATTACGGGGCGGCCGTGTGGGCAGGTTGTTGGTGATGAGGTTTGTAATAAGCGATCGATCAGCCAGCGCATCTTCTCGGGGGCGAGTGGCATGTTGACTTTGATGGCAGCGTGACAGGCGAGTGATGCGGCGATCTCGTCGCGCATGGTTTCGGGTGCGGCGGTCTTCTTTTCGGCGTCAACAGTTTCGAGCAATTCGAAGAGCATGTTGCGTGCTTCACTCGCAGGCAGATCTGCTGGTACCGCTCTGATCGCAACCGTCCGTCCCGACAATCGCATCAACTCAAATCCATACTTCTCGAGCTCAGGCATGAGATCGTCGAAGACTGCTGCCTGCGCGGGTGTGAGATCGAAAGTCTCGGGCACGAGCATCTGCTGAGATTCGGTGCGTCGCTCCAACTCCAACGCACGATACTTGTCGAAAAGTACGCGCTCGTGCGCGACGTGCTGATCGATCAGAAGCAAGCCTTGATCATCAGTCGCGATAATGAAGCTCTCGTCGAGTTGGCCCAATGGGCGAATGTTTGTTGAGAGCGATTCGGGAGTTACCTGGCGTGCGATCTTCTCTGCTGAATTCAACGGTGGAAGGGCCGCGGATTTAACGGATTGCGAAGCGGATCGGAGCATGACTTCCAGGTCACGTGCGATCTCGTCGCCGGATGGTTCTACGGGAGGACGCGGTGGCGGCGGTGGCGGTGGGACGAATTCTATCCGAGGTTGCGGCGCGATCGAGCTTACGGCCGCGGCTGTCATGATAGGTTGGGGAACTGGTTCGGGTGGCGGGACGTAGCTCGCACTCGCCAGCGCGGCGCGCACCGACTCGCGCACAGCATCCGCAACCGCCGCTGACCTGCGAAAACGCACTTCCGTTTTTGCCGGATGCACGTTCACGTCAACCTCTTCGAGCGGCGTATCAATGAACAACAACGCCGCCGGGTAAACGCCGTGCGGCAGGATCGATCGATAAGCTTCCGAGAGCGCGCGGCCAATCATCCGATCGCGCACGAAGCGTCGATTCACAAACAGATACTGTGAATCGCGCGACGTACGCCGATCCCTTGGCGCTGAAACAAATCCGCTGACGCGCGCAAACTGCTCACCGCCATCCACCTCGAGTAGGTTCTTCAAAAATTCTTCGCCGAAGATCTGGTAAGCGCGCTCGCGCAGATCCTTCGCGGACGCCGTGCGCACAACTTCCCTGCCGTTGTTTATAAACGTGAACGCGATCTCAGGATGGGCCAACGCATAATGCGTAACGAGATTCGTGAGGTGATACGTTTCCGTCGCTTCGGATCGCAGAAACTTTCGCCGCGCAGGAATGTTGAAAAAGAGATCGCGAACGATGAGCGTCGTGCCGCGCGGGTGGGCCGCGTCTTTGACGTCGCGCATGCGTCCACCGTCGATCGTGAGGCGCGTGGCGGCGTTCGCGCCTTCGATGCACGTGGTCAGCTCGACTTTTGCCACCGAAGCGATCGACGCGAGCGCCTCGCCGCGAAATCCGAGCGTGCCGATCGCGGCGAGATCGTCTGTCTCGCGGATCTTCGAAGTGGCGTGTCGTTCGAAAGCGAGGATCGCGTCGTCGCGCACCATGCCTTCGCCATCGTCGGATATTTTCAACAAGCGACGCCCGCCCGCTTCGATCTCGATCGTGATGCGCGTGGCGCCCGCGTCGATCGAGTTCTCGACCAGCTCTTTGGCAACGGAGGCCGGACGCTCAACAACTTCACCGGCAGCGATTTGATTGGCGACGTGGTCTGCGAGGACGCGGATTTTCGACATTATAGATAAACGATTTGATGCTCGTTCGATCCGAGATTGATCGCGTTGAAGATCCACTCGATCACGTAAGTGCCGTGGCGGGCCAGCAATGACGTGATGTTGATGTGACGCTCCTGTAGATCTTTGTTTGGATAGAGCTGATCGAACGCGCGCTGCAACTGCCGGTGCGCCGCTTCGTCACGCGTCATCTGCGCGCGCACGAAACGCTGCTTCAAACCGTCGAGCTGGTAGTTGATCTTCTTGCGACCGGTCTCGAGCGCATTCGCGAGCGTCGGATCGATCGATTGCAGCTCCTGACGCAAACGATCGAGCTCGTGGTTCACGTTCTGCTCCGCGTCGGCGAAGAGCTTCGCACTGTCAGCCGCAAGATGCTCCTCCACGACGCGCTTGATCACCGGATCGAGTCCTTCAAAGAAATCCGCAAGCGTCAGGTCATATCTTCCGAGCAGGCGGCCGGTGTGGTGCTCGATCATCGTCAGACTCGAACGCGGCAGGATCGGCGTCGCCGGTCGATCGAGCAAGCGATAGACTTCGGCAGTCTGAGCAAAGTACGCAATCTCGGCAGCGCCACCGTAGTAAGCAATCGTCGGCAGCAGATAATCCTGGACCACCGCGCGCAAGGTCACGTTCGGACTAAACCGCTCCGGCTGCTCCTGCGCGAGCGTAGCGAGCTCTTCTGCGGTGTATGCCTGCTCGCTGGCTTTCGTTCGGTACTTACCATTCTCGATACGAACGACCGCGTGTCTGCGGTCTTCCTCATCGTGCAGAAAGAGGGGAAACGAATTCGCAGTCGCGAGCACTTGCGCGTGATAACCCGCACGCTCGAGCTCAGCACTGCGTTGTTCGAGCGCTGCTGCAATCTCGGGCGCGCGACGAGCTGCTTCGGAATAGAGCGGCGCGGCGAGCTGTTTCAACGCGGGATCGAGTGGGTCGAGAAAGATTAGACCATAACGACCGAGCAGCGCAGTCATCATCGTCGCGAAGCTTTCGACGTAGCCGCGACCCGGCTGCCACGCATTCTTCACGAGCGCCTTCATGTCGGCGGCGAATTCCGATGCGGGCAACAACTCAAACAACTCATCGATGACTGTGCCGATCGACTCGTCAAGCTTCACGTGGCCGACTGGTTGTCCTTCGCGGTGCAGCGCTTCAGAAACGGCGACGCTCTTGAGCTGGCAATCACGACCGATGAGCTCTGCTTTCGCGACTTCGGCAAAATCGTGATCTTCGGCGGCGATCCAAAACACAGGCACGGCTTTCGTGTTTCGCTGTTGCAGGCAGCCGGCGAGTTTCACCGCCGAGAGCGCTTTGTAGATCGTGTAGAGTGGACCAGTGAACAAACCTGCCTGTTGGCCGGAAACGACTGCGATGCAATCTGCTTCACGAAGCTGCTCAATATTCTTACGCGTCTCTTCGCCTGCGCCCCAGCGTTGGTTCATCGCCGCGAGCGCATCGCACACACGACCGCGATCGACTCGATAAGCGGTCAAAACTTCCGGCACGCGTTGCTGTAACTCGTGATGAAAGCGAACTGCTGAAGGATAGAAGTTGCGCAGCGCAACCGGATCTTTCAGGTATTCGAGAAAGAGCCGCGACTGATGCGGGATTCGAGCAAAATCCAGCGTTTCGACGCGCAGTCCGGATTCTTCGGGGGTGCTATAACAAGCGGCTTCGGCTGTACTCAAGATTGTTCAGACTCCTGCGGTCATTCTACAGGTCTGAGGCAAACGCGCAAAGTTAGACAGGATGACAGGATTTGCAGGATTTACATGATTCATCTTGTTAATCCTGTAATCCTGTCCAGGACTGACTTGATCTCCGCGCGTGCCGCCTCGTCCGGCGCACGCAACGGCGCACGCACCGCCCCACCACGATACCCTGCAAAATCAAGCGCCGCCTTCAATCCGCCGATGCCATACTTCGTCGTCACGGCTGAGGCGAGCGGCGTGAGCTCTTCCTGCAACTTCTCCGCATCTTCCCCGGACGCAAACGCTCGAAATATCTCGACACAAACCTCGGGCACAACACATCCCACCGCGAGAATTGCACCTGTGGCGCCTGCGCGTAACGCGTCGAGCAGAACCGTTCCGTTCCCAGTCATCACTGCGAAGTCAGCGGGACAAAGCTCGACCGTACGACGAAAGCCTGCCACATCATTCGAGCTGTCTTTCACGCCGACGATGTTTGGATGTTCACTGAGGCGCGCGACGGTTTCGGGCTCGATCTTGATTCCCGTGAGCGGCGGCATGCTGTAAAGCAACACCGGCACGGGTGCGGCATCAGCCACAGCCATGTAGTAATTGAAGAGCGTCTCCTGCGTGATTGCCGGACGATAAAAATAAGGCGTGATGACGAGCACTGCTTCCGCGCCCGCGCGCGCAGCGCTTTTGATCTCTTTGATGGTGTTGACGGTGCTCTGCTGTCCGGCCCCGGCGATCAAAACGGAGTCAGTCGCCGCACGCGAGACTTCGATCACTTCGAGGTACTCACGCTCGTCGAGATGAACACGCTCGCCTGTCGAACCGAGGACAACGAAGCCGATCACGCCGCGTGCGCTCCAGTCTTTAATGTTAGACGTGATATCTATTGGAGAGATCCTGCCGTCGCGTTCGAACGGGGTTGTTGTTGGGAGTAGAATTCCTTTTAGAGCGCTGGTTGACGTGATCATGTTTGACAGGATAACAAGATTAATGAAACAGATCTCTTACTCCGATCGCGAAGAATATATTCCCGCGACCTTCACCCGGTCCTTGATTGACGTTCCACGCGTAGCCGAGCGTGAAATGCGCTGTCGTCGCCAGCTCGAAACGAATGCCTGCGCCGGGACCGTAACGGGTGCCGCCAAACGCCCCGTTACGCGGGCCGATCCGCGCGAGGTCAAACACGAACACCGGACTGATCGAATAGATATTTACATCGTTGAAGAGCGTGTTCAAAGTGCGGCGCGTGAAAGCCATGTCATCCCTGGCTTTCTTCCCCGCCGCTTTCGTATCGATCTGATTAAACTCAGCCGTTAACTGGGTGCGCAGTGTCTCGACCCGGTTTGTCGCCGATGTAAGCGACGCATCCTTCAACGCGCCATTCAGATCTTTCTCACATGCCTGCTGCACGTTGAGTAATTGATCATCATCGGGATCCTCAGAGAGCACTTCTGCGATGGAGCCGTACGGAACACGCGACGTCGAAATCGCATTCCTGATCCGCCTCGATACAGCCTTGATCGCGTCTGTGCACGCCTCGAACTGATCCGCAGCCTGCCCTGCATGTGTTCTCTGCACGGTGTTGACTACAGTCTGTAAATCCTGGAGAGCAGTTTGCGCGGCGGGCAATTGTGCGATGACGTTCGCGTAATGCGGATCCTTTGAGTAGTAGAAAACCTCGAGCGTGCTGGTGACACTGGTGATCGAGCCCTCGAGCTGATCGTTGAATTCAGCATCATTCGTGAGCTCTTCAGGAACAAGCGTCTGACGCCAGATTCCATACGCTGCGGTGAGATTGTAACTAACGAAGCTCCGGCCGCCGGCGCCTTCAGCAGTTTGGAAGAAACGACTTCCCGGAATCGCACGAATTACCGGATTGGCCCGAATCTGCCAACTGTCACTCGCGATCAGAAACTCTTCGTTTCTGCCGCCAAAAAATCGATCGGGCAGCGGCACCTTTCCGGGGATCTGAAGCTTTCCCACCGTGAAGCGCTGCTCGAGATCGAGCAAGTGGTGGTTGCCGAGTGAATACCAGAATTGATGTCGTGCATCGAAGATGTGCTTCCGCCAGTCGACTCGTGCGGCTGGTCCAACTGAACCCAGCTCGAGTCCATACGACGCTGAAAAGATATTGCGCGCAAACCGCGAATCCACTCCGCCATAGAGTTTCAACGTGCCGAAGCCTGCATTCCGGACTGTGTTTGGCGCGAGTATCAAATTGCCGGCTTCGGTTTGACGATTACCACCATCGAGGGCGCCGCCAAAGCGAAGACTCAAATTGCCTCCAGCCAGAGGCTTCGTCACTCCCGCGAAATGAAGCATCATGTGACCGCCTCTGATATCGCCGGCGCCAGTCGGTAGCGAGTAGTGTGAGAAATTGACTAGCCAGTCTGCGTGGGCCAACCAGGCGGGATTCTCGACTTGCGCATCGTACGTGCCTTCGAGGGCGGCAGAAACGTTGTGCATTCGCGGAGAAGCTTCGCCCTCGATGATCGCCGAGTTGAATGGCAGCTTCCCGATCTTGCGCGGCTTGATCTCGAAGCGTCCGCCACCAAACATCAAATTAGTGGAGTCGTAGCCACCGGTAGGTACGAAATGAAACGGGCTGGATTCCTGCGTCAGGGCGGTGGTTTGTCCGGCGGGAGTTTGCGGTGTCTGGCGTTCCTTCACGCGCTCTTCCGGACGAGCACTCAGCACGGGCAAGATCTGCGTCGAGTAAATTCTGTAAATGACGTCGACCTGCGAGTCCGTGCAATTCGCGACGCTCACGAATTCGAGCCTGAATTGAACGCGGGCATCGCTCGTCTCCGGCAGGAAGTTTTGATCCTCGATTATTTTGAGCGCCTTGTCAGAGACGTCACTGTAGGTAAATGGCTTGCCCTGGATCAGCTCTGTGATCTGGGCGCTCGCGCGTTTTTGGCGGGCCTTAACCCAGGGCAGAAACAGAAACGGATCGTCGATGTGAATACTGCGAACCTTGTAATTCGCTGTTTCGAGGTTGATACCGTCGCATGAACCGACAGACTGATCTGTTTCGACAACCTTCGTTTGTCCAAAACATTGGGCACCGTAAAAAATTACCGCTAGAAGAAAGACTGCTCCCACAAAGGCGCCGCGACGCCAGTTACCTTGTGAATTCATAATTTGCGCTTTTTCGACTGCCGCGATGCTCTTCTCTGTGCAACCTCTGTGTTCTCTGTGCCTCTGTGGTGAATGAATGCCTAACAAAAAGACAACCACAGAGACACAGAGAACACAGAGGTTGCACAGAGAAGCCGCGAAAACTATTTCTTCAGCGTCTTTTGCACGGTGTTCTGAGCGTCGGCCTGATCGATCTCGCCGGTCTCGGCAGCCTTGGCATCATCTGCTGCTGGTCCAAGCGCAAACGCAGCCTGGTTGGCGGTGAGACCCTTGGACGCTTTTTCAGCCTTGGAATTCAAGGCCTTATCGACTTCAACGTCGAGGCTCACGATGGGATCGCTATAGGGATCAGTCCTTTTGGCTCGCTCAAATAGCTGGAAATTGATGGTCCAGGAAACCACATCGCCCTGTGTGTCTTTCTCTAGACCGAAGATAACTCGTCGCAGTCCGTTGGGAGTGTTCAACTGAAAATTGACCTTGATTTTGATGACGGTTGCCTTAGCCGACATTTTCTAGCTCCTTGTCCTCAGCAAAGTACGACCCTACATGTATGTCTAAAAACCAGTGAAATGTTTTCGGCGAACATCACTCTTTCGGTTGGCCGGCGCCGCTTTGTTGCTCGACGTTCTGCGTGCCGCTCTTTTGCCGCAACAGATTCTTGATGCCGAAGAGTGATTCCAGTGCGTCTTGCCAGAACGGCGCACCGGCACTTAATAACATAACCATGATGGCCCAACCAACAATTGTCGTTACGTCGGACTTGCGGCTCTGCCACCATTGCCCCCGCGTTTGATTGTGCCACTTATAAACGTTTTCCGGACCTTCGACGAGAGCCATGCCCCACGCGCCGCGATTCCCCGTGTCGTCAGGCGCCACCGCGGTAATGAAGCCAAGACTCCAGAAAAACGATCGCAACTGTTGCATACTGAGCGGACTGAACCCGAATCCCTGGTAAGTGCTGGAGAGAGTCTCGATCTCCTCGCGCGACTGTTGCAGCGCTGCTTGTACGTTTGCAGGTGTCGGCGTAGGCGAGGCTTGTACTTGTGCGCGTTTCGATTGTTCGAGAATCTCCGGTCCTTTATCCAGGATCAGACGGCGTTGCACCTCGTTGCTCGAAAGGCTCTTGTACACGTTGAAGAAGTTTGCGTTCAACACGATCACGACGAAGATGCTGATAACGAACGCGGCCGTTCGCATGTGACGCGCGTAACGCTCATCAAAACTCTGCGTGACTGTGTCGAACCAAACCTCGACCTGCCCGATCTTGTTGCGTAGTGGTGCAGTTGCGTCAACAAACTTCTGACTCAGGTCGCCGATCAGTTTTGCTACTTCAGCAAGCTCGCCTGACAACTTCTGCAGCGCGGCGACTTCGCCAGTGTTTCCGGCAGCGTTCGCAGTCTCACTTTCTTTCGCAATGGAGGTTTGCGCGTCGTTGAGCAGATCGAGAAGTGAGTGAAAGTCGAGTTGATTCAGCCGCAGCAGGTCAGCAAACAGGACCTTCGGTTTGACCTGCGTTCCGTCGAGAATAGAGTTGACGCTATTGAAGACTGGCGCGAGAACGGAGCGAATCTCGGCGATCTTCGTGCTCGCCGAGCCACGCAGCATCGGATCGTTGGTGATCGCGTCGACGGCCTGGCGCAGATCCTCGATGCGATCGCAGAGCACTTGAAATTTCTTTACATAGTCAGGAAGAAAATCTTCCGACTCGAGCTTGCCCATCACTTTGAAAAGATCGTCTTTCGAGAGCGAGTCGAGCACCGCATTTCCCCAGAGAGTCTTGCGGCCAATGTCTTTGAATTGATCGAGGACTTTGTTTTTGAAGACGTCGGCGGCAGTCTCGGGCAAGTTGATCTTCATCCCGAGAATTCTTTTCACGGTTGTCAAAATGAGGGTTACACGCGGGAGCGGCGGTTGTGGCACCGGGTTTTGCACGCTCACGACCTGCTCGTAAAGATCTTTCAGCGAGCCTTCAATCTGGCGCGACTTCATCTTAAAGATCTTCTTGATGAGCGTTTGAATTGCCTGCACGAGCAGACTGAGGACCAGCAGAATAACGACCAGGGCCATTATCGTGTTAAGGATACCAAGATCCATGAGCACTCCTTTGGGGGTAAGAAATGCATCCACAGATTACACAGAGTAGATCTGCGTAATCTGTGGATGGCCACTACACAAACTTGATCTGCGAAGGATCGAGCAACGGCGCCGCAAACGACTCCGGCGTCTTTCGGAAAGGATCAACTTTACTCAATTCGCCAAAAGCGATGCCCGCTCGCTGTTCGATCTCGCGAATGGATGTTTGGTTAGTCTCGTGTTGACCAAAAACAAATTCTTCCGGCTCCAGGAATTTGCGCTGAGACATCGTGTAGCCAGTGGCGGAAAGCTGACCGGTCTCGTCATGTATGAACGTAATGATCTTCCAGAATGAAACCGGAATCTTTACTCCGTACATCACCGGATCCTTTTTCGTAAAGAATGGTCCGGTGAAGACCGAGATCGACATCTTATCTTTCCGCGCGTGTTGCAGCGCATAGTCTTCCAGGGCCAGCCAGACTCCGGCATTGAACGATTGCATCTGCGGAACAGTATTGGTTACGTGCATCGAGTCGAGATTGCCTGCGGCGGCTTCGCCCTCGTTCCCCCAGGCTGGATCCTCTCTGCGCGTCATGTGACCGCGACTGAATTTCGGAGGATTTCCATAGCACTCTTTCATGATCTGCGCGTCTTTGGGAATACGCGGATCGATCTTCCACGGCCCGCGCGTAGTCTTACGCGACTTCTTGCCATTGATGTTGACGGCACTGAGGAAACACTGGCGACGACTGGCGCTCATAATCACTGAGTAGTGGTAGTAGTTGAGAACGAATTCCGAGCCGTCACCGTCAGTCAACTTCAGAATGTCTTTCTTTGCTTCGATCTTGGGCAGAGGAACTTCGAAATCGCTTCCGAGGAAATCACTCTGATAACCGTCTCTGTCAGAGTAATCTTCTACCCGGCCTTCTTCGAACATTTCATCAGACTCGCCCGCATCCGAAACCGGTGCTGTAACAACCGGCGCCGGTGCAGTAACAACAGGCATGACAGACGCTGGTACCGCGACCGGGCCCAGTTGCAAACTAATCGTCAGCGGCACTTGAAAAGTCACGGCGCCAGATGGAGCGATAGAGGGCTGAGAGATCTGTACAGTTTGCTCTTGTGCTGGTTGGACAGGTGGCGGCGAATCGGGAACAGTTACACTAACGCTACTACCCTTGCGACCGATTTGACTGAGCCGGTCGGCAACGAGATTTGCAGGAACGGCGAAGTTTGCTTCGAGGAACCGGCCGGAAAAATGCAGACCAACCGCGTCACCCGATTCAAGACTCAAAACTACCGAACCGGAATTTCCACCGAGCGTTGAGCAATCATGCTGAATATCCGCCGCGTCCAAACCGATCAACTGCCCGGGCGCCAGTCGCTTCTTGTTGTAAACATTTCCGAAGATTCGATCCATCAGCTCGACGTCGGGCACGCGACTGTCTCGCGCCGGATAACCAATCACGGCAACCTGTTGTTTCGTGGCTGGGGCAGACTTTGACAATATGATGTGATCCGCGAGCTTGCTGCCTTCGCGTGCTTTTACTCTCAAGAACGAAATGTCAGGACCATTGTCAGGCTCAATGTGAAGGACTTCCTGAATTTCAAAAATGTCAGTGCGATTACTGTTAACCTCCTGCAAAAAATCGATGGCTGCGGTCATCTGGCCCATGGGGCTGCGACGAAAGGTAAAAGCTCGACCATCGACCTTGGCAAACTCGTTGGCAACGTGCCGGTTACTGACGACAATGTCTTCAGCAACAAGCCAACCGGTGCCGACCCATTCCAGACGCGGATTGTTATTGAGATCGATGCGACCAACCGCTCGGATCGCTTTATTGATCCCTTCGCGCGCCTTAATGAGACGATCTTTCCAGATCTCACTGTCGGCATCCTGAAAAGTGAGTTGCGGTTGATTTTCTGAGATAGCGAGTACAGGGCGACCCGTTCGAAGGACGATTGTCTCGAGGCCGGTCATCAGGTCGGCCTCACCGCCGACTGCTTCGAGGCCGGCGCTTTCGCGAATGGTTTCGGCAGCGCGGGTTCGCACGGATTTCAATTCGTCGGCAAGGGAGGGATCACTGTTTTCGATTTGGGCGGTAGCGGCGCGTAGGCGTTCTAGTGAGTTACTCATTTTAGATTTCTCCTGAAGGATAAAGAACTGAGCACTATTGGAAAGATTTCTGCTGGGTCTCGGAAGGCTTGAGAACAGAAAACACAGCAAACCTTGTAACCAGTTGTTTTGACTTGGTAGATTATACGCTCTTAGAAACGAAGTGGTGAAGGAGAATCCCCCATTGCTCTCCGGTCCTCAAATACTTCAATGGACTGACGCGCTCTTCAAAGCCTTCTCAGATCAGGAATTTGCCGACCTCTTATTGCGGCTCGATGACACTATTCGGACCTACAGCAATCCGAACCGAGTCTCAAGGCAGATCGTAGAAGACGTAGTTGATGCGTATCAGCGTCGCGATGAAGAACCCAATCTGATCCAGGCAGCCATTGAAGCTCGGCCAGCCAATGCAATCTTAGTGCGGCTGGCCAGTGAAAAGCAGGCCGCGGCAGCGCCGGACGACGCCCACCTCCAAAATCTCATTAGAAAAACCAACTCCTTGCTGGATCTGTCGCTGTGGTTGGAGCGAGCCGGGAAACTTCAGGTTTGTGTTTGCCGGATCGAGATCCCCACACAAGGCGGCGACATGATCTGTGGCACCGGCTTTCTTATCGCTCCTGACCGCTTGATGACTAACTGGCACGTGTTCAGATCAGTTATTGCCAAAGAGGACAACGACATTTCGTACCCCGGTGCGCGGGCCAGCGCGTCAGATGTGATTTGTCGCTTCGATTATAAAGTTTTGGAAAACGGTGTGAAGAGCCTAGGATCGAAATACTCATTGGATCAGGATTGGAGAGTAGCATTAAGTCGAAACAATCCAAGAGGCCGCGAGCCCGAGCTTGACGAGCTGGATTGTGCCGTCGTCAAACTGGCGCAACCCGTGGGATCGCTGCCGGTAGGTGACGCTCAAGGCAAACGTATTAAAGGTGACCCACGAGGTTTCATTACCTTGCCATCCGAAAACGCAGAACGTCACAAGTTCATTCCGCATACGCCACTCTTTATGATTCAACATCCTGACGCAGAGCCAATCAAGCTGGCCCTCGATACCGACGCAATTGATTTCGTTAATCCTAATAGAACCAGAGTGGAGTACTTCACGACCAGTAAGCCCGGCTCTTCAGGTTCACCTTGTTTCGATCAGAACTGGAATCTCATCGCGCTTCATCACAGCGGTGACCCGAACTTCGTTGAAGGAACTACTCCTGGTCCCAATATAGGCATTCCGATCGACACGATCGTTTCATTTCTTGCAAAGAATAACGCGCTGAATTAACGGTGAGGAAACTGGAGAAAGGCTTTGGCTCAAAGTCAAAAGATCAATGTTGGATCGGGTCAATACTTCTTAGCCTGCGATAGCAGGCGTAAGCATAAAGGCTGGGGCGCGAGCCCCAGGCTACCGTTAATAAAATAGGTTAGAGCCCGCGACAGCGGGCGAAAGATTGTTAATCACGCTGTCGCCCATTTCACGGGCTCTGGGCTTGTCTTTTGTGATCAGATCCTGGGGCTTTTGCGCCCCAGGCTTTATGCTGACGCCTGCTATCGCAGGCTAAGCAATTAAGGGAAAGCGTTGGAGAAACAATGACAGGTCCTGAGATCGTCGAGTTCAGCAAGGCTATCAACCTCGCTTACACCTACGACGAATTAAAACAACTTCTTCTCAAGCTTGATCGACGAATTCAAGACTACGTTCCTGCGAACGCTGTTTTCCCAACGCAGGTTGATGAGCTTGTAGGCGCTGCGAACAGCCAGGGATGGATCTCACAGCTCGTACTGGCGGTCATCAACGATCGGCCAAATAACCAGGCTATAAAAGATTTTCTCTCACGGCGACCTTTCTGGGATCCGGCCATGCACCCGCCTTTGGCCCATCCAACCGAAACTCTACGCATACTCGGAGGAGATTCCTTCATTGGTCGCGATGCGCTGCGAAGGGCGCTGAGGAATATGGATCAGCCAACCAGCAAGAAGATCCTGATTGTGACCAGCATCCATAGAAAAGTGGGCAAAACATACTCAAAAGAACTAATCGACTTCATTTGCCAATCCGACTCAATGACACAAATGGCGTTTGTCGACCTCGATAAAAAGACTTACAACCCATTCGAGTTAGCGAAAGACCTGGCCCAGGAACTAAAATTAGACCCAAATGTGATTCCGGCCGAAACAACGGAGCAAGCTGCCCGTGCCAATCAGGAACTTGTTAGCTTGCTGATCAAGCGCGGTACAGATCCAGCGCCCAAAGTCTGGTGGATTGTTCTGGATGGCTTTCGAGACCAGGTTCCTTCTGAAGCGATTCAGGACTTTATTGCGCAACTTGCGCAACGAATCAAGCGCACCAAAGAGTATAGATTGATCCTCGTGAATTACGATTACAGTCTGCCTCTCGCAGTCGATGGCTTCAGTTTCAAAGACGCTCTGGAACCGCTGACCCCACTCGAGTTGGAAACACATTTCTTCAATGTGTATCGGCAACACAAAAAAGAAAATCCTTCGGCGCAGCAACTGGCTGGCTATATGAAAGGAAAGGATGATCTTCTGCAAGCACTTAGTCAAAAGCATCACCGACCACTTGACGATCAGGAGCTGATAAACACCGCCGTTTCTGGGGTCGCCGATGACATCGAGGGGGGTTCTTAAGTGGCGAAAGAGACCTCATTTCAAGCCCGTCTCGAGCAACGCATTAACGCCTTAACAGGACCTTCCGAGGATCTCTGGCGGTACCGCGAAGCAGCGTCAGTCTTAACCTCTTTCGATTACCAAAAGCTTCAGCCATTCGGTGAGGTCGCGCCCGATTCGGATGCACGCGCAGAACTCCTGGCGGATTGCGAGGTGCTTGCAACCGACGAAACGTCAAGATGGACGCTACGCACGTCGATTCGTCAGGCCGCACTCAACCGCTTGTTCGAAAGAAACAGTATCGATGCCGCCCTCGCCGCAAATCCGGAGAGACCCGACACCTACACCCAAAAACTCTTCGAAGCTTTGCTTAAGAATTACCGGGAAAGACCGGAAATGCTTCGCGCCCGAGCCCGGTTCGGAATGCCTGAAGAAAACCGGTCGTTGCTTCAAGTCGTCGAATGGCTCAGCGGCGTTCCTGAATTCGAAGGAAAACTCCCGCGACTCGAAGAGATCAAAGAACGAATCGCCCGCGACCAATTATTCGAGCCGTTCCGTGCTCTCGTCGGAGAACACTTCGCCGGACGTCGAGCCGAGTTAAACCAGTTGACAGATTACGTTGGTGTCTACGATTCGCTTTCGACTTCCGAGACGATCGTGCGGACAGTGGAGCGGGTGTTCAGCATTCAGGAGAGGCCGCCTCTTTTCATCAATGGTCCAGGTGGCTGTGGAAAGTCGACACTGATTGCGAAGTTTATTCTGAACCACACGACGCTCGAACAAGGCTCCCTTTTTCCGTTTGCCTACCTCGATTTCGATCGCGTCGGGTTGCTGCCTGAAGAACCGATCACCCTCCTGTTTGAAATCATGCGGCAGCTCACGATTCAGTTTCCCGCTGCCAACGAGCGTTACCTTTCCTTGGCACACGACTGGAGTGCTCGTTTATCACAACAGACACCCGGACCGGAGCCCAAAAGCTTGCGGCTTGAAAATCGGGAGACATTCATCGATGAATTTTCAACCTTCGTTGCGTCTCTTAAAGCCGATCAGCAACCGTTGCTTTTGGTATTGGACACTTTTGAAGAAGTTCAACTGCGCAGCAGAGCTTTCGCTGATGAGATTCTTGATTTCCTGAACGATCTCCAGCGGCGCGTGCCCAGGCTGCGAACAGTTCTCTCCGGGCGCGTGGAAATCGAATCACGCAAATACAAATTCAAAGAAGTCAAAATCGGCGACTTCGATAAAGACGCCGCGATCTCTTACCTCGCAGCACGCGGAATAACTGACGCAGGCGTGGCCCAAAAGATCTTTGAGCAGGCGGGCGGCAGTCCCCTCGTGCTTCGTCTGGCTGCAGACCTCGCGAAAATCGAGGGCGTCGACAAAACCGGAATCACTGATAAATGGCTGGAACGCTTTCAAAAAGAAAGCATCGAGGCGGTGCTGTACAAGCGCATTCTCGGTCACGTTTATGACGATCGGGTCAAGGAGCTTGCGTATCCCGGGCTCGTGCTGCGCGTCATCACTCCAGACACGTTGTGGCAGATCCTTGGTCCAGCCTGTCGTGTTGAGATCAAAGAGAGAAAAGAGGCCGTGGAGCTCATTCGGATCATGAAGACTCAGTTGAGCACGATTCTGACTCCGATGACAGGCGCGGATGACATATTAGTTCATCGGCCCGACATGCGATCGATCCTGCTCGTCGATCTGAAGGGCAAAAGCGAAACGGACAACGACCTCGCGGGGAAGCTGAACCGAATACACACCGAAGCAATCAATTTTTACAAGAGGTCTTCAACTCCATCTCAGCGAGCCGAGGAGATCTACCATCGGCTCGCGCTGGGCATCGAGCGCCTGGAGCTCACGTCCAGGTGGATGGACGGCTTGAAGCCGTTTCTTGGCTCTTCGATTCGTGAGCTTCCTCCGCAGAGTCAGGTCTATCTGGCATCGCGGCTCGGGCTGGAGCTGTCGCCGGAGCTTTGGGATTCAGCCGAAGCCGAAGACTGGATCCCTTACGCGGTGCGATATACCGACGAGATGGTGGCGCTGCAAAAACCATTTGATGCACTTGGCCTCTTATCGAAGCGACCACATTTGTTGAAGAGCGATTCTTTTCGTCCAGCATTAGTTAAATTAGCGGATCCTGTTTTTCGCGACTACAGCAGACGATACCAACTAATCAGAGAGACGAACGGCGCTGGGCCAGCGAGAACACGAATGATGAATTCGCTGGTCTCACAAATCCGAGAGACTACAAACTTACTTTCTCCGGATCCGTTCTATGCTCTCGACCTCTTCCGAGAAGGCAGTGCGGGTAATCGCTTAGTTGCTCTCGCGATCGCCGAGGCTGAGCCGAATCCTGAATACATCGATTTTACGATCTCAGCTATCAAGAATGCCCTCACACCGTTTGAGCAATTCCATGCACTCCTCGTCGTAAGCGCGTTGTTCGACCACCTTACACTTGCTCAACGCAACGCACTGCGCGACGCACTCGAGCGTCCCGAAGGTACGCCGATTCACGATGATGATCCCTCACGCAAGCAGTTGAAAGACCACTTACTCGAGAGGCTCGATAAGGCTCCAAAAGAACCTGACGCAATTGTCAGGAACGTCGAAAAAGTTGAAGACCCAGCACCCCCCAAAGAGGTAGACATGACCGCTTCGCCACAGGCTGAATACACTCAGGAAGTTCGCTTTGCCGTCGTCATGTACGGCGGCGTGTCGCTGGCGATCTACATTAACGGCATCGCCCAGGAATTGCTGCGACTGGTCCGCTCCACCTCCCGCTCGCTCGATAAATTAGAAAGCACTGAAAGAGTCTATCGACGCCTGAGTTGCTTGCTCTCCGACCCTGAGCTACTCAAGAAGTTTCGCGAACAGGTCGACGCCAATATCGAGATCAAACGCCCCGACATCGTCGACGCCCGCGTGGCCGAAAGCACCGTGAACACGCGCTTCGTGGTTGATATTCTCTCGGGAACTTCCGCAGGCGGCATCAATGCGGTTTACCTCGCCAAAGCCCTCGCCAACGATCAGGATCTCGACGAATTAAAGAAGCTCTGGGTTACTGAAGGCGACATCGGTCTGCTCATCAATGACAAGCGCTCCGTCGCCGGCCTCCACCTGATTAATCAACAGCCGCCACAGTCGTTACTCAACAGCCGGCGCATGTATTTCAAACTCCTCAAAGCGCTCCAGGGAATGGAGAAACGAAGAAGGAGCAACGTCAATTTCGCCTCACCATACATCGACGAGCTGGACCTTTTCATCACTACCACTGACATCGAAGGCACGCTTTTACCGCTGCGCTTGTCTGACACGGTCGTCTTCGAGCGTCGTCATCGCAACGTCTTCCATTTCAAATACGCTACACCCGAAGCCACCGGCATCCAGCGCAACGACTTTCTCTCGCAGAACGATCCTTTCCTTGCATTCGCAGCGCGCTGTACGTCGTCATTCCCTTTCGCGTTCGAGCCGATGCGACTGACTGACATCAACGAAGTACTCGATCGCTTCCCCGAATACGACGACAAAGACGCGCGCCAGAAGCTCATCGACAACTGGAAGTCGTTCTTCAAGACTGGCGATACGAGCGGCAAGAAGATCGAGTTCGGCACACGCTCATACACCGACGGCGGAGTGCTCGACAACAAACCATTCAGTTTCGCAACCGAGACGCTGTTACGCCGCGATGCGCCGGTCATAGTCGATCGTAAGCTGATCTACATCGAGCCGTCGCCCGAGCATCCCGAAGACGAGCCGCCGCGAGCGGAAAGGTATCAGGCTCTTGAAAATGTAAAAGCCGCACTCCTGGATCTGCCGGCATACGAAACGATACGTGAAGATCTCGAGCGCGTGATGGATCGCAACGAGCTCATCCAGCGAGTCAACCGCATCACGTATGCGATCGAGCGCGATCTCGATCAATCCGCCTGGTCGCGGCCGTCGCTCGAACCGGGCGAATGGGAGCGCTTGGACCTCGCCGGAATGGTACGCAAGTTTGGCATTTACTACATTCCCTATCGTCGACTCCGCATCTCCTCAACTACGGATGAGCTGGCGAAATTGGTAGCGCGCAGTTTGAATCTGAATCCGGAGTCGTCGCAGTTCATTGCCGTCCGGCACTTGATCCATGCATGGCGCGAGCAGAGGTATCCGGATTATCACCGCGACCCGCAGGACGCAAACTCGACCAGCCCGGACAAAGCGCCGTCTGATGTCTCAAACCGTTTTCTGATCAACTTTGATTTCAAATACTGGGTCCGCCGTATCACGTTTCTGCGCGGCAAGATCGATCAACTCTACGGACTGATCCGGCTACCCCCGCGCGACGACGGCACCGGAGTTGACGAAAACAAGATCGCTGAGGCTGACAAAGCCGTCCTCGAACGACTGCGACGGTTGAAATATCACAAGCTCGACTACAGCACGATCTCCTTTGAAAGAAAGCAGAAGATTCAACAGGCGATCTCGTATTTCAAATGCGAAGTGAACGAGCTTAACAAGGGGCTGCGAACCGGCGGCCGCACGATCCAATCGCAGCCGACTAATGAATCATCAGCCGCGCACAAAAAATTCGCGCAAACGATCGCCGAGATCAAATTGTCTTCGGATGACATCGAGAACCTACTGGGACTGCCAAAACGCGATCCGCAAGAGCTGGCAGTAGACGGTGTCGTCACGCAGCAGGAGTTCTCACGACTCGACGACTACGAGATAACCAAACGAGCCAAGGCGCTTCTCTTCGAACCATCATTTTTCAAGAATTCCCCGCTCGTTTCTACACCAGACGACACGGAGACATTGAAGCAGCCCGCGCAGGAGCCAGTGCTCGTCCGGACCGAGTTGGGCAAGAAGTTCGATGCCGCAGGCGATGCTTTGAGTGAACTGTTCCACGAGGAGGTGGTGGACAAAATCTGGGAGCGTGGCAGGGCTTTGCTGCGACCGCTGGACCAGCTCCCGGAGCCATCGCGTCGCTGCTATGCTTTAAGGTTTAAGGACGACGAGCTCGACGAAGACATACAGGCCATCCGGGAATATCTCTGGCGTTACTTCAGCCAGTTTGACGATTTCGATCAGGTAAGTTTTCCGATTCTGTTCGGAACAGAAGTCGGCGAATCAGATGTCGTCGATATTCTGCGCATCAGTCCTGAAGATGCGACCAGTTTGATCGACGAAAGGGCCGAGCGTCAGAAAGCAAATGGGCGACAGAAGCTCGCCGGCACGGCTTTGCATCACTTCGGCGCTTTTCTGGACCAAGTCTGGCGGCAAAACGACATTTTGTGGGGACGGCTTGATGGAGCGGAACGACTGATCACCGCCCTCTTGCCCGAGCCGGAAAACAAGAAGGTGCGCGCCCAACTGATTGCTGAAGCACACGACGCGATCCTCGTCGAAGAGCTGCAGGAAAAGAGCGACGCAGCGTTGCAACTCGTGATCACGGAGACACTCGTCAAGGTCAGCTCAGGCATGACTGCAAAAGCCGCGCTCGCGACGATCTTTCCCCGGCTCAGAGACGAACCATTGCGCGCGCGACTCGGCTCTGCCATCGATGCCGGCTTGAAAAACGACAAGCTGCTGGCGTTTATCAAGTCGTCGTATGAAGTGAATCGCGATCTCGATCCGAAGATCGTGTTGCGCTCGATCGCGCGCTCGACGCAAGTGATCGGCAAGATGTTTGAAGACATGGCCAACCAACACCAGATTCAAGGCATAGGCCTCGCGTGGATCTCGAGGCTGGGCCAGTTCTTCTGGGGACTGGTGGAAGTGGCCGTGCCGGGTAGTTTGCTGAACCTCCTCTTCTTCCACTGGCTCAAGATTATTTATGCGTTCGAGGTGTTTCTCATCGTCGCTTCTATTCTGCTCGGACAGAAAGACGTCACGAGGTTTGGCTGGACCGCGCTGGCATTAACAGCAGCGCTGAATCTGATTGTGCTCCTCCTCGGCGATTACATTCGCGGGCGAGGAAGATGGTGGCGGTTGTTGCTGTTGCTTTTTGCAGTGGCGCTGCTGTTCTTCGCGACGATCGGCTTTGGCGAGATATTCGGTTTGGAATGGAAAGCGAAATTATTTTCGTTTGTAACCGGGCTAGTCTCAGAATAGAACAAGTCGGGAAGAGGGGCTTGCCCCCGCTCGTCCACTCCAAGTAACAGCGGGGGCAAGCCCCTCTTCCTGACTTGTTCTATTCTGGTTTTGTTTAGAATTCGCTGACGCAAACTGGAGGACTCGCATGATTATGGTTCGCATCGTTGGTGTGCTCGCTTTGCTCGTTGTTTTGGTTGCGATCTTGATGGCGATCGTGCAAGGCCAGTTCGAAGCGATCCCTGAAGGTGGACTGCCGGGCGGCTTCCAGGGTCGTGTTCTGGCGATGGAGTTTGTCTCCAACACAACGGACATCTACCAGATTCTTGGCCCATACGGGCCACACAATTTCGAGATCATGCGCACCGTTTTGATGATCGATTTCGTATGGATCGGGTGTTATGCTCTGCTCTTTGTAACGATCAGCTTGCTGCTAATGAGACGCAACTGTCCCTGGGCCAGGTATCTCGGATTCCTTGCATTGATCGCGGGTGTGGCTTCGGCTGCCTTCGACGTGCGTGAGAACCGGAGAATTCTGGCGGTCTTGAGTCAATTCCCTTACGACCAGAACCTGGTTAATCAGGTGAATGATGCGGCGCTTTTGAAGTGGACGCTTGGTTTTGTCGCGATAGCATTGCTGGCCATCGCGTTTCAGGATCTCGCCAACCGTTTGGCGAATTGGATCTCGATCAGCTTTATTGTCACCGCTGCGGTTGGCTTCGTCGGCCTGTGGCGCTATCCGTTACTGGGATTGGTGTCGATTCCTTTATTGATCGCTCTGTTGTTACTCGCCTTCACTGCCTTCTTCCGGCCCCGGAATCTGCTGGAAAGCCCCAACTGAATTCGCGATGATCTTGAACGCCTTTGCACCCGCGCCTGAACTGTTTTAACTTCTACTCAAAAACACCATGCCAGACTATCGCTTTCTCCAATTCGACGTATTCACCGATCGCGCCTTCTGTGGCAATCCACTCGCAGTCTTCACCGATGCTGAAGGAATACCGGACGAGCAGATGGGGAAGATCGCGCGTGAGATGAATCTTTCTGAAACCGTCTTCGTGCTCAAATCAGAATCAGATGAAGCACTGCGACACCTGCGCATCTTCACGCCCGCTCGTGAGATCCCGTTTGCCGGACATCCGATTGTCGGCACGTGGGCTGCGCTCGCGGGCCAGGGTGTGGTCCCACTTCCCGACGGCGGCAATGGCTGGCAGAGAATCTTTCACGAAGTCGGGATCGGAATACTGCCGGTCGATATCGAGTTTAAAGATAGACAACCGGTGCAGGTCGTCATGACGCAGGGCAAATTCGAGATCATCAACGAGATCGACGATCCACACGAGCAAGCAGAGGTTGCGCGTGCCCTGGGTCTTGCTCGCGAGGATCTCGATGAGAATCTGCCGATACAAGTGATCACGACTGGCCTGTCGTGTCTCGCAGTTCCGATTCGCTCGCTTGCAGACTTGCGTGACATTCGTGTCGATGCCGCATTACTAACTGACATCTACCAGCGTTATGGCGGCACCGGCTGTCATGCGTTCACGCGCGAGACGCTCGAAGTCGGCGCGTCGCGTGCACACGCACGCTTCTTCGCTCCGGCTGACAACATTCCGGAAGATCCGGCGACCGGCAGCGCGTGCGGCGCGTTGGGCGGCTATCTCATTCATCACGGTGCTCTGAGTTTGGAGCCCGACGAGGGCCGCTACAAATTTGTAATTGAACAAGGCGATTTTATTAACCGGCCCAGCCGCATCAATCTCAGCGTCAAGGGGCAAGCCGGGAACGTCGAGGAAGTGAAGGTTGGTGGATCGGCCGTGCTCGTCGCGCGCGGCGAAGTGATCGTCTGAGCATGCTCGATCTAATGATCATCGGCGCTGGTCCGGCTGGATTGTCTGCTGCGGAAGCGGCGGCGCAGGCTGGTCTCGATTACATCGTGATCGAGAAAGGCACGATTGCCAATACGATTCGACAGTATCCCGTCGGTCGCGCGATGTTCTCCACACCAAATGAAGTCGCGATGCACGAAGGCACACTGCGGCCCGTGGGCGAGAAGCCGACGCGCGAAGAGATGTTGTCTCACTACATCCATTTCGTGCTCGATCTCGATCTCAAAATCAATACCGGTGAAGAAGTTGTTTCAGTAAACGGGAACATAGACGAGGGTTTCGTTGTCAAAACCGACCGCGGCGAGTACGAGGCTCGACGTGTGTTGTTTGCAATCGGAGCGATGGAGCACGCGCGGCATCTGAATGTGCCCGGTGAAGAGTTGCCGAAGGTACATCATCTTTTCGTCGAGCCTTATGCGTACGTTCGCAAAAACGCGCTCGTGGTTGGCGGTGGTAATAGTGCGGCTGAGGCGGCTTTGTTTCTATCGGAAGAAGGCGCGCGGACGACGATGGCCATCTGGCGCGAAGATTGGGAGAACCGCGATCCGAAAGCCGGCGCGATGAAGCATTGGGTACGCACGCCGCTCGAAGCCGAGATCGCAGCGGGGCGACTCAAAGTCGTGCTTTACAAACACGTTGACGAGATTCGCGAAGATGATGTGACGTTGACGACTGAGACAGGCGAGTCGATGACGTTTCCGAACGATGTGGTGTTCGTGCTCGTCGGTAGTGATGCGGACCTGACGCTATTGAAACAACTCGGCGTGCAGACTGAGTCTGGAAAACTGGCTGAAGTTCCGGTCTACGATCCGGAAACTTTTGAGACGAACGTGCGTGGAGTATACGTCGCCGGACACTTCACGCATGCTCGACATATCAAAGCTGCGATCGACGTGCCGCGTCAAATAGTTCCACTGATCGCGCAGGATTTATCTGGTAAATCCTGAAAATCCTGTAATCCCGGCGTTGGATACGACGCGAAAGTCGCGAATCAGGGCGCCGAAAACACGAAAACCGTAACCACAGATTACACGGATTTTAAATCCGGATTTTTATCCGTGTAATCTGTGGCTAACTAATCTCGCGACGAGCAACGCCGGTACTGTGTGCAGCGGCCTCAACCTCACGCGCAACCGCTTCCGCCACTCGCTTATCAAAAACCGAAGGAACAATATATTCGGGATGCAGCTCGGTGTCGCTGATGATCCCCGCGATCGCATTCGACGCCGCAAGCTTCATCTCTTCATTGATCCGCGCTGCGCGACAACCGAGCGCGCCACGAAAGATTCCCGGAAAGCTCAACACGTTATTGATCTGATTCGGATAGTCTGATCGACCCGTCGCCATCACCGCGACATACGGCGCCGCATCCTCCGGCATAATCTCGGGCACCGGATTCGCCATCGCAAACACGATCGGCTTCTCAGCCATGTTCTTCACGTCTTCGGCATCGATCACACCCGGCACTGACAAACCGAGGAACACGTCTGCGCCTTTGATCACCTCATGAACAGTTCCCTTCTCTTCATCCGGATTCGTGTTCTGCGCGTACCAGTCTTTCATCCAGTTCATGTTTTCTCTGCGCCCACGATAGAGCGCTCCGGTCTGATCGCAGCCGACGATATTTTTCACGCCCGCAGCCATGATGATCTTAGTGCACGCAACACCGGCAGCGCCGACCCCATTCACGATCACCTTCACATCACTCATCTTCTTACCGACGAGCTTGAGCGCATTGATCAAAGCCGCAAGCACGACGACGGCAGTGCCGTGCTGATCATCGTGAAAGACCGGGATGTCCAGCTCTTCCCTGAGCCGCTCTTCGATCTGAAAACAACGCGGCGCTGAGATGTCTTCGAGATTGATTCCACCAAACACGGTCGAGATCGCTTTTACAGTGCGCACGATCTCGTCCGGATCTTTCGTGTTGAGACAGATCGGAAACGCATCGACGCCGCCGAATTCTTTGAACAGCATCGCCTTCCCTTCCATCACCGGCAAGGCTGCTGCTGGTCCAATGTCGCCGAGCCCAAGCACCGCTGTTCCGTCGGTCACGATCGCGACTGTGTTTTTCTTGACCGTAAGTGTGAAGACTTTTTCCGGATCTTTGGCAATCGCGTCGCAGATACGAGCGACGCCCGGAGTGTAAGCCATCGAGAGATCGGCCCGAGTCTTTAGCGGCACTTTCGAAACCACTTCGATCTTGCCGCCGAGATGCATCAGGAACGTCGGATCGGAGACTTGCAGCAACTCGACGCCGTCGACGTCTTTGACAGTTTCGACGATCCGTTCGCCGTGCGTGCTCGAGACTGAGCTGACGGTGATGTCGCGGATGATGTAGTTGTTGCCGACGGTGACGATATCGATAGCGCCGATGTCGCCGCCGGCGCGGCCGATCGCGGTGGTCAATTCCCCAAGCGATCCGGCACGTGAAGAAAGCCGGACGCGCAAGGTCAAACTGTAACTTGCGCTGGGTGTTGGTTGCATTTGATCTCTATCCACAGATTACACCGATTTAAGAATCTGTGTAATCTGCGGATGCTCTTTCGTGAGTTTTAAGGACCGCTGGCCGAGCAAACGATAAAGCTCGAGCGCCTCCGCCAGTTCTTTGTTCTTCAACGCCGCCAGATGTCGTTTCACAGTCTCAACATCGCCGCGTGAAAACGTTCCGGTCAGCGATTCTTCGGGCGTTTTAGTTTGCAAACTTCGGACGGTGCTCGCAATCAGCGGCAACAGAACCGCGCGCGCCGTCTTCCGGTCGAGCCCACACTCGCCGAGCATCTCCAGCGCCACATCAAACAACGCCACCACGTTTCCCGACACCATCACCGCCGCAGCGTGGTAAAGCGGCTTGTCCTCGGTTCGGATCGAGAAACTCCTTCCACCGAGATCGCCGACTATCTGCTTCCCTAAACGCAGCGCGCTCCGATCCCCCTCGACACTCCAAAACGCTCCCTCCAAAGAAGCGTCAGCGACCGCACTAACCGACATCAACGGATGAATCGATCCCGTGTGCCAGCCCTTCTCGCGCAACGGCTCCAGCACCTCACTGGACAGCGCCCCACTCGTATGCAGCGCCGTCACTTTCCGATCCCATTCAATCTCGCCCAACTCACGCGCCACAGAAGCAATCTGATCGTCCGGTACCGTGATCAGAAAAAGATCCGCGTCAATCAGCGTGCGCAATTCTTTTGCAGCCAATACCTGAACGTCCGCGTCTAAAAGTCGCGCTGCTTTCTGCGCACTTTGCACACGGCGCGCAACGAGCGATCGGATCTTGTAGCCCTGGCCCGCAAGGGCCACAGCGAGGGTAGTCCCGAGTCGACCGGTACCGATGATCGAGACCTCCGACTTTTGCTTCCTTTTCGCGTGCGGCATAGGTATATTGAGAGGCGAATAAGGCGCGAGAACCTAATCCTCCTGGCCAGGAAGTATGATCGGCCACACAACCAAGTCGCCGACCCTGAGCATCATAGACTGCGCGTCTGGATTTAGCGAAAGAACGTCAGCGACCCCTGCCCTCAAGGTCATTCGAAATTTTTGGAGGTTTTAGAGATGAACAACTTCTCCCGCGCCACGAGTGCTTTTGTTTTAACCGCATCGCTATTATTCAGCTCCGTGGCTGCGGTCGCGCAAACAACGGCCACCAAGCCGGCTGACAACGCGCAGACAACCAGCCAAACCCAGTCCGATCAGAAAGCTCCCGCGACTCAAAAACAGACCGATGCGAAAGCCGAATCGCAAAAAGCCACACCGGCGCCGGTCGCTGTCAGGACTAGCAACAAGCCGCTTTCGACGAATGAGAATCCTGAGATGATCGGGAAGCGGAACATCAACACCGGCATCATCGCGAAGATGAGTGGCTCGACCGAGAAGGAAGTGCGGCAGGGACGCGAGGCGGCAGCGGAAGTCGACCGCCAGGCGAAGTTTGTTGACGACCCGATGATCACCGAGTATGTGAATCGCGTCGGTCAAAACATCGTGCTGCACTCTGACGCGAAGGTTCCGTTCACAATCAAGGTCATCGATTCCGACGAAGTCAACGCATTTGCCCTTCCAGGTGGTTTCTTCTACGTAAACAAAGGACTCATTCTCGCGGCTGATAATGAAGCGGAGCTCGCAGGCGTGATGGCGCACGAGATCGCACACGTCGCCGCAAGGCACGCGGTCGAGAATCAGACCAAGGCCAGTTTGTTAGAGTATGCAGCGCTTGGCGGCTCGATCTTCCTCGGCGGCATTCCCGGAATGATTTACCAGAACACAGCCGGCATCGGACTTCTCGGAATCTTCATGAAATTTAGCCGCGCTGCCGAAGAGGAAGCGGACCGGCTCGGCGTTCAGTACATGTACGCCGCTGGTTACGACCCCGGCGCGATGGCGACGATGTTTGAGAAGCTCGAAGCCAAGAACAAGAAGAAACCCGGATTCGTCGCACGCGCCTTCTCGACGCACCCGGCCCCGCCGGATCGCAGAGCCTCGGCGCTGGCGTTGGCAGCGCGATTCCCGGAACACGATGAATATGTGATCAGCAGCTCCGAGTTTCAGCGAGTGAAGGGTCGTTTGTTGAGACTCTCAAACGCGCGTGCATCGACGGCTGGAGCAATTCAAGCAGGTGATGACAGCGGCGCACCTGGACGTCCGACACTGAAGCGTCGCTCACCGACACCTGACGATCCGGGCGCGACACCGGACGGCGAGCAGCAGCAAAAAGACGCGCCGCCGAAGTTGAAGAAAGACCCGAGCACCACAAAAACTCCCGACAAGCCGTAGCCGTTTGTGGTACTTTAGCTGTTGAGGCCCTTCGGTATCCCGGAGGGCCTTTTCATGTGGGCCTTAGTTATCCACAGATTACGCAGATTTGTTTTTATAGAAATCTGCGTAATCTGTGGATAAAGTCTGTCTCCGCAGGTTGACAATATTTTGGGCCGTTCGGTATTCTTACCGTTCGCGTTTTATTCACTTAAAACAGAGATAGTTAACTATGTCGACTTACTTCCCCAGCGGAAAGGAACTCGCTGGAAGACGAAAATGGTACGTGGTGGATGCGAGCGGTCAAACCGTCGGGCATCTGGCCTCTGAGGTTGCTTCAATTCTGTCTGGCAAGCGTAGCCCTGAATGGACACCGTTTATGGATATGGGCGATCACGTCGTTGTGATCAATGCCTCGAAAGCGGTCCTGAAGGGCAACAAGGTTGAGCAGAAGCTTTATCGTCATCACACTCGTTATCCGGGAGGTCTGAGAACGACCACGGCGAAAGAGATGATTGCCAAGCGCCCTGAGCGAGTTATCGAGCTCGCCATCAGGGGCATGCTGCCGAAGTCCAAACTCGGCAAGGCGATGGCGAAAAAGCTCAAGATTTACGCCGATGCCGAGCACCCGCACTCAGCCCAGCGCCCGCAAGCCTACGACCTAACTCACAACACCAACTCATAACAGTTTTAGTAAAAGATAGAGGAAATTACTGTGGCTGAAATTCAGTATTACGGAACGGGGCGGCGCAAATCGGCAACGGCCCGAGTTTACCTGCGACCCGGCGGCGGCGAAGTCAAGGTCAATCACAAACCTTTCGATCGCTACTTCCCCAACGAAACGTTGCGGATGATCATTCGTCAGCCTCTGCAACTGACTGAAACCACAAACAAATTTGACCTCGTCATCAACGTTGCTGGTGGTGGTCCGGCGGGCCAGGCCGGCGCGATCCGGCACGGCATCACGCGAGCGCTGCTCGAGTTCAACGCCGATCTTCGTCCAGCCCTCAAACATGCAGGTCTGGTCACGCGCGATCCGAGGATCAAAGAGCGCAAGAAGTACGGGCAAAAGGGCGCGCGCAAACGGTTCCAGTTTTCGAAGAGATAATAGGACTTACTGGTCCTATAATTTCATTCCATTATCGCAGCTACGATTGGTTGCTTGAACAAGTCAGCGGCTGCGGTGAGTACATTAAACCAATTAACGAAAAGGAGACTTTAGTTTGGTTTCGGTTACCATGAAAGAGCTGCTGGAGGCCGGTGTTCACTTCGGCCACCAGGTAAGGCGCTGGAACCCGAAGATGAAGGAATATATCTTCGGCGAGCGCAACGGCATTTACATCATCGATCTGCAAAAGACTCAGCGAATGTTCCGCGAGGCGATCGCGTTCGTCACGAATCTCATCGCTGAGGACAAAGGCAAGACAGTTCTCTTCGTCGGCACCAAGCGACAGGCGCAGGACGCCATTCGCGAGGAATCCGAGAAGTGCGGACAGTATTACGTTAATCAACGATGGCTCGGTGGTCTGCTCACCAACTTTCAGACGGTCCAGAAGTCGATCAAACGTCTCAAAGACCTCGAAAGCATGCAGACTGATGGTCGCTACGAGAAGATGACCAAGAAAGAGCGCATCAAGCTCGATCGCGAGCGTGAGAGCCTGAACAAGAACCTCTCGGGCATCAAGTCGATGACTCGCCTTCCCGATTGCGTCTTCATCATCGATGTGAAGAAGGAAGAGATTGCGGTCGCCGAAGCGAACCGTCTCGGAATTCCGATCGTCGCCGTGGTCGACACAAACTGTTCGCCTGAAGGAATCGATTACGTCATCCCCGGAAACGACGACGCTCTGCGCGCCGTTCGCCTGTTCGCCTCGAGAATCGCTGACTCGATCGTCGAGGGTAATCAGATCGCGACCGAAGGCGGCGTTCTTCCGAATGAGCCAACTGAAGGTGGAGGCGGAGGCGAAGCTGGTCCCGGTGAAGGCGCTGCCGGTGGAGCGTTGGCGGCGGAAGTCGGAGCTGAAGTCAATAACGGCGGCGTCAGTGGCGTCAGTAAGGGGGAGGCGCCAGCCGCATCCATGACACCACAGGGCGCAGACAACGCAGATACTGAAAGCGCGCCCGATGAAAGCACCGAATCTGTCGTGGCGGCGAGCTAAGCGATAATCCTTACTCATCGAAGAGCGCAGCCTTCAAGCGGACGACCCGCCGGGCTGCGTTTTTCATTACACATTAATTCTGTATTCGGAGAAATTGGTAATCATGGCTGAAATTACAGCAGCAGCAGTGAAGCAGCTTCGGGAGAAGACCGGGGCCGGAATGATGGAGTGCAAGAAAGCGCTTACTGAATCGGGTGGAGACGAAGAAAAAGCCATCAACATTCTGCGCGAGCGTGGTCTCGCGTCGGCGAAGAAGCGCGAAGGCCGCATCGCCTCAGAGGGTATTGTCGGTTCGTATATCCACATGGGTGGAAAGGTCGGCGTGTTGGTTGAGTTGAACTGTGAAACTGACTTCGTCGCGCGTGGCGAGGAGTTTTCGCAGCTCGTAAAAGATATCGCGATGCACGTCGCGGCCGCCGAGCCGCGCTACGTTTCCCGCGAAGAGATCCCTGCGGAGGTACTCGACAAAGAGCGCGAGATTGCGCGCGCGCAGGCGATGAACGATCCGAAGAACGCAAACAAACCAGAACAGGTGATCGAGAAGATCGTCGAAGGTCGCATGAACAAGTTTTACGAAGAGACAGTGCTTGTCGATCAGCCGTTTGTGAAAGCACCCGAGAAGACTGTCGGCGAGCTGGTGACTGAGAAGGTTTCCAAGACTGGGGAGCGCATCGCGGTCCGCAGGTTCACACGCTACAAGATGGGTGAAGGACTCGAGCGCCGTAATGAAGATTTCGGCGGCGAAGTCGCGTCGATGTTGGGATAGGTCCTATTGAGAGCCGATGAATAGTGATACCTCCAGCCTCGCTTATCGCCGGATTCTGCTGAAGATCTCCGGCGAAGCCCTGATGGGCGAGCAGAACTACGGCATCGACGTCAACGTCGCGCGCAGTGTCGCCGAAGAGCTCAAGGCGCTCAACGAGCTTGGCGTGCAGGTGGCGGTCGTCGTCGGTGGCGGCAATATCTTTCGTGGCGTCTCTAAGAGCGCGGGCAACATGGATCGCTCGTCAGCCGATTACATCGGTATGCTGGCCACAGTGATGAATGCCGTCGTGCTGCAGGACGCGCTTGAGAAACTCGACGTCCACACACGCGTGCTCTCGGCGATCGATATTCCGCAACTAGCTGAGTCGTTCATTCGGCGTCGCGCTGTGCGACATCTCGAAAAAGGACGCGTCGTCATCTTTGCAGCCGGCACCGGTAATCCATACTTCACTACCGACTCGGCCGCCGCCCTGCGCGCGCTCGAGATCAAGGCCGACATAATCCTGAAGGCCACGAAAGTCGAGGGCGTCTATTCGGCCGATCCGATGCTCGACGCAACCGCAGAGCTCTTCAACGAGATCAGTTACCGGCAAGTGCTCGAGCGGCAGTTAAAAGTGATGGATGCTTCTGCGATCTCTTTGTGCATGGACAACAACCTGCCTATCATTGTCTTCAACATGCGCGAGCCCGGAAATATCAGACGCGTGGTTGCGGGTGAGCGCGGCGTGGGAACCAAGGTTGGTTAAATTCTTTTCAGCGGGGTTAACGACATGAGTGAAAAGGACGTAATCAGGGAAACGAAGCCACGAATGGAAGGCGCCGTCGACGATTTCAAGAAAAAGATAACCGCCATTCGCACGGGCCGGGCGGCTGTGAGTATTCTCGACAACGTGATGGTTGATTACTACGGCACACCCACACCGCTCAACCAGATGGCTTCTGTTCACGTACCCGAGCCGCAAATGCTTACCGTGCAGCCCTGGGATCAAACTCAGATTGGCGCTGTCGAGAAAGCGATTCGCGGTGCCGATCTTGGTTTGAATCCGTCGAACGATGGCAAGCTGGTACGCGTTCCGATCCCTCCACTTACGGAAGAGCGTCGCCGGCAACTCGCCAAGCAGATCCACGACGTCGCCGAAGAGCATCGCACCGCCATTCGCAACGTCCGCCGCGACGGCAACGATCGTCTGAAGCGGATGTTGAAAGACAAGCTCATTTCCGAAGACGCCGAGCGCGACGCGCTCCTGGAAATCCAAAAACTCACCGACAGCCACATCGGCAAGATCGATGAACTAACAAAGAGCAAAGAGCAAGAGATCTTAAGCGTGTAAGTTCCGCTGCTTTTGTGGCTTTTTGTGGCTAAACGGCAATCAGTTCTGTAACTGGAGGTTGCCCATGTCAATTGCTTACGTCATCCACTCTGATGACGATCTTGAATTCGTTCAGAACACACTTCTCCGCCCTCTGCCCAGCCGCGGTTTTGAAAGTTGGATCTCATCTACTTTGCTGCGGCGTGCGGATTTTGCCGGCAATCCGTCGAAAGTCATGCGCGCTTGTGATGTGATCCTGACAGTCGTCTCTCAATCAGCGTCTGACTCGACCACCGTCCGCGACGAGATCAACGAAGCCCGCCTGAGCCCTGTCCCAATGATTGTCGTCCAGGCAAACATGATTGACGACAAACAACGAGCTAGCTTCCCCAAACAGGTTTGGTTGCTACCGTTGGTCGATCTGTGTGAGCCCAGTTCCGCAAGCTGGCATGAGCTTACCGCGTTGCTGCCCGTCGCTGACCACGAGTCGTCGGCGCTCTTCGCCTTCGCCAAGCCGATCGAATGGAACGAAGAGATTTTTTCCGGGGCCTTGAAGAATGCGATAAGCGTGCACGACCACAATCGAGCCGATACTCTCGTCACAACATTCAGGCGATACATCAAACAACGCCCTTACGCATACCAACCAGAGCACGCCAACCGGGACCTCAAAGTTCTCAGAGACTACCGTGAGTTCAAGCTAATGAGCCGTTACGGTGAAGCCGTCCTCGCCTCTGGAACTTACAATGAAAAAGTGCGACGACAGTATGCCCAGGCGCTGATCGAGCAGAAGCAGTTTGACCATGCTCTTCAGGTGCTCAACTCAATCGTACAAGATCCCGCGTCGGATCCAGGTGAAGTCGCCGAAGCGTATGGGCTAATGGGACGCACTTATAAACAACAGTATCTCGACGACCCGCAGCGTGATGGATCTCACGAGCTGATGCAGAAATGCATGGACTCGTATCGCGCTGTCTATGATAAGGATCGGAGCTACTTGTGGCATGGCGTGAACCTGGCAAGCTGCATTGTGCGTGCACATCATGACGGGATTGCGGGAGCGCGGATCGAGGAAGCCGAGAAGATCGCGGCGAGTTTGTTGGAGCGGATCGACTATCTTGAACGAAACGCTCTTGAACAGAATAAGCAGATGGATATCTGGGACTATGCAACGCGCGTCGAGGCGTTGCTGGTGTTAAGAAAATATGACGAGGCAGCCGTAGCCCTGGACCAGTATCTCTCTCATCCCGAAATGCACGCGTTCGAAGTGTCGTCCACCTACCGGCAGTTCAAACAACTTCTGCTACTCGATCGCGATCCGAGCGGACAACGCATCCTGGATCAGTTATGGGAATCCGTACAACGCTATCGCGGCGTGAGTCTTGGTTACGAAGAGTTGCCAGCGATGGCCTCCGGCTCACTTGGATTCCAAACGGCAACCATGTCCGTCAAACCGCTCTTGATACGGATTGCCGATCCGGAGTGGAAGCCGGAGGGCGTCACCGATCTAAACATCGAATCGCATTTGGGCACGATTGTTTCCGCCCAGGGCTCAGACGATTCGATTAGGGAACTGCTCAGCGATCCTAACGTGATCTCAGTAAACGACAGCGCCCCGGCCGGCACGCACGACTGCGACGTTTCAGTTCCATTTATCCGGGTAGCCGACAACTATCCCGGCAATGATGGCGCCCAGTACACAGAGAAAGGCGGCGGGGCGCTGATCGCTATCATCGATAATGGAATCGATGTGCTGCACAAGGCTTTTCTCGACGCGAATGGTAAATCACGCATCGTCGGAATCTGGGACCAAACGGATACCAGTGGGCCTCCACCAGTTGGTTTCACGTTCGGGACGTACCATAATGCAACCGCAATCGCCGGCTATATACAGCAGCAGACGACTCCGACGAAGCTCGGAAGAAACAAGAATGGGGGCGGGCATGGTACCCACGTGGCCAGCATCGCCGCCGGTCGAAAGGTGGGGGCTTTTGCGGGTGGAGTTGCGCCTGAAGCCAAAATTCTCGTCGTGATTGCGGATGGACAGAGCCCGACTGGTTACTCCAAGAGTCACGTCGACGCACTCAACTTTATCGACCAAATCGCTACGGAGATGAACCTTCCCACGGTAGTTAACGTGAGTCAGGGAATGAATGCCGGTGCTCACGATGGGCGCTCAATGCTCGAGGTCGCCTTTGATGCCTTCTCACAAGGTGGAAGAAAACCCGGGCGCGTGATCGTTAAGTCGGCGGGTAATGAACGGCACAACGGCGGTCACGCGAAAGTCACCTTATTGCCGTCAGGAATTGAAGTGTTGGAATGGATTCGCGACCCGCAAGCCCTCGTGGCGGAGCGTATCGAGCTCTGGTGGAACTCCGCCGACGAATTTGAATTTCGACTCGGCAATCCGACTGGGCAGTGGTCTAAATCGGTGAGCACCACCAACCAGAAAGATGCCGGCACTTTTTCAGACGGTACCGCTTACAACATGGAGTTCACACGCCGTCACGTTGACAACGGCGATAGTCTACTGCGGATCAAGATCGGCGAGGGACTGTCGCCAGTGAAACCAGGTACCTGGCAACTGGAAATCCTCGGTAAGACTGTTCGTGAAGGCGGAGAGATCCACGCATGGATTGAGCGGGGTGCAGGGAAAGCCACGTCGTTCGATAACTTCAAGGATGAAGAGATGACGCTCAGTGTTCCGGGCACGGCCAACAGCGTCATCACGGTTGGCGCGGTGAAGCCTGCCATGCCGACGCAAGTAGGTAAGTTTTCGTCCTATGGGCCAACGCGCGATCAGCGTAAGAAACCCGAAGTGGCGGCGCCGGGCATCGGCGTCCGCGCAGCGCAGTCAGGAACGGATAGCGATGTAGTTTCGATGGATGGAACGAGCATGGCAGCGCCGCACGTCACCGGTGCAATCGCTCTCTTACTGTCGCACATAGCGGAGTTGGGCCAGCAGCCAGTGCCAACGGCATCGCAGATCAGCGCCGCCTTACGGCAGAAGACAATCAACTACAACTCACACTGGGATCGTGGGCAGGGCTTTGGCATTTTGGATGTCGCGGCATTCTTAGCCGCGTTCTGATTTTTAGCCACAAAAAGTCACAAAAGGCACAAAATAGATTTGAGCGGTTCGTAGCGCGATCTATTTTGTGCTTTTGTGCCTTTTTGTGGCTAAAGACTATCTCGGGATCGCGAACGCATCCTCACCGAGAGTTTGATTCAGCTTCACTTCCTTGACGCTGTACTCCGCGAAGAATGCGCCCTGCGGCATCTCGAAGCGCTGCGAAAAGCTGAACGGAATCAACACGCCGTCAACTTCCTTGAACTTGTTGTTCGCAGTACCAAAGGTCATCCCACCGTAGTTCAGAAAAAACTCCATCACCCGACCGTTAACCGGATCGATGTAAAAATCAGTCGTGTAACCTTCCGGATCCACGATGCGAAAACCTCGCAGCTTCTTCTTGTTCGCAACCGCAGAAACTTTGTAACCCGGCTGGTCAAACTTGCTCAGCACCGAGAGCCCAAACTTCGACAACGGCGGCACCTCAACACCCGGCATCGAGCTGTAAGACTGCTGCCCATCGTAAATCTGTTTGAAGACGATGACCGGACGTGCATCGATCTCCATTCGCAACTTGTCGTTCGCAGTTACGATCGAGAACGCGCCGGGGATCGACTGCGGGCTGTTTGGTGGATAAAGAGAAACCGATCCACGCAACATCATGTTCTGGACGTTGCGAAACTTCTCGCCGCCCTGCGCTGTGAACGCAGCCTTCGCGAGCTCGATCGGCGTACTCTCCGGAGTAATCACAACAGCCGGTGGAGCAGCCGCCGCCGTGGTCGTTGCGGGCGTTGAAGATTTGCCGGGCGGGTGCTCCTGAGCAGACGCCACGACACCGGAACCCACGAGGCAAACAGAAAGTGCGAGGGATTTCAAAAACACACTCTTCATTTCCAAACCCTTTCGATCAGAAGTTCAATCGGACTTGTGCGTAGATACGTCGATTACCGGCGCCGGTGCTGCCTGGGGCGCCAAACCCTCCAAACGCGGCTCCCAAACTCAACGATTCACCAAAACTCGGCGACGCGAGGTTGCCAACCGGCAGGCCAAGATTTACACGATTAAAGAGATTTTGGAAGTTGATCGAGACGTTCAGATTGTATCGCTTCTCACTCGCCGGTGCGCCACCGCCACCACCTTGTGGTCCAACACCTGCCGGTCTCGGCCCACCACCAGCAGCGATCGCGGCCCCGCCGCCTGGTCCACCGCCTGGACCACCCGCCGGACGCGCCGCCGCAGCACTACCGCGACTGATGTTTCCGAAAGCAAACGCGCGGCTGATGCGCAGGTTAACTACAAACGCGCCCGGTGCGTATCCGAAGTTTCGCGGAATGATCGTCTCACCCGGCAGCGGCGTCAGATTGAATTTTCCAAAGCGCGTGCACCTGATGTTGTCTGCCGAGCAGTCAGCATTTGCAGCGGCAAAACTGGGTCGCTCATTGAACTGCCGATCGAGATTTCGATCCTGGCCGGTGGTGATGTTGAATGCCGTCCCCGTGTTCGCCACGACAAACGGATTCACTACCACTTTCCACCAAGGCAGATTGACGGTGCCAAAAATCGTAAACCGGTGCCGGATATCAAAAGAGCTACGTCCATACTCGCCCGACGTATCGTACGAATTCACCGGAAACAACGCGCTACCCTGCCCATCGGTGTCGTTACTCGACTTGCTCAACGAGTAGTTTCCATTGAGCTGAAACATCCGGCTGAACCTGCTGTTGAAGCCGATGAAAAACTGTCGCTGGTTGAATATCCCGCTCGCTTCGTAACGATTGACCTCACCCTTCGTAGGATCCGGTCGAATACCGTTCGGCGTCAGCTCTGTGATCGTGAACGGCAGCGGCGCGTTGACGTCGCGCGCGCGAATCACGTGCGTGATGTGGATGTTGTAGAACCCGACGAACATCGTGATGTTGCGCGGCAGTTGGCGTTCGACCTGCGTGCCGGCGACCCACACAGTCGGAATCTGCAGGTTTGGATCAACTTGCCAGATCGTCTGTTGAGTCGGTGGCAGGCCCGCAACCGATGGAACAGCGGTCGGGCTCCACTGATTGAGTAGCGAGTAGAGCGCAGCTACGTTCGGCAAACTCTGCTCAATGACACTCGGCGCTTCATTTCGATCGAAAGGCTCATTGACCTGAGTCTGAATAAAGTTAACCCCGTTCTGGCGATTCGCCAGCAACGTGTTGCCCTCGTTGAAGCGGTTGTAAAAGAAGCCGGTGCCGAAACGAATCACCATCTTCGGCGGTCGCGCGCTGTTTGCCGCGCCGGGTGACCACGCGACTGCCACACGCGGAGCGAAATCAAGTTTGCTGTGCGCGTTGGTTTGCGTCTCATAGCGCAAGCCATAACTAAACGTCAGGTTCGGTCTAGCGCGCCAATCATCCTGGATGAATACACCGTAATCCGTTTGACTCACATCAGCGAACGGATTGCCGGCGTTGATGCGAAACGCAGTGGCGCCACCACCGGCCGCACGCACTTGAGCAGGTGTCAATCCCTGATCGAGCAGCCGCCGCGTCAGTTGATAACGCTCGATACTCGTTAGACCAAAACCGCCGGTGAAGGTCCATGTGCCGCCGAAGTTTCCTTCATTCGTGTCATCGAATTTGACGTGACGTATGCGACCGCCAAACTTGAGCGCATGTGCGCCCATCTGCTTCGCCGTGAAGTTGTTCAACTCCCAGCTATTGCGCACGTTGAAGGAGTCGCCAACCTGCGAGTCGCCCGAGTTGAACGAACCGCTCACTTCCAGTCCGGGAATGTCGTTACTACCGATCTGCTCGAAGCGGTTGTGAGAATATTGAAAGCGCGTCTCGTTGATGGTTGTCGGGTTGAGAATCGCAGTTTCAGTCAACTGAATGTTCTGATTTGTCGAGAGCGTGTTGTAGGCGCGCTCGGGCAACGTGAAGCCGCCGATGCCCTGATTCTCAACACGGGTACGATTGTAGTTGTAACGAACAATCAGCGTGTTGTTGGTGTTGATGGCGTAGTCAAAGCGCGGGCTGAAAAACGTATTGCGCCGCGGCACGAGGAACGCCTGGCCGAAATCCACTGCATTCAAGTTGTCATCGAGCACAGTGGCGCGCACGAGCTCGTTGTCGTCAGTTTCAATGCGTCCGAAGTTGAAAAAGAATGATGCTTTTTTCGCGATGACTGGACCACTCAGATTCATGTCGTACTGGCGAATCTGAAACGGCGTGCGCGTGCTGGACGTGACGGCAAACGGGTTGCGCGAGTTGAGACTCTCGTCGTTGAAATTGAGCGATGCGCCGCCACGAAACTTGTCGGTGCCGGGACGCGTCAGGATGTCGATACGCGCGGAGGGTTGATCGTTCTCAGCGGCGAATGGATTCTGGTTGATACGAATTTCTCGAATCGAATCTTTCGACGGGAGATTGCCCCCCGTGAAACCGTCGATAAAGATCTGTCCGCCGTTTGGTCCAACTGATGGTCCGGCGAGCGCCTGAAGCGCGGCCGCGAGCTCGTCAGGATCGTCAGGCAGCGCGTCGAGATCTTTCCCACCGATGACTGTTTGGTTCGCGTTTTCAGTGGCTTCGGTGCTGACGGCAGTTTCGGCGACAGTCACCTTCTCTTCGATCGTGACACGCAGAGTGAGATCGAGAGTTTGCCGGGCGGTCGTGAGGTCCACTTCCTTACTTTCCGAAGGAGCAAAGCCGAGTGCGGATGCTTGCAGCGTGTACTTGCCCGGTGCGAGACCGGCGAAGTTGTAGACGCCCTCGTTGTTCGTCGTAGTTTTCTTCTGGGCTCCGGCGGCGTCAGTGAGTGTGACGTTGGCGCCAACGATTGCGGCGCCGAGCTCGTCGGTAATCAAGCCTCGGAGTGTGCTACGTGCTGGTTGAGCGGCGGCGATTGCAGCAGTCAGTATGATGAACAAACCAAGACAGCAGATCTTGCTGGGGAGATTTCGGGGGAAATTCATTTCTAGCTCCGATTAGGAAGAGGGCATCAGCATTAAGGCAAGCCGATGCCGAATGAAATGCCGCTGCTACCAAGGCCTGCGGCGGGATTAGGCGCCTGTCCGGCCTGTGGGCGCGGTGCAAGCATTGCGAGTAAGGTATCTGCTCCAGCAACGAGCGAAATAGCAGTCAATCGGGTCGGATCGACACCCTGCGTACTGGAAACGATGATAGTGTCGCCAACCTTAACATCCGCGATCGAGATAGTTGGCAATCGCTCGAGCATGTCGTTGATGTTGAAACCAGGACGGCCGCCCGGACCACCTGGTCCACCAGCACCCTGCGGACGCTGCGCACCTTGTCCTCCACCCGCAGGAGCGCCACCGCCTTGAGCAGCGCCAGCACCACCTCCGCCTGGTCTCATTCCCATTCCGAACTCGGCAGGAAATCTTCGCAACACCGCATCCTGCTTGATCACGATCGTGAGCGGCGTCTTCTTCTCCAACTCATTGATCTTGATCTCGTGTGTGTTCGCGTCGATCGCCGTCACAACTCCACCGACTGTTCGAAAACTTCCAGTCACGACCTTTTGCGGGTTGAAACGAAGCGGATCTTCCGTGCGGTCGCCGAGCGCGCGTAACTGATCGCCGACTTTCAACTCGCTGAACTCGCTCGGCTTCGCATCACCGAACTTGATCGAGTCGGGCGCATAACGACGCATTTCAGTTTTGTCAGTGATTGGAATTACTACGAGCTGATTACCTGCCATCGTGCGATGAGTGATCGTGATCTCTTTCGTGTCAGGCTTGAGCGCGGTGATCACGCCGAGGATGCCGCGTCGACGCCACTCAGCCCGTTCCGCGTCAGCCTTCTTTGCCAGGTCGCCCTTGGTCATCACATAAACCTTAGCGGCCGCCACTGACTTGAGATCTGTTGCCACATTGCCACTTGCCATGATGCGGTCGCCTTCCGCGAGGTCGGCCAAGGTCACATCAGTGGCGTTGGTGAGCGACGTCTCACCGGGAGCGAGCTTTTTGTATATCGTTTTATCCCCAAGCGAAACCGTGACAGTGGAGCCGGCATCGGTTTTGATCGTCAACTGTTTGGCAGTAGCGTCGATGCTTTTAACCTCGCCGATCGCGTACTTGGCAGTGATATTGGGGTCACCGCCCTGCGGAGCAAACAGTGTTATGAGTCCTAACGCGACCGCGAAAAAGAACGTCTTCATTCCAGGTCCTTTCATCTACGTGAACACCGCAAAACGCGGATTTATGAATCTTTTTGTGCCTTTTTATGGCCGTTTTCAGTGGCTCCAGCCGACGCGGTAACGCGCCGTCAGAGCCAATCCGAAGCTGATAATCAGGATAAAGGTTGCCATAAAAGGCCAAACGTAAGGAAGCGAGGTCAGAAGAACCCAAAAACTGGTCCCAAGTAATAACGCTACCGCTTCGGAATTCTTACCGGCGGGCACGTATTTTTGTTGTAGCCAGCGGCCAGTGGCAGCGTAGAGGATAACGCGGCCAAATAATGCCACCACCAGCGACAGCATAACGGCCAGCAGTCCGACCAGCACGCGAATAGGTTGCGGCATGATCCAGAAACACAAAATCACGAAGCCATACAGCACCGAGATGCCAGTCAGCCCGATCACTGCCACACGCAAACTGGTTAACCGAAGCCTGGCAACGCCACGACTGATAGTCCCCGGCATCGCGACCGTGAAGCCGAGTGAAATGAGAAACCAGAACAGCACGACCAACAAGCGTGTTCCGAAGTAGGTTGGAGTCCAACTCGGAGAAAACAGCCCGGTAGGATTTCGCATCATGTCGCGCAGTTCCTGCTGGTAGCCTGCGAACATAATCGTCATCGCTTCGGGCTGTCGCTGCACAGTAGTATCGTCGGCGTGGTAAGTGCCGCCGACCACGATAATATCGCCGCCGATGCGCGAACCTGCTTTTTGAATTACTGAGCCGCCAATCGTCGCGACGTCTCCTTCGACAGTGCCTTCGACGATGACATCGCCGCCGAGCGACATCGCTCCTTTCTTTACTGTGCCCGTGATCCGGAGCGAGTTTCCGATACCGAAGGCAGTACCTTCGTTCACCCCGTCGACAACCACTGTCTTGTCGTCGGCGCTTTGCGCGCTAACAACACTCGCGGCGCCCACGAGCAACAGCACCCACACGAAGAGCGCAACCAGGCGATTCCAGTCGGGTTTGTTGAGGGAGAATGGGGAAGCGGCTTGTGAGTAAGAATTAACCATTGCCCGCGGCAATCCCCTCTATTCGGTTGCACCCGAGCGATGATATTGGGAAATCAAGCGCGAGAGAATAAGAACGCCAAAGGCAAGCAGGACCAGCATGGGCCAGAGGGAGCCGGTCTCGACGATGAACTTTCTGCTTACCACTCTAAAGATCACGACCGCGCCCGCAGCAGTGTCGTAAACGGCACTCGCTACGAAAGTAACCAATCCGACGACAGTCGTAACAAACTTTTGCGCGATCCGGAAGACTGAATTCAACGCGGTAAAACCGAGGAGGGCACAACCGCCGAGCGCGAGAATCACGCAGATCGTGAAAGCCTTGCGGTGCTCGGAACGCGTGCGCACGCCGCGCATGTCGGTCGTGGCGCGCATCGCGATGATGTGGGAGAAATCACGCGGCACCGGAATTTCATCACTATCGTTAAAAGCCGCGTCGAGCTCGCAAACGAAGAGTCGATGAGCACGCAGTTCAAAGCGACAATCAGCACAGCCCTCCACGTGTTCTTCGAAAAGCACTGTCCGATCTGCATCCAGCTCGCCGTCAACGTAAGCGCCGGCCAGATTTTGATCGCAGATCTTTTCGATTGTCGCGGTGCTCATTGGATCCCGGTAATTCCCTTGTCCACAAACTGCTGTCGCATCATCTCGCGCGCACGAAACAGGCGATTCTTGACCGTGCCGAGCGGTAGGCCCGTTACCTCGACGATCTCTTCGTAACTGAGATCCTGTGAGTGACGCAGAATGATCAGCTCACGATAGTTGGCGGGCAGCGCTCTGACTACTGACTCGATCTCGCCGCGGCGTTCCTTGCGCTCGCTTTCCTGCTCCGGACTCGGACGCGTGCTCTCGACTGGAAGATCAAATTGGTCGTCTTCCGGACCCATGACGAGTGACTGTTCGCGGGTGGAGGTGCGGCGCAGGTGATCGATGGCGGCGTTGTGGGCGATCTTGTAAATCCAGGTCGAGAACTTGAATTCTGAGCGGTAGCGGCGCAGGGAGCTGTAAACCTTGATGAAGATTTCCTGGGTCAGGTCGAGGGCGGATTCGTAATTCCCGACCATGCGGTAAACGTAGGCGGAAATCGGACGCTGGTAGCGACGTACGAGCTCTTCAAAACTTCCTTCAATACCACTGACGGCAGTTGCCACGAGATCGCGGTCGGAAACGGCGGTCAGGTCTCTTGAAAACGCACGGGAAACGGAGGAGGCTGCAACATTCATGATACTGGGGTGTTACGCGCGCTTGGATTGCTTTGTTTCATATCAGCCGCGTAAATCCGCGGCTACCAGGATAACGTGGCGAGGCCGGCTGGGGCGGCGATGGAGTCGAAGCTGAATTCATGGTTGGGGAGCTGTAACCCGAGGTCTTCGGCCTGTAAAGGACGCAGGTCGCCGCCGGTCGTTTCGTTGACGATCTCGCCCGCGCGCTCCTTCGTGATGCCCTCGCCCACGACCATCAAACGCACGATGCCTGGCCCCTGACCAGCTTCAGCCTCACTGCGGTCGCGATAGAACAACAAGAGCCGGTAAAACTCGTCCTCAAACTCGTCTTCCTCACACTCAACCGTACGCATTATCAGTTGATGTTTGTCACGAAAGATCACACCAGTGAAGCCATGGCTCGAGCCACTCAGCAAAAGCGAATCGCCGGCGCCACTATTTCGCACGAGCCACTGCGCCTCACCAAGATGTCGCGGCAGGATCAACCCTGCCCGCCAGCCTAACGTTTGGAGCACCGCCTCATACTCCGCCAGGATCGACTTCTTGACGGCAATCACGAGATACCGATCGCGTCCCTGCGGATCCTTCTGCAAACGCTCTTTTGAAACTGATAGCTCTTCGAGCGGAACGCCGAAGCCGCGTTCAATCTTCCAACGCAGCACATCCTGAAGCTCACTGGCTGATTGCGACTGGCTTTCCATCGTCAACACGAGCGTCCGCGCAGTCGCTTCCGGCAAACTCAGCGACCAGCGCTTCTGTTTTAGCAGACCCGCGCTAGCGGCAAGGTCATTCAACACCGCGGCCAGTTGCGGCGGGCTCTCGATGTTTGTGTCTTCGAAACTCGGACGAACGAGCGACTCAGCGATATTGAAAGTCGCCGCGCGTCGCAGCTTGCAGACCGAGCCCTTGACGCGCTCGAGTTGAACTACGGAAGCAACGCCCTTTTCCAGGCCGATGGCGGTCGCGGGATACCAGGGATCGATGAGTCGTGACAAGAGATTGGCCATTAAAGATCAGATTTCAAAACTACCATTCGCTATACGGCGTGCCTTCGGTGGAGGTCTCTGAAGAAGCGCTGTGAATGTCAGTGACGCCCTGCGAGCCTTCGCTTGAATTCGGATCTTCGCCGGTCGTGAGGGCCCAGTCTTTATTTCCGGTGAACGGATCGACCGGAATCTCGCGCATGTAGCCTTCGCTCACGACCTCGTCGAGTGACTGCGGCAAGCGACCTTTGTCGGCCGCAAACTGATCGATCAACGATCGCATCTTGCGCAGGTCGTCCTTCAGCACCGTCTCGCGCGTGTGCATGATCGTCTTTTGATACTGCGGCAACGTAATCGACGCGAGAATGATGATGATCGATATCACGATCATCAGCTCCAACAGCGTAAACCCTGCCGTGCGCAAATTCTTACCAGTCACTGTACTTCTCCCCATTCAATGCGGTGTCTCTCGACTTAGACCGCACGTCAAAAACATTCTCACCACCCCACGATCCAGCGTCTGGCGGATCGTATGACGAGCGCAGCTCCCAATCGTTCTTTCCGGTCATCGGATCGATCGGCAAGCCGCGCAGGTAAACCTTTTGCTTGGTTGCTAACTGCGGGTTACCAACGTCGGTTGCGTTCACGCCCTGCTGCCCGCGGCCACCCGTCGAACCTCTCGGCAACACGTTGACACCGTTTATGAGCGTTTCCAGATCGGGCGGAAAGTGATCCGGATTATCGACTCCGAAGATCGTGCAATCGCTGATCACGACTTTGCTGCGCGGATCGATGAACGCGCTCTGCTGTACCTGCGCCTGTTGTTGCGGCGTGAGCGCGGCTCCGGTGCAAGTCATGCCGATCGTGTCGCGATGAAACTCATCGATCGCGATGCGAACCTGTCGCAACGTCTCGCGAAGCTGCTGCTCTTTCTGTCGCTTCACTGAGATTTTGACGAGCGGCAACACGCCCATCGTCAAGATCGTCAGCACGGTGACCGTGATCATCAACTCAATTAGTGAGAAGCCTCGTTGTTGATTCATATGCTTCATCACACGCCTCAGCAAAGCAAAAGGCACAAAAAGCACAAACTATTTCTTTCTGCGCTTCTCGTGCCTGTTTGCGTCAGAACACCTACTGCTTGACCGTTGCAACAACTCCCTGAACGACCTGCGACTTCAAGTCCTTCGCGTCAGTGGCTACAAGCTGCAACGTTTCCTTCACGACCATGAGCGAAGCAGTACCCTCGCCGACGGCCTCCAGGTCAATATATAAGAGTGGTCCTGAACCTCTGAACGATGCCTTACCGTTGAGGCTCGAGATCGAGATCAGACACGTCCCTGAAGCATCGATCGCTGGTGTAAACAGCGGCGCCGCTTCGCCAGTAGTTGGCAGAACGCTGCCCGCTGTGAGCCCATGGATCTTCACCACCTTCGGATCGAACTTCAATGAGATCAACGCCAGACTTAGCGGTACGTCGGAATCCAACTGAATCGCATAGCGTCGCGTCTCACCAACCTTCAGCACGTCGCCTTCAGGCACAAGGCTGAGCTGGGCCACGCGTGACGGGCTCAACTTCGTGTTAAGCGACGTCTCAGTTGCTTTTGGCATTGAGGTGAGAACGGCGTTCTGCGTTCCTGCAGTTCCCGGGTTCACTGCCGCGACATTCGCCGCTGCTTGATCGCTAATCAGCGACTTTGGCGCGGGCACAAACGACGGCAACTCCTCAACAGTTGCCGGAGCGGCTGCCGGTTTAGTGTTTTCAGCAGTCACTGCCGGCGGTGTCGCTGCTTTTGGCGCTGGCTGGAATGCATAGGTTCCGGCCGGAGGCGGCAGGTTCGTGGGCGTGGTGTTCTGCATCGCAGTTTCACCCGACTTCACGAGTGGCGCATCCGGAACTTGCAGCACGACGTCCTTCGGTAGCGAGCGTGCAGCCGCGATCTGGTCTTCACGATCCGCTTCACGAATCATTTCCGCGAGCGAGCCCGTGGTAGGCGACTGCAATGTTCCGCTCGGTCGCATCTCCTCGTCACGCGGAGTCACGGCCGGAGCACGCAGCACGCGCGGTGTAACGGAGATCACGATATCGATCGTTCGATTGTCGCGCGTCGGTGAAGTAAAGAAACGGCCGAGAATCGGAAGGCCACCAAGGAACGGCAGTCCCGCTCTTCCATTAGTCGCCACATCCGTAGAGACGCTGGCCAGCATCATCGTGCGATTGTTCTGCACGCGCGCGGTGCCGGTGATCGTGCGTTCAGTAAACGTCGGCGTTAACGTGCTGGCTCCAAGAACATCCTTCGATTCGATGTTCATCTTCACTTGCACGTCGAGGTTCGGAAACACCTGCGGTGTGAACTTGAGCGTCAGACCGGTCGGCTCATAGTTGATGACCGGAAAACCGCCGCTCGGGAAGATATTTCCCTGACCGGTGTTCGGAGTGCCTGTTTGCACGCCAAACGGGTAAGCCTGCGCGGTCTGCACCGGTACACGTTGACCGATGCGCGCTGTCGACTCTTCACCGTTGAAAGCGTGTACCTGAGTCGAAGCAATCAGCTTCGTGTTGTTCTTGCTTTGAAATGCGGTCAGCACTGATTGCGGAATGACGAGCGCGCCGGCGAGTGCCGTCGGCACTCCGGCAACAATACCGCCGAGATTTACGCCGCGACCCGCGCCGCCATTGACGATGCCGTTATCAGTTAGCAGCGAGAAACCGGGTGAACCACCGATGGTGAACGGGCCGCCCGCCGACCCGATCTGATTACCGAGCTGCATCAGATCGCTCTTCGAGACTTCGTAAATGCTGACGTCCATCACCACTTCAGCACGATCTTTATCGATACTGGCAAGCAGGTCACCGATAAGTCGCACGTTCTCTGCCGTGTCGCGCACGGTCAAACTGTTCGTTGCTTCATCGGGAACGACGATCGTTTGCGGGCGACCAACTGACGGCGGAATCGCTTGCTGTACGAGCGTGCGCGCATCGGCGGGTTTCATGTTCGAAAGGAAGAACGTGCGCAGCACCAGTTGTTGATACTGCGGACGACGCGCCTGGTCCGCGACGAGAATCGTTCTGCGGCTGAGCTTCTGGAAAAAGAGACCTTCCTGAAGGAACAGGTAATCGAGTGCCTGGGCGGTCGTGACGTCCTTCAAGCTGATATCAACCTGACGAGACTGCGCGAATGACTGTCGATCGAAAATGACGTTGAGATTTAACTGTTCTGCAAGACTGCGAATCAACTGCTTGAGATCGCCCTTCACATCGACGACGCGTAGCTGTTGCTCGCGTGGCGTGCCGAGGTCCTGCGTCGTGGCGCTGGCCGGTGTGAACGTGCCGCCTTCCGAGCTCTCCTTTGGCGTCCCATTTGGATTCGCGCGCCCGTCCTTCACTGCCTGCAAGCGCAACATGCGCTCCATCTCCGAGACGGCGAGCTCGTTCACCGGATCGTATCCGTAGGCCTGGCGGAACGCATTGTAAGCGCCGACAAAATCGCCTCTCTCTGCCAGCGACCTCCCCTGCTGCATGTACGTCTGAGAGGCGTTGAAGCTCGCACGGCGAAAATGGAGCTGGTATTCCATGTTCCCCGGGTCGGCCGCGACGGCAAGCGTAAACTCCTGGGCAGCCTTGTCCCACTGCTGCTGCCGCTCATAGTCCATGCCACGTTTGAAGTTTTTGTCGCCCTTTCTACCGTAAGCGGTGAAAGGCAAGGCCAACAGGCTAATGGCCAGAAGTAAAGAGATTAGTGTGCGAGCACGTGTATTGTTCTTCATGACTTCTACTCGGTTCGGGAGGTGGAAAGTTTAGCGGCCTAATAATGCCGCTGCGACGCTTAAGATGCAAGATCAGACCGGCCAATTTCCTTACACGCAAGGACTATTTTTCGGTTCCGTTCCTATTACCTTTAATCAAACTGTAATATTCCAAAAGAACCAATCAATCCGAGAATGAACCACTCAGTCCAGAATGTACAAGTCAAGGGAGAATGAACAAGTCAGGAAGAGGGGCTTGCCCCCGCTGTTTAGGGTCTGATTTCAAAGAGCGGGGGCAAGCCCCTCTTCCTGACTGTTCTACTTCTCGGGGTTCGTGTCGGGGTTAGATTGCGCTGAGTTCTTCGACAAACGTGACGCGGTTGATTTCGTGCAAGGTCGAAACACCGGTGAAAACCTTCTGTAAGGCCGATTCTCTCAAGCTCTTCAAACCCTCGGCCTCGGCTGCTCGCCGGACCTCGGAACCCGGCCTCCGCTCGACGATCATCTCGCGGATATTATCCGACAGATCCAGCAACTCGTGAATAGCCGTGCGGCCACGATAACCCGTGTGGTTACAGGCGTCGCAACCGACATTCATGTAAAAAGGCTTGTCACGAAATTCCTCGGGCTTCAGTCCTGACTCGAACAGCTCCGTATCGTTCGCCTGATACGCGCGCTTGCAATACACACACAGCATACGAATCAATCGCTGGGCCAGCACACAGTTGAGCGACGACACAAAGTTGTAAGGCTCAACGCCCATGTTCAGGAAACGCCCGATCACGTCGATCACGTTGTTCGCGTGTACGGTGGTAAATACGAGGTGACCAGTCAACGCGGATTGAATCGCGATCTGCGCAGTCTCCGTGTCGCGAATCTCACCGACCATGATCTTGTCAGGATCGTGACGCAGGATTGAGCGTAGACCACGATCGAACGTGAGTCCCTTCTTCTCGTTGACGGGAATCTGCGTGATGCCGTGTAGCTGATACTCGACCGGATCCTCGATCGTTACGATCTTGTCTTCTTCGTTTCTGATCTCGTTCAGCGCCGCGTAAAGCGTGGTGGTCTTTCCCGATCCGGTTGGACCGGTAACCAGGACCATGCCGTACGGCTCTGCGATGTAACGACGAAACTTGCGCAGGTCATCTTCCGAGAAACCCACCACGTTCAGATTCAGGTTTTTAAACTCTTCGTTGATCTGTTCTTTGTCGAGAATACGAATGACCGCGTCTTCGCCGTGAATCGTCGGCATGATCGAAACGCGGAAGTCGACGTTGCGTCCTTTATAACGAACACGAAAACGACCGTCCTGCGGCACGCGACGCTCAGCGATGTCGAGCTCTGACATGACCTTGATACGCGAGATCAGCGTCTGGTGATAAGCGAGATCGATCGGATCGACTTTGGCGTAGAGCGCGCCGTCGATTCGATACTTCACCTGCACTTCTGTGTCGCGAGTCTCGATGTGAATATCAGATGCGCGCGATTCCATCGCGTTGTAGATGATCGTGTCGACGAGCTTGATGATCGGCGACATCTCGGCGTCGGTCGCGAGGCGATCGAGGTCGAGCACTTCTTCGCCGTGCTCTGTTTCTTTAACCAGCGAAATGCGAAATCCAGAAGCTGCTTCCTGCAGCACGCGCTGCGTCGTGTCGCCTTTACGCAGGACGACTTCGACCGCGCCGGCAGTCGCAACATAAGGCACAACGCGAGTTCGCAATGTGCTCGAAAGCTCATCGAGGCGCTCAAGGTCAGTCGGGTCGGCCATCGCGATGTGCAGGCCTTTTTGATCGCGCTTGAGGGGCACGAACTGGTGCCGCACCATCAGATCGACCGGCACTTCGGTAAACAGATCATAGTCGATCGGCGACTCGCGATCAGGCGGCAGCAGATCGACAAACGGGAGCCGGTAACGGCGCGCGAGCTCCCGCGCCGCTTTCATCTCGGGCGGCACATGCGCTTCGCCGTTGTGGCCGTTTTCACCAGCCGGCGGCACAGACTGGACCACCGGATCCTCGTTTACTGGCATTTGACTCATAAAATTACTTCCAACTAATGACGTGGGCCGGTAACACCTGCACCACTCGAGATCGACTGGATGATCGGCAGGTAAATCGCCAGCAGGATCGTTACCACGACCCCGCCCATAACGACAAGAATCGCAGGCTCAAGCGTGGTCGTCAACTGTTCCAGCCGCACTTCCGATTCCGCGTCGTAGAACACGGCCACTTCGTCCAGCATCTCCCGCAAGCTGCCCGATCGCTCGCCGATGCCGATCATGTCAATTGCGAGCGGCGGCATCCAGCCTGCCTCCTCCAAACTCTCCGTAAACGAACGCCCCTCGCGAATCATCGGCAATATCGATGAGCTACGACGCCGCAGCTCCAAATTAGTGATCGATTCCGATGCGATCTCCCACGATTCGACGAGCGTGATGCCACCGGCAAGCAATGTCGCGAGTGAGCGCGTCGCCTGCGCGACAGACATTTGCACTGCAAGGCTGCCGGCGAGGGGAATCTTTAGAATCAGTTTACTGATCTGGAGTTTGCCGTTCGGAGTGCGTGACCAGATAAATAAAAAGATCGAGCCGCCGATGATCAGAGGACCGAACCAGAGCACGTTTGTCGATAACCAGCGCGAGATGCCGACGACGATCTGAGTCACGGTCGGCAGCTCATTTCCGAAGCCGGTGAACAATTCTGACATACGAGGCACGACGTAGATTGTCAGGAAGGTGACCATACACGCCGATGCGAACAGCAGAAACATCGGATACGCGAGCGCGCCGCGAATCTTGCGCCGTAGGGCGACGTTGCGTCGCATGTAAGTCACGTATCGATTCAGGACTTCATCGAGCTGGCCCGAGCGCTCGCCTGCAAGAATCGAGGCCGTGTAGATGCGCGGGAAAATAGCGCCCTGCGAAGCGAACGCCTGCGACAATGCCGCGCCGCCCCGGATCTGTTCTTCCACGTCGCCGAGCACAGCGCGCAATCGCGTTGACGCGGCTCGTTTGCGCAGCATCGTGATCGCCTGAAGGATCGGAATACCTGCGCGCGAGAGTGCGGCGAGTTGTTGGTTAAAGAGGAGGAAGTCGTTGGCCTTGACCTTGGGATGTGCGCCGCGGCCGCCGAGACGGGTCAGTGCAGAGACGCCGGACGTGCGTGGCGGCGCGACATTAAAGACGCGAAATCCCTCGCGCTCGAGTCGCGCTCGCGCTTCGTGAATGCCCGTAGCCTCGATCGTGCGGGTTACAACCTCGCCGGCAGGGGTTCCCAATCTACAAATAAACTCAGCCATGGCTCGCGATTCTATCTCACGCGCGTTCTAAGCAGAAGTTTCAAGGGCTTGGGAGAGAATTTCACGCAAAGGCGCAAAGATCGCAAAGACGCAAAGGCGCGCTCGAACATTTGACCCGCCTTTGCGCCTTTGCGATCTTTGCGTCTTTGCGTGAATGTTCCTTTTAGCTTCTAATTCTCGCGTTTCCATCTTGGAGGACTAAACGTGACCGCACCTGCTATAGACAAAGAACAACTAACCCAAACACCCGCTCCCGTCCAAATGCTGCAAATCATCAGCGGCTTCTGGATCTCTCGAGCAGTTTACGTCATCGCCAAACTCGGCATCCCCGACCTACTGGAATCCGGCCCGAAGACCGCCGCAGAGCTGGCTTCAGCCACAAACACGCACGCGCCTTCGCTCTTCCGAATCCTGCGCGCACTCGTGAGCGTCGGCGTACTGAGCTCAGATGAAAACGGACGCTTCGCCCAAACACCATTATCCGAAACGCTCGTCACAGACGAACCTGGCTCTCTGCGCTGGTTCGCCGTTTCAGAGCTCGGCCAGGAACACTATCCAGCCTGGGGAAACCTGATGCACAGCGTCAAAACCGGCGAGATCGCTTTCGACAACTTCTTCGGCGTCGATATCTGGAAATACTTCCAGCAAAACCCGGACGACGCAGCAGTCTTCAATAACTCAATGACCAGCGTGACAGCGCACACAAACGAAGCCATCACGTCGCTGTACGATTTCTCGCAATTCGGCACGATCGTGGACGTCGGCGGTGGTCATGGCGGACTCATCACCTCGATTCTCGAGAAGAACCCGGAAGTGAAAGGCGTCTTGTTTGACGCTGCGGAAGTGATCGAAGGCGCGCGTCCGAAAATCGAAGCCGCGGGTCTCTCTGATCGCCTCGAAACCGTCGCCGGCGACTTCTTCAAGTCAGTGCCCGAAGGCGGCGATGCGTACGTCATGAAGTGGATTATCCATGACTGGGACGACGAAAAATCGAACACGATTCTGAAGAACATCCGCACTCAAATGCAGCCGAATAGCAAGCTCATTCTCGTCGACTGCGTCGTGCCCGAAACCGATGAGCCACACTTCTCGAAGTTCATCGATCTGAACATGCTGGTGATGACCGGCGGCAAGGAGCGAACCGAGAAAGAATTCGCTCAGATCCTCGAAGCCGCGGGCTTCAAACTCCTCCGCGTCATCAAGACCGACGTACCTCACAGCATCGTCGAAGCCGAACCTGTGTAAAAGAACAGGGCGGCGTTGCAAAGAACAAGTCAGGAAGAGGGGCTTCCCCACCGCTCGTCCAATCCAAGGAGCAGCGGGGGCAAGCCCCTCTTCCTGACTTGTTCTATTCAATTCTTGCGCTAAGCAATAAGCCTGTCCTAGAATAACCGCGTCTACACAGCACTTAACTGAAACGCGCGCGGCCGTCTCCCCGTGAACATTTCATGCTCCGGTATTGGAAAGTCGGGCATCACTCGTTCCCCAACGAGCATCTGTGTTGACAGTTCCCTTTCGAGCCCTGACCGGTACTAAAGAAATTTGAATCACCGAACTGTAGTCCGGGGGTGACATGTATACTCGTTACGCCACTAAGATAACGGCGATTTCTATCTCGCTATTCGCTGTCACGGTTTTCTTTACCCTGGCGGTACAGAGCCAGAGCCAGGACCCTGCGCCGGATAAACCTCAGGAGCAAAAACCTGCCGCCACGCAAAGCCCATCCCCGGCCCCCAAACAGCAAGACAAGAAAATGGGCACCGAGCTCGACGATCGTGGCGGCTCGATCATCACCAATACCGACCTGATCACGATGACAGTAACTGTGACCGATACCTACGGACGTTACGTGTCAGGCCTGAGCAAAGGCGCCTTCGCGGTTTTCGACAACAAACAGCAACAAGAGATCACTTACTTCAGCGACGACGACTCACCGGTGTCGGTCGGAGTTATCTTCGACGTCTCCGGATCGATGAGCGGCGACAAAGTCAGGCGCTCACGCGACGCTCTGAGCAAGTTCATCCAGACGAGTCACGATTCTGATGAGTATTTCCTGATCGCGTTCAATTCCCGCGCGCAGTTACTGCTGGACAAAACACGGGACGGCGATTCGATCTTAAATAAACTGACCTTTGTCGAAACCAAGAGCCAGACCGCGCTCTACGACGCCTGTTATCTCGGCGTGGAAAAAGTCCAACGCGGCGCACATCCGAAACGCGCGCTGCTCCTGATCAGCGACGGTCAGGACAACGACTCCCGCTACACGTTCAACGAGCTGCGAAAGCTTTTGAAAGAATCGGACGTGACGCTCTACGCGATCGGAATTTTGAGCGGCAGCGACGCAGGCAGCGCCCTCGGCATGGAAGGCCAGGGCATTCTCGACGAGCTTTCCGGCGTTTCCGGAGGCAAGGCTTTCTTCCCACGTTCCGCGGCGGAAATGGACGACATTTTCGAGCAGATTGCCCTGGAGCTGCGGCACCAGTACTCTATCGGCTACAAGCCGGACGCATTTGCGAATGACGGCAAGTGGCATAAAGTTAAGGTGAAAGTCACGCCGCCACGCGGTCTGCCGCGGCTGTTCGTTCGTTCCAAGGAAGGCTACTACGCAACGGCTGGCGCGCGTTGAGTTCAACCGGCGGCGGCAACTCAGGCTTACTTCCCCGGCATCTTTGGACATGTGCTATAGCGTCTATTATGACGGCGACGCTGTTTGCCCCAGCCTTGCGCGCTTTGAGGAGTTTTTAAGGATTGATTGAGCAGAATCTGAGACGGTTCGGGTTTATTGCGGTCTGCTGTTTAATACTGTCGGCACTGTTTTTAGGTCCGCGCGTGTCTGCGAACAGCGACCAGGAGCGGCCGCGCAGCACCGCAACACCAACGCCCACCCCCGCTCGGCCGGCGCCAACTGCAACTCCGACTCCGCAAACTCAGCGACCAACTGATCGCATCGCGCCCACGTTAGGCGAGCCACCGCCACCACCGAAACTCAAACCAACACCAACTCCGACGCCACCGCAAACGATCGACGAAGGCGACATTCTGAGAATCAACGCGGAGCTGGTCCAACTGCACGTGCGTGTGATCGACCGGAACAATAAACCGATCAACAACGTGGGGCAGAATGAATTTCACATCTTCGAAGACGGCGTGCCGCAGACGATCGAATCGTTTACACGTGAAGAAGTGCCGATCAGTTACGGTCTCGCCGTCGACACTTCCGGCTCGCTGCGTTCACAACTTCAAAGCGTGGTCGACGCCGGCAAGACGATCATCAACAGCAACAAAACGGGTGATGAGACTTTTCTCGTGCGCTTCATCAGCAGCGACAAGATTGAGACGGTCCAGGATTTCACGGCCAACAAAGAGTTGTTGATGGATGGTCTCGATAGTTTTTATGTCGAGGGTGGCCAGACTGCGATCATCGATGCCGTCTATCTTTCGGCCGAGCACGTTTCTGAATACCGGAAAGGCGACGAAGGCGATCGCCGCCGGCGCGCGTTGATCGTCATTACTGACGGTGAAGACCGCAACAGTTTCTACAAGCAGGAACAGCTCTTTGCGCGACTCCGCGAGGAAGACGTGCAGATCTTCGTGATCGGTTTTGTGAATGAGCTCGATAAAGACCAGGGACTGATTCGTAAGAGCCCGCGCGAAAAAGCCGTCAACCTGATCAATAAGCTTGCGAGTGAGACAGGCGGGCGCGCGTTCTTCCCGGATTCGGTCGCCGATCTTCCGCAAATCGCGAATGAGATCATCAGAGACCTGCGCACCCAGTACGTAATTTCTTACAACCCAACCAACAAAGTGCAGGACGGCAGCTATCGCGCGATCAAAGTGACGGTGGACCAGCCGGCCAATTCAGACAAGCGCATCGCGTTAACGCGCACCGGTCGTCTCGCACGCAAAGAGAATCAAGGCAACGTGCGTCCACCGGCAGTGCGCATGCCGACCACTCCAAGCAAACCTTAACCGGTTTTCTGTTTAGTGTCTTTTGTGCCTTTTGGCGGCGACTTTTTATATTTGTAGCCGTGTCTCGAGGCTGCTTCCTCGATCGAGTGGGTATTCGTAAGAACATCATCCTTGCGCGCGAGCTCAATCAACCTCTTGTAATACTTCCGCAGCGCATCGATTTCCGGCTCACTTAAATCCTCGACATCGATCAGGCGATTGCTCGCACCCTCCATCGCAGCGACGATCTCGTTCAACTTCAGATGAATGGCAAGCGCGTCTTTGTTCTGCGCGCGCTGGATTAAAAAGACCATCAGAAACGTAACGATCGTCGTGCTGGTATTGATCACGAGCTGCCAGGTGTCGGAATAATGAAAGATCGGCCCAGTGATACCCCAGACGACAATCACCAAAACAGCCAGCACAAACGCGACCGACGTTCCCGTGGCTTTGGTGGCCTGGTATGAAAACTTCTCGAGGAATTCACTCACAACATTTCTTTTTCGCGGCATCGATAATTCTCCACACAGTTCGGCAAGAAATTCGGGGAAATAAATTCGAGGGAAGATTGGGGAATTCTGTTAGCGGATCAATGCTTAGCCTTGACCGAGCCACTGATCTTTTTTCGTGTGGTTTCGCCAGTGTGCAGGATTGGTAAGCCAAGGTCCACGTCCTCGTGTGGTTGAGGGATCACGTGCGTCGCCACGACTTCGCCAACTCGCTTTCCTGCAGCCGCGCCGGCGTCGACGGCAGCGCGAACAGCCGCCACGTCGCCGCGCACAATGGCAGTCACCAGGCCCGCATCGATCTTTTCCCAGCCGACGAGGCGCACATTCGCGGATTTCACCATCGCATCGGCGGCTTCAATCATCGCCACCAGACCACGGCATTCGACCATTCCGAGTGCTTCAGGCATGCCGCAATAGTACCAAAGTTAGGCCACAAAAAGGCACAAAAAGCACAAAATGATTTAGGAAAAGCTTTTGTGCTTTTTGTGCCTTTTTGTGGCTAATTTCTGAGGGAGTGGATTGGCGCGGGAATTCTTCCACCGCGCTTGATAAAAGCGGCGGATGAAAAAGCGTTGACCGGCATGATCGGCGCGCTGCCCAGCAAGCCACCAAACTCAACCATCTCACCGACATCACGTCCCGGCACCGGAATGATCCGCACCGCAGTCGTCTTGTTGTTCATGACGCCGATTGCCAACTCGTCAGCGATGATTGCTGCGATCGTCTCAGCCGAAGTCGAACCGGGCACGGCGACCATGTCGATGCCGACCGAGCAGACGCTGGTCCATGCTTCGAGTTTCGCTAGCGACAACGCGCCCACCTGCGCCGCCTCGATCATGCCCGCATCTTCCGACACCGGAATAAACGCGCCGCTCATGCCGCCGACAGACCCGCTCGCCATTGCACCGCCTTTCTTCACCGCGTCAGTCAACAACGCGAGCGCGGCGGTGGTGCCGTGCGTGCCTGCGCGTTCGAAACCCATCGCTTCAATAATGTTGGCGACAGAATCTCCGGGAACAGGTGTCGGCGCTAAAGAAAGATCGATGATGCCGAACGGAATTCCGAGTCGACGCGCAGCCTCGCGTCCGACGAGCTCGCCAGCACGCGCGAGTTTGAATGACAGTTTCTTGATCTGCTCGGCGAGATCTTGTAACGGAAGATTTCTATCCGCCTGCCGCATGGCCGAGTGGACCACGCCCGGACCCGACACACCGACATTGATCACGGCTTCCGCTTCACTGACGCCATGAAACGCCCCCGCCATGAATGGATTGTCCTCGACGGCATTCGCAAAGCAGACAAACTTCGCGCACGCGAGTCCATCTCGATCGCGCGTCCGCTCGGCGGCGTCTTTGATGATCCGGCCGATCTGGGCCACCACGTCCATGTTGATGCCCGCGCGCGTCGTCGCCGCGTTCACTGACGAACACAAACGCACCGTGCCCGCGAGAACCTCTGGAATCGAATCAAGAAACCGGATCTCTGAAGGTGTGGTGCCTTTTTGAACGAGCGCAGAGTAGCCACCGAGGAAATCGACACCGACCGCGCCTGCCGCATCGTCGATAGCGCGGGCAACCTGCATGAGATCGCCTTGCAATCCTTCAGTGACGAGCGACACGGGCGTGATGGAGATGCGTTTGTTGGCGACTCTGATTCCGAACTGCTCGCCGATCTCGTTGACTACCGGCACGAGCTGCGCTGCGACCCTGCGGATCTTCTCACCTGCTTTTTGCGCGACACCCGCCATCGAGTCGCTCTTGCAGTCGAGCAAACTCAGACCGAGCGTCACCGTGCGCACGTCGAGATGCTCCATCTCGGTCATCGCGACTGTCTGTAGGATCTCGGCTTGAGAGTATTCCATCTATCCGATGACTTTGCTCATGATCAGAAGGAGGAGGAACAGCACAAACATCGCCGCAGCCACGAGCAGGAAACGCAAACTCGGATCGTACGCTGCCTGATCGATCACGACACTCGAAACGTGCCGCAACTTCGCCACTCGACCTTTGACGCCATCATGGTGGCGCGCAGGTGGTGGTGGCAGCGGTGCGCGATCGACGATCGTGTCAGCGGGGTTCTCTGGAATCGCCTTGCCACACTGCGGGCAGAACATCGCGTGCTGGCGCACCGACACGCCACACGATACACAACGACGATCTATCTCGGGCTCTGACATAAAACCTTGGACATGATTTACAAGATTTTCCAAGATTAACAGGATCTATCTTGTGAATCCTGAAACATCTTGTTAATCCTGTCTAAAACTTAGATCCGGTGCATGGCGTTGAAGAGATCCTCACGTTGCGCGTAAATCCGCACCCCGAGTTTCTCCCCCTCGCTCCGCAATCGATCTTTCAACTCTGCTGTACTTTCACGCGCTCGCGTCGTGTCAGCAATGATCACCATCGCGAATTTTCCCTGCACGACCGTCTGATTGATGTCGACGATACTGCAGCTTGCCTCCGCCAGTATCTGCGACACCCCCGCGACGATCCCCGGATGGTCCAACCCAAAAACCGAAATGACCATGCGCGCCGCAGACCCTTCCGTCGAATCCATACGCGCCGCACCGTTATCAACACTGCGACTCGGCGTCTCAACCTGCTTGTAGATATCGGTGACTAGCTGCTCGACAGTCGTATCGTCAACCGTCTTGCCGAGGCGATCGTAAACCGCCCGGGTTATTCGGTAAATCAGCTCTTCATTGGCCATTGGAAGGGATGGATGAGTCGGATAGGGATTCGTTGATGTCGACACGATCAACGATGCCGACGACCGCGGCCTCGATCGACATGTCCTGGTTACCGATCGCCGTTCGCGCGGCTTTGCCGAAGGCGCACATCACCATCTCACCGGCGCCCGCGCCGAGTCGATCGGCAACCACTACGATATTGCGCGTCGGCTCCTTGTCGAGATCGTAAGGATGAACAATGAGAAATCTGACGCCCTCGAGATCGGGAGTCTTCTTCGTCGACCAGACTGTGCCTACAACCTTTGCTAGAAACATCCGTGTAATCTCTGGCTAAACCTTCGCGAACACCTCTGACGGCTCACCAATATCACGCGCCGCAGGTGTAATGATCGTCCGCGCGTTGATGTAAATCTTCTCGCCCTTTTGAATCGCACGCCGTACGTCATCTTCACTTACAAATTCAACTGCCTTGGCGCCGTTGTTTGATGGTGGCGCCGGCTTCGGTGCCGGCGGCGGCGGCGGTGCGGGTGCCGTGTACATACTGCCCGCTTCACTTTCCATCACAGGCGATGGTATTGGCGAAGCGGCGGGCTCGATACGTTTACCTGCGAGGAAACGATCCACGATCGCGGCGATCTCCTGTCGATCAATCTTGCCGCCCGCAACCACCGGCTCTTTCACCGAAGCTGCTGCAACCGTCTGCGTTGAAACTGCAGGGCGCACGCTCTTCACCGGCCTGGTCTCAAAAGCAACCCGCTTGATATCCATCAAGTGCAGCGGCGACACGTTATCTGAGGTCACATTCCCGCCCCACGATCCGCAACCCAACGTCATCGACGGCGGCAACGCGGTCGAGAACCCGATCGCGCCATGCGTCGTCGGCGTGTTCACAGTAATACGCGACGCTGGCATCTCCGCGCCAAACTTCACCGCCGCTTCACGCGAGCGCGTGTGAATTCCCGCGGTGTGGCCCATACCGCCGTAAGCCAGAACTTCCTGCGCACGCTTCGCGCACGCCTGCAAACCATCGACAACATAAAACGCGAGGATCGGCGACAGCTTCTCCATAGAGAGCGGATGCTCACGCCCGACACCTGCAACGTCTACAATCAAACAGCGTGTGCCCGGCGGAACACTCAACCCCGCCATCTTCGCGATCACTTCAACTGACCTGCCGACGATCGCCGGATTTAACGAACGCTGCTGAGTTGCAACCACCTTTGCGAGTTGATCCGCTTCGGCGGCGGAAAGAAAGTGCGCGCCCTGAAGCTTGAACTGTTCGCGCACCGCCTGTTCGACGGGCGCGTCGCAAATCACTGCCTGCTCAGATGCGCAGATCGTTCCATTGTCAAAACACTTGCCAGTCAAAATATCCTGCACGGCCTTCGGAACGTCGGCCGAGCGCTCGACACACACCGGCACATTGCCTGGTCCAACTCCAAACGCCGGCTTACCTGACGAATACGCCGCGCGCACAAGTCCGATCCCTCCGGTCGCAAGTATCACGGCCGTTTGCTTGTGCTTCATCAACGTCTCAGTGCCTTCGATCGTCGCGGTCGTCATGCAACCGATCGCATCGGCAGGCAGTCCTTCCTTCACACCCGCGTCGCGCATAACTCGCGCCGTTTCGTTAATGCACTTCGCGGCTGACGGATGTGGCGACAAGACAACTGTATTGCGTGACTTGATCGAGATCAGGATCTTGAAGATTGCAGTCGAGGTTGGATTAGTGGAAGGAATAACGCCGGCCACGACACCACGCGGGCTGGCGATCTCTACAACGTCTTTGGTCTCGGAAACGATGCCCTTCGTACGCAGCCCGCGAAAGTAGTTCCAAACGTCTTCCGCCGCGAAGCGATTCTTCTCCCGCTTATCATCGGCAACGCCAAATCCAGTTTCCTCGACGGCCATCGCGCCGAGTCGTGCCGCTTCACTCAATGCCGCGCGTGCCATCGCCTCGCAGATGCGATCGATCTTCGCCTGATCAAACTCGGCGACTTGCGCCTGCGCCCGGTGCGCTGCCTCGACGAGGTCCCGCGCCTGTTGCACCGAAACTAGATCCTTATCGACGGACATGACTGACTCCACGTTTTATCCACAGATTTCACAGATGTCTTCTGTGTAATGCGTAATCTGTGGATGAACTATCTCGCTCGTTCTTTATTCGGTTCACGCGTTCCAGCACTGAGCGATCGTCCCTGATCTCCCTGGCCCAACTGGCCACGCGCGCCACCACCTTGCAGCGCCTGCTCATCGGGACTCAGACCAGTGCGACCGTTGACCGGAAGCACGCGCTCGACTTCCGCGTGTGGCCTCGGAATCACGTGTACGCTGATCAGCTCACCAACGCGCCGGGCCGCCGCCGCGCCTGCGTCTGTCGCCGCTTTGACCGCACCAACGTCGCCGCGCACAAAGATCGTCACGTAGCCGGCGCCGATGTACTCCTTCCCGAGCAGTTGTACATTCGCTGCTTTGACCATGGCATCGGCGGCCTCAACTGCACCCACGAATCCTTTGGTCTCAACCATTCCGAGTGCTTCCAGGGGCATCTCTTTGTCCTCACTTTTATCTATTGTAGATGTTAAAAGCGACTTGATCGGGTCACTGTTGCGTCAACGTACCACCGCGGGCGGCAAGAAGCAAGAGACGCAGATCTTTTGAGATACAAAAGTTTGACACCGTTTAGCAGCGCGAGCTATAGTGCAGAAAAAGTGGGAGTTGTACGCATTCATACAAGCGGCGCGCTGATAGACCTGGGTTAACAATCCCCGACCACACACCAGGAATCGAGCGAGTGGAGATGGCAGCGAGTATAGGCGAACGATTGCGACTCGCCCGCGAGGAGCGAGGCATTGGTCTGCGCGAAATCTGCGAGCAAACCCGTATCTCGGTGCATTATCTCGAAGCCATCGAAGCCAACGATTACAAGCGCCTGCCCGGCGGTGTTTTCAATCGCAGCTTTATAAAGGCCTACGCGAAATGTGTGGGCTACGACGAGCGCGAAGCCATCGAGGGTTACACGCGGTATCTGCGCGAGCACGGTGAGTCGAGCGACGACATCAACACGACGCCGCTACATTCGAAGGTCTACACAGACACACCGGCCACACGTTCGCCTATATTGACCGTGGTCCTTGCGATCTTGATTCTGGCGATCTTAACGGCGGCGGCGCTCGCGGCGCTGCACTGGTTCCAAAAACGCGCCTCTGCAACGTTGCCAGGCGATCAAACCTCAGCTCAAACCTCAATCGCGCTCAACCAAACGGAGTCGCCTATGTATAATGAAGCTACATGATTACAAATGATATTTTTGAAGGCTTAACCTTCGACGACGTACTTTTAATACCAGATCGTTCCGACGTTCTACCCTCCCAAACCGACACCGCCACTCAATTCACGCGCAACATTCGGCTACAGATTCCACTCTGCTCGGCAGCGATGGATACGGTGACTGAAGCAGCGCTCGCAATCGCACTCGCGCAGCAGGGCGGCATCGGCGTCATTCATAAAAACCTGACTATCGAGCGACAAGCCGAAGAGGTCGATAAAGTAAAACGGTCTGAGTCGGGAATGATCGTGGATCCCGTGACGATTCGACCGGATCGTCCGGTGCGTGAAGCGCTGGCCGTGATGGAGCGTTTTCACATCAGCGGCGTGCCGGTAGTTGATGAAGATGGACATCTCGTCGGCATCATCACGAATCGCGATCTGCGTTTCGAGACACGGTTCGATATTCCGGTCTCCGAAGTGATGACCCCACAGCCGCTCGTCACGGTTCCAGTGGGCACGACGCTCGAGCAGGCTAAGACTGTTCTGCAAAAACATCGTATCGAGAAGCTGCTCGTCGTCGATGAAGATAAACATATAAAAGGACTCATCACCGTCAAAGACATTCAGAAGGCGATCAAGTACCCGACGGCGGCGAAAGATAATCTCGGACGTTTGCGCGTTGCGGCAGCGATTGGCGCGACCGGCGATTATCGCGAGCGCGCGGATGAGCTCGTCAGGACGCGTGTCGATTGTCTCGTGATCGATACCGCGCACGGCCATTCATCGCGCGTCATCGAGGCGGTTAAAGAGATCAAGAAGCGACATCCGGAAACGGACCTGATCGCAGGGAACATTGGCACCACTGCCGGCGCGCAGGAGTTGATCGACTCGGGCGTCGATGCGATCAAGGTCGGAATTGGTCCGGGATCTATCTGTACGACGCGAGTTGTAACCGGCGCGGGTGTGCCGCAGATCACTGCGATCTCGAGTTGCGTGAAAGCCGCGCGTGGCAAGAATGTTCCCGTGATCTCGGATGGTGGCGTGAAGTTTTCAGGTGACGTTGCGAAGGCAATCGCCGCGGGCGCGGACGTCGTAATGATCGGATCGTTGTTTGCCGGAACAGAAGAATCTCCCGGCGAAGTGATTTTGTTTCAGGGACGTTCGTTCAAGTCGTATCGCGGCATGGGCTCGATTGGCGCGATGCGCGAGGGCTCGCGCGATCGTTATGCGCAGGACCAGATAGAGACTGACTCGAAACTCGTTCCCGAAGGAATAGAAGGACGCGTGCCGTATAAAGGAACACTCGCCGATATGGTCACGCAACTCGTTGGCGGGCTGCGATCGGGAATGGGATACACAGGCTGCCGCACTATTCCCGAATTCCAGGAGCGGACGCGCTTCCTCCGCATCACGTCAGCGGGTCTGAAGGAATCTCACGTACACGACGTGATCATCACGAAGGAAGCGCCCAATTACAGACTAGAATAAAGCCACGGATTACACGGATGAACACAGTAAGAAAAATCCGTGTTCATCTGTGGCCTAAAAAACATATCGTAACTGGAACTGCCCGATACGCCCGCCATTCACATTTCCGATCAACAGATTTCCCGTATTGAACCGGAAATCATTAAACGTCGTGTCCGTTACATCACCCGTGCCCGGCCCGAACTGCGGCGTGTTCAAAGCATTGAAGTAATCAAACCTGATCTCAAAGTGATCGCTCTCCATCCGTGTAAACCCGAGATCGATCGACTTCGTCAGACTCAGATCCAATCGATTCTGCTTTGGACCACGCAGTATATTTCGACCAGCCAAACCAGTCCGGATAGACTCACTAACCAGGAAACGCACGTCGCCCGGATTGACCGGATTGCCATTCAGATCCGTGAAGCCAGTCGGCGAAGTTGCACCTGAGATAAAGTTCTCCGAAATGAAATTCGAGAACCCGACCGAGTTCGCCGGCGCATTCGGATTGCTGATCGCCGGACGATCGTTCGTCGCGCTGCCGTCACCGTTCAGATCGATTCCACCAACGAACGGCGTCTGCACGTTACCGGATTGAATACGATACGTGCCCGCGATCGAATAGCCGCCAAGCACGTTGTGAACGAACCCCGATCGACCGAGCTTCGGCAGATCATAAATGAACGTTGCGACGAATCGATGCGGCACGTCGAACGACGATAGACTTCGATCCGTGCGTCGATTGTTTGGATCTGATCCAACACTGCTTCCGCCTGTAGTTACGAACACTTCGCTATTCACGTCGTCGATCGCTTTCGAGTACGTGTAAGCAAACCGCAGTAACAACCCGGTGCTGAAACCACGATCGAGTCGCGCTTGCAGAGAGTTGTAACTCGAGTCTCCGCCATTCG
>Ga0208338_1000034_pt1 | contig 64574 bp, 54 predicted proteins | sample ForSoiNitrogNN91_FD_187858 | JGI IMG/M metagenome (GOLD analysis project Ga0208338, IMG submission 187858) | Forest soil microbial communities from Browns Valley, California, USA, that are Nitrogen fertilized - NN91 (SPAdes) | ecosystem: Environmental > Terrestrial > Soil > Temperate forest ...
CCCCCGAGCTGTCGACTGTTCGCCCATCGTTGATCGTCACTGGACCACTCTCACCGCCGAGCATGCGCGAGGTTGTCGTACGGGTTGGCTCGGCGATCGTGTCGCCCTTGATCGGCTCGCGACGCCCGTGCGCGGTCGTGCCGCCGGCACGATACTGTTTGATATCCTGGACCAGCTCCGTGTAACGTGCGTTCGCTGGTGATAATTGCTGCGCTTGTTGGGCCATCTCGAGTGCTTCGTCAGACTGTTCGCTGAGAAAGTCGACGACGCCCAGTAAGTAATACGCAGGTGCAAATTTCGGAGCGAGCTTGATCGACTGCAGGAGCTGCTCGCGCATCACCGCGGCATTCTCACGCGAGTATTGCGAGACCTCGCCGTTTGCAGATATTCCTTCACGACTCAAAACGTACGCGTAATAGTAATGGACCAGATAACTCTGCGGTGAGGAGGTCGCCTTCTGGAGATATTTCTTCGCCTCGGCGTAGCGGCGTTGCTCAACATACATCGAACCGAGCGCCGCATAGGAAGGAATGAAACCCGGATCCTGCGCAATCGACTCTTTGAAGCCACGCTCGGCGGCCTGGTCGCGTCCGATGTGAAGCAATAGATCGGCGAGATAGTAAATCGTTTCACTGTCGGTCAACGTTGAGCGTTGCGTGGCGGTGTAGGAACCGTAAGCCACCGGGTTATCAATGCCCGTGATGCGTTGCGGGACTATGTTGCCGCGACGCACATACGTGCGCAGGTCGTCTTCGATCACGTCGAGCGTCGTGCCGTATACGGATTCGATCGCCTTTGCAGCATCATCGCCGCCGGCAACGCGCTGCAGAAATTTCCTGAATTGATCCTGGCGAGCGCGATCGCCCAGCATCAGGTAATGCACGAGCGCCCACGACTCTCCGTAAAAGATCCCGACCTTATCGCGCTCGTTGTAATACGGCGAATCAGTGCCGACCGAAAAGAGTGTCTTCAATGGCAGCAGCTCTGCCTGGTTTAGCACGCGCAGGTGACTGTAAACCGGCACGCCGAGCAGCGCGTCGTTACCGGAGAATTGCAGCGACTCGTATAGCTCAGCCAGTCCTTCGTTGAGCCAGAGTGGCGCGTTCGGAATGTTGTCTTTCACGTGCAGGTGTACGTACTCGTGAAAGGCGGTGCCGTAAGGATTTGCGCGCGGATCGAGGGATAGCGCGATGTAGTTGACGTCGTCGCCCGGCAGGAAGTAGCCCGCGACACTCGTTGGTCGTCCCTGGTAAGACGGCTTGAAGGGCGTGAATGATGCGTCATCAGCGAAGACGATCACGGTTGTGGGTACTGACGAATCGATCACGTTGTGCGAGACGAGACGAGCGAATGCGCCGTGAAAGTACTCCAGCCAGATAGCCACCTGGCGCAGATTTTCTGGATCCGCGTTGCCGATAACGAGGAGATGATTAGTGCGGACGCTACGCCACCCGTCGCGTGATTGTGCGGTGATAGTCGAGAACGTAAGCAGAAGGGCGATAACGAGAGTGATGGGAGTTTTTAATTTCATAACGAGTTTGTGAGGAGGAAGACAGTCTAAGACAGGATTACAGGATTAACAAGATTTTCAGAAAAATTCTCTGCGTAACCTCTGCGTTCTCTGCGTCTCAGCGGTAAAGAAAACCGCAGAGGCGCAGAGGACGCAGAGGTTACGCAGAGTTGAAACAGTGTGTGGGTACGAAGAACTCGAAATTAATTACAGAACCGCTTCCAGAAGCGCGGCCAATCTCCAACCGCCTTTTTGAATCTGTGTTCTCACTACATCAGCCGCCCACAGTGCGTAAAACTGGCCACCGGGTCCGTGCTTCTTTTCAAACGCCTTGCCACTCTTGACGAGGGTCTGAGCCTGATCCAGCTGGATGTTGTCGAATCGGAGCCGCTGGTGTGCCTCGCGAGCAGTCGGGAGGATGCCGTTTGCTATTTGCTCCGCCCAAGTACTTACGTCGCCGTTCAACTGCCAATTTGCAGGCGCTTTTGAGCCCAGTTGATTTGCAACCTGTGCGTTCGTCTTCTCACCAAAAGCGTTATTGACAGTTTGACCATCCCAGTAGCTATGAAGGTTACCAGCTTGAATTAACTTGCTCTTCGACTTCACCTTCTGAAAGGTGAAGAGCGTCAGCCTGTTGCCGCCGAGATCCTTGAATGCTCCGGGCTCCTCTGAAGGTTGAAATGCGACGCCCTGCTGGTTGAAGAATTCCGCTCCGACGTGTAGCGGTTGATGAATGTCGCCCAGATAGTGCGCGAGCAGTATCACCGCTATCGTCTTCGTGATCTTCTTATCGTTATTCTCCGGCATCTCACCTTTCAGGACCCGGATACACGTTGGGATCATGTGCACGAGATCGAAGTCTTCTCGACCAACACTGCCGGCTCCGTACTCCTCAGCCTCGAAAACCGGAACATCGGTAAAGTGGTAGTCCGTGTGGCGAGGCCGCTGAGTACAGTTTGCATTGACGAAATCCTGCAATTGGCGATTCACGTGATTACCGGTCGGTGTGTCGCCGCAATGGAAGTCCCGAATCTTATCCGGCAAGGTCGCTGCTTGCTCGAGTGTCAGTCCGCCCAGCAGTTGCCGGACTTTCTGCTGCGTCGCCTGGTCCTGGGCGAGCCGTTTGTCAGCGATGGCGCCGACGAGCTGATGTCCACGGTTTCCATAAGCAAAGCCGTTAACGGACACGAGGGAAATGAGGAACAACGCGATAAAGGTTCTTTTCATCGTTAACTCTCCTTTCTAAATACTTATGCTCGAAACGCGGAAATTGTTTCTGATGGAAATTACAGTAAACTAAAGCGGATGCCTGAATCTGAGGACCCAGGAAACCTTCTCGCTCGGCGGCCGACATGGGCTGAGCTCGATCTCAATCACCTTGCTGCTAACTTCAAACAGGTCAAACAACGCGTAAGTCCGACGGCGCGTGTCATGGCGGTCGTGAAAGCGGATGCTTACGGGCACGGTGCGGTCGAGTGTGCGCAACGACTCGCGCGTGAAGGCGCAGACTGGTTCGGCGTCGCGCTGCCTGAAGAGGGAATCGAGCTGCGCGAAGCGGGAATCACGCAACCGATTCTGTGTCTCGCGGGTTACTGGCCCGGACAGGCGGCGGCCTGCATTCGACACGGCTTAACTTCGGTGGTCTATCGGCTCGAGATGATCGAAGCGTTGAATCAGGCTGCTGCGAACGCCGGTGTGGTAGCAGACGTTCACGTAAAGATCGACACAGGGATGGGCCGGCTCGGAGTCCGTTTCGATCAGCTTAGTGAATTCGTCGCGGCGCTGAGTGAATATCGCAACGTGCGTATCGACGGCGTTATGACTCATCTCGCTGCTGCCGACGACACGTCGTGCCAGCCTTTAACGCGCGACCAGATCGACCGTTTTGACGACGCGGTTTTAGTCTTTCGCGATCACGGTTATCGTCCGACGCATTTGCACCTTGCTAACTCAGCGGGCGTTTATGGGTATCGCGAATCGTGGGGAAACCTCGTGCGACCCGGCGGTGTGTTGTATGGACTGTGGCGTGACGTTCTCGGGCTTGCGACGCCGAGTCCCGGATTACTGCCCGTCATGTCGCTGCACTCGCGAATATGTTTGCTGAAGTGGGTGCCACCCGGCGAGACCATCGGATACGGTTGTACGTTTGAAGCATCGCGGAGGAGTTTGATCGCCACAGTGCCGGTTGGTTATTACGACGGTTATATGCGTGGTCTTTCAAATCGTGCGCATGTGATCGTGCGTGGGATGTATGTGCCGGTCGTTGGACGCGTGTCGATGGATCTCACGTTGATCGACGTGACTGACGCCGCCAGTGTTGAGGTTGACGATCAGGTGACGCTGCTCGGATGGAACCGTGAAAATGCGGAGCTGAAGATCACGGCGGAAGATCTGGGGCGGATTGTCGGGACGCTTTCGTACGAGGTGACGTGCGGGATTAGTGAACGCGTGCCGCGCGTGTATGTGTAACCGGGCTATAGGAGATCTTTGACGCAAAGACGCAAAGATCGCCAAGACGCAAAGGCACCTCAAAACCTTTGGTCGCGTCCGAGTCTTTGATCCCCCTTTGCGCCTTTGCGATATTTGCGTCTTTGCGTGAAACATCCTGATTGACTCAGTCTCAATCGGTTTACTACTATTCCTCTCCCGCAGTATCCGCATTGCAAAAGGAGCCCCGCAAATGACTTATAAAGTAAAGGCAGGCGATAATCTCTCGAAAGTCGCCAAGCGTTACGGTATTAGCCTCGCCCAGTTGCTCAAGGCGAATCCCCAGATCAAGAATCCCAACAAGATAAAGGTCGGGCAAGCTATAAATCTCCCGGACACTTCGACGGACAACACGCAGCCGCTTCCCTCGAACTACGTCCCTGCGACCCAACCAACTCCCAAGACTACAACTGACACTCCTCCTGCTGCTCCCGTCGGCGCCGCTGCCGGAGCGTTGGGCGCAGCATTGGCCGAAGCATTGGGCACACTCTCCGCGAAGTATGAAACAGGCGGACGCGGACCCGGCACCGTATCGACGGGCGCTGGAGATCGTGGCGGTGTTTCCTACGGGTCGTATCAGATGGCTTCGAAACTCGGTGTGGCCACGCGTTTCGTCAAGCAGAACGGTTTCCCTTGGCTCGCTGATTTCCAGAACCTCGTTGCGGGCACTGCCCCATTCACCGCCTGTTGGAAGCGCATTGCGAAGAATGAGACGGATGCGTTTCAAAAAGCGCAGCATGACTTCATCAAGAAGACCCACTACGATCTGCTCGTCGCGAAGATTCTCAGCGACGATGACTTCGATGTGAACAGTCGCTGTTATGCATTGAAAGATGTCGTTTGGTCAACCGCCGTACAGCACGGCGGCGCGTCTACGATCGTGCATAAAGCATTGGCGAGGGTGAAATGTGAAAAGACTGATCCGAGTTTTGATGAGCAATTGATTCGCGCAATTTATGCTGAGCGTGGTAAGACGAAAGCTGACGGCAGTTTGGTCTACTTCTCGAGGAACTCTCCAAGCGTGCAAAAAGGCGTGGCTAATAGGTTCAAGAACGAGTTGAACGACGCGCTCGCAATGCTCGCGAAGGACGTCAAATAATAGATGCCAGACGAAGCAGAGAATCTGACGGTCCAGGTCAACGATAAAGAGGCAGTGACGGCGCTGCTTTATGCGGCTGACAAAAAGAACCGTGCCGGCGTGACGGTCGTGTTGGGCCATGGCGCGGGCGCGAGCCAGGCGAGTGGTTTCATGCGCATGTATGCGAAGGGCCTCGCCGCGCGTGGCTTTGACGTGATGACATTCAACTTCGTCTACATGGAACAGGGCCGCTCCGTTCCCGATCAGAAGCACAAGCTGGAAGGCTGTTTTGAGCGAGTGATCGAAACCGCGCTCAAACAGAAAAAGCTGAAGAACAATCGGGTGGTGATTGGCGGGAAATCGATGGGCGGGCGCATCGCGTCGCAGGTGATGGCGGGGGAAGATCGCGAAACGTTTGCGAGCGATGTTGTTGGTCTTGTGTTTCTCGGTTACCCGCTTCATCCGCCCGGGCAGTCGACAAAGCTGCGCGTCGAGCATCTCGAGCACATCAAGAAGCCGATGTTGTTTGTGCAGGGAACTCGCGACGCGCTCGGCTCACCAGACGAGATCAGACCGTGGATCAAGAACCTTCGTCCCGCCCCGAAGATTCACGAGATCGAAGGCGGCGACCATTCATTCAAGGCGCCAAAGAAATTCGGTCTATCGCCGGACCAGATCTTCGAAACATCGATGGACGAGATCGATCGCTGGATACGAAGCCTGTGATTGGCTTTCTCTGTGCAACCTCTGTGTTCTCCGTGTCTCCGTGGTAACTCACCACCGAGACACAGAGAACACAGAGGTTGCACAGAGAAAGCAATAGAGGCTCAAACTGGCAACGCTGCCGCTGTCCGGCGCTGATAGGTGTACTGGACGTTGAGAACGATATCGGAGATTCCAATCAATCGCGGCGGTCGACCGTCATCGCCTTCCTCAACAAAATTCGGATTGCTCGCAAAGTCCATCGAGAATACCCAGTCGCCGAGTGGTGAGCCGCCAACAAACGGATTGAGTGGGTTGTTCGCCACCGCCGGATCGGAAGCAAAGATTCCGGTTTCGTTGCTCGTTTCAAACTCATCCGGTTGCGGGTCTGCGGCGCGTCTCAGACGCGCGCGCACAAGAGGGTCTCGTCCGCCTTCGGCTAAAACGAGCACCGTCAGTGATCCGATAACGAGCTGGGTATGATTAAGTGGAAAGTCTCCGGATCGAGAATCGAAATCCAACTCACCAGTATCCTGAAACCGGAAGAAGGCGTCCGGAAACTCAGTAGCGAGTGAATAAGATCGCTGCCAGGTGCCCTCAGCGGGCAGTTGCTGCGAGATGAGCGCTGCCAGGTTTTCGTCAAAGTTCGACTCGAAATAAAAGACGATGCGGATGTCTCGTATCGCCTCGTAGTTGAGGTCGTTTGTGCCACGCGGTATCTCGAGCGTCCACATGCTCGCCACGCCCGCGTCCTCAAACACGCCGCGCTCTTCTTCCGAAGGCCTGAAGATAACCGAATCGCGCTGCAGATCGTGCGCCGAGATCAGCATCGTCTCACGAGGCTGGATTCGTATCGCTTCAACACCCTCGCGCGTGCGATATCTCGAAACGCCGCTGTTAGTGAACGTACCGTGAATGCCGTCGGCCCCGATAAGTCCTTCAAACACAACCTCAACCGCCTTCAGCTTGCTCAGGTAGGCGCCGGGAAAGAGCTCGTCGAAATCAGCAAGCAAGGTTTCGAATTGCAAAATACCGGTGCGTCTGAATTCGAACAGCAGAAACGGGTAACGCTCGGCGATGGACCACAACACTTTCGCCGGAATCTGCTTGACTACGACTTGCGTGATCCGGTGATAGGTGAAGTAGTCGATGTCGGCTTTGAGCATATCTGCAGCGAGTAGACCGGCGAGCTCGTCACGGGTGGCGTAGTTGTTTGAGATTACGCGCAGGTCCTGATCAAACTCGAAGTTGTAAGCCGCCTGCATGAGGTGCGCGACCTCGAGTGCGCGCTGCATATAGACGTCGGAGATTTCCCGCATCGTATTCGCCAGATTGGACCACAGCTCGGCGGTGAACGTCTTGTTACGAGCGAACTCCAGATTCTCCTCGGCGTTATGAAGCTGAACTTGAGCGATGTGCCGGCCTTGCTCCGCGACGGCTACTCGCACCTGGGCCACATCGAGTTGCGCTTGCGCCTGATCGCGACTCACCTGAAGCTCGGCGATCGCTCGATCGAGGTTGCTGATCTCCAACTCAAAATTGATCTCACCGCGACGCCTCGCCGCGTTACGCAGAATGACGTAGTCCTCATCGCCGAGGTTGACCGTTCCTCCGGCACTGCTGAGAAAAACGTCGTAGCCGCCCTCGGTCTCGGTGAGTCCGCCTGACGCGTGTGCGCTCGCGGTGTCGAGCGCGATCAGATCGCGACCGAGGACTTCATACTGTTGTTTGCGTGCAATCGTGTTGTTGAGGCGCACGTTGGCAATGTCGCGTCCGAGTCGAGCAACGTCGACTGTAGCTTCGGCCTCGGCAATGCGCCGCGCTTCAAGTTCGACTGTCTCGTTAGCAACATCGACAGCCTGCTCGAGTTGCATCACTGTTTGCGTTTCCCGCTCGGCATTGGAGAAGAAGTTGATGTATTCGCGTTCCGCCTTGATGGCCTGGTCTGCAAAGTAGCGGGCCACAGCCTCGAGATAACGGAACCTGAAGATCGTTATCGGCGAGCTCGGGATGCCGTAGAAGTTGAGCCCCGCACGAATCATCATTTCCCGCTGGAAGGCCTCACGCACGATCGCTTCGAGCTGCGGGTTGAGCTCGAGCCCGGTTTCCGGCTGACTGATCACAGGGATGAGCGACTCAACTTGCGTGCGCTGTGCGGCGAATACAGCAGCTTGATATAGCTCCGAATTCGCATCGATGTCGGTGACTTCACCAACCCTGATGATCGCCTCGTACTTCTGCCGCGCGCCATCGCGATCGTTGAGACGGTATAACTGGTTGCCCCAGGTAAGATAAATGCGAGCCGTTTCGATCCAGAGAAACTCAGCTTCGATCGCTATATTCAAGTGCGGGTACGTTCGCGCGAGGGCAAGGGCCGCGAGCGCTTCGTCAAACCGGCCGAGCGCTGCATAAGTCTTTGCGAGTGCGACCTGGATCGTGAAGTAATAGTGATGCGGTAGATCGACTTCGAAGCGACCGGGCAAGGTCACGACATCAAAGCCGCTTCCGAGCTCTTCCAGCGTGAGAGCATTTTTTCGATTGAGGTAATAATCCGTTCGAATCTGATCGGCAATCGTTGTGCTGGAGAGTGGGTATTCGAGAACTCGTGCTTCGTTGTCCGAGCCTTCTGACGCAATGAACCGCAAACGCCGGTCTGCCTGGACCGGTATCTCGACACCCGCAGTCGGAAAAGCGGATGCTCCACCGGCAATCACTTCCTGAAATCTCATCTCCAGCGCCGGCGGCGGAGGCGGATCAATTGCCCGTCTGATGCGACTGGTCACACGTGATAACAGGCTGGCTCGACCCTGTATGTGCCGTAATTGATTCGCGCGATTCTGAATCTCTAACGCAGCAGTCAGATGATCGACGCTGCGCTCGCCTACCACAGGGATCGAAGATCTCGTATTCGTGCCAGCCGCTGATTCATGTTCAGCTCGCGCCTGGTCGAGCGCATTGATCGCACCGTTGATATCTCCGGCGCCCGCGAGCATCGCGGCCTGGTTTTCATGCACCCGCGCTACGTTGGTTGGTTGGGCCAACTCCTGATACAAGCGCGCGGCTTCTGTGAAACGTTCTGTGGCACGCGCCGTCTGGCCCTGGTTGGCGAGAACGATGCCGAGATTCTCGACCGCCGCGGCTCGTAACGAACGGTTCTCACCCACGACATCGATGACTTCATTAAGTCTCGACTCGGCGCGCTCAAATTCACCCGCACGCGCCAGATCGACTGCTGCATTGATCCGTGCCCCCGGATCGTCGCGGCCAATCGGTGTTAACGCCGTCACTCCCAGATGACTGAACGTTACAAACGATGCATTCGATGTGACGACATCGATTGGACCAGGCTTCGGCGGGACCGGCACCGGTTGAAACCGCTTGATGCGCCCGACGACTTCGGTCAACAGTCCATCGAAGATTCCCGGGTTAACCGGCAGAGTGAAGCCACCTCCGCCGCTTGGCGCATCCGCATCGAGCAGCGCATAGATTTTCAGCCGCGCATCGAGGTAGTCCTTTAGTGCCGCTTGATACTGGCGCGCGTTGAAATGCTCGTGTCCACGCGTGAGAGCAAGCTCGATCTCGCGCACTGCTGCCTGATCATGATCGCCGATGGTTGCGCAGCGCTGGATCTCAAGCGCCAGATCAGCCTGGGAGAGTCGAACGTTCCGGTAAGTATAGAAAGAGGATTGAGTAACCATATCGCGGCTCCGTAGTTTTATCAGTGGCTTTCTCTGTGTAACCTCTGCGTTCTCTGTGTCTCGGTGTTAACTCACCACAGAGACACAGAGAACACAGAGATCGCACAGAGAAATCAGCCCCACCAGTCGAGGTCGTCGAACGTGTAGCCTGGGCCGCCGACGGCCGGATCCACATTGCTCTCTGCCAGCGTCTCCCAGAAAGCATCATCGTGCGAGGAGTGGAGCAGATTAGCTGTCTGAAATATGCCGAACAGCCCATTGTTAAGAGCGTGCCCGCGTTCGTGGGAAATAGTGTCGGCAGTCGCGGTGGACTTGATCCAGGCGAATGGCCCAACGCTGAACCCGCCCAAACTCGCTTGCTCAGCAAAAGCGGAGCCCTTCACGGAAATCACGCCGTAACGATCAATATCGACGTCCAAAACCTCGTGACGACTGATAAGCGTGGCGAAGAAATCGATAATGAAGCCCACCGCGCCGATAACGATTCCGGGCCAGGCCCAAGGGTTGATCCAACTGGACCAACCGAGAATTCCCTTATACACATCGTTCTGACGGACCTGTGGAATAAAGGCCGCCGCCTGGATGCCACCTAGCGCACCGGCAATGATGAACCCGGCTTTCACCCCGAGCCCGAAGAGAGACCCGTAGGTATAAGCGCCAATAAACACCGTAGCGACGATGCCGATCCCAAGCAGTGCACCGGTCAGTGCGCCATCCGAACCACCCTGAATGCCGCCGATGATCGCGCCCACGATTGCGGCATCGATCAGCGCAGCGGCCGCGATGCCGTACATCATGCTGGCCGATACACCGAGCAACGGCGCCAGCGCTCCGGCAGAGGCGATCGTCAGAGCCACCGCCACAGCGACGAGGACCACCAGCCCCAGGATTTCCCAACCACCCATCGAAACTAGACCAAACGGATCGATGAACGAGACGGGACTGTTGTTCCCATACGCGTACGGATGCAGTGAGCGCGGCCTCCGCACGAGCTCTTCTGCCCTGAATACGGCAAGGATATCGGGTGAGATGAACTGGCCGATGTCGGGATCGAAATAACGACGCCTGAAGTAGTAAAGCCCGGTTTCTGGATCGAACACACGGCCGCCGAAACCGAGATCGGCAGTCGTGCCGTTTGCGACGGTAGTGCGTCCGTAAGCGCTGTAAACTCTGCGGCCGGCTTCGTTTCCTCCTGCCGTTACACTGATGACGATGTGGCCCTGAGTGTCTGCGACGAGCAGCGTCGCGTTGTTGCCGTTGGTGGTGACGAGGCGAGTCTCGGTTTTCGGATCGGAAACGAAGCGGCGGCGACCCTCCGGCCGCACTTCAAACACTTCTCCTATATAAAGAATGTCCCTGGTCTGCTCTGACTCCGTCACACGTTTGCGTGTGCGGCGACCCATGTGGTCGTAAGCAAATGAGACTGTCGCGCCATCGTCTCGCTCGACAGCTTTGAGCAACTGGCGCGCGTCGAATACGAGCTGTTGGCCCGGACGGCGAATCAGGCAGCCATTGGCATCGTGCTGATAACGAATGTCCGTGACGCCGCCGATGATTGGACCACGAATGCGCGTTCCTTCGTAGTCGAGTTGATCTGGGCCAAACTCGCCGTTCAGAATCATGTTGTCCGCGGAGTCGTAAGCGTAATCTTGTGGATCACCCGAGCCACGCGCGCGGCGCAGGCGATACAAATTATCGTAGACAAAGTCTCTGTTGACTGGCGCGTAGTCGGGTGAAGCAACGCGCAGATCCTGGGCCGCAGTGATGTGCAGAGTACGACTGTATTCGTAGCGACGGCCGTAAAGCAGGAGTCCGCTTCCCGTTCGCTGCAGTCTGTGTGTTTCGACTGTGCCGAGGTCGGCGTAGTACGTGAATCGCTCGGTCACGCCGAGATCGTAGGTAACATTGGTGCGCCGTCCGCGCGCATCGTATTCGATCTCATTGAACAGTCCGCTGACGAATCGGACCAGGCCGCGACTGTTATAGTCGTATTGAACCTCGTGGCCATCGGGATATGTCAGGCTCAGAAGCCGGCCGTCGGGATCATGGGCCATGCGTAGTGTGAACGTTTCCGGATTCCCGTCAAACAAACGAGTTGCCTCGGCCACGCGCCCGCGATTGTCGTAACTATAGGCTGTGGATCCAATCTCGTCGGTGACACTTGCTAAACGGTTAGTGACGTTTGCACCTGCGCCGGCGTCGTACTGATAACGCTCTTTCAGCTCGCCTTGCTCGCGAACTTCGAGGAGACGCCCGAGCGGATCAAACTGCCAACTAACATTCTGTCCGCGTGCATCGACGTACGCCACCATTTGCCCGCGTGCGTCGAAGAGAAACGTGCGCACGCCGGCGTCGGCGTGGTCGGTGCGAATCTTGCGCTGCAGAAAGTCGTACGTGTAGGTGACGCGCCGCGCGGAGTTGGCATCAATGACTTGCTCGACCTGCCCGAACACGTTGCGGCGAAACTCCGTTCGCAAATCGCCGGTCTCGACGACCGCGACACACTGGTCCCACGCATCCATCAGCTCAGTAGTCGGTGTGTTGAAGTTGGGCGAGGCCGGATCGCTGTCTTCCGGATCGTGGAAAGTGGTGCCGTCCGGACGATAAACGACGCGCAGCTCGTGCCCGCCGTCACGCGTCATCTGGACCACGCGCGACAGGGCATCGTATTCAATTACGAACGGTGATTCATCGGGCGAGAATTCCGCGCGGTCGAATGCTTCCTTCGGCGAGAAGAACGGCGGCTCCTTTCGCACCGCATCGCCGCGCAGATTGCGCACCTCGAAACCATCAACGACAAAGCCACCGTTTTCCGCTTGTATTCTGCGCTGGAGCTCTTCTCCGAGCCCGTCGTAATAGACGACGCTTCGCTGAACACCGGCTTGCCCGGAGCGACGACGGCGTTCCATCACCGTTGAGATGGGAAGTGTGTCGAACCGGTATTCGAATTGAACGGTGGGAAACTCTTCCGTATCACCGGGCCGGACTTCCTTCACTACATGGCCCAACGGAGTATAAAAATATCGATCCTGATTTCCGTCCCAATGCGTGAGGGTGCTTATTGTTCCGAGCCACGGATCGTACGTGGCGACGCGCGTGTGTCCGAGTGCATTCGTCGCGCGCTCGGGAAAGAGACCGGTGGAGTCGTATTCGAGACGGGCCGGTTGGCCCATCTGGTCGAGGGTTCCCACCATGTTGCCGTTGGCGTTGTAATCGACGCGACGCTCGTCGATCCAATACGAGGCATTCTCAGCTTCGACTTCACGTCTGTAACCGAGATCTGCGAGACGCGCCTCTTCAACGTCCGGATAGAACTCCTGGCGCATTGCGTCGGTGAATGCAAGACGAGCATGACGTCGGAGGAGTCCGGCTTCGGTTTCGCCGCTCGGAAGACCGCCCGAGTCTGGTCCGTCGTAATAGAAACGCTCGAGGGCAATGAGCTCGCCGTCTGCGCCAGTAACCCTGCGCTCCGAAACGAGATTGACAATCCATGCATCCGCATTTTGGGCGTAGGTGAGATCGGTTTGAATGAATAGTCCAGCCGCGGCGGTGGCGCCGCCCGTTCCTCTGTGCCGCTCACGAGTGTTGTTGCCGAACGCGTCGTACTCGTATTCCCATTCCTGAACGCGCCCGTTGTCTTCGCGTTCCAGTTGCTCGAGTCGACGGCGGCTGAGCTGTGGAACGAGGATGTGAGTGTCATCGTCGCCAACTTCTGGCGACACCACAGTCCAGGTTAGAGTCTCGCGTCGAAAAGCCTTGTCCTGCACTGCGCTTCCGTCGAGTCCGAGCATTTCGGTTCGCAGCGGTTTACCGGATAACGCAGTAGCGTGGTCGATCGGTAGCTCGGGCGCATCCGCGTGCGCTCCTCTGAGGTATGTATGGCGAGTGAGCCGCGCAGCCGCTTCGTCTCCCGCATGCTCGATGGTCTCGACCACAAGAAAGCCGACAAACTTGCGGCGTACCGGATCGAAGTGTCCGTCGTGATAAAGAATCTCCGTCTCGAGGCTCGCGCCGGTAGTGACATCAGATCTTAGATATCGATTGACGACCGGAACGGGAAACGGCAGCGACGTGGACCATGGCGTGCCCCGATCACGATCGCGACGGAAGTGATCCGTTGAATAGCCGTATTCGATCTGCGTAACACCACCGACGCTGTTGTCGATCTGCGACAGCAGATACGGTTTGACTCCGCGATTGAACTCAACGTAGCGCATGGCCCTGCCGCGCCGCAGTGACGTGCGAGACGAGAACAACAATCCGGTGGTGCCATGGCCGAGAAAATCTCCGACGCGCACCGAGTCGAGATCGGCAATGGGCAGGTTTTCAATGATCACGGGTGGGGCGAAGCTGTCAGTGCCGCGATTCATCCAGATAAAGATCTTTCGTCCATCGAGGTACAACAGATCGGCGCGACCATCTCCATCGAGGTCTGCAAGAAAACATCGTTCGACTCGAAATCTTTCCGGATGCGGTCCGGGGATCGACATGAGCTGGCGTTGGTCCCAGCGAAGCTCGCCGAGCGTCGGCCAAAACTCGACGGCGCGCGCGAAAACACGGCACCAATCCGGACGGCCGTCACCCGTCAGGTCGGCGATGCGCACGCGCACATCGCGGAAATCAACGTCAGCAAATGAAGGATCATTTTGGCGGCGTGGTACGGCTCGCGGAATTCCGATCCAACCGCGCGTGGCATCGTGTCGAAACACGGTCAGGTGTCGCCGGCTCGATCGAACGGCATCGACGACGGTGTTGCCGTCGGCATCGAGGAATCGAACTCCCGGCTCAGCCGCTCGGAAAGGTGGCACTTGCCTCGAAAAGACTGGCGGTCCCCACGTGACTGGTCCATTGTTCGGATAGAACGCCGCGGTCGCACCCTCGGCGATGAATAAGTCGGCGCGAGCATCGCCGTTCATGTCTGCGAGCTTCACGTCGTCGCTATCAAGAGAGGTTCCTCTCGGGAATGATCGAACAGGTTGAGACGATCGCCAGCCACCACCGCTGTTGGACCAGTAGCGATGCGATGTTGCAGTTGCCTGAAGGATACCAGGTAGACCGTTGCCCTCGAGGTCGACAACCTCGCTGGCGACTGAGCCCGGAATCGGTGGAACATCCGATGCTGCGTCGAACGTCAACAACTCGCGCTGCTGCGGTTCGAACGCTGTGTATTCGAATCTGAGAGCGGGCGCCGTCTCTTCGCGAACGTCGGTGCCATCGTAGGCGAAGCCGGTTAGTGTTACAGACGCGAGTAATGAATGTCCCGAAAGGTTTGGCTCGACGTATTCGAGGTGATATTCACGCAGGCGCGAAGGCTCAATGTCAACGCGATGCAGCTCGATGCTGTTGCAACGAAGACGCGTCTCCTGAGCGAATCCGGCCGCGCGATCGACGAACACATCCGGCCGTTCTTCGTAGTGGAATTGGACCCGGTAGATGGCGTATTCAATGGTGCTCAGATACAGCGCTCCGCGGTCGCGCAGATATCGATACCGGATACGGTTGTTGCTTGTGTCGCGCTCTTCTTCGACCAGCCACGATAGCGGGTTCGCGAAGCCTTCGGGCCCGGCTTCTCGTGTGTCTGTGGTGACGCCTAACAGGAAGATCGTGCCGTCTTTGTCCGTGACTTCCCATCCTTCATCGAGACGCCGGATGCGTTGATGAGCTTCATCGATGCGCGGACGGTAATGCCCTTCACCTACATGAACGAGACTCCCGCCATCGAGTAGGAAAGTGTCGGTGTCTGAATAAGTCGGAGTGCCGCTCGAGGTAGAGCGACGTATGCCGCGGATCGGGAGTGACCAGCCCATGCCAAATGGACCTTGTGGTCCGGCAGTACTGTAGGTCAGGGACAAACTCGGAGTGCGCTGGCGAAAGCCTTTGGGTAATTCGATTGGTACGAGGTAGGAACCAGTGCCTGTATTGAGATTTGGTTGGAAGGCCTCGCCCAGTCCCGCAATGGCGCCACCGCCTTTGGGTGTGGACAATACATCACCGGAGAGAGGGGACTTGTTTCCCGACATGTTGAATCCGTCAGGGGGAGGATTTCAGCGCTGCACAGTATTGTTGCACGCCGCACGCGTGTCAAGGTTTTCTCTGCGCAGAGAAAATTTAAGGGCGGGAGAGGTACGGAACGCTGTGTTCCGTACCTCTTGCTTGGCAGGTGTCTTAATTACTCAGCACGAAGTTGTAAGTTATGACTCCGGAAACTTTGACCGGCTGATCGCTGAGCTTCGTCGGTGCAAAGCGCGCCTGGAGCGCAGCTCTTTGTGCTTCAACCGTCAACAACGGATGTCCACTCAATGCCTTCGCTGAGACTACGCGGCCCGTCTCGTCAACCAGCACCTGGACACTGACCTGGCCCTGTAGACGTATCTGCTTGGCCATCGGCGGATAATTCGGCTTAGGTAATGAAATCGCCAGGCCCGTGATCACTCCTTTACTAATCACCCTGGGTGGTTTCGGTGGATCGGGCGGTGGTGGCGGCTGATCCGGCAGTGTAACGGGTTGAGCAGGTGGTGCGACTACTCTTCCATTGCCAAATGAAGATCCTGGACCAGGAGCGGGTGCGGCATCTTTGTCGCGACCGCTGATAATGTATGGGCCAGTTTCGGGCAACGGCTTGTTTACGTTGGGCGTGGTCGAGATATTGTCAGGCACAATCTCCGGGTGATTCACGCTGACCATTGGAGTCGCACGCTCAGTTATCCCGGAATCATTGCGGCTGGTTTCTCTTGGTTGATTCGGACGTGATACTGGTTGAGATTCTTCGGGAACCATCTCCACCGGCGGCAGCAGCGTAATGATTTCGAGATTCTGCTCCTCGAGACGCGCATCGTAAGCGTAAATACTTGCAACGCCACCCAGCACCAGCAACACAGCGTAAATACCAGTGGTGAAGAGCAGAAACGACCCGCGGCGTTTGTATTCCCGCGCGTGCGAACTGGATTCAATCAGATTATTAAACATCGAGTTCCTCCACTATTTGCCGGTGCCATTCGGGTCGCAGGAGCTACTCGGCTTTTTAGACACCACTGCGCCGCGCCGGTTCCCGTTCGCTTGAAACCTGCTGGCGCACCGCATACGATTACTGCCGCTCCGAGCCCCATTCTTGCCAGGAGGAGATTGCATGGCGACCCAAAAGGCCTTTCAGGAAGATCTCAACCCGTATCAAATTGCGAAACAACAATTCAATCGTGCGGCTGATTACCTCGATCTAGATTCTTCCATGCGGCACGTGCTGGAAAATGCCAAGCGACAATTGATCGTCTCGATTCCAGTGAAGATGGACGGCGGTGACGTGCAGGTGTTTGAAGGTTATCGCGTGCAACACAACATCGCGCGTGGACCAGCGAAAGGCGGCATTCGCTATCATCCAAACGTCTCGCTCGACGAAGTCAAAGCGCTTGCTTCATGGATGACGTGGAAATGTGCGACTGTCGGTATTCCGTATGGTGGTGGTAAAGGCGGAGTGATTTGCGATCCGAAGAGTTTGTCGCGAAACGAGCTGGAGCGACTGACGCGACGTTATGCTTTCGAGATCGCGCCGATCATTGGTCCTGATCGTGACATTCCCGCTCCCGATGTTTACACCGACGAGCAAACGATGGCGTGGATCATGGACACGATCTCGATGGTGCGTGGTCACACGGAGCTCGGCGTCGTGACCGGCAAACCGATCTCACTCGGCGGATCGCAGGGACGCGCGGAAGCGACTGCGCGCGGCTGTCTCTATTCGTTGCGTGAAGCTTGTCGTGTGAAAGGGATGAGCTTGAAAGATGCACGCGTTGCCGTGCACGGGTTCGGAAACGCGGGCGCGAATATCGCTCGACTCGTCGCCGAAGATGGCGCGAAGGTTGTCGCAGCGTGCGATTCGAAAGCGGCAGTTTATGCAAGCACGGGGATCGACGTCGCTGAAGCGTTGAAACACAAAGCGGCAACGGGTTCGTTGGGAGGACTGAGTGGCGCGAAGGAGATCCCTGCTGACGACATTATCGGCGTCGATTGCGACATTCTTTTGCCGTCCGCGCTCGAGAACGCGATCACGCTCAGCAACGTCGGCAAAGTTAAAGCGAAGATCATCGCGGAGCTGGCGAATGGTCCAACGACGCCGGGAGCGGATCGCGTGTTGGAGGATCAGGGCGTGCTGCTCATTCCTGACATTCTCGCGAATGCGGGTGGCGTCACTGTGAGTTACTATGAATGGGTTCAGGATCAGAATTCGTTCTTTTGGTCGGAACGACAGATTAATGAGACTCTCGAGCAGACGATGCACACCGCCTTCGAGTTGGTGCACGAGACAGCCGAGCGTTACAACACCGACATGCGCACCGGTGCGTATATTCTGGCAGTCGGCCGGGTGGCTGAAGCGACGAGCGTGAGGGGGATATTTCCATAAGGCATGGCAGACAAGATCACAGTTTACGAAAAACCGACTTGTACGAAGTGTCGCGAAATGGACAAGCTACTTCGTGAGCGTGGCATTTCGTACGAGAAGATCAATTACTACATCGAGCCGTTGAGTCGAAAGAAACTCACTGAGTTGTTGGGCAAGATGAACATGAAGCCGCGCGATCTTTTGCGGAAGAGTGAGGCGGTTTACAAAGAGCTCGGACTCGCGGAAGACAAGTTTAGTGATAGCGAGCTGATCGCGCTGATGATCGAGCACCCGGATCTGATTCAACGACCGATCGTCGAGCGTGGCGATCGCGCGGTGCTGGGCCGTCCCACGGACAACGTGAAAGAGTTGTTATAAGAACACGCGCAGGTAAAACAACATAGGTGAAATAGAACAAGTCAGGAAGGGTGGCTTGCCCCCGCTCTCACCAACTGCGGGGCAAGCCCCTCTTCCTGACTTGTTCAAATAGATTGTTCTGAATGAAAAAAGAAACGCTATTCGTTTGTCAGAACTGCGGGCACTCAACCGGCAAGTGGCTCGGTAAGTGTTCGGAATGCGGTGAGTGGAATTCACTCGTCGAAGAAAAATCGCAACCTGTTCGTCGCACTGGCGTTCGCAACGGCTTCAAACTCCGCGACGTCTCCGCCGTTCCCTTCACGGAGATCGAGCCACAGGACGACGTTCGCGTTTCTTCCGGTGTCACTGAATTCGATCGCGTGCTCGGCGGCGGCATCGTGCCCGGCACGCTTATACTGATCGGCGGCGATCCCGGCATCGGCAAGAGCACGTTGCTGCTTCAGGTGGCGGATAAACTGAGCGCCGCCGGATCGCTCGTGCTGTACATTTCCGGTGAAGAGTCAGAACGGCAGATCAAGCTGCGTGGTGAGCGGCTCGCCGTCGAAGCAAAGAACGTCTTCATCCTTCCCGAGACAAATCTCGAAAACATCATCAACGAGATTGAGCGACTGAAGCCGGGCGCGATCATCGTCGACTCGATCCAGACTGTTTTTTCGAGTGCGATCGAGTCGGCGCCGGGATCTGTTTCGCAGGTGAGGGAAGTGGCGCATCAGTTTCTCCTGCTCGCGAAGAATCGTGGCATTCCGATCTTTCTGATCGGACACATCACGAAAGAAGGCTCGATTGCTGGTCCAAAGATTCTCGAGCACATCGTCGATACGGTCCTCTATTTCGAAGGTGAGCGTCATCACAACCATCGCATCGTGCGTGCGGTGAAGAATAGATTCGGTGCGGCGAATGAAGTCGGAGTGTTTGAGATGACGGGGACGGGTTTGATACCTGTGGCCAATCCGTCGCAGATGTTTTTACAGGAGCGACCGCAGAACGTTGCGGGATCGATCGTCACGGCTTGCATGGAAGGCACGCGGCCACTGCTCGTTGAGATCCAGGCGCTTGTTTCGGGAACAAAGTACGGAACGGGGCGCCGTATGACGCAAGGCCTCGATCAGAGTCGTGTTGCGTTGTTGATAGCGATGCTAGAGAAACGGGCTGGGCTACAGCTCACGGGCGACGATGTGTTCGTAAACATCGCAGGTGGACTAGAGGTTGACGAACCTGCGGTTGATCTCGGCGTCGTGACAGCGATCGTATCCAGTTTCAAAAACCTGACAGTCGATCCTCATACCGCAGTGTTTGGCGAGATCGGTTTAACTGGCGAAGTACGCGGCGCAATGCAGGCATCGGTGCGCGCCCGCGAAGCCCAGGCGCTTGGATTCAAGAAGATTGTTCTACCGGCGTCGAATGCTGCAGGATTGGAGCGCTTGTTGGGAGTGCGAGTTGTTGGTGTGAAGTCCGTCGAGGAAGCCCTAGACGAATTATTCTAACCCATAAAACTTCACTACGAGGTCGTCGTCAAGAGACTTTGTATCTACGATTTCAAATCCCTCCAGATAATCTTTCGGCATGAATGCGTCCGCACCCTGCACGGTCAACGGCACCTCAGTAATGATCCACTTCTCAATATGCTCCCGGAACGCTTCATAGATCTGCGCGCCCCCGATCACGAACAAGTCAGTCGTCAGCGATTTATTAAACGACAACACCGACTCAATATCGCTGAACACAATCAACGACTCCTGCGGATCGATATCCGTATCGCGACTGACCACGATGTTGAGCCGATTCTTCAGCGGCTTCCCGATTGTGAGCCACGTCTTCCTTCCCATCACCACCGCATGCCCGCTCGTCGTCTCACGAAAAAATTTCATATCCGCCGAGTAATGCCACGGCAACTTCCCACCTTTACCTATCGCGCCTTTCCGATCGACTGCTGCAATCCCGATGATCATAACTACACTATCTCACAACCACGCACGCTGTTAGAAAAGTTTATTTGCAGTTATAGATGCTCGAATTGATTGAAAGCCCGCGAAGCGGGCGAAAGCATAAAGCCTGGGGCGCCAGCCCCAGGATCGAATCGAAAGACATGATGAGCCCGCGAAGCGGCCGACAGCGCGTGATGCTTTGGGCTGTCGGCCGCTTCGCGGGCTCAATTGTATTTCTTCAATTTCGATCCTGGGGCTGGCGCCCCAGGCTTTATGCTGCCGTCCGCTTCGCGGACTCACACCGCGACGGGGGCGGCGATTTTGCCGTGTGATTGGTAGCCGACTAGTTCCAGGTGTTCGTATTTCACTGACAACAAGCCTTCGAGGCCGCGCAGTTTCCTCTCGGGATCGTTGATCTTCAATTCGGGCAAAGGCAAAGGCTCGCGCGACAGGAGTTGTTGGACCTGTTCGAGATGGTTTTTGTAGATGTGGTAATCGCCGAGTGTGTAGACGAAGTCACCGACGCCGAGATCCATGACGTGCGCGATTAAGTGCGTCAGCAATGCATACGAGCTGATGTTGAAAGGAACACCGAGAAATGCGTCTGCGGATCGTTGATAAAGCTGGCAGTGCAGGATCCGACCGTTCTCGACTTTGAACTGAAACAACGTGTGGCAAGGAGGCAAGTCGACGTTATCGGCCTGTCGTGGATCCCAACCGGTGACGATCAGCCTGCGTGAGTCAGGATTTGTCTGAATCTGTTTTATAAGATTGCCGATCTGATCCACGCCGTTGCGTTCGGGATAGTCGCCACCAAACGATCGCCAGAGATAGCCATAAACTGGTCCAAGATCTCCTGCTGGTCGTCCAAACTTTTCCGTGTGTGCCTCGTCTGCCCACTCAGCCCAGATATCAACACCGCGCGCGCGCAGGTTTGGCTCGCTCGTATCGCCTGACAGAAACCAGAACAACTCCTCTGCCACCCAGCGAAACGGCACACGCTTCGTCGTGACGATCGGAAAGCCTTCGCGCAGATTGAAGCGTGTGTGAAATCCGAAATGCGAAATCGTACCGACGCCGGTGCGATCGCGATGCCCGGCGCCGTTATCAAGTATAGATCTGAGAAGATCGTGGTATTGTTTCATGACGGGAGTCCTATCCAAATATACATGAAACGCTATCGAATCTGCTTCCTTGGTTTTGGAAACGTTGGGCGCGCGCTCGCAAGATTGTTCGTCTCGAAGTCAAACGAGCTTCGTGATAGATACGGAATCGAGTGGGAGGTCGTGGGGGTGGCGACTCGGCGGATGGGTTGGCGCGCGAGTGAGAAGGCGATCGATGTTACGCAGTTGCTCAATGGCAGTGATGAGACGCCGCGTGTGCAAGGTATCGATGAATGGCTCGCGCTGGCGAAGCCTGATGTTGTGTTTGAAACGACGTCACTGAATCCGGAAACGGGTCAGCCTGCGATCGAGTATCTGCGAAAGTCTCTGCAAGCTGGTGCGCATACGATCACCGCAAACAAAGCGCCGCTCGTTTATGCATACGACGAGTTGAACGAGCTCGCTATCGCTCAAGACAGGCGCTTCATGTTTGAGGCAACGGTACTCGATAGCGCGCCCGTGTTTTCACTATTTCGCGAGACATTGCCGGCCGTGCGCGTGCGTGGTTTCAGTGGCGCGTTCAATTCAACTACAAACGTGATTATCGAGACGATGGAGGCGGGCAGAAGCTTCGACGAGGGCGTGAAGACAGCGCAGGATCTCGGCGTCGCGGAAACTGATCCGAGTCATGATGTCGATGGTTGGGACTCGATCATGAAGGTATGCGCGATGGCGCGAGTTATTTTGCGCGTGCCGCTATTGCCGTCGAATGTGAGACGCGAAGGAATACGTGGACTCGATCCGGCAACCTTGCAAGCGGCGCGAGCCGAAGGGCGGCCTTACAAGTTAGTCTCACGCGTGATCGTCAACGCAGATGGATCAGTGACTGCCTCAGTCAGACCCGAGCAGGTGGCGGTGAATGATCCGCTCGGAGGTGTGCGCGGTACGTCGCTCGCGATTCACTTTGAGCTCGATGTGATTCCCGGGTTGACGATCACGTCGCACCGGCCGAACTTACAAAGCACCGCTTACGGGTTGCTCGCTGATTTTGTGAACGCCGTCGATTAAGCGATCGATCTCGTCTTCGGTGGAGTAGATGCCGCAACCCGCGCGGATGAATCCTTCCGGGTGTAAGCCCAGGCGTTCGACGATCGTGTAAGCATAAAAATCGCCGTGCGAGAGGAAGAGGCCTTTCTCTGATAAACGCGCGGCCGCGTCAGTTGAAGTGTAGCCGTCGATCGTGAAAGCCAGGGTCGGTGTGCGTGCCGAATCGGGCGATGGGCCGTAGAGCTTCACCCGTGGCATTGATCTCAGAGCGTTCCACAGGCGAGTGAATAAGACACTGTTGCGCGCGTGTGTTTCGTGAAAGACGTTGCGAAGATTTTCGCGCAAACTCGCACCGCCGCCGAGTGACGCCAGATACTCGACTGCCGCCGCGGCCCCAACCATTCCCTCGTGGTTCTGCGTGCCTGTCTCCGCGTTCTCAGGCGCGTAATCAGGCGCGGGCACAAGTCGCGGAAAGTCGATCTTCTCGTAGTGCTCTCGCTTGGCGAAAAGCACGCCGACATGTGGTCCATAAAACTTGTATGCCGACATCCCCATGAAGTCGCAGTCGAGCTCCTTCACGTCGATCAGCGCGTGTGGTGCGTAGTGAACGGCATCAACAAACACGAGTGCGCCGGCTTCGTGGGCCATCCCGATCACACTCTTGAAATCGTTAATCGTTCCGAGCGCGTTTGAAGCGGCGCCGATCGCAACCAGTTTTGTTTGTGGGCCAATGGCGCGTTCGAGCTCCTCGTAGTTGATCTGGCCTGTGGCTGTGTTGATTCCCACGGTGCGAATGGTAACGCCGCGCTCGACTGTCAGACGTCGCCACGGATCGATGTTCGCATGATGCTCGAGCTCGGTGACCACGATCTCGTCGCCGGGGTTGTAATTCAGGCTGAGTGCGCGGGAAAGGTGCATCGTGAGCGTCGTCATGTTCGCGCCGAAGGCGATCTCGGTTGGCGACGCGTTCAGGAATTCCGCGTAAACGTCGCGGGCGTGCTCGAGCGCGACGTCGGTCTCGGCGCTCGTGGGATATGCCCAGTGGGTGTTTGCGTTGTGATGGTAAAGATAATCGGCCATCTTCTCGACGACGTAGCGCGGCACCTGCGTACCGCCCGGCCCGTCGAAATAGGCGACCGGGTAACCGTTGTGGACGCGTTCGAGAGCGGGGAAGTGACTTCTGATTTCCGTGACTGAGGCGACTTGTGGCTCGGATTTACGGGATGTAGTTGACATTGGAGGGCATGATAACAAAAGTCATGTTTGCCATGATTAGAGGATTCACAAGATCGACAGGAAAAGGTTAGAATGAATTCGGCAAGCTGACGCGCTCACCCTGCCGCCGGTTGGAACGCCAATTACCAAAACAGCAGTCGTTGACTCACCTATGAGCGACCGCAGAAGCGAAAAAAGATGGGACGTTTGTCTCGACGCGGTTTGGGACGGTAAGAGCGGAAATTACGTGGCCCGCGTCACAGATTTGTCCGAAGGTGGCTGTTATGTCGACAGTCTGGGCGAAGCTCAGATTGGCGAAGTGCTCACGTTCAAGCTGCAACTGCCGAACGGCGAATGGCTGGCGCTCACGGGCGAAGTCGCTCACCAGACACCGCCACTCGGTTTTGGTTTGCGGTTCGTGACTCTTTCAGACGAACAACGCGAGAAGCTTCATTCAGTGCTCGATCACCTGCAACCGATCAGTTAGTTGCCACAAAAAGGCACAAAAAGAAAAAAAGAAAAGAGCTTAAACGCTGAACTTTTCTTTTGTGCTTTTTGTGCCTTTTTGTGGCAACTATTTTCGTTTCCAGCGGACGCCGTCTTTGGTGTCTTCGAGGATGATGCCGCGGCTGGCGAGCTCGTCACGGATTTCGTCACCGCGGGCAAAGTCGCGCCGCCGCCGCGCTTCTTGGCGCTCATCAATCAACGCCTGAACTTCACTGTCGAGCATCTCGCGTTCCTGCTTGCCAAAGATATTCAAGACTGAATCAAAGCGATCGAGCAGCGCGAGCAGCTCCTGCTGATTCTCCGTCTTGACCTTTTTGCGCGCGAGGGCTGTGTTCACTTCGCGTGAGAGATTGTGAATCGCCGCGAGCGCGATCGACGTGTTGAAATCGTCGTCCATGCCCGCTTCAAATTCCTCAAGGGCGCGTGCGGCAGTTTCAGATAATTTCTCGTCTTTGCCTGGTTCAGTCTTCGCTTCACTCAAGCGGGCGCGAAAGTCGCGCAGACTCGCAACCGTTCGTTCCGCACCGGCGAGCGCGTCGAAAGTGAAGTTGAGCTGTTTGTTGTGCGGCACACTCAATAGAAAGTAACGAACCGCAGCCGCTGAGAAACCTTTCGCCGTCACATCACGAAACGTGTAGTAGTTGCCCTTCGACTTCGACATCGTTTCGCCATCGACCTTCAGATGCTCGAAGTGAATCCAGTAGCGGACAAACTCTTTGCCCGTTGCGCCTTCACTCTGGGCGATCTCGTTTTCGTGATGCGGGAAGACGAGATCGATGCCGCCGGCGTGAATATCAAACGTCTCTCCGAGATACTTCATCGACATCGCTGAGCACTCGATATGCCAGCCTGGACGCCCGCGACCGATCGTCGTATCCCACGCGGGCTCGGTTTCGCTCGACGGCTCTTTCCAGAGCGCAAAGTCGCGCGCGTCTTCTTTCTCATAGCGATCGGTGTCGATGCGTTCACTCGCGCCCGCGATGTTGCCGGCGAAGTTGATCTTGGACAGCTTGCCGTATTGTGGAAACGAAGCGATGCGGTAGTAGATCGAATCGTCTGAGCGATACGCGTGGTCCGACTCGAGCAGCTTCTCGATCAGCGTGACCATTTCGGGAATGTGGCGCGTGGCGCGTGGCACGACGTTGGGCCGCTCGCAGCCGAGCGCATCGAAGTCTTCCCAGAGCGCGTCGATGTACTTCGCGGTGTACTCGTCGATCGTCAGTCCGGCCTCTTGCGACTTGGCGATGATGCGGTCTTCGACGTCAGTGATATTCATGACGTGCGTAACTTTGTAGCCTTTGAACTTCAGGTAGCGGACGACGATGTCAGCGGCGATGGCGCTGCGAAAGTTTCCGATGTGACCGTAATTCCACACGGTAGGGCCGCAGTAATAGAAGCCGACCTCGCCTTCGCGCAGCGGGTGAAACTCTTCGACGCGGCCAGATAGAGTATTCCGAAACTTGAGCATGGGACGTTGAGGATAAAAGAAGTCGGAAGAATAGAACAAGTCAGGAAGAGGGGCTTGCCCCCGCCGCTGCGTGGATTCGACGAGCCGGGGCAAGCCCCTCTCCCTGACTTGTTCTATTCTTACTGGCTAAAAATGCTTCCAGCCGCCGGGCTTGAGATCCCAGATGCGTGAGCCCTCCGAAATCTTGACGCCGTAGCTCGCGCTCATGACTTCGCCGATGCGCTTGATCTCGACTCCATCCACTCGTCGCGGCAGCCGCGCAACGTTTGCCGACTTAACTGTGAACAGCAGCTCGAAATCTTCACCACCATGCAACGCAAGCTGCAGCGGATCGAGCGCACGACGCCCACACAACTCCACCACACGCTCGTCGATCGGCAATAACGACGCATCGATCAACGCACCTACATCACTCGCCGTGCATAAATGATTCAGATCGGACGACAGCCCGTCGCTGAGATCGATCATCGAGGCGGCGATTCGTTCCTCACCTAGCACGATCCCCCAGCCCACGCGTGGCTCAGGTCGAAGCTGCCGCAGCAAGACGTGATCGAGTTTTTGCAAGTCTTCGTCGCCGAGATTTGCGCCACGTTCGATCAAGCGCAAACCCGCCGCCGCAGCGCCGAGTGATCCAGTCACGAAGATCTGATCACCCGGACGCGCGCCGGTTCGCTTCACCGCCATCCCTGCTGAGCACTCACCGATCGCAATCGAATCGATCACCGTGCGCTCATTCGTGCGCGACGTATCGCCACCGATCAACTGCACTCCGTAACGATTCGCGAGCTCCAGCCACCCATCGTAAAATCGATCGATGAAGTCTGACTCCCAAACATCTTCCGGCACACCGATGGAAATCAGAGACCAGAGCGGCCTCGATCCCATCGCCGCGAGATCGGAAAGTGAGACTGCGAGTGCTTTATGGCCCAGCAGGTAAGGCGGTGTTGTCGAGCGACGAAAGTCGATGTCTTCAACCAGCAGATCAGTACTGATGACAGTCTCTTTTCCGGAGTTGTTACGAAAGACGGCGGCATCGTCACCGATACCGGTCACGATCGATTGCGATGAAGATCCGACTCGCTGGCGGAGTGAATTGATGAAGTCGAATTCGCTTCTCATCCTTAGAGATTACGACGAAGCGAATCGAGCCCTGCTTCGATGGTTTCGATCGAAGTGGAAAAAGAAAAGCGCAGGTGGCTCTCGCCTTCGGCGCCAAAGACGATTCCCGGAACAGTCGCGACTTGTGCGCGGTTGAGTAACACATCGGCAGCTTCGCGGCTGTCTTTGTTGATGCGACTCACATTCGGGAAAGCATAGAACGCGCCCGCTGGTGGAGTGCAGGGTAAACCGATCTCATTCAGTCCTGACAACAACAGATCGCGACGACGTCGATACTGCTCTCTGATATCAGCGAGTGTCGCAGTCTCGATCTGCAAGGCCGCGACACCGGCCCACTGCGTCGGCGTCGAGACACCGTTTGATGAATAGAGCGTTGCTTTTTTTAGACCAGTCATCCACGGCTCAGTTGCGACTGCATAACCGAGTCGCCAACCAGTCATCGCGTACGACTTCGAAAACGTGAAGCAAGTGATCGTGCGCTCGAGCATTCCATCGAGTGAAGCGATCGAGCAGTGCTCACCGTCATAGACTAGATCTTCGTAAGCTTCGTCTGCAACGACGACGAGATCGCGATCCTGCGCAAAATCAGCAACTGCTTTTGCTTCTTCAGGTGTGAAGACAACGCCACTCGGATTCTGCGGAGTGTTGTAATAGATCGCGCGTGTTCGATCGGTGGCGTAGCGTGCGAGTGTTTGTTGAAAACCGCGCTCGCGGGCTTCGCTGGTTGGCACGAACACGCTGCGGCCCTGGCAGTGTGAGACTAGATCCTTGATTGGTGTCCAGTAAGGGGAGAAGAGAAGCACCTCGTCGCCTGGATTCACGATCGATTGAAACGCGCCGAACAACGCCTGCATGCCGCCGTTAACAACGATCACGTCTTTCGACTCTGCCGGAATGCGATTACGAGTGCGCAGTTTTTCAGCGATCGCTTCGCGCAGCTCGGGAATGCCTGACGATGGTGCGTAACGAGTTTTGTCCTCGTCCAGCGCGTGCTTCATCGCGGCTTTGACTGGCGCGGGTGTCGGCATGAAGGGCTCGCCACCTTCAAACTGGTAGACAGTTGCGCCCTGGCTGCGCAACTCCATGATGCGGTTACGAAGTTTGACGATATCGGAAAAACCGACCTGCTCGAGTCGCGTAGCAAGGCGGAGAACCGTTGGCGAGGTTGTCACTGTTTGGCTCGTTTCCTTCCGGCTTTGTGCGTGGGAACGGCGGATTATAGCCTGCGCAATACTCGCGCTCCAAACATAGAACAAGTCGGGAAGAGGGGCTTGCCCCCGCTGTTGCTTGGATTGGACGAGCGGGGGCGAGCCCCTCTTCCTGACTTTGTTCTATGTTTAGATTTGAGATTTACCCTCAACCGATACCTTTAAGAAAAAGTTTTAAGTCAAGTGCGCTAAGTGTAAGTATTGACACGCTAAAGTGCACGCGGGTAACATGTTTCGCGTCGCACGAACGTTGGCGAACTTGCCAAGACCATTCCAGCAATTTGAACCCGACTTAGGAGTTCCGCTCCACTGACTAATCGAGGTTTCTAGTTTAATGAGTCGTCCTGCTGTAGCCATTCCCGAAAAGTTGTTTTTCAAGATCGGGGAAGTTTGTGAGCTCGCGGGTGTGCAGGCGCACGTCCTCCGCTATTGGGAATCGGAATTCCCGATGCTGGCGCCGCAAAAGAACCGCGCCGGCCAGCGCGTCTATCGCAAGCGCGACGTGGAAATGGCGCTACGGATCAAAGAGCTGCTTTACGAAGACCAGTACACCATCGCGGGCGCGAAGAAGCGACTCAACAACGAGATTCGCGGTGGTGGAAAACTGAAAGTTGTCGGTGAAGACGGTCAGGCCGAGAGCGCGCCGGTTGAATTCAACGACGGCGAGTTGTTCACACCGGAAACACCCACCTACACACGCGCCGTTACTCCACGTACTGCCGAAGAGCGACAGGGTTTAAAGCAAATCGCGTCGGAGCTGCGCGAGCTGCTGTCGCTACTCGAGCAGGAGACAAACCGGAATAGCAAATCCTGAATTCTTGTAGTAGAGTGCAGGGCAAACGGGACGTGGCGCAGCCTGGTAGCGCGCACGCTTGGGGTGCGTGAGGTCGCGAGTTCGAATCTCGCCGTCCCGACCATTCTATAAACCACTTACGGCTGCCAACTTCGGCAGCCGTTCTTGCATTCTAGGCAGCGGCTTGAAATGACGTCGTGAAGACATTTATTCTGCTGAGTTATGAACCAGGCAGCACTGTACGCTCTGGCATTCTGTGGCGTGGGAATGTTGTTTGTTGCGCTGAGCATTCCTCTCATTCAAGAGCGTGTGCCACCAAATGCATTTTATGGCTTTCGTACCGCCAAGACTCTCTCCGACCCAAAGATTTGGTATGAGATCAATCGCTTGTCAGGAATTGATCTGCTTATAGCTGGTGCGCTCATCAGTATTGGATCTGTTGCCATGCTATTCCTTGGTCAAGGTCTGCAACCGCAGCAAGTAGCTCTAGTTCTCTTTCTGCTGATGGTATTCACGCTTTCAGGCGCCGCCTTGCATGGATATTTAGTGCTGAGAAGAATGTAGAGTGCTCATTGAAACAATAAGGTGAGTGTAAAATATCCCGTGTTCAAGACGTACGTGATAAAAAAACTGAAAGTGTCTGTTAAAGGTCCAGTTGAAAGTCAAAACTCCGGCGGCAAGTGGCGGCAAGTGTCCGAAACGACAGCTCTGTCTATAAAGGATGTCTATTCATATCGCAGCGCCACGAGGGGATCTACTTTCGTTGCGCGACGCGCGGGAATGTAGCTCGCCAGTAAGGCAACGAACGTCAACAACAGCGAAAGACAAATGAATGTTGCCGGATCGGTTGGCTTCACTTCGAAGAGCAAGCTTCTCAAAACCCGCGTTGCGGCAAAGGCGCCAATCAAACCCAAACCCACTCCAACAGCTGTCAAACGCAATGCCTCATGGGGACCTCGTCCGCCCTCCTCTTAATTGTGACCACACTATGAGATGACCCGGAAATGAAACCTTTCTCAACATGGTGTCTTGGATTCTTTTTGGCCTTGACGTTCTTCTGGGTGGGCATCACTAGTTCTGGTTTCGATTGGACGCGGAACTGGAGGTTGGCACGGGCATCCTCGGAGGTCGACGCGGTCATTATCAATACTGAGCCACACAATCATTGCCTCGTCGAATACGAATTCGAAGTCAATGGTGAGCGGTATGAAGGCCAAGGTCCTGGTGGGTGTACTGGTAGGATTGGAGATAAGATTCACGTTTACTATCTGGCAGAAGACCCGACGTTCTCAATAACAAAGACACCTGGTTTCGATCTTGTATTTGTGATAGTTGCGCCTATCATTTTGTCATCCTTTGCTGGGTTGCTCTTTGTGGCGCGGATGAGCCGGCGTCGAAAGTAGTCTCGAACTTTTCGCATCAGCGCGCTCTCATAAATTAGTGATGATTGCATCTGAACTCGATCTCGAGAAACCACTCATCTTCGAATTGCCCGCTGTCTTCAAGACCGCGGAGTGCGAGCGGTGGATTAAACGAATCCAGTCGGCAGGAACCGAGCTCGCGCCCATCAACACGAGGCGCGGCAGTCAGGTTGATAACCAGATCAGGAATAACCGTCGCGTCATCTTCGACGATCCGGAATGGGCGCACGAGTTGTTCGAAAGGGTGAAGGATCAAGTCCCGCAAGAGATTCATGAAATGTCACTCGCTGGAGTTAATGAGAAGCTGCGCTGTTATGAGTATCAAGCTGGACAGCGGTTCGCGCCGCATTCGGACGGTGCCTTCATACGTGATGAGCGGGAGCGGAGTTACTACACGTACATGGTCTATTTAAATGAAGGATTCGAGGGCGGTGAGACTGTCTTTCTCGTCGAGCCGGAAGTAATCATTAAGCCGCGCGCGGGATCAGCATTGCTATTTCAGCATCCGATTATCCACGAAGGGAGCGAAGTCAGGGTCGGAGTGAAATACGTCGTGCGGACAGATTTGATGTACGCGATACACTAGCACGCGGTCAGATCGCGATTCAGTTGCACGAAGTTGCGTGAGTGTTATGCAGAACGAAGTGATAGTGCGACGTGCGGTCGCTTCAGAGCAGAAGGAGCTTGAAGCGCTTCAGTGGCGTGCATCACTCAACAACCCGGGGGACCGTGAGGCGCTGCTGGCTCATCCTGACGCCATTGAGCTGCCTCACGAGCAGATTAAAGACGGAGGCGTTTTCGTCGCTGAAATTGCAGGTTCGACAATGGGGTTCGCCGCTATTCTTCCGCGCGAGGACGGTGATGTTGATTTGGACGCGCTCTTTGTTGAACCCAGCGCGTGGCGACAGGGCATCGGCCGTGCATTGGTCGAACACTGTGCAGCGGCAGCAAGAGATATGGGCGCCGAGTCGCTCCACGTTTTAGGAAATCCGCATGCTGAAAACTTTTACAATGCCTGTGGGTTCAATACGCTCGGCACAAAGGAAACACGCTTCGGCACCGGCTTGCTCATGAAAAGAGCGTTGCGTTGAGTCGCCTTTATAATGGATACGTATTGAACAGCTTACAGCGGGCGAGCACGAATGGATCGCGCAGCAAATTGCCGTAGCTTACGAATTCGTGCAACGCACACTGAATAAAGACACAGAAGAATTGCCTACGCCAGAAGATCTGGACCAGGCGTTCAATTCGTGGCTGCATTCACTCGCGCCTGACGAAGCTGAAGCTAATTTAGTCGTTAACTGTGTCGGCATCGCGTTCGGTCAGCATCTTGTAAATAGCACACCGCTTGAATGGGCCATCGCGTCTGATGAATATGGCACGGAGCTGGCACTCTACGGACTGCCCAGTCAGCGAGACATTCTTGTGTACCAAGAGTCATGAGGAACCATGAACAAGATTTGAAAGCGATGCAATTGCTGGAGTCGCCGGACAGTTATCCTGGCCTCGCCGTGCGACCTTACGCGCACACTCTGTTGCGCGTTTGGCGTTATCCGTCGTTCGAGCCATATTCAACGTGGGCGTTGATCGAGGCCAAGTCGCAGGTTTTCCTGCGGCGGGTCACCTGGGACAAGAGTCAAATGCAAACTGTCACGCCGGAAACATTTGGATCCGAAGTGCCAGTTGAGGCGCCGGCATATGAGGGACTTCTGTCACGACTACGAGAGATTCAACTTCCTCCCTTCGTCGCCGTCGCTCGTCTCGGACTCGACGGCATCTCGTACGGAGTTGAAGTCGCTGTATTTGGACTCACCGCCCGTTTGAGTTGGTGGCAAACTGCCCCTCGGGAATGGGCTGCGCTTGAGAGTTGGCATTCTGAGGCTATCGAGAAGTTTGATAAGTTACTTCCGGTAAGTGCGCCGAGCATCGGTCATGATTAAACCCGGCCCGAAAATGACTGGCGAGTTCTACCTGGGGCGGAGAGTTGGTCAATTCGTAGTGGAATGAATAAAAAATGCATTCTGGTGGAGCCGTCTCGAAAACGGCGCGATGAGTTTCTGGCCGCTGTGCGACGAAGCAAAAAGTTGCACGGACGTTGGGCATCGGCGCCGGCAACTGTCGAAAAGTTTGATGCGTATCTTAAACGAGTGCGCAAAGAAACCCATCTGAGCTACTGGGTGTGCACTGAGAGTGGAGAGCTTGCGGGGGTCATCAACATCAACGAGATCGTACGTGGTCTATTCTGCTCAGGTTACCTCGGCTACTACGCATTCGCACCACACGCTGGACGCGGCTACATGAAAAAGGGTCTTGGCGCGGTTTTGTCGGAGGCCTTTGGGCGCCAACGACTCCATCGTCTGGAAGCGAACATTCAACCCGATAACGAGGCATCACGTCGGCTCGTGCAAAACGTGGGTTTCCGATTAGAAGGATTCTCTCCGCGATATTTGAAGATTGCGGGCCGCTGGCGCGATCACGAGCGCTGGGCAATCACCGCTGAAGAATGGCGGCGTATGGTAACATGAGCAAAAGATGTCTCTTCGATTTGAGTGGGATCCGAATAAAGCTGAAGCGAATCTCGCCAAGCATGAGGTTTCATTCGAAGAGGCGGTGACAGTGTTCGCGGATCCGTTGGCGAGAATCTTACCGGATGAGGAACACTCAGTCGATGAGTTGCGTGAGATCATTATCGGCCACTCCGCGGGTCATGAACTAATCTTGGTGAGCTTTACAGGTATTGCCGATCGAGTGCGCATTTTTAGTGCACGCAAAGCGACTCGCAGGGAGCGCAAAGATTATGAAGAAAACGTTAGCTCGTAAGAAAAAGCCAGTAGCCGAAGAAACATTGCGTTCAGAGTATCGATTCGACTACAGCAAGTCACAGCCGAATCGATTTGCAGCAAAGATGTCCAAAGGAACTGTGGCTGTTGTACTGGAACCAGATGTCGCTGAGATCTTCGGATCATCAGAGGTGGTCAATGCTCTTCTGCGCTCCATAATTGCCGCAATGCCATCGTCGAAGCAAAATCCACGAGCTAATCGAGCGATATAGCTATCGAAAGTGTTTGATGGCTCACCTCACTCTTAATCAGCTGTTATACGATGACGATTTCTGATGAGAGTGTTTTGTGGACCGGACATTTGTGCGCGATCTCTTCTAAGCGTGCGCGCTGCTCGTCAGACAGTGGTCCAGTGAGAGTCACCGTACGCTCGATGCGGTGAACGTGTCCCTCCTTGTTTTGCACACACTCCTTACAATCCTTCGAATGGATCCGGTTTTGTTGCAGGCGCACGGTGACGTTCTCGAGTGGCCACTGCTTTCGTCGCGCATAAAGCGTCACTGTCATCGAGATACAACTGCCGAGCGCCGCGAGTAACAACGTGTACGGATCAGGACCAGCATCTTCACCGCCAGCCGCAACTGGCTCGTCGGTAATAAATGAATGCCCCGAGCCATAACGCACTTCGTTGCGCAGGTTTGTTAGAGAAGTAACGACAACTTCGCTCATAGTAAGAAAAGTTTGCCACAAAAGGCACGAACAACACGAAAAAGAATTTTGTGCTTTTGTGCCTCTTTGTGGCTAATCTGCTACACTCGCCGCGTTCCAAAACTCAAACATGTCTGAGGCTGTTGCATGAAAATTCATGAGTACCAGGGTAAAGAACTGTTGAAGAGATACGGTGTGCCCGTGCCGCGCGGCATTGTGGCGCGCTCGCCTGAAGAGGCTTATCAGGCGGCGAAAGAGCTCGGCGGCGATATCGTCGTGGTGAAGGCGCAGATTCATGCCGGTGGACGCGGCAAGGGCGGCGGCGTGAAGCTCGCCCGCAGCGCTGACGAAGCGCGCGAGATTGCTGGCCAGATGCTTGGTATGAAACTCATCACGCACCAGACTGGTCCAGAAGGTCGCGAAGTGCGGGTGTTGTTGATCGAGGAAGGGTTGCCGATCGACAAAGAGTTCTATCTCGGAATCGTGCTCGATCGCGCGTCTGGGCGGCAGGTGTTCATGGCGTCGTCAGCAGGCGGTATGGATATCGAGGAAGTCGCCGCGAAGACACCGGAAAAGATCATGAAGGAGACGATCGATCCCGCGATCGGCTTCCAGTCGTTTCAGGCACGTAAGCTCGCGTTTGGTCTCGGATTGCCGGCGCCGCTTGTGAACGAGGCGGTGAAGTTCATGCAGTCGCTCTATCATGCTTACGAGCAGATGGACGCATCACTCGCGGAGATCAATCCATTCCTATTAACTAAAGACAACCGCCTGATCGCGCTCGACGCGAAGATCAATTTCGACGACAACGCGCTCTTCCGTCATAAAGATTTTCTCGACCTGCGCGATCTCAACGAAGAAGAGCCACTCGAGATCGAGGCGTCGAAGTTTGATCTCAACTACATCAAGCTCGACGGCAATATCGCGTGCATGGTGAACGGCGCTGGTCTGGCGATGGCGACGATGGACATCATCAAGCTCGCCGGCGGTGAGCCTGCAAACTTTCTCGACGTCGGTGGCGGCGCGTCGCAGGAGCGCGTTGAAGCAGCGTTTCGGATTCTGCTGGCGGATGAAAATGTGAAGGCTGTTTTGATCAATATTTTCGGCGGGATCGTGCGTTGCGACATGGTGGCGCGCGGAGTTGTTGAGGCGGCGCGAAATCTCGGGATCAAAGTTCCGGTGGTGGTGCGTCTGGAAGGGACGAACGTTGAAGAAGGTCAGCGCGTCATTCGCGAGTCGGGAATGAACTTCACGGTGGCGAATGGGATGAAAGATGCGGCTGATAAAGTGGTTGGGTTGGCTGCTTAGCCACAGATTACACGGATGAAATGGATTAAGCGCGTTTGCCGGTTCGGGCTCGTAGCCTTGTTTCTATTTACCGCGATTGCGAAGCTTGCGATCATCAATGCGTTTGTCAAAAACATGGGCGAGCTGTTGGCTTCGTCGGGATTTGATTACCAGCGCTGGTCCTGGCCCGCAACGATCGTTGTTATCGGGGCGGAAATCGTCACGGCGGTGTTGTTAATACTGCCGCGTACTGTGCGAATCGGCGCTTTGTTCGCCGCTGTGTTGTTGATGGGTTTCGCAGGATACGCGCTTTACTACGTTTACGGATTGCACGGCGAGCCACTGGAGTGCGGCTGTTTTGGCGGCATCATCGCGAGCCAGCTCGGAGTGAAAACTGCGCTCAGAAATCTCGCGCTGCTTGTGCCTGCGATCGTTGTTTGGTTTGGTTATCGAAGAACAAGGAAGGAGTCGTTGATTGGCCAGCATTGAATTCTGGGGTGGCGTCGGCACTGTCACTGGTTCGAAATATCTCGTCGTAACAGACAAAGCGCGTGTGCTCGTTGACTGTGGAATGTTTCAAGGTCTCAAAGAGCTGCGCGAACGGAACTGGCAGGATCCGCCGTTCGATCCACACTCGCTCGACGCGGTTTTGATCACGCACGCGCACATCGATCACACCGGCTACCTGCCGCGGCTGGTCCAACAGGGCTTTCGTGGTCCGGTTTACTGCTCGCGCGGCACTGCCGACCTGCTGAAGATCCTTTTGCCCGATGCGGGCCGCTTGCAGGAAGAAGAAGCTGACTATCGGAATCGACACAACCTGACCAAGCATAAGCCTGCTCTCCCGCTCTACACTGAAAAAAACGCCTACGCAGCGCTCGAACTCGTCAAGCCCATGCCGAACACGGGCGAGACGTTTGAGCCAGCGCCGGGGATTCGCGCGAGCTTCAGAATCTCGGGCCACATTCTCGGCTCGAGTCTCGTGTTGCTCGAGTTGGACGAAGGACGTCGAGTGCTTTTTTCCGGCGACCTGGGCCACTACGATCAGCCGATCATTCGCGATCCGGAGCCGCCGCCGTCTTGTGACTACCTGCTTGTTGAGTCGACTTACGGCGATCGTCTACACGATCCCGAAGATCCGAAAGTCGCACTCGCGCGGATCATCAACGACGCTGCGCAACGACAAGCGCCGGTTTTGATTCCCGCATTCGCAGTCGGCCGTACGCAGGAGATCGCTTACCTGATTCGAGAGTTGGAAGACGAGAAGGCGATTCCGGTGTTGCCGGTGGCGGTCGACTCGCCGATGGCCGCCGCGACGACGCAGGCGTATGCGAATCGGAAGGAAGAGCACGATGAGGATTATGCGAGCGTGCTCACGCAACAGCGACATCCGCTGCGAACACACTCGATGACCACTGCGGCGTCACGCGATCAGTCGAAGCGACTCAACGACGTGAAAGGCGCGCGCGTGATCATCAGCGCGTCGGGGATGATGACTGGCGGTCGCGTTTTGCACCATGCGATCAGGCTCGTGCCCGATCCTGATGCGACGATCGTCTTCGTCGGTTATCAAGCAGCAGGCACGCTTGGTCGCCGCATACAGGACGGCGAGCCGGAAGTGAAGATCCTCGGGCAGTGGGTTCCGGTTCGTTGTCGCAAGGAAAAGATCGGCGGCTTCTCAGCACATGCTGACTGGGAAGAAGTGCTGAAGTGGCTCAAAGGATTGGACGGCAGTGGGCCGCGAACAACGTTCCTGACGCACGGCGAGCCCGAAGCCGCAAACGCGATGGCGGGACATATCAAAGAAAAATTTGGTTGGAATGTACACGTGCCGCAGTATGGTGAGCGCGTTGAGTTGGTTTAAGAGTTTTATCCACAGATTACGCAGATTGTTTATCTGGTCTGTGTAATCTGTGGATGGTTTTTGTATACTGCCCGATTTCTAACTAAGGGAGCATTCATCGTTGAGCGTTCTAGTTGATAAATCTACACGCCTGGTTGTGCAGGGCCTGACCGGTAAAGAGGGGACCTTCCATGCGAAACAGATGGTTGAGTATGGAACGAACGTCGTCGCCGGTGTCACGCCCGGAAAAGGCGGCACTACACACGAGGGAATTCCGGTCTTCAATACAGTTGCCGATGCGGTCAACGAAGCGGGCGCGAATGCTTCCGTGATTTACGTTCCGCCGTCATTCGCCGCCGACGCCGTGATGGAAGCCGCTGATGCTGGCATTCCCGTGATCGTTTGTATCACTGAGGGCATTCCGACGCTCGACATGGTGAAGGTGAAAGAATATCTGCGAAACAAACCTTCCCGACTGATTGGTCCAAACTGTCCGGGCATCATCTCGCCCGGCAAGTGCAAGATCGGAATCATGCCGGGACACATTCATCGCGAAGGGAACATCGGCGTCGTCTCGCGCTCTGGAACGTTGACGTACGAGGCTGTGGGACAACTGACCGCGCTCGGTCTCGGACAATCGTCGGCGATCGGCATTGGTGGCGATCCGATCGTCGGCACCACGCACGTCGATGCGCTGCAACTGTTTCAGGAAGACGATGAGACGATAGGCATCGTGATGATCGGCGAGATCGGCGGCTCAGCGGAGGAAGAGGCCGCAGCGTTCGCGAAAGAGAACGTGACCAAGCCGATCGTCGCGTTCATAGCAGGCCAGACAGCGCCGCCCGGACGGCGTATGGGCCACGCGGGCGCGATCATCGCCGGTGGAAAGGGAACAGCCGCAGAGAAGATGAAGGCGCTCGACGCGGCTGGGATTCATGTTGTTAAGTCGCCAGCCGACATCGGCCAGGCGATGAAGAACGCTCTATAAACACAGAAGAGGAAAATGTCTAACTTAACTTTCGGCATCATCAAACCTGACGCAGTGCGTGCAAATCACACCGGCTCAATAATCCAACGCATTCTCGACAACGGTTTCAGCATCCGAGGATTGAAGTTGATCCACATGTCGCGACATCAAGCAGAAGGCTTTTACGACGTACACCGCGAGCGACCATTCTTCGCCGGTCTGACAGAATTCATGTCGAGTGGCCCGTGCGTCGTCATGGCGCTCGAAAAAGAGGGCGCCGTCAAAGCATGGCGCGATCTGATGGGCGCCACCGATCCCGCGAAAGCAGACCCGGGCACTTTGCGCAAAGAGTTTGGCGGCTCGGTCGGCGAGAACGCATGCCACGGCTCCGACTCAGACGAAAACGCCGCTATCGAAATCTCATACTTCTTCAGTCGTTTAGAACTCGTTTGAGGGAATGAAGTACTGTCCTGCTTGCAAAAGACGTTTTGACGAAGCATGGCTGAGCTTTTGTTCAGATGACGGTACGCCGCTCATTCAGGAGTTGACGCCACCGGCGGATCCAAACTGGGACCCGCGCATCCGCGAGCAGAAAGTTAAGACACAGGACGAACAGGAAACGGCGTGGCTGCCACGCGAGCCGCCGCTTCCCGGTGGCTGGATCGCGCCTGATGAGCGACCGCCGATGAAGCCGGGTCCGTGGTCTCCGCCATCTCCGCCTGCCCCGGTTTACGTGCCAATCAGGACTCAAAAGAGTCAGGGGCTGGCGCTGGCGTCAATGATCACGGGCATCCTGGGGCTAATGATGTTCGGCTGTTTCTTTCCGCTTCCGGGTATCGTTGCGTTTGTGCTCGGCCTCGTCGCTCTCTCGCAGATCAAGAAGTCGCCGGAAAAGTTTGGTGGCAAGCCATACGCCACCGCGGGCGTGATTATGGGCGGAATCAGCATTCTGTTCCTGGTTGCCATGATCCTCTGGATAATTCTCAGCGCCGTCCTTAGTTAATTCGTCAGCGGTGGTTTAGAATTCCTGCGATGAAGCGCTGTTCTACCTGTAACCGGACGTACACCGATCCCAATCTTAGTTTCTGTATTGACGACGGCACACCGCTGACATCAGTCGCGACAGATGACGAGACGACTGTTGTAAAACCGCGCGGCAATGACGAGTGGAACGCGGTTGCTTACCAGCCGCCGCGCCCCTACGTTCCGCCCGGCGCTCAGCCAAAGCCGCGGCGGCGCATGTGGCCGTGGGTTGTCGGCATCGCGGGCGCTTTCATCCTTGGCATTCTGGCGCTGTCCATTTTCTTCATGATTAAGGTGCAGCGGCGGGTCAGAGAGAATCAGAGGCCGCGAGTAGAAATCAAGCAGCCGTCAAACTCGAACACCGTTCCTGACAACATCAACGCAAACAGCAATTCGAGCGGAAACGTCAACACTCCGCCACCGGCGAATCAGGACCAGGTGTTGGCGCACCTGAAGAATCTCGAGAACGAGTGGATGGTGGCGAACATCAACGCCGACAAGAAGAAACTCGATCTGATTCTTGCGGATGATTATGTCGGTCAGTCAGGTCCTGAAGGCGGATTGGAAACGAAAGCGGAATACCTCGAGCGGACGGAACGCGATACTCAAATCCAAAAGTGGGAGATGAGTGAAGAGAAACTGACGCTGACGGGAGATCGCGCGACGTTAGCAGGAATCGTCACGTTCTTTCTGCGTGACGGGCGTGTAGGAAGTTTTGATTTTAAGGATAAGTTTGTCTGGCGCGAAGGCAGGTGGCAGGCGACCGGCTCCGAACTGACAGCTCGAAAACCGCCTGTAGGCACGGATCTTTAGCCACAAAAGGCACAAACGTACAAATGTATGTCAATCATTACTGACGTTATCGAATCAACTAAAGCAATCATCCAGGGTATGGGTGTGACTCTGTCTTACATACCCAAACGCAAATGGACGGTCGAGTATCCCGACGATCCGGTGACCTTGCAGCCACGTTATCGCGGTCAGCACCTTTTGCACGTCGACGAGCTCGGGCGCGAGAAATGTGTCGCGTGTTATCTCTGCGCGGCGGCATGTCCTTCCGAGTGTATCTACATCGTTGCCGCCGACGATCCGCGACCACCCGATCAGCGCATCGGCGTCGACGAGCGTTACGCCGAGGTCTACAACATCGATTACGGGCGTTGCATCTTCTGCGGCTTCTGCGTCGAGGCGTGTCCGAAAGACGCCATCACTCACGGCTACAACTTTGAGCTCTCAGTTTACAGCCGCGCCGATCTTCTCAAGACGAAAGACGATTTGCTGATCACGAAGCAGCTACAGTCGAAGAACTACCGCGTGGCCCAATCGCATGAAGATGTCGATTCGGAATACAAAGAAGTCTAACCATCCACAGATTACGCAGATTACACAGAAAAGAATCAGTGCAATCTGTGGATAAGGCTTGACATGCCTCTCCGTGAGTATCACAAACGATGGGAGTTTGATCTCAAATCGAGTCCTGAGAGACTTTGGCCTTACATCGCTGACACCAACCGGTTCAATCGCGACACAGGCGTCCCGCAAATCGACGTAGGTCCCGCCGATAAACAGCTTCGCAACGCGCGCCGCAAAATACGACTCGGATTCTACGGTTTGCCGGTCGAGTGGGAAGAGCAGCCATTCGAGTGGGTGAAGCCGGTGCGTTTCGGTGTCGAGCGTGTTTATAGTAAAGGTCCGCTCGCGCGCTTGCGCATGCGCGCGGAGTTAAAGCCGAATTCGGGCGGTGGCACGCACTTGATTTACGAAGTGTGGTCCACGCCGCGAAACATTCCCGGCGCAGTTGCGATACCGATGCAGCTTAACTTCGTCGTTGCGCGCCGGTTTCGTGAGTATATTCAGAAGTATGACAACGTTGCGTTTCAGGGTGTTGCGGTCGAAGCCGCTGCGCCAAACACTTCACAGTCGTCGTTTGATCTGCAACGTCTCGCCACGCTCAAGCAAAAACTGATCGCGGATCTCGACACGGAACAGAAGCTCGCGGTGGGCGAGCGTTTGCTTCAGTTTCTGGAGCGCGGCGACGATTTCGAAGTCTCGCGCATTCGACCATACAAGCTCGCGGACGAATGGAAGGAGCCGCGGCGATTAGTGCTTGAAGTTTGTCTGCGCGCGACGCGTGTTGGCCTCCTTGATTTTCAATGGGATCTGTTATGCCCGCTGTGTCGTGGTCCACAGGAAAGCGGGCTCTCGTTGAAAGACATCAAGACCGACGTTCACTGTGAGACGTGCAAGATCGATTTCACCGTCAACTTCGATCGTTATGTGGAGTTGACGTTTCGTCCGAATCCGTCAGTGCGACGAGTGTCAATATCGTCGTATTGCATTGGCAGTCCGAACTGGACGCCGCACGTCGTCGCGCAGCAACTTCTGCCTGCTGAAAATACGCGCGAGCTTTTGTTGCCGCTCGAATCCGGCAGCTATCGACTGCGTGCGCTCGAGCTGCCGGGATCGCAGGACGTTACCGTGTCGCCGGAAGGTGAGAAGTCCGCGCACGTTACGCTATCGCGAAACGGTTGGAGTGAAGAGCCTCTGCGCGTCAACGAGGAGTTTACCCTCACGGTGCAGAATGAGACTGACGCCGAACAGCTCGTAATCCTTGAGCGACTCGAATGGAGCGACCAGGCAACGACTGCGGCTGAAGTAACCGCGCTGCAAGTGTTCCGCGATCTATTCGCGGCTGAAGCACTGCGACCCGGCGAGCAGATTTCCGTCGGCACGTTGACCGTCTTATTTACTGATCTGCGCAACTCAACCCAACTCTATCGCGAGATCGGCGACGCGACTGCATTCGGACGCGTAATGAGCCATTTCGACGTCGTGAGAAAATCGATCGCGGATCACGACGGCGCGCTCGTCAAAACGATTGGCGACGCGGTGATGGCAGTGTTTCGATCTGCTGCTGACGGTCTGCTCGCGATGCTTGAAGTGCAGCAAGCGCTCGCCGAGCCTGGTGACGGCGGCAAGCCGCTGCAACTGAAAGCCGGACTCAACACCGGACCGTGCATCGCAGTCACGCTCAACGATCGGCTCGACTATTTCGGCTCGACAGTCAACATGGCCGCGCGTCTCGAATGTCTCTCAAACGGTTCTGACGTGATAATCTCACGCTCGGTTTACGAAGATCCGAGAGTGCAGGAGCTGATCGCGCAGGATCAATTCGACGCGGCGCCGTTTGATATGAAATTGAAAGGTTTTGAGGACGAGAGTTTTGAGCTATGGAGGGTCAGTAGGCACTGATGCCCGCTCTCCTGGCCGCTCAGGAAGTATCAAAGATCTACCAGATGGGCAGTAACAACGTTACCGCCCTCGACAACGTCTCGCTCGAGATCAACGAAGGCGAGTTCGTCGCGATTCAGGGAACGTCCGGTTCCGGCAAGTCGACTTTACTCAACATGCTTGGAGGACTCGATCACCCGACGAAGGGTGAAGTGTATTTTGCGTCGCGACAGCTCGGGCCGTTTACGAAGAAAGAGATGGCGCGTTACCGGCGCTTCTCGGTCGGGATGATCTTTCAGAACTTCAATCTCATTCCTACGATGACTGCGCGCGAGAACGTTTCGCTCGCGCTTGCGTTTGGTGGCTTGCGCGGTGAGCAGCGACGCGCACGCTCGCGCGAGCTGCTGGCGCGTGTTGGTCTTGCAGATCGGATTGAGCACAGGCCTTCGGAGCTTTCTGGCGGCGAGCAACAGCGCGTCGCGATTGCGCGTGCGCTCGCGAACAATCCGAAAGTGTTGCTGGCAGACGAGCCGACTGGAAATCTCGATTCGATCCGCGCGCGCGAGCTGCTGGGGTTGCTGCGCGACATGGTCACTCAGGATTCGTTGACAATCCTGATGGTCACGCACGACCACGAGCTCGCGAACAGCTTCGCAGATCGAATCGTGTTGATGAAGGATGGAAGAGTTGTCTGATCCGCGTTTATCCGCGTGAATCCGCGGCTAAAACACTCGGAGGATTTATGTCACAGCCGGTTACTCAAATGACGCTCGAGGCGCTGCGATCGGTGCCGCTGTTCGCCTCTCTCGACGACGACGCGGCGCGCGACCTGCGCAGTCTGCTTTCCGACAAGCGAGTGCCGCAGAACACGCGTCTCTTTCGTAAGGGCGACATGGGCGACGCGATGTATCTGATCGAGAGCGGGCGCGTGCGGATTAGCATTCGCGACGCAGAAGAGCAGGAAGTGGTTCTCGCCGAGTTGGCCCAGGGCGACTTCTTCGGCGAGATGTCGATCATCGACGGGCGTCAAAGATCGGCGGATGCACAAGTCATCGACGACGCCCAACTCGCGATTCTCTCGCGCGAAGCGTTTCTCACGTTCGTGCGCAGTAACCCGGACGTTGCACTCGAGATGCTGAGCGCGCTGACTGACAGGCTGCGAAGAACTGACGAGCTCTTGCGGTCCAGAGTTTCACGTAACGTGAATGAGGAACAAGCAGCGCGTTTGACTGTCGCCGATCGCGCGGCGGATTTGATCGCGGAGTTTGGCGGTAGCTGGAAATTTATCATTCTTTCCATCGCGCTCATCATCCTTTGGATCATCTTCAACACGTTCATCCTGATTCGCGGTTTCGATCCGGCGCCGTTTGCGATGCTTAATCTCGTGCTCGCCGTGATCGCCGGCATGCAGGCGCCGATCATTATGATGTCGCAGAACCGGCAGGGCGAGAAAGATCGACTCCGCGCGGACCTCGATTACCAGGTTAATTTGAAAAACGAGCTCTCGTTGGCCGAAGTGTTACGTCGTTTGGATGTGCTCGAGAGTGAACGCTTGCCGAAACTGATTGATGATGTGAGAGCACAAATCAAATGATCCGAGCTATCTTCTTCGACTTCAACGGCGTCATCATCGACGACGAAACCATTCAGATGAAGGCCTACCAGGAAGTGTTGAGTGGCCACGAGATCGCGCTCACCGAAGAGTTGTATTTCGGCGCGCTCGGCATGGACGACAAGACGTTTGTCCGCTCGATGTTTGAGCACGCGAAGAAGCCGCTGAGCGATCCGTTGCTGGAGGAAGTGCTCGGCGCGAAGACCAATCTACACCGGGAAATGATCGAAGAGTTGCCGCTGTTTCCGGGTGTGTTGAAGTTTTTGAAGTCGGCGTCGCGCGAGTTTCAGCTCGGACTCGTGAGCATGGCGAATTTGACTGAGGTTAATTACGTGTTTCAGCGCGCGAATCTCACGCCGCTGTTTTCGGTAATCGTGACGGCGGAAGATGCGTCGGTGTGCAAGCCCGCGCCTGATTGTTACCTCACGGGGCTGATGAAGCTGAACGAGTTGCGACAGCAAGAGCGCGAGCTGCCGCTACTCGCCTCTGAATGTTTGGCGATTGAAGACTCGCCACCCGGAATTCAATCAGCGCGCGTCGCGGGCATGCGCACGCTCGGTGTGACGAATACCGTATCGGAAGAAGCATTACGCGCGGCTGGCGCTGACGTCGTGACGAAGAGTCTTTTTGATTGGAACGTCGCTGCCGTGAAGTTGGTTTATTCGAGATGAGCTTTTTCGACATACTTCATCTTGCGCTAAGAAATCTCCGCCAGGCGAAGCTGCGCGCGGTCCTGACGACGATGGGCGTTATCGTTGGCGTTGCGGTGATCGTGACGATGATGTCGTTCGGGCTCGGGCTCCAGCGCAATATGCTCGACCGCTTCAAGGCGCTCGACTTCTTCAACGAGATACAAGTCTTCGGTCAGGGTCTCAGCACTCTCGCCGGACTCGATCGCTCTTCACGTGGACCAGAAGGCGAACCTCGCAACGATCGCCGTTCGGATCGCTCACCAACACGGATTCTCGACGACAAAGGGATTAAAGAGATTGCCGCCATACCCGGAGTCGCGTACGTCGAGCCGAGTGTCAGCATGAACGTCTTCGTCCGCTCCAACGGCAAATTGCGGAGCACGAACATTGGCGGCGCTAACATTCCCAACGCCGCGACTCGCTTTCAACATTTTGCTGCTGGAAAGATGATCTCGTCTCCTACAGCCGGTGAAGCAGTAGTCTCGGAGCGATTCATTCGCGAGTTCGGTTACGAGAAGCCCGCTGATGCAATCGGAAAGACGCTCGAATTACTCGCGCCGCCATCTGAAAACAAAAAGGAAGAAGACGAGGACACGCCAAACTTCTTCGGCATCCCGCTCGACGACCCCGGGCTCGATGAATCGAATCCTGATGTTGAAATACAGACGTTCCGCATAGCCGGCGTGCTTGGTGAGATAAAGGAAGGCGTCGGGCAGGGCGGCTTGCGTGGACTATTCCCGGGCGCACAGATCTACATTCCGCTGCAGTTGGCCCATGATTGGGCAATCAGGCACCGCAGCCCGATGGGCCAGGTGGCGCTTGCGCTCGCACGTCGTGGCGGAAATCTCAGTGAAGGTCAAAACGAGGGTTATGAAGCGGCGGTTGTGCGCGTTAGCGATCCGAAGCATTTGACCGCAGTGCGACAGAAGATCACGGAGCTTGGTTTCGGAAGTTTCTCGATCGTGGATGAGATCGAGCAGATACGGACGGTGTTTCTGATCATCGACTCGGTGCTTGGGCTGCTGGGCGGGATCTCGTTGCTCGTGGCTTCGTTTGGAATTGCGAACACGATGATCATGTCGATACTCGAACGCACCCGCGAGATCGGGATCATGAAAGCGATCGGCGCCGAGGATCGCGAGATCAAGATGATCTTCTTTGTTGAGGCGGCGGTGATCGGGACGGTTGGCGGCGTGATCGGCGTGTTGATAGCGTGGGGAATCGACGGCGTCGCAAACCGCATCGCTTATCGCTTCATACTCAAACCGCAGGGCGCTTCGTTTATCGATTTCTTCTCGTTGCCGATCTACTTATCGGTCGGGGCCATCTTATTTGCGTTGTTCGTGTCTATTCTGGCGGCGTTATACCCGGCATCACGCGCCGCACGCATCGATCCCGTTCGAGCTCTCAGACATGATTAGCCACGGATATAACGGATCCGTAAAACGATCCGCGCAGATCTGTGGCTAATTTCCGAGTGGCTTACCGCAGCGGTTGCAGAATCGGGCGGCGTTATCCTTTGCGGTGCGCCACAATTGGAACAAGTCCTTGCGACCTTCAAGTTCGCTCCACACGATGAACAGAAATCAGACTCCGCAATGTTTGCGCCGCCGCACGTCCCGCAGCGTCCCGGCAACGGTGGAACGTAGCCGCCCGCTTTGCGCGAGATGTGATTCTCGATTATCTTCCATGCGTCTTCCGTAAGCTTGTATTGCCAGTAAGCTCCAAGTGCCGCCAGTGCGAGCAGCGGTGGAAAGGCAAGAACGCCGACGGCCGCAACCGCCGCTTTGTCGAACCACTTCTGCATTCCGATCTCTACGCGTGTGCCACCGGGCTCTGGTGTGATCTTGATCGTGAGGGCTGAGGAGAGTCCGGTCAGATCTCTTAGCGTGCTGGACTTACGCGCCTGGAAAATGCTGGTGTTCGAAACCTGGAACGCCTGCACCTCAAACTCACTGTCAAAAACATTGCGAAGCTCCGTACTCAGTTGCGGAACGTCAGCTTCAACACCCGGATAGTATCTACTGTCCATTCTATTAACTGGCCTCCTGCGCTATGAAAACTATACTGGTTCTAATCTTACTTGTCTCGATTACGCTTTCAACGTCGTTAACGTTCGCCCAAACAACAATCGATGGCTTCAACGCCGAACGCTCCACCGCCGAGCGTCGCTGGGAAGAACAGTTTCGCTCCATTCCGAATCCAAAATCTGCGCGCGAACACCTGCGCCGTCTAACTATCGAGCCGCACATCGCCGGCACTAAAGAAGACTACAACACCGCCGTCTACGTTCGCGATCAACTTCGCAGCTACGGACTGTCTGCTGAGCTGAAAGAGTATGAAGTCTGGCTCAACTACCCAAACACTCAGCCAGTGCTCGAGCTCATCACCAATCGTCGCCAGCCACTCAGTGTCAAAGAAGCACCAGTGCCAGGCGATCCGACGTCATCGCATCCGAAGATCTCGCCACTCTTCAACGGCTTCAGCGCCAGTGGCGACGTGACTGGGCCAGTCGTCTACGCAAACTACGGTTTGCCGAACGACTACGAAGATCTCAAGAAAGCCGGCGTCGACGTGAAAGGCAAGATCGTGATCGTGCGTTACGGCAACTCGTTTCGCGGCGTGAAAGCGAAGGTAGCGGAACAGAACGGCGCGATCGGTTGCATCATCTACTCCGATCCCGAAGACGACGGTTACATGCAGGGCGACGTGTATCCGAAAGGACCGTGGCGTCCGGTGGCGTCGGGCCAGCGCGGCTCGGTGCAGTACTTGTTTGATTATCCCGGCGATCCGTTGACGCCGGGCAAGCCCGCTATCGCCGGCACGCCTCGTTTGAAACCTGAAGAAGCGACCGATCTCACGCGCATTCCCGTGCAGCCGATCGCCTACGATGTTGCGCGCACGATCCTGTCGCAATTAAAAGGACCACTGCGACCACGTGGTTTTCAGGGCGGCTTGCCGTTCGCTTATCACGTCGGCGGCACGAGCGACGTGAAGCTCCGCTTGAAGACGGACATGGATTACAAGCTGCGAACGATCTGGGATGTCGTCGCGCGTATCGACGGTAACGAGGAGAAGGATCGTTGGGTGGTGCTCGGTAACCATCGCGATGCGTGGGTGTTTGGCGCAGTCGATCCTAATAGCGGCACGTCGGCGATGCTCGAAGTGGGCCATGGACTCGGCGAGTTGTTGAAACAGGGCTGGAAGCCGCGACGCACGATCCTTCTCTGCAGTTGGGACGCGGAGGAATATGGACTCATCGGTTCGACTGAATGGGCCGAGGAGATGGCTGACGAGCTGCGACAGAAAGCCGTTGCGTATCTGAATCTCGATGCGGCGGTGTCTGGACCACACTTCGGCGCTTCGTCGGTGCCGTCGTTGTGGAAGCTTATGCGCGGAGCGACGCGCGATGTTAAGGATCCGAAGACGGGCAAGAGCATCTATCAACAGTGGCAGGATCGATCGCGCGAGAACCGGCCGGAAGGCGATCAGGACATGCGTGAAGCGCGCATCGCTGCACTCGGCTCGGGATCGGATTACACGCCGTTTCTTCAGCACCTCGGTGTTGCGTCAACTGACATGGGCTTCAATGGAGATTACGGTGTTTACCATTCGGCTTACGACTCGTTTTACTGGATGGACCACTTCGGCGATCCCGGTTTCACTTATCACGTCGCGGCGGCGCAGTTGTGGGGCACGCTCGCGATGCGACTCGCTGACGCTGACGGGCTTCCGTTTGATTACAGTGACTACGCGCATCAGATTCGCGACTTCTTTACTGAAGCGATGCGGCTTGCGCGTATCCGCAATCTCGCCTCGTCGATTGATGATAAATCGATGACGTCGGCGATTGACGACTTCGCGAAAGAAGCAGAGCGTGTCGAGAAAGATCGGCAGGAGGCTGTGCGGAAGGGCGATCGCGCAGAGCTCGCGAAGATCAATGATGCACTGGTTCAGGCGGAGCGGCAGTTTATCGATGCAAAAGGATTGCGAGGCCGGGCCTGGTACAAGCACCAGATCTACGCACCGGGTTTTTACACCGGCTACGCTGCGCAGCCCTTAACAGATTTTAGGCAGGCGATTGACGATCGGAATTCGGCTAATGCGAAGGAGTCGCTCGAGCGAATTGTAGATTCTATAAAGCGCGTGACCCGGACGTTAAAATCAGCCACGGATTAAAAACGCGGATTTAGAAAAGAACAAGTCAGGAAGAGGGGCTTGCCCCCGCCGTTGCTTGGATTGGACGAGCGGGGGCAAGCCCCTCTTCCTGACTTGTTCTTTCTTGAATCTCAATTATTTTTCTTGGCCTTTTTGTCGACGACTTCGGGTGGAAGTTTGTTCGCCGCTTCGAGGATTGATTGAGCGTCCTCGTGCAGTAACTCGAAGCTCGCGATTTCGGCGTCGCTCTTCGCGTCAGCACTGAGTGGTTTTAACTGGCCCAGGATCGTATTAACTGCCGTGGCCAGCTTGCGCAGTGACTTCGAGATCAACGGGTTTCGCTCGTCGCGCGCACTCACGTCGTCGATGTTTGTGATCGCCTCATCGAAGATGCGCGCGATGTCTCCCACCAGCTCGGCGCGCGATCCGGTCGGCAACTCTCCCCAACGCTCCGAGTCTTTCTTCAACACTTTCGCATTCGCGGCGGCTGAATTATTGATCACGATCAGGCGTCGCTCGGCGGCTTTGATGAAGACGTCGATGCGCTTGTCGAGCGCCTGCGCTTCCTTGACCAGGTCGACTTCCTGCGGCGTCAGATGATCTCGCTGCAGAGTTGCAGCATGAGAGATGATGCCAAGACACAGGACGAGGAAGGAAATCAGGAGTGTTCGGGTGATCATGGTTGTTGTTTGTAACTCTTTGGAGTTGGAGTCGGGCTTGGATTTGGTTTGTCGACCTTCTGCGGGTCGCGCACCACTGTCTGCCCGTAGAACGAATTGAGTGCTTCGGTTCGCCCGTCGCGAGCGAAGTCTTCCACCTGCTTGATCCAGACTGCAAATTCCAGCGGTGTGATCCGGCGCATCGCGGTTAACCGTGGACCATCCGCACGCAGCGCCATCTCGAGACGTTTATAAAGGTCACGCGTCTTGTTGCTGTCGCGCTTGAAACTGCTGAGAAACTCCAGTGCGTTCTCGATCAACGCGTGATACATGCCGACTTCCGCTGAAGCTGCTTCGTAATCTCCGCGCGCGGTGTGTTGCTCGGCACGTGTGAGATGTCCTCCGGCGAATTCCATCGTGAGCTTGAGGCGCTTTTGTGCGTCTTTGGACGTCGCATCCATCTCCGCGCGCTCTTCTTTGACGATCATCTTGAACGGCGGCGGTGCAGTCAGGGGCGTTGGTTGCGGTGACGGCTCCTGCGCATAAACTGCAGGAACAAACACCAGCAGCAGCAACAATGGAAAACATTTCTCCCGCAACGGCGCAACGGCGCAACGAAACCCCCTTCGATACGCGGCAGCGCGTTGCGCCGTTGCGCCGTTGCGGGAGAAAGTCTTTCTGTACTGATACTGTTCCGGCAAGCTCCTTCAGGGCTTCTTCTTCGCGCCCTCTCCTAATTGAATTTGTCGTCGCAGCGTTGGCAATCGCAGTTTGACCTTATCGATCTCGAGCTGATTCGTTTTGGGATCAGCGACCGAGAGAAACTTTTCGTACGAAAGGAGCGCTTCCGGGTATTCTCCAAGATAATCGTGCGACGTGGCAATAAAATAATGGACCACGCTGATTTCCGGTTTCGCTGATACGATCCACTCATACTCCGGAATCGCCTCCTGATAGCGCTTCGCTTCGTACAACGCCGTCGCGAGGTTCGCGTGCGCGACGTAATTGTCAGGACTCATCTTTACGACGTTGCGCAGAATCCCGGCTGCTTCCGGAAAGCGACGCGCCTGGACCATCGCCGCAGCGTAGCCCAGCGCGTAATCAGGGGCGTCAGGCTGAATCTCCGATGCACGACGATAATAATCGAGCGAACGTGCGGGATCGTCTGTACGGTATGACGCACCGAGACGGCCGAGCAGCATCGCGCTGCGCGGGTTTTTCTCGAGTAGTTTTTCGAGCGCCTTGCGGGCGATCGCAGGATCGGTGTTGTTTGCAGCTTCGATCTCTTCAGGCGTTCCTACAACGCCGTTAACATTGGCGCCCGCCGGCGGTTGTGTCTCGATTCCCGCAGACTTCGCGACTGCCTGTGCCTCTTCGGTTTTGCCTGCCTGCTGGAGTGCGTAAGCGAGACGCGACAATACGGCTTTGTCGTCCGGCTTCAACTTCGCTACTGTTTTTAAGTCTGCGATCGCGGGATCGAAGTTCTTTTCGTTTGTGAATAGATCTGCACGTTCGATAAGTGCGGCGACGTTCTCGGGTTCGTTTGCGAGCACGTGTTCGAGCGCGGCTTTGGCGCCGGCGGTGTTGCCGTTTGCTTTTTCGGCGAGCGCGAGTGCGACCCAGGCTGAAGCTGGTGCGTCGGGATTTGCTGTCGCGCGTTTCGCGAAATCTAGGGCTGACTTTGTATCGCCTGCGCGCAGACGGAGGTCAGCCAGCATGCGCAACGCGACGTTGTCTTTGTTATCGACTGTCAACGCCTGGTTGAAAAACTGTTCTGCTTCTTTGTCATGGCTTTGTCGCACTAACACGACGCCGAGCGCGGAGTAGGGAAGTGACCAGTTTTTCTTATAAGTGATCGCGCGACGAAATGCCGCATCTGCTTCCGCGAGGCGTCCGAGCGAGGCGAGCGCGTTGCCACGCTGAAACTCCGCTTCCGGAAATTCAGGCCGCACTTTGAGCGCCTGTTCGTAATACGCGAGCGCTTTTTCAAGCTCGCCGCGCGCGTGTGCGCTCTGCCCGCGCTCGAAAAGTCGGACGGGATCTGCCGCATCGTCGCCAAACGCCTCGACGCCTTGCGCCGAAACTTTCAGACACACTGATAACAACGCAAAGCAGGTAACGACGAGTATGAGTTTCTTAAACATTGACGGACGATCCGGGGAGGTTTCGATGTTAGCACATCCGATTCGTTATCCACAGATTACGCGATGGGATGCTGGTTGCGTAGCAATTGATGCATAAGCTAACATGCGCTATCCACATGAACTTAGACACTAAGGAAGAAAGACTACGAGAGATCTTTCGTGAACTCGACTCGGTGATCGTCGCTTACTCAGGCGGCGTCGATAGCAGTTATGTCGCTTACGTCGCTAACGCGGAGCTCGGACCACGCGCAGTCTGTATCACCGGACAGTCAGCCAGTTTGCCTGAATATCAACGCGCGGAGATCGATAGCGTGGTTCAGAAGTTTGGGTTTCAGCATGAAGTGATCCAAACAGAAGAGCTGGAGAATCCCGGCTATAGCGCGAATAATCCAGATCGTTGCTTCTTCTGCAAAGACGAGTTGTATACGAAACTCGAATCGGTGGCCCGCACACGTGGCATCGATAACATTGTCGATGGCTCGACTGTCGACGATCTCGGCGATTACCGTCCCGGACGTCGGGCCGCTTCGCAGCATGCAGTGCGTAGCCCGCTGATCGAAGCTGGTCTAACCAAAAGTGAAGTTCGCGAGTTGAGCCGCCGGGCGACCCTCCCGACGTGGGACAAGCCTGCGAGCCCGTGTTTGTCGTCACGCATCGCGTATGGGACAGCGGTGACGATCGAAAGGTTGAGCAAAGTGGACCGCGGCGAAGAGATTTTGCGAGAGTTTGGTTTTCGAGAGTTCAGGGTGCGCCATCACGATCAGCTTGTGCGGATCGAGATCGCCCCGGCGGAGATGGACCGTGTATTGCGGAAAGAGTTAGTCGATGAGCTGGCGAGACGCTTTCGCCAGCTTGGATTCAAATATGTCACACTCGATCTCGAAGGATTTAGAAGCGGATCGATGAATGAAGTTTTAGATCGTCCACAGATTACACAGATTACACAGAGTTTAAGCTCAACCGTGACTCAGTCTGTGAAATCTGCGCAATCTGTGGATGAAAAATGGAGACGCTCTAATGGTTAGCATGTACAGCTCTACATACGTTGATGACATTCGCGAGATAAAAGAAGAGAACCCGTTCGAGTCGATGATGTCGCGATTCGATCGCGCTGCGCAGTTATTGGACCTCGATCCAGACCTTTACGCCGTATTGAGAGTTCCAAACCGCGAGCTGAAGGTCTACATCCCCACGAAGATGGATTCAGGACGTATTCAGGTGTTTGAAGGTTTTCGCGTCCAGCACAATTTCGCGCGTGGTCCAGCAAAAGGCGGCATTCGCTATGCGCCGGATGTCAATATCGACGAAGTACGCGCCCTCGCGGCATGGATGACGTGGAAATGCGCGGTCGTCAACGTGCCTTTCGGTGGGGCGAAAGGCGGCATCATCTGTGATCCGCAGCAAATGTCCATCGGGGAGCTCGAACGCATGACGCGCCGTTACGCCGCTGAGCTGCTCGACTTCATTGGACCGGAAAAGGACGTGCCCGCTCCGGACATGAACACCAACGAGCAGACAATGGCGTGGATTATGGACACGTACTCGATGCACGCACGCCACACCGTGAACGCGGTGGTGACCGGTAAGCCCATCGACCTCGGCGGATCGGCGGGACGGCGCGAAGCCACGGGCCGAGGCATACTGATTGTGGTCAACGAAGCCATCAAGCGTTTCAAGATGAGGCCGGTCGAGACCCGCGTGGTCGTGCAGGGCTCGGGAAATGTTGGCGGAATCGGCGCCCAGCTACTCTACGAGACTGGTTATAAAGTTGTAGCGATATCGGACATACATGGAGGGATTTACAATCCGAACGGGATTGATATCCCGAAGGCGCTGACTTATTTGAAGAACACGAGGTCGTTTGAAGGCTACGAAGGTGTGGAGTTCGTCAACAACTCGGAGCTACTGGAGCTCGAGTGTGACGTGCTGGTGCCCGCGGCGACTGAGAACCAGATCAATTCTCAGAACGCGGACCGTTTGAAGTGCAAAGTGCTCGCCGAGGGTGCTAATGGACCGACTACGGCTGCGGCTGATGAGATTCTTCACCAAAAAGGGATCTTCGTCGTGCCTGACATCCTCGCGAACGCGGGTGGCGTGACGGTCTCGTACTTCGAATGGGTCCAGGATCGAATGGGATACTTCTGGCGCGAGGATGTGGTGAACGAAAGGTTGCAGGACAAGATGGTCGCGAGCTTCAACGATCTGTGTCGTTATGCCGATGCTCACAACGTCGATACCAGGACCGCGGCGTACATGTTGGCGATAGACCGTGTGGCCTATGACACGCGCATGAGAGGCATCTATGCGTGACGGAAAAAACATAAACACAAAGCCGCTAAGTAGTGAAAAAGGCTTGATTTCCCATTTAAGGTAGAGTATGGTCTGGCATGGTTTACGCCTCGGACCAGCGTTAAGATTTCTCAATAACTACGCAATGGTTTAAGGGACGGAATCGTTGACAAGTGGATGTTCATTTTCTATAAGAAATGAACTCAGTTCAGGAGTCACTCGGGAAAAGTAATTGGTGGAATTGAGCACTGTCAGTAAGGCCGAAGTGCTTAGTTAATACCACGGTCCGAGCGTCGCCGTTGGGCCATGCTGGTCCAAACGGTTCAACCGAATTGACAACTGTAGTGGGGGCCTCCGCGGGAGAAGGGTGTTGGTACTTGTTCCGTTACGGCGGCACTATTTACGAATTCTTATTACTCATTTCGCAGGAGGAATGCGATGAGACTCGCACATAGGGCGCTTATAGCTGCGCTCGTTTCGTTGGTGCTGTGTGCCGCAGTATCAGCACAGACTTTGCGGTCGCCTAATGACCCGCGCAATCAGTCTCCAGCAGTAGGTACCGGTGGCCCCGAAGGTGGTCCAACCGGTCTTTTCACAATTTACGACGGTTCAACGCTGCGTCGTGGTGAGTTCACGTTCAGTATTGCTTACAGCAACTACGATCGTGATCCCGGCAACGTCGATATCGTGGATGTGCCGTTGAGCTTCAACGTAGGTATCAACGACCACATCGAAGTCTTCTTCAAGACAAACGGCTATCGCGGGATCAAGGTCAATAGTCCGCAAAATCTTTCCAGCTTCTATCTGCCGAACTCGCAGCTGTTTTGTGGCGCAGCGTTGTGCAGTCCGGCAGCAATAGTGCTGGCGCCGTCTGGACCAAACGTGGGAACGATCGCAAATACCGCGGTGTTTCGCCCACTCAACAATCAGCCATTCGTGCAGTTTCCGTTCACCGGCGGTTCCGCTGGAACGTTCGGGCTCGCGCCGGGACAGCAGCAGTTTGGTTTCCCGGGCTTCAACGCGCAGCTTGGACCTCCGGTAACCCAGCCGAACAGCGGCAACTTTGGTCCAGCAGACAACTTCCCGGGCGTCGGTTCTCCGGTAGGCGGTATCCTGCCGGGCGTAGTGCTGGCAACGACAACGCTGCCCGCCACGGCCCTGAACCGTCCCATTACCGTGCCGCTCACGTTCACAGTCGCGCCGAGCTATCTGCCGGACGCGCCATTTGTGAACCGACTGTACGGCGAGAGCAACTTCAACAACATGGTGTTTGGCGCCAAGATTCGTTTCACCGGCCCGAACAATCCGCTGGGTGTTGCGCTCATCCCGTTCTATCGCTGGTGGCTGGATAAAGCCGACGATTTGGGCGGTTTCAACCAGATGCAGCGCGGTGCTGGTCCGGGTGGCGATATCGGTGACTTCGGTTTGATCGGCGTCGTCGATGGTCGTCTCGGCAAGCACGTGAACGTATCAGCCAACGGCGGCTATATTCTGAACAGCAATCCGAAGGGCGCCGGTGGCGACTTCGTGTTGTTGGATCGTCCGGATGAGTTTCTCGCGGGTGTCGGATTCGACTTCCCGATTAACGAGCACTTCCAGCCGGTCGCTGAAGTTAGATCGACAACTTACCTCGGTGGTCACACGCCGAATGCGTTCAATAACAATCCGGTTGACGTGCTTGGCGGTATCAAGATTTATCCGCGTCGCTGGTTCGGTATCGGCCTCGCTTATCGCCGTCACCTGAACCAACAGGATATGGACCATTTCAACCCGACTGACGCTACCATTCCGATTCAACAGGTCACGAACGTAAATGTGATTGGAAGAGGACTGGTTGTTGTTCCGGGTACATCGCGTCCGGTGACATCGCAGGGTTTCCCGATTGGATATATCTTCTCGGAAGAGCCGAACGGGTTCATCCTTCAGTTCTGGGCCGGACGTCGCAACGCGCGCATTCCGCCCAAACCACCAAATGTAGCGCCAGTAGTCACCGGCGTTACGCCATCGATGGCTTCGGTGCTTCGTCCGTGTCCAGAGGGGCAGTCTTCAGCCACGTGTACATCGACTGGCAGCGAAGTAACACTCGTAGCGAATGCGACGGATGCGGATAACGACCAGTTGCTATACACCTGGTCCGTAACCGGTGGGCGCCTGAGCGGTGAAGGTCGCCAGGTAACCTGGGATCTCAGTGGCGTCGCTAATGGCAGCTATACCGCGACCGTCGAAGTCAATGACGGCAATCAGCACACCGCCAACGGTAACACTACCGTGACGGTTGCAGACTGCACCGGCTGTGTACCGCCGCCGCCGCCATGCCCGACTGTTTCAGTGAGCTGCCCGACTGATGTCGAAGCAAATCAACCAGTCACGTTTACCGCCAGCGTTTCGGGTGGAGCCGCAGGAGCGAGCTGGACCTATAACTGGTCAGTCTCCGCTGGAACCATCTCGAGTGGTCAGGGAACGTCGACGATCACAGTTGACACTGCGAGTTTGGGTGGCCAGAGCGTGACCGCAACCGTCAGTATCGGTGGTGCGGATCCGAGCTGCACTGGCACGACTGCTTCATGCACAACCAGCGTGAAGCCGCCGCCGACTCCGGCTCGCAAGTTTGACGAGTATGGCAACATCCGCTTCAACGATGAGAAGGCCAGACTCGACAACTACGCAATTCAACTCCAGAACGAGCCAGGATCAAGCGGTACGATCCTCGTCTACGGTAGCTGTGCTGGTGAAGCGCAACAGCGTGGCGACCGCGCTAAGGACTATCTCGTCAATACGCGCGGAATCGAAGCTGGACGCATCACGGTCGTTGACGGTGGATGTCGTGCAGACCTGACGGTTCAACTCTGGGTTGTGCCGCAAGGCGCAGCCGCACCGACGGTTGACACCTCAGGCGCGATTGAGCCTTGTCCGGAATGCAAGCGAGGAAAAGCTCCGCGCCGGCGCAGGGGAGATGAATAATTACCGGAATTTGGCTTAGCCAAAATCCTTAACCGTTCGGGCGATGCTTTCGAGCATCGCCCGAATTGTTTTAGTCGCGGATTTGCACGAATAAACGCGGATTTACTTTTTTCTGGTCGGCGTTTATCCCCGAAAATCCGCGGCCACTCTTTCTGTCTGACTGCGCATCCTACCCAAGCCCCAGAGCTTTTAGGATACAAAGCAAGAATTCTGTAATAAACTAGGGGTCACGGTGAGCGATAGCTCCAGATGCAGTAGACCCTGGATGAAATAACGATGAAACGAATTGCGACGCTTCTCCCCCTCGTCATTGCTCTCTTAACTGTCTTTTCTTTCACTGCCGGCGCTTTTGCGGATGGCGATGCATCATCCGACCCTGCACTGTATTCAAACGACTGGCGCACCACCGGCCCCCAGGGCGGTGACGTTCGTGCCCTCGTAGTCGATCCCCAAAATCCAGATCGTTTCTATTTCGGAACACTCGACGGGCAGATCTACACGTCGGCCGATGGCGCCAAGCATTGGCAGCTTCTTTATAACTTCGGCAAGCCGAGACTCTTCATCGACAACATCATCGTTGACCCGCGCAACTCGCGCGTGCTGTTCGTCGGTGCGCACCGGCACAACCTGCCGGGCGGGTTTTTCAAATCGACTGACGGCGGTGTGACGTGGCGCGAAAGCGCGGAGCTGAAGAATGAGGCGATCCATTCACTTGCCCAGTCGGAGTCGGATCCCGACACGCTAATCGCCGGCACGTTCACCGGTATCTTTCGCTCTGACGATGCGGGTCAAAGCTGGAAACAGCTCCCGACGCAGAGCCAGCAAGGTCTGATTCACGTCGAGTCGCTGGCAATCGACCCGCGCACAACCGACACGATTTATGCGGGAACGTTCTATCTTCCTTATAAGTCTGTAGACGGTGGCAAAAGCTGGAACTCGATCAAGAACGGCATCATCGACGATTCGGACATCTTCGCGATCGACATCGATCCACGCGATCCCAATCACATCATCGCGTCAGCTTGCAGCGGCATTTACGAAAGCAAGAACGCGGGCGATAGCTGGCGCAAAGTGCAGGGCATTCCTTCGCAGTCGCGTCGCACGCGCGCCATCCTGCAGCACCCTTCAGTTCCCGGAATGGTCTTCGCCGGCACGACTGAAGGTTTCTGGCTGTCTGACAAAGGTGGCGACGCCGATTCGTGGATGGTCACGACTTCGCGACAACTCGAGATCAACTCGATTGCCGTTCATCCATCGCGGCCCGACATGATCTTCATCGGCACAAACAACTACGGCGTGATGGTTTCGAATGACGGTGGTAAGTCGTTCACTCCGACCAACGGCGGCTTCAGTGGTCGCTTTGCAAATGCGATTCTCGCCGATCGCGAAACACCAAATCGCGTATACGCTTCGACCATCAACACTGCGACCGGCGGCGGTTTCTTCTTTGTCAGCGAGGACAACGGCGACAGTTGGCGTCCTTCGATGCGCAGCATGCCGTCACGTCTAATCACCTACGCGATCCTTCAGGACGCGAGTGATGCCAACATCATCTATTTGGGAACGAACCTCGGAGTTTACAAATCAACGGATCGTGGCACTTCATGGGCGCCAGTGTGGGCAGTTGATAAGAAGAAAGCGCCCGTCCGGAAAACCACGAAATCAAAAACTACAACAGCAACGGCTGTAATGAAGCGCCCCACTGGACCAACGTTGATCGAGATAACCATGCAGGCGCAGGAAGCGCTCAAAGCCGCCGGTTATCATCTCGCCGAGCCGGATGGCAAAGCTGGCCCAGACACGACTGCTGCTGTGAAGAAGTTTCAGGGCGATCGACACCTGCCCGTGACCGGCAAACTCGATTCGATCACGCTCGCCGCGCTCGGTGTCGGGAAGAGCAATGATCCATCTGCTGCTGAACGAACGGATCTAATCATTGCCGACGCAGTGAACACTCTGGTTCACACGATTGACCCGGAAACTAAGAAGCCAGCGATTCTCGCCGGAACCAACAGCGGTCTCTATCGCAGCGTCGATCCTTCGAAAGGTTGGGAGAAACTTTCGTACGGTAGCTTCGATCCTCGCACCACTTGTATTTCCACCACTACTGAGCAGCCGGAAACTATTATCGTCGGCACACCTAGCTCCGGCATTCTGTTGTCGCGCGATGCTGGAAAGACGTGGCGACAACTCGACGACGTGCCGCGTGATGTGCCTATCAACACTATCGCCCAGGATCCGAACCGACCTGATTACATTTACGTGGGAACGAAACAGGCGCTTTTCGTTTCGCACGATGGTGGCAAGTCATTCAAGATTCGTGGCGGCAACCTGCCGTACGGCGACTTCACCAGCATCCTGATCAACCCGCGCAATGGCAATGAAGTGTTTGTCGGCAATGCGTACCAGGTGAGCGAGGTTGGCGGCGGTGTTTACCGCACCACGAATGCAGGCTCGACGTGGGCGCGTATCGATCCGAAAAACGGGCGTTTACCGAGCCAGCGAATCTGGGCGCTCGCGTTTGATGCGCACGATCAGAACGTGTTGTTTGTTGGTTCGCACTCGGCTGGCGTTTACGTCGTGCCGCGCACGGGGGATGCGGTGTCGGCAGCGCAGTGATTGGGTATAGGTCCTATAGGACCTATTATTAAATAAGAATCACGAAGTTGGATCTTTGCCCCGCTTTCCTTGACATGCGCTTGTACAGGCGTGTACATTGCCGCCCTACCCGGTAAAAAGGCGGCGGGTGTTTGTCGGACCAAGCGGGGTAACTACGGCAGGGCGGTAATCGAAACAAATTAATTCGACATTTCAAATCCAAACGGCTTGCTTCCTCGCCAGCCTTCAACTCCCGACAACGCCAAGGTCAATCATGCTAAAGGCCGCTGTCCGCTGTAAGACAGTCAGCGAAGTCCTGCGCTGATTGTTTCAGCCAGCTAGGCGCGATAAGATCTGCCACGCGCTGAAAGGTACCGGGCCGACAGGAGTGTCAATGTCTAGTGAACAACCCAAGCTGAACAACAGCGAGGTAAACAATTCAACATCCGGCGAGTCGGAGACGACTACGCCGCAAGAAAACGCTATGGCTTCTCAACCCGCACCAGTAACAACCCACACCCCCGAAACAGACGAAACAGACGAGCAACGCGCAGGCGGCGACGTCGATTTTGGTCAACTCCTCGATCAGTTCGAGCAGGAACAGGCGACCCTCGAAGAAGGCGAAGTAGTTCGCGGCACCGTCGTTGGCTTGAGCGAACGTGGAGTGGTCATCGACTTTGGATACAAGTCGGAAGGCATTGTTAACCCGGCCGAGTTTACCGAGAACGGTCAGCTTACGGTCAAAGCCGGCGACGAAGTTGAAGTGCTCGTCAAGAGCATGGAAACTGCCGACGGCCTTCCGGTCCTCTCGCGCGCCGACGCCGTGCGCATGAAAGCCTGGGACGATCTCGAGAAGGCTTATCGCGACAGCTCGAGCGTGAAAGGTCGCGTGATCGATCGCATCAAGGGCGGTCTCCGCGTTGACATCGATGGTATTGCTGCGTTCCTGCCCGGCTCGCAGGTTGATGTTCGTCCGGTGCGCAACCTCGACAGTCTGCGCAACCAGATCATTGAAGCCAAAGTGATCAAGCTGAACCGCAAGCGATCCAATGTAGTGTTGTCGCGCAAAGCCGTCATCGAGCAGGAGAACACTGGCAGAAAAGATCAAACGCTCCAGCAGATCGAAGAAGACATCGTGGTCGAGGGACAGATCAAGAACCTTACTGACTACGGTGCATTCGTCGATCTCGGCGGCGTCGATGGACTGTTGCACGTGACTGACATGTCGTGGGGACGGCTACAGAATCCGAATGAGCTGTTCAAAGTCGGCGACACGATCCAGGTGAAAGTCCTGAAGTTTGATCGCGATCGCGAGCGCGTGTCGCTGGGTTACAAGCAACTGCTGCCCGATCCGTGGTCCAGTGTTGAAGAGCGCTTCCCGATTGGTACTCGCGTGAGTGGACGTGTTGCGAGCGTCGCTGATTACGGCGCATTCGTCGAGCTCGAGCCGGGCGTTGAAGGCCTGGTCCATGTTTCGGAGATGAGCTGGTCCAAGCGCGTGAAGCACCCGAGCAAGGTTGTCAATCCGGGCGACCTGGTCGAGGTTGAAGTGCTGAGTGTCGATCCGAGAGCGCGTCGCATCAGTCTCGGCATGAAGCAGGTGCAGGAGAATCCGTGGCAGACACTGCACGAGCGTTACCAGGTTGGCACGCGCGTTCACGGACGCGTCAGAAACCTGACGGACTTCGGTGCCTTTATCGAGATCGAAGATGGTGTTGACGGTCTTGTGCACGTGTCAGACATCTCGTGGTCGCGACGTATCAAGCATCCGAGCGAAGTGCTGAAGAAGGGACAGGAAATCGATGCTGTCATCACGAGCATCGACACTGAGAATCGTCGCCTGTCGCTTTCGATCAAAGACCTCGAACCGAATGCCTGGGAGAAGTTCACCAACGAGCACAAACCGGGTGATGTGGTTCACGGGAAGGTGGCGCGCTTTGCCAACTTCGGTGCCTTTATCGAGCTGGACGACAACCTCGAAGGTCTCTGCCACATCTCGGAGCTTTCCGAAGAGCGTGTGGCGAAGCCCGAAGACGTGGTGCAGCTCGGCCAGGAGATGGATTTCAAGATCCTGCGCATCGATCCCGAGACCAAGAAGATCGGCCTGTCTGCGCGCGCAGTCGGTAAGGACGAGCCCATCATCGACACGAAGATCTACTCGTCAGAAGCTGGTGGCGGTATGGCCTCGCTCGGCGAGCTGGCCGACTTCGGCCTGAGTAAACCCGACAACAACGAGTAGCCAGGAAATAGAAGGCAAGTCAGAAAACTGAACAAGTCAGAAAACTGAACAAGTCAGGAAGAGGGGCTTGCCCCCGCCGTTACTTGGATTGGACGAGCGGGGGCAAGCCCCTCTTCCTGACTTGTTCAGCCCTGCCTGACTTGTTCTATCTACGGTTCCTGAATTCTTGTTCAAAGTCTTGCCCCACCTGTCGCTTTTCTGGTAGTGTACGGGTCACATAACCTCGCCATTATCAAGACGTTATATTTCAAACACTCGAGGTAATGCATGACTAAAGCGGAACTCGTCGAAGACGTAGCTCGAGCGGCTGAGCTTACGAAGAAAGACGCCGAGCGTTTAGTAGAGATCGTATTTGAGAGCATAATTGAAACCCTGAATCAGGGCGAGAAGATTGAGTTGCGCGGCTTCGGCAGTTTTCGCGTCCGAGAGCGTGGGGCGCGGCGCGGTAGAAATCCCAAAACGGGCGATCCGGTGAGCATCCCGGCCAAGCGAGTTCCATATTTCAAACCCGGCAAAGAACTGAAAGAACTCATCAACGACGATAACGGCTCACACGCATCGGCAGCAAACTCTGCACGCCCGATCAGTGATGACACTCATCGCCCGCCCATCCTTTAAGTTTCATGGAGAGATTGTGGAGTCCCTGGCGTGCGAGGTACATCGCATCGGGTGTTGATGCCCAGAAAGATGGTTGTGTGTTCTGCGCCATCGCGAATGACCCCGAGCACGACGAGGAAAACTTCGTGCTTCATCGCGCGCAGCATTGTTTTGTACTACTGAATCTCTACCCCTACATCAGCGGGCATTTGATGATCGTTCCGTACCTGCACACGAGCGAGCTTGACTCGACCGCGAAAGAGATCACGGACGAGATGATGGACCAGACGAAACGCGCGCAGGCTGCGTTGCGTGAGGTTTATAAACCCGCTGGCTTCAACATGGGAATGAATCTCGGTTTGGCTGCGGGCGCCGGGATTGCCGATCACCTGCACATTCACCTGCTACCGCGCTGGGTTGGGGATACGAATTTTACGACGACTGTTGGTGAGACACGTGTGCTCCCCGAAGACCTTCCCACCACATACGCGAAACTCCGGCCAAAGTTTTAGCCACAGATTACACGGATTATCTTTTGCTGACTTTTCGGGGCATGGCTTCGTCTTCGACCTCGCCGCCTCGACTGATTGGGACTTCGGAGGGTTTGCTGTAGGTGATCCCGCGCTCTTCGCTGTCGAGGTTGCCGGCGGGTAATGGTGGCAGTGGTCCAGTCATCGCCGGTGGGTTATAGCCGGGATAGTCGATGCGCGCGTGATAGATCGCCGTCAACGCGCTGATCATCGCCTCGCGTATCGTCGTCAATTCCTGCAACGTCACGTCACACTCATCTAGCTGACCGTCGCTGATGATCGAATCGAAGATCTTCATCACGATCGCGCGAATGTTTTCCGGGTCGGGCCGCGCTAAAGATCTTGCTGCCGCTTCACACGAGTCAGCCAGCATCATGATAGCGGCTTCCTTGAACTGCGGCTTTGGACCAGGATAACGAAAGTCACCTTCGTCGACATTGTCGCCAGGTTTTGCTTGCGCCTGTGCCTTGCGCAGGAAGTAGTGCAGCGTGCGCGTGCCGTGGTGTTGCGGAATGAAGTCGGCAATACTTTTCGGCAGACCGATTTCTTTCGCGAGTCGCGAACCGTAGGTTACGTGGCTCGTGATGATCTTCGCGCTCTGGTAAGGACGTAGTCGATCGTGCGGGTTGTCGCCCTGCTGGTTCTCGACAAAGTACTCAGGCGCGGCGAGTTTGCCGATGTCGTGATAGAGGGCGCCGATGCGCGCGAGCAGTGGGTTCGCGCCGACCGCGCGACACGCATCTTCAGCAAGCTGCCCGACTGCATGCGAGTGTTGGTTCGTGCCCGGCGCGCGCATTGCGAGCTGGCCGAGCACAGGCAGGTCGGCGTTTGATAGCTCCAATAGTTTGACGTCGGTCAGTATTCCAAACAGCGATTCATTGATCGGCAATCCACCTGCGGTAAACACTGCGGTCAGCAGTCCGCCCGTGATACCCGCGGCCGCGGCCATCAGAATCGTGCGCAGCGTGAGCGGCTGTTCGGAATAAGCAATCAGCGCGATAGCCATTACCGCGTTCACAGCGCCGACTAACAGTCCAGCAAGCGTCACGGACTGTCGCTCGCGATAACGACCAATGCCGTATATCGCTGACGAACACGAAACCATCGCGAAGAGCGCTTTCTGCATTCCGGTCGGCGCCAGCATTCCAGCAAAGAGCGCCGTGATGATTCCGGTGAGAAAGGCGAGCTGTGTGTCGACCAGCATCGCCACGAGCAGCGCGGCGGCGGCGTAAGGTATGGCGAAATTCCAGATGACTGGATCGTTGAATGGCGGCTGCATCCGCGCTGCCATACTGTCGCCAAAAGTGAAGCCGACTTTCATCAGCGCGGTTTGGACCAGAATTGCCGAGCCGACGAGGGCAAACGCTTTGTGTTTACTCAAACTCAAGCTGCTGCCGCTTCTGTGTTCTGCAAACTTCCACGCGACCCAGTAGACGGCAATCACCACGAGCAACAATCCGATGAGATTGTTCCAGGGCCGGCCTGAATTGCCCGAGCTCTTGATGGCATTGATCTGCGCAAGAATGCCGGGCGTGACTGTGTCGCCTTCGCGTGCGACCACCTGGTTGCGTTTCAACGAGATCACGACCGGCTCGACGCTACTGGCCTCAGTTTCACGGGTAGTTGCAGTCGCGGATGGATCGAGGAGTACGTTCGGACGAATCAGTGGCGCCAGCGCCGCGTTGAGCGCGTTTTTTTGCACGGCTGACCAACCGGTTAGATTGACGATTCGCTGTTCGAGCGTCCGGCGCGCTGTCGAGAGCGCCTTCATTCCCGTTCGTGGCGCCGGCATGATCACGGGTGAGCTTGAGTTGTGAACGTCGATCAGCACGATTTCCCGTTGCAAACGATCCGCTTCGGCGTCGTCGTAAATGTACCCGGCACTGCTGTCACGCAGGATTGAGGCGATACGATCGAGATCCGCCTCATCGAACTTGTGCGCGGCGATCGCCTGTGCGACTGCGGGACCACCTTCACCGCTCCACACGGGCGACTTGCTCTGGCCTTCGTCTGATTGCACCTTGAGTTCGTCCCAATCCTGACGAAAACTCTGAACTGAAGTTTCCGCGCGGCTGGAGTCATAATTAAAGACAGGCCGAGAGGTTTCTCTCGCGATGTTTTTACGTCGTTCGGTTTCCGCCTGGTCTACTGCGGTCAGATCTGTCGGAGCGACGATCGAGCGACCGAGCACTTCGCCGAGCTTGTAGTTTTCATTGAAACTGG
>Ga0208338_1000035_pt1 | contig 64250 bp, 46 predicted proteins | sample ForSoiNitrogNN91_FD_187858 | JGI IMG/M metagenome (GOLD analysis project Ga0208338, IMG submission 187858) | Forest soil microbial communities from Browns Valley, California, USA, that are Nitrogen fertilized - NN91 (SPAdes) | ecosystem: Environmental > Terrestrial > Soil > Temperate forest ...
GTCACTCGTGTACCGTCCGGCGGCGGTGGCACAGATGAAGTGATAGTGATGTAGCCCGACCCACTACCTTTATTTGTCAACGTGTAGGGGACGAAGTCTGCCGGCGTCTCGTACGTCGCGCCTGCTTGTAAAACTATTGTGTCGCCAAATTGGGCGGAATTGATCGCTGCTTGAATGTTCCCGCCTGCCGGAACAACGATCGTTGCCGCGCTCGCAGCACTGCAAATCGAAAATACAACTGCAATCGAAACGATGATCGATCGCACGACACCGTCTAGGGAGAAAAATTTGTTCAAAATAGACTCCTGGATAAGCACACCCGTACCGCCCGGGAATGCATTCTTTTAAAATTGCATGTGAGTTGATTTCCCTCAGTAGGTTGAGGGCGGCAGAAGGATTCGGGTCGTAGCCGTTTCCTTTACGCTTACAAAGCCTTGATTGTCGGGAGTCGTGAAAGAAGTGCCGTGGTTGCTAACCAACAAAGAAACGCGGAGGGAAGAAAGTGAACGTCCAATCGAACGAGCCTGCGACCGTAGCCTTCCAAGGGGAAGAAACGATCACACCGAAGCGGATGAATCGAAAGTCCTCAGTCTTCCTGGAACGAATAAAGGCTTGCTGCCAGAAGTCTGAAGATCGCGTCGGCTCTCTTCCGATCGCCTTCGGCAACCAGACAATCTCCAAGACTCCGGAGACTCACGGCTTTGCAGTCCTCGCTTCGCAACGAGTTTGCCTTTATCGTATGCAATCGTAATTTTGAAATATCCTACAGTGCCTGGGGCGGGGTACTGCCCAACAGAACCATTTCAACAGTTTTGAACTTCGTTTGTCAATAATAATTTCTGGTATATTTTGTGAGAAATTTTGGTGTTAAAGGTTGCAGAATTGTGCGGATTAGCTTTCGGATTTCAAACACTGGCAGATCATCTAACTTTAGAGCACAGAAAGACTTCCTCTGCTTGCACCAGCCCAAACCGCTCCACCTTCTCATGGCCTAAAGCTGTGGGGTAGTTCTCCACACTTAGCTTAAACCCGGCAGTTTCGAGGCGTTGAATATAATCTGGCCGGTTGTACAGCCGGACATGGTCTTCCTGCCCAAAGCGCGCGATTCTTTCCGACTCGGTGACGGCTGTCGGGTCTTCGATGGTGTGATCAAGCTTCAGCGCAATCGGCACTTGCAGGAGAGCCCATCCGCCTGGCTTCAGAATTCGGTGGATCGATGACATTGCTATTGAGTCGTCAGCAACGTGTTCCATCACGTGGTTGCAGATCACCACGTCAAACGTTTCGTCCGCAAAAGGCATTTGCTGAATGTCGAAGTGGCTCATCACGCCTGGGCCCATCAAGTCGGCGCTGATGTATCGGATATTCGGCACGCGCTTCAACATCGAAGCCAGTTGCGGTTCCGGCGCCACGTGCAACACGCGCGCAGGTTGTTCAAACAGCGAGGTGCGATCTCTGAGATACAGGTAAGCAAGTCGTTCTCTCGCGTTTGACTTGCAACGCGGGCAGACATTGTCTTCGTGCCAGTGGCCACCAACTACTTGCTTCTCGATGATCACTCGATGGTGAAAACCGGCTGGCAGAAAACGCCTGAAATGCCAGCCACAGAAAGGACACTCCAATCGATTCCCCAGATTGAAAACCAGCTCGGGGTAATACCGTGCCTTTTCGAAGAGACTGTATCGCAACAGCCGGAGCCGTTCCGGGACGAGTTGCCTTACCAGATTTCGAGTGTCGGACACCAGCTAACGACTCCCCTTCAACGATCGCAAACTCTCATAGATGTTTATCGTCTTCATCACGGCGTCCTCAACCGTGAAATGATCCTTCACTCGCTCCAGCGCCTGCGCCGACATCTTATGCCTCAAGGTCGCGTCGGTGGATAGAGCTTGAATCGCTGTCGCCAATTCTTCAGCATTCCTTGGCGGCACCAGCAATCCGGTTTTGCCTTCCTCGACGACTTCAGGTAAAGAACCACTTCGCGTCCCTACGATAGGAACCCCACAAGCCATCGCCTCCGCCAGAACGAGTCCAAAAGCTTCTCCCGTCGACACCAGCAAAAACATATCGGACGCCTGCAGCACACCTTTGGGATCCGGAACATTGCCGAGCCAGTGAATGTAATCCTCAACGTCCAGTCGTTTGCTCATTTCCTGCAAACTTTGGAGCATTTCGCCGCCTCCAGCGACAAACAACCGGACCGGTACGTTTCGGGTTTTTAACTCGCGAAACGCTTCCACGAGAATGTCGGGATTCTTAAAGGGCCTCAGGTAAGAAACGGTGCTGGCGATTACTTGCCCGGGTGGTAGATTGAATCGTCTAACCCATTCCTCTCTCGCTGAACCGTCGGGCGTAAATCTCTCGGTATCGATTCCAAGGTATCTGACTATGATCTTTTCTTCTGATACTCCCGCCTTGATCAACTGCTCCTTGACGAATTCCGAAATGGCGATCACGCGGGTCATCGGCGCCGTCATCATTTTGGTACGGGCGCGCAGCAAGAGCCTCTTCCATGAGGTTGCACGAAAGATTCCACTGTTCTGCATTTCGTAAATGACGTGCTTAACTCCCGCAGCGCGAACTATCCACGTCACCGGACTGAAGTAATCAAAGAAAATGACATGCGCTAAAGTGACATTGTTATCTTTGAAGATTTGACGGAGACGGCGATAGAAATGCAGGGCGCCTTTTTGATAGTTAATATCAACCACTAACGCGCCCGCATCCTGAAACTTCTGCTCGAACTCTTTTCGCAGCTCTGAAAAGATGAGCACCGGCTGAATCCCGCGCGCCACCAGCTCACGACAGAGTAATAGATGCCGATCTTCCTGGCTGGTCCAGGTAGGCGGCGCTGAGTCGAGTATGAGGGCGAGACCTTCTTTCACTGTATCGATTCTTAAAGTTGATAAGAGCGGATTAATTGTTCGACGTTCTGTCGCAGATTGAATGTCGCGTGTACTCTGCGACAACCCTCTGCGCCCATTTTGTGGCGCAAATCCGAATCCCGAAGGAGGTTAAATAGTCTCTCAGCAGCGGCGGTCGGGTTATAACGCTCGACAAGATATCCAGACTCTCCCTCAGCAACCAACTCCGGTATTCCGCCGACATGCGTAGCAACAATAGGTTTTTTATACGCCATTGCTTCTGCGATCATCCATCCAAATAGCTCCTCCCAACGAGAGAACTGACAGACTATATCAGCAGCGTCGAACACGCCTTCACCAAAAGGATCCATGATCAATCCGGTCCAGGTTACGTTATCGGTGAGCCCCATTTCTCTCGTCTGCTTCATGTACTGCTCTCGATAAGGTCCCTCGCCCACGATGATGAAATGAGCATTCTGATCGCGTTCGAGTACGACCTTCGCTACGTCCAATAAGTCTGGAATTCCCTTCTCAGGAATGATCCAACTAATTTGGGCGATAACGTTCCTCGAATCAGGAATTCCAAAGCGTCGTCGAAATTCAATTCCCCGAGCAGGGTTTGGCTCTACTCGCGTAAGGTCTACGCCGTTGTAAACGAGCTCGTAACGGTCACCATCAAGTAGATCGAGCGTCCGCATACAGTGACAGCCATACTTGCTAACACAAACAACTCTGGCGATCGGGTAATTGATCAATCGCACGAGCGCTCGCTTCCACAAGGGTGCGCGACGAGGAATGTAATTCGCCGGTCGTGATGAGTGGTCGGTAAAGAATACTTTTTTAACCGACCGTAATCTCGCGAGCCAGGGGAAGAGCCCAACGAACCCGGTAAAGTGCAGATGTAGAATCTCGGGCTTATGACGCTTTAGCAGAGTCGCCAGCTTGCGCGCCGCGCTCAAATTGGAGCCAGTCGTATCCTCCAGCACCTCCAGACTAACATTCGGAAGATCCAGAAATCTTGCTACCTCTTCAGCAGGTTTGGATTGAAAGCAAAGCACGCTCTTCCATCCGCGTTTGCCCAGTTGCAACGACAGCTCACGGGCGAATGTCTCGGTGCCACCAATGCGCAGAGGTTGAACGCCAAAAACTGAAAGGACAGTATGCATCAGGAATCGAAGGCGATTGAGGTCTCACTTGCGACTGCGCATCTGATCAAGTTTCGCGACTACTCGCTCGTGCAGGCTGCGTGCGCGCAACTGTAAATTCAGAGTTGCCATGAAGACGTTATAAAGAAACGGGGGTTGGGCGGGTCTGATGTGAGCTGGAATGAAATTGGTTTTGTTACCAAACCCGAGCACTTTTTGATCTTCTGGAGACAAGTCTCCAAGGAACGCGGCGTTCAACAACAACGGATGATAACGATTAGCTTTTTGATCACCTTCCTGTAGTCGTACTTCCGAATCGTGGTAGTTGTAAAAAATGGCTTCGCGTGGTTCAAGCATCGGCACGCCCTGCCGGTGGATGCCGGAAGTGTCAAACATAAATGCAGTTCCTGCATTGCCCATCATCTCAACGACCTCGAATGACGACATGTCGCCGAGCTCCGCATTTCGCACGGGCCGCGGATGGCTCTTGCGATGACTGCCGCGGATGTAATTGAAAGCGCCGCTGCGTACGTCGGTGAGATACACCGCCAGCTTCAGCTCTCTGGGGATCTCACGATGCGTCTCCTGATCGTACCAGGCGTCGCCATGCCAGCCATGAAAATCTCTGTTAGTCGGCAACGATCTCCAGCCACGCGCTTCTGTCAGCTCGACTTTTTCACCGATGTAAGCTTTGACGAGCGCTTTTACAACCGGATGAATGGCCAGATCCAGAAAGCCCTGATCCAGGAGCAGCACGTCCTCGATCATGTGGCGGTAAGGCTCTGTCTTTTCGTAGCCGTCGTAGTTGTTCCAGCGCAGCCGTTGCAATCTCGACTCGAAGGCGCGTTGCATCGACTTCAACTGCTCATCAGGAATGAGACGCGGAAGTAAGACAATGCCGTTCTGATCGAGGTCTTTATACAATCCTTCGACAACGCCATCAGATGGCGGCAACGGCGTCGGAAAGCGGTTGTTACTGACAACTTCTATCGATCTCATCTATTAAACACAGCCCACAGAGGATAATACGACCAAAACCCTCAACATCCCAGCACAAGCTTCATGGGCAAATTAGTAACCACAAAAGAGTTAGAACACACTTCCCAGCTAACTGATTTGGGTTGTGCTTCTTTGCGAGCCGCGATGTTCTGGCTGAATGCTCTTGCGTGCAAAAAGATAGGAACGAAAATCGAAACCACCGTCCCCGCTATTCTCGAAGAAATTTATCTCGATGTCCCGAAAACCCAGTCGGTATAAAAAGTTGTAAAGCTCCGTTGTTTCGTATTTTATTCCAAACATAAAGGGATTGCCGACACCTCTTCTCAACAGCACCCGCCGCATCTTCGCTTGAAACGAATCAGCGGCTCTCCATATCCTATATAAGCTCGAAAAAATTGGCCGCATTACATGGGGCCACGAATAAACAGGCAAATGGATCATTATTGATCCGCCCGCCATCAAAACCCGATAGAGTTCCAAAAAGTATTCCTCAGCAAACGAGGGCTGGTCGAAATGCTGGAAAACGTCCGATGAAAAACCCGCAGCTACCGACCCGTCGGCCATTGGAAGGACACATCCATTGGTCACATGAAACGACACTTTTTCCGGGTCCACCTGCATACGCGCATACTCAACCATATCAGTGGAGACATCTACCGCATGCACTTTCTGAAAGTAAGTCGACAACTGCTTAGTCATACGGCCTGCGCCGCACCCAATCTCCACGCAACTTTGGCGATTTACTCCATAGCGTTCCCAATGAGGTATATACTCGGACCACACCTTGGCTCCATAATTATAGAACTCTTCGTTAGTCCATGGATTGTTGCCACGCCTGTTGCGGCCTTCAAGTGAGGCCACTCCATATAAGGGATCTAGCTTGCCCCATGACTGCCATTCAATATTGGAAGCTGGTTCGCGCCGCCTGTTACTCATTTGAGTGGTTATTTCATAGATTGGTGATTAATGGAGAGTAGCAAGTAAACAACTGACCACGATGCTTCACCCACACTGCAGTTAGCTAGAGTCTATTGCCCGTATGAATAATACGATCAAGTCCTTCACCGCCCAAAGAGAGATAGCTCCTCGGCCGATTCTACGTGCATGATCTGGCGCAGCTTGTAATCGCGGTAACGTCCCGGCGGGCCTGAATGGCCATCAGCCGCAGCCATCACCATGTTGTAAGCCTCGCGCGCAGAAGCGAAGTACACCGCGAATTCTTTAGTCTTTTCAGATAACTCAAGCACTTCGGTCATGAAGCGCCGCATTTGCTCACCGATCATCGCGTCTTGATCCCAGTCGAAAAAACCATGACTGTACAACTTCACAAACACCCAATTTGGCCCGTCAGCTACGCCTATATGCGCGTTGCGCCAACGGTTGAACCGGGCGAGACTCAACGGGTAATTCCGTGCGAGGGCGCCGTCGTCGAGTCGTGGCACTGGCAACGAGTGCTTCCGGCGTGTCCAGTCAAACACGAGCGGCCCTTCAAAGATTATCGGGAGCGACGGCTTTTTACCCGCCGCGACCGCCGGACCCGAACGGTGCGGCCGTCGCTGCGTGAGCGGATAACCACAACTGTAAATCGCGTTAATGCGACTAACCTGCGACTGGTGCGGCACTGACGGCAACGTGAAGTCAGCGTAGCACCCGGTGTCCCTAAGGATCTGCATCTCGGAATCGACTCCACACCAACGACCACCCGCCGAGTTCGCAAGCGCCCAATTGCCGTGCACAAACGCATACTGCACTGGAGAATCCTGACTCTCTCGCGATAGACATTTGTGCTCTTCGGCTAACGTGTCGCGAAATTCTTCGAGTATGCGTCGCGTGTTTTCAGCGGTATCAGGCGCCTCAACCCCGTGATGAAGGTGAATCTCGACCTCGCCAAAGCCTTCCGCTTGTAACTCTGAAAGCATTTCTAGAAGCGGGCGCTCGTATTGCTCAGCCGGATAAAAATTGGTGTGCCGAAAGGCCGCGCCGTCATTGTCGCGAAGAGCATTTCCGGTTTCGCGCGCCATCTTCATCCAGTGCTCGACACGCGGGATCGCCTGTGGCCCCGTGCCGGGCTCCCAGTGATTTGCCACCAGAAAGATCACGTGAGTTTCCCCAGGCGTTTCCGATAATCGCCGGCCCAACTCTTTCGCGCGCCAGAACGGATACCGCACGAGCCAGGGAATGGACCACCGAAGTTTTTGCAGGAAAGTCGCGTCGTCGTGGTGTTGGTTCATAGCGGTTTTCTGGCCACTAACAACACTCCGTCGATAAGTAGCTCTTCCTCGTCGAGCGTCTTGAACTCACTGGCGAGTCGATTGCGAACCTCAGTAACCATGCGGCTCGATGCTTCGCTCTTAAATTTTCCGGGCACGTATTCTGGCGCAGGCTCGAGCCGTCCGCCGGGAAGTACACTGGTGATGAATAGCTGTGATTGATATCCCAACTGCGTCATCTTCTCTACGTAGTAACCTAATCGCTTTCGATTTGGCAGTCCCGAGTCTGACGCCATTCGTTTGTAAACCGCTTCCGAAATCGTCAAGAAAGTAAGGGGATGCATTCCCTGGTTGCGAAACATGCCGTAATCGCTGAGATCGATTATGTGAATCACGCGGCCGCCGGGAACCAGCAGCGCATTCATCGCCGCGAACGTCGGATCCAGGTCGTAAATCTCTTCCAGTACTGCGCACGAAAGGATGAAGTCAAACTTTCGGTGTTCGAGTTTAGCGGCGAATGTCTCGAGGGTGTCGCCGTAAATCGTCTGCAGCTTCTCTATGTTGAACTCGACGCCGTCAGTAAGTTTAACTGCTTCGTCGAATCTGACTTTCTCTTCGGCATTAAGAGTTTCTCTCAATGCTCTGTAGATCTCTCGTTCGTGCGCTGAGTTTCTTTTCGAATAAAACCGATCGAGACAAACTACTGACGCCGCGCCCGCCGCGAGAAACTTCAATGCTACGCCCAGGTTGTCGCCGGGCCCCAGCTCGAGTATGCGTCTGCCTTTCAGATCGTCAGCAGACAGACCCGCGTATTTGTTGTAGTTAGCAAATTGTTTTTCGATGTAGGCGAGACTGTCGGTGACGCTTTGGTTGAGGTGCGTGGAGCCATGAATGGTTTCGATGTCACCTGACTCGATTCGTTTCTTCAGACGGCGATTATCAAAGATCTTGTAAATTATGATCGCAGACCGTGATCGCCTGGCCAGTCTCTTAACGAAATTCTGCATCCTTGAAAGTTGTCTGCGATCGCAGACTATTTCTGTAGCTTTCCAAAGTACGGGGGTTTGACGTCAGCCGGTGCGACGGCAGCGCCCAGAGCCTCGAAGTCGACTCCCGGATTCTTTCCGTCGCTTCCTTTTCCTTTGACTTTACTTTGTGGACCAAGACGCCAGTCTCCGTTCACAAAATCAACGAAGCCGATCTTGTCCAGTGAACTCACCACGAGATTGCCTTTCGGTATGTTGGCCGGATAACCGTTGGCTGAAATCTGGCTCTTGTTGTCTACGATGATATTCCCGCGAGAATCCGGCGAGAGCATGTTCGTTGGACAGTAAAATCCGAAAGAGTTGAACTGAATGATGTTATTTCGAAAAACGAAATTGGAATTGGGAACTCCGTAGCAAGTCATTATGTTTCCGGTTTGCTGCACGGTATTGTTCTCGACCGTAAGCGTGTTGGCGCAACAACCGACCATGAACACGGCGGCATAATCAGGCACGATATCCACCAGTAGATTGTTAGCGATCCGGATACGCTTCGCTTGCTGGCTCGGCTGAGCATCGTCTTTGCCGAGAATGCTAAAGCCGGTATTTGAATGGCGCACGACGTTGTTGGTGATGTTGATGTCTTCGAGCGTGCTCCACGGGGCGGAGCCGTTCTGGTTACGCACGGTCAGAACAAACGCGCCGATCAATCCGCCAGATTCGAGCACGTTTCCATCAATCGTCACCTTCCGCCCATTCTTTAACTCAATCATCGTCTTGATGGTCGCTTTTCCAAACCACTCAGCCGGTTTGTATAAATAATTTCGCCGTATCTCGATATCTGATGGAACGAGATTCGGAACCGCCGGATCGGCGCCGCCAAACATGATGTTCTGCGCGCCGCCTTCGATGTAGTTGTTCACGATCTTGTAAGGACCGGGTCCATTCCAACCACATATTCCCTGCGTTTCGTCGCCCTCGCCCGCAAAACCTGCGATGTAGGAGTTGCTGATAGTGGTGTCGCCACTGTTAAGGCCAAATCCACGTCGCGCCTTGTTAAGACCTGTGGAGTGAATGTAGCAACGATCGAAGACCAGATCGTGTGGAAACTGAGACAGGGATTTGTAGTCGCTCTTGCCGAGATCAATCAGATTGTAGAGATACTTGGAATTCGCGGCTGGCGCAAACTCAATTCCGATGAACTTGTAATGGTGCGCCTGCTCGGCAGTGGCGATCGCCACGGAAGAATCCGGACCCACGATCTTCGGCATCGCCTTCGCGTGGAGCTGTGGATTGATTCTCTCGTTTTCTTTCGCAATACCGCTAAGGTTTGAAGTCGTGATCGTGATGTACTGATCGGAAGCGCCTTCTTTGAATGGCAGGGTGATTGGTCCCTTATAAGTGGCTCCGGCTTCCAGAACAATCACGTCGCCGTAATTAGCGCCGTCGATCGCCGCCTGTAAGTTTCCGCCCGCCTTTACCTGTATGGTTGAGGAGTTTCCGACGCGACGCTCGCGAGTAGCTGACGTATTTCGCCGTATCTGTGCTACCGCGAGCAACAGGAAGATGCCAAGCAAGCCCAGGATGATTGCGACGGCGATAAAGGCTTTGTATCGTGAGTCACTCTTATCACTCAACGCATTACTTTCGGCTAAAGACAAATTGATTGCACCCGAGGCCAACACGCCCGCAGTTCAGTTTCGTAAGCACGAAGCCGCGCGCGGTAAAGAAGTCAAAAATTTCGTCAGGAGTTGACACCTCATACGGGTAACCACCGACCCAGTCAACGATGTCGCGCCAGCGATTCATTCCGCGCCGCCGATCGTATTGCGACCATGATCGGAGATACGATCCGAGGTTCAAAGTCAACACCGATCGCGCCAGCGCCCTCAGCTCGTCCGGTGCGATTACAATCATCGTGTATGGCACTTTCAGCGCACCAGGTAGCTGATTGTAAGTTTTCTTCAGCCACTTCCAGCGCGTGCTCTGGCTGCCCGTGTCATTATACAAAGCGATGAAGAGTTTACCGCCGGGCGCAACGAGCCGGTGAACATTTTCCAGCGCTTGCCACATTTGTCCGGTGTGGTGCAGCACGCCCCACGAATAAACAACGTCGAACGTACCGAGCGAATTCAGGTATTGCTGATCGAGCACTGACGCTTCTTCTACTTTCCACGCGTTGTCATTTGGAAAGTAACGCTTTCGCAGCTCAGTAGTGCAGGCCACTGAATTCGGATCGTAATCAAATGAGTGTACGCGCGCCCCCAAACGCCGCGCGGCAAGACTGAACAAGCCACTGCCCGAGCCGACGTCGATAAAACTCTTTCCCTCGAGAGAATCTACCGACAGCATCTGCTTCAACGACGCTTCAGCTTCTTTGATCCGCGTGTCGTCGAGCAGCTCGAGAAACCGGCTCCAGTTTTTGCCAAACTCAAATCGTTGGCCGCTCGCGGTCTCGGTCGCGTGTTCGCTTAACTTACCTAAATCTTGTTCTTGAGTTGCCATTGCCATCAAACTACCAGCTCCGCCAATACTTCCTGAAATTTCGACGCAACGTTGTGGACTTCGAATTCGCTCCGCACTTCTGAACGCCCCCATCCCGCATCACGTTGATCGCGGCGCTCCCAGACGAACAAGAGGAATTCACGCAGCACTTTCGCTACTTCATCCGTCTGTTCGGGATCGGCCACCCAGCCACCCAGCCGGTCGATCAAATATGCCGCAGTGCCCGGCGGTGTCAATCCGATTATCGGTCGATCGGCGCCTACATACTCAATCAACTTCGATGGCAGGAACACGCTCTCGGTATTCTTTGCCACCGGGGCATCGATCACCATCAAACCTGCTGCCGACGTCATCATCGACAGGCTCTCAGCATAATTCACTCGCGGACGAAATACGACCAGACCGGGTGGCAATCTGGAGAGACCCATTTGCTCCATATCCAACTCGTGGACATCTCCGATAATTTCGAAACAGAATCGGCTCAACAGCTCGGGCTCTGTTGACGACAAGATCTCGAGTGCTTGAAAGAGCGGCTTCGGTGTCCGGGGATGATAGAGATCGCCGAGATAACGAATGGCTAAACGGCCTTTATCCGTGTGGGGAGCACTTTCGAAAACATCCGGCTCGAATGCATGCGAAACGATTCTAACCTTCGACCTTAGCGCCGCGGGATACTTATTCATCACCAGCTTCGCAGTCTCTTTCGAAGTAAAGACGAGACGATCGGCATTTTCAATCACGCTCTGCTCGAGCCGTCGATTCAGTGTCCTGGTTAATGGATCGTCGTGCCGGAACGGGCTGTCAACCCACGGATCACTGAAGTGCGCGAGCCACGGAAGATTGTAACGACGCTTCAGCTCCAACCCAATGATGCTATCGATCAGCGGAAACGCAAACGTCACTATTATGTCCGGCCGGTACCCTTCGGTGTTCAAAAGACGATCGACCGTCTTCAGCACCGATTTCTTCCATGGACCAAGATGGTCTGGGGTTCTCGACAACACCGGCAGATATATTCGACCCGAAAGCCGGCGTAACAGATTGTTCCCGGAAGATGGCGAAAAGGGAACCCGCAGTGATCTCTCGAGAAACGACTCCGAGCAGCTCTGAGCATCACCCTGCGCGCCTTCACAAATCAGCACGGTCGACGCGTTCAAGTATTTCAACAGTCGTGAGACTTGAATTGCTCTGGGTTCCTCTTTGGGTGGATAAGAGTAAGAGATAGCCAGCACTTTCGGTACGGTGGGAGTGTCAGGATTTCCGGCAGGGTTCACCAGCTTTGTCTTTATGGACAGATCCATCTTCGCAGGGACAAGCATTGACATTCTTTACAGTAAACCCAGAAGACTCCGAATCTTAATTTACCCAGTCCGAATTACTCAGTCCGACGCCGCACTCTGATTCCCAACGCCATGAGTCCGCCAAAGAACACGGATAGCATCGCTGGCTCCGGCACGGGTTTGACGTTGAATGTGTAAGTTTGTGAATTAACCGACTGCCCGCCAGGGGTAACAAAGTCGGGAGCACTATTTAGTAGATCTATGGTGAGAGTTGCCGCTACGCCTTGAGGATTCAAGCCTGGTGAGGAAACTGAAAATATGAGAGTAAAGGGAGGCTGTACACTACCGAACAATGGAATCTGAAAATCCTGAACGAGGGGGGTACTGCCCAATTCCGTGTAGGTGATTCTCAAAGTATCTGACCCGCCGGGAGGCAGCACACCCGTGATATCTACGCTGAAAGTAAGGGTTGACCCAAGCAGCGTTGTGCCGGGATTGGAGAGTAAATTGACCTGGACCGTGTCGTTATTCTGGAACGCGGTGACATTACTGAAAAACAACGGATCCGCTTTCGCCGTGCCCTCCGCCACTCCCAGCAGGAACAAAACCCCTAAAAATAAAAGGGCTTTGGATACATTTTTCTGATTTTTGATTATTTGCATAGTTCTGCCGCCGGAATAGTTAACTATTCTACAGCTAAACTTCGAATTGGGGGCTGGTACCAGATCGGGCTCAAGGGCCTAAAGACTGCGACAAAGATAGTAGATCAGCTTCAAATACTCAACTAAAACTAACTGCCAGCCGCGTATGTGTAACCACCAGGTCGCGGGCCGCGGTGTTTGAATTCCGGTCTCGACCGGATCGATACCAACCTGCGTGTCGGTGCCGGCGAAGAAATTACGAAAAGTAAAGAGCGCGCGCCGCGAGTGATAAGACGAAGTGACTATCAGAAGCGAGCGGAGGTTGTGGGTCTTGGCATAGTCGCGCAGGACCGTTGCTTCGTCCCATGTGCTGGCGACTGGAGGGGTTACTAATTCAATGTTTTCGGCTGGAACACCCAACCGGTTTAACTGACGGGTGGCGATCTCGTAAAAGTACAGATTGCGTTGCTCGGAACGGGACCAGCCTCCCTGCAGGTTATCGCTGGTGAGAAGTATCCTCGGCGCGCGCTTCTCCGCATACAGACGCGCGGCATGTTGCACGCGCTCAGACAAAGTTGCTGAGCCACTGAGAACGACAATCGCATCCGCGCGCTCGAGTGGCGCACGAACAATCAACCAGCGCGCCCCCAGCCACGACACCAGCCAAAGCCCGACCAGCAACAAAAAGGCGACGAATACTCTGCGAAACCTCCGCCTTCTCTGCGTCTCTGCGGTGATATTTACCGCCGAGGCGCCGAGAACGCGGAGGCTACGCAGAGAAAATCTACCAGCAAATGCCCTGGTAGTTGTTGTCAGAGGTTTTCTCAAACAGTCTCACTAAATCGATTACTACTTGTCCTTCTTTTTGTCGCTGCTCGATCTCTTTGAAGTGCTCGGCCTTGTTACCGATAACCAAAACATCCGCAAACTCGAGCACCTCATCGATACTCGTCCTCATGAGCTGAGCAATGTGTGGGATCTGCCCTTCGATGTACTCCTTGTTAGCGCCGAAAAGCCGAGCGAGCGAAACGTCGCGATCGTAGATACTGAGCTGTATCCCTTTTCCAATCAGCGTCTCGATCAAGGTGACCATCGGCGATTCACGAAGATCGTCAGTGCCCGCTTTGAAGCTAAAACCCAGAATGCCGACGCGCTTCTTACCAGTTGCGAGAACCATCTCAACGGCGCGCTCGATCTGCTGCTTGTTGCTGGGAAGAATCGACGACAAAACCGGCACATCCACGTCAACTTGCTTCGCCTTGTAATTGATCGCGCGCAAGTCTTTCGGCAAACACGAGCCGCCAAATGCAAAGCCGGGCTTCAGGTAGTAAGGCGACAGATTGAGCTTCGTGTCCTGGCAAAAAATATCCATCACTTCATGGCTGTCGACACCCACCGCCTTGCAGATATTTCCAATCTCATTCGCAAAGCTGACCTTCAGCGCGTGAAAACAATTGCAGACGTACTTGACCATTTCCGCGGTCTTAACCGACGTTGCAATCACCGGCGCGTCGATACGGCTATACAACTCGCGCACGGTTGCGGTCGTCTCGGGATCGTCTGCGCCGATTAAGGTGAACGGCGGCGCATAGAAGTCTTTCAACGATGAGCCTTCGCGCAAAAACTCGGGATTGATACAAACGCCAAAATCTTTTCCCGCGCGTTTTGTCGAGTGCTCTTCGAGCGTCGGAATCACGACGCTCTCGATTGTCCCGGGCAGCATCGTGCTGCGTATGACGACAACGTGGCGCTCAGTCTTGTCCTTCAACGCGGCGCCAATCTCCTCGCAAACGCGCGTCACGTAGCGAAGGTCTAAACTGCCGTTTGTATTGCTCGGAGTGCCAACACAAACGAGCGAGACGTCAGTGTTACGAACCGCCGCGGCTGAATCAGTCGTTGCCGACAAACGATTCGCCTTGACGACTTCGTCAAGCAATGGCCCAATGCCGGCTTCGATGATCGGACTGTTGCCCGCGTTAATCATCTCGGCTTTGTTCGTGTTCACGTCAACGCCGGTAACCGTGTGTCCCTCTTTCGCAAAGCACGCTGCGGAGACGCAACCGACGTAACCAAGACCAAAAATACTGAGTTTCACGAATTATTTTCCTGCTGGTCGTATTAATCGAACTAAAAAGATGTTTCACGCAAAGGCGCAAAGAAAACGCAAAGACGCTAAGGCGCGCCCGAAGCATTTGACCCGCCTTTGCGCCTTTGCGTTTTCTTTGCGCCTTTGCGTGAAATCCCGATCCAAGCCGCCACCTACCGATCTTCAAAGTCCCGATTCATCGCCGCTTGAACTTGCATTCGCAGGTCGTCCGTCAAAATCCGAAGCTGGTGGTCCAGTTCCTGCGATCGCCTCACGATCGTATGAAGGATCAGACCAACAGTGATCGAAAGCAGACCGCAAAGAATCAACGCCACGGCAAGCACCATCAATGGCCAGCGTGGCACCAGGCCCGTTTGGATCAATTCATAGACGACGACTGTGCCCGGTATCAGACCGAGCGCGATGCTGAACAAACCGACACTGCCGAAAAACGTTAACGGCTTGTAGTCGCGAAAGAGCGATAAAAGCGTGTTCAGAATCAGGAATCCGTCGCGAAAGATTCGAATCTTCGAGAAGCTTCCCTCGGGACGCGAAGTCAAATTAACCGGGACCTCAACAATGCGAAAGCCGCGATTCAACGCTTTGATCGTTAACTCGGTCTCGGTTTCGAATCCGCCGCCGAATAACGGCACACCTTTAACGAATCCGCGATTGAACGCGCGGTAACCGGAAAGCATGTCGGTAATACTCGCGCCGAGCGTGTAATTCAAAACATACAAAAAGAACCGGTTGCCGAGACGATTACGCTTTTTGAACTTACTGGTGGCGTCGCGGTGCAGCCGTGAACCAACCACGATATCCGCTTCGTCATTCAGGATCGGCTCAATCAAACGATGCACTTGCGGCGCGGGATAAGTGCCGTCACCGTCGACCATCACATAGACGTCCGCACTTATCTTCCGAAACATCGACTGCACCACAAAACCTTTGCCTTGCCGTTTCTCGTGAAAAATCAGCGCCCCGGCCGCGGCAGCTTTCTCTACCGTGCGATCGGTAGAGTTATTGTCGAAAACATAAATATCGGCATCCGGTAATTCCGCGCGAAACTGCGAAACGACTTCGGCAATCGTGAGCTCTTCGTTGTAGCAGGGAATCAGGACGGCGATCCTGGGCTTGGCAGACCTGAGCCGTCCGTCAAGCTTCGTCTCGACCGCAGTCTCTGTAATGCCAAGCCGATCGATCATCTTCTAATTAGTTTGTGCCTTTTTGTGGCATAAAAACTCGGACCAGAAAACTCGAGCCCCACGATAGATGAATAGTCGCGAAGATTAAAGGCATCACTAAAGCCATTTGCAAGCCGCCGCCTGCCCGTCGTGCAGCTTGCCAGCCCGCGAGCAGCGCGCAACCAAGATACGCGACGAGCTCAAGTAGCAATAGCCACAAGGCGGGTTTCCAAAAAATCCCGGCAATGCCGAGCACGAGGATCGAGACGACAAAAAGCGGCGCTACGAGATGACGAAGCTTTGTCGAGCGCGGGTGAAGCCGAATCATCTCCGCCTTCCAACCGCCGTATCTCACGTACTGCGCGGCCAGAGTCTTCAATGTCGAACGTGCAAAATAGTCGCAATGGCCGCCGCGATCCAAAATTACGGACCGGCCGGATCGTCGCACACGATAGTTGAAATCGTAATCCTCGTTTGTGTGCAGCGATTCGTTATATCCGCCGAGCTCTTTCCAGAGCGACTTCATGAAGCAGGCGAAAGCGACTGTATCTACTGCTTCCTGCTGTGGGCCACCAGCACCGAGCCGGTACTTCGCATCGCCGATTCCGAAAGGATGCGAAACGGCTGCCGCGATTCCCCGCGCGATCAGTGTCCCCGCGCCAGGCCTCACAAGACACGGCATACCCACCGCTCCGGCTTCACTAGTTTTTAGCACTTCAACACAGCGGCGAATGTATCCGTCTGACGGAACGGCGTGGGCGTCCATTCGCGCGATAATATTTCCTCTTGCTGCGGCAATGCCGAGATTGAGTGCAGTCGGGATGTTGCGAGCGGGATTATCGACGAGTAGCACATTCACATCGGGCCTATGTTTGCAGAATCCGTCAACGACCACGCGACTGCGATCTTCCGACAAACCGTCAACAATCACGAGCTCATATCGATCCGAGTCAAACTGGTCCGCGAGCTGTTCGAGCGCTTTCCCGATAAAATGCTCTTCGTTGTAGCAGGGGATGATGACCGACACGTAGTCTTGAGACTCTAGTGCGCTTATCGACATCGGCTGCTCAAACGGCTGATTGTTCCTGGCTTCTAACATCCACACTGGTCACGAGTCGCGAACGACGATGATCGCGAATCGTCGTCTCACAAATTTCGGCGAAGCACTTAGCCACGCCACTCCAGCCAAATTTCTCGACTACTGTTTGTCTCGCCTGTTCGCCCACTTCTTTTGCAAACGACGGATTGGTTAGTAGCTTCACCACCGCGGCGGCAAACTGCTCGGGCGTGTCGGCGATAAAGATCTCTTTTCCGTCTGTCACAGGCAAACCTTCAGCGCCGATGCTCGTGGAGACAATCGCCTTCTCCATCGCCATGGCTTCATAGATCTTCAATCTCGTGCCGCCACCGATACGAAGCGGCACGACATACGCAGCCGCACGCTCCATGTATGGTCTAACATCTTCCACGCGGCCAGTGACAACAATCGCGGGATCTTTTTGGCTCAGCTCGATCAGACTCGGATAAGGATTACGGCCCACGACGGTCAAAGTAACATCCGGAAGCGATCTCCTGATTACGGGCAGGATCTGGTCGGTGTAGTAGCGAATCGCATCTTCGTTCGGGAGCCAGTCCATCGATCCAGTGAACACAACATTCCGCGGATCGATCGTCTCTTTGCCCGAAGGCGTAAAGAAATCCGTGTCTACGCCTGTCGGCACTTCAAACACGTTATCGACCGCATACTCTTTTCGCATTTGCTCGCAGTCGTCTTTTGAGACTGCAATCACGGTATCAAAGCGCCGGCACGCCTCGCGTTCGAATCGCTCCATCTTGCGCCATTGCTGTCGCAGGTAGATCTTCTTGAGCTGATTGTTTTGTACTTCGAAGTGTCGCTTCCAAATCATCGCCTCGACGTTGTGCTGGAAGAGGATCGTGGGGCACGACAGATCGCATGGTACGTTGATCGCCGGCGCGAGAAAGTCGCAGATGACGACGTCGAACGTTCCGCTGTTTACACGCTCACTGATCTGGCCGCGCATCGAAGCCGATTCGTATTTCTTGATCGCATAAGGAAAGCGCGAGGCGAGGTTGAGCAGCAGTTCGGCATAAAACCCGCTCGAAAATTTTTCGCGCGGCTGGTAAGGCACGCAAATCAGCTCGTGGCAATATTCGGAAGCCTGCTCGCGCGCGGCGCCATCCGCCGAACCATCGTCGAGAGACATGTACGAGATGAAGTGATCGCGCTTCAGCTCTTTCAACATGTTGTAAGTGCGAATCTTCCCGCCCTTATCAACCGGATGCAGCAACTCAGTTTTTAGCCAAAGGATTCTCACGCTTGATCGGAACTGGTAGTGATTAGTTGCCGGACCTGGGAACTAACTTGCACTTCACAACAGCCGTGGTGAACTCACGCGTCAACTTGTTTGCAAAAGGCTTCAATTTGCGAATCGGCACAGCTTCAAGACTCTCGAACTCAAACTCGCTCTGCGCTACGATTTTCTCAAACCTTCTCACGGTAAGTTGGTTCAGGCCGATCGCTACTTCATTAAAACGGTAGGCGGGTCTGCCTGAATCTTCGCGGTACAAACGCATTAATACCGATTCAGTGAACACTAAATGTGCCCAGGGGAAAATTGAGAATCCATGTCCACCCAGCGGGTGATACCAAGTCGGCCCAAAGCAGGTGAGAATGTAACCGCTGTCTTTCAACAGTTGTCGCATCTTGCCGAGCATCGCGAGCGGATCGTCGAAATGTTCGAACGCATCCAGGCTGACAATGACGTCGACCTTTTCATCTGTCTGAGTGGTAAAAGTGCAAGCATCCTCAACGCCCGCTTTTTTTGCAGCCAACCGCGCTTCCGCTAATGGTTCTTCGCGGATGTCCAATCCAATTACCCGGGGCACGCCATGTTGGGCCATGTCGATAGCTTCAACACCGGCTTCGCATCCGAAATCGAGCACTGTCTTATCAGCCAACTCGCGCCAAATCTCCGGCCCGAAGAATACTTCCATCTTACTGCGACCGTCGTAAGCCGTAGTGACCTCATTGCCCGGGCTCACCTTTTGCAGCCGGCGCAAAAGCCGGTATCCAAGTTCTCCTCCCAAAACTCCCAAAACACTCCTCCTACGCGGCTATCTCGGCTAACGAGCGTGACACATCGTGCTGCGCCTCGCCGTCAAAAAATTGCCGCTGCCAGATCTCGAAGTTGACGAGGGCCCAAAGTCGCTCGTCATGATTCTCGACACCGGATTGATGTCGATTCACGAGGTCGCGCACGAAGTCGCGATTAAATAACCCGCGGCTCATCGCGCGCTCGCTCAACACATACTCATCAATCACCGAGCGATAAGCACCGCGGAACCACGCGGCAATCGGGACCGGAAATCCCATCTTCGATCGAGACAAGATTGCTTCCGGCAAAACACCCTTCATGCTCTCGCGCAGAATGTATTTCGTCGTACCGCCGCGTAGCTTCAATCGCTCCGGCAGACTGCAAGTAAACTCGACCAGCTTATGGTCCAAGAACGGAACACGACTCTCCACCGAAGTCGCCATACTCATCTGATCCTGCTTCATCAACAACTCGTGCAGGTAAGTCTTGATGTCTGTATAGAGCAAGCGGTCGAGCAACGACTCTGCATCAGTTTCGGCAAGCGCAGTGCGAACACCGGCGTAGGGATCGATCCGGCCGATCTGCTCAAGAGCTTCGTTAGAGAGCAAATCCGCCTGCATGGCGAGAGGAAACACTGCGAAGTTGTCGAAATAAATACTCTCGATATCAGGCGACACGCCGAGAAAACTTCGCAGCAGCTTCTGCCTCATCTTCGACGTCGGCAATCCTTTGATCCCGCTACTCACCGCGCCGCGAACTACATCCGGCGTCAAACTCCAGTAGCGTTTGCCGAGCGAGAGATTCAGAATCGTCTTGCGATAACGTCCGTAACCAGCCAGCAGCTCGTCGCTTCCCTCACCCGTCAACACGACTTTCACGTGCTGCGACGCCAGCAGCGAAACGAAATAGAGCGCCACACTCGACGGGTGCGCCAGCGGCTCGTCTTCGTGCCAAACAAGCCTCGGCAACGCGTTGAAAAACTCTTCCGGACTGACAATCACTTCGTGATGGTTTGTCTTATAAGCTTCGGCAACGATGCGTGCGTACGCGAGCTCGTTTGCTTCTCGTTCGGCGAAGGCGACGGAGAATGTTTTGATCGGCTCGTCGACCATGCCACTCATCACGGCTGCGATCGCTGAAGAGTCGATCCCGCCTGACAGAAACATTCCGAGAGGCACATCAGCCATGAGTCGCAGCCGCACCGAAGTGCGAAACAGCTCGTACCATTCGGCGATAAAGTCTTTGTCACTACGCGTCTGGTCCGCAGTCTTTGCAAAACTCACGTCCCAATACTTCTTGATTTCGATCTTGCCGTCGCGCCATAGAAGCGTATGGCCGGGCAAGAGACGCTTGACGCGATGGTAGAGAGTTTCTTCGCCGGAGGTCGCGTGATTGGCGAGGTAATCCGGGAGGGCGTGGAAGTTGATCTCGGGTTTTAGATCGCTCCCCTGGAAGATCGTTTTGATTTCTGATCCGAAGTAGAGCGAGCCGTCGTCAGCGTGGTAGTAATAGAGCGGCTTAACACCGAGGCGATCGCGCGCGATAAAGAGCTGTTTTTTCTTGCCGTCCCAAATCGCGAAGGCAAACATGCCGCGCAGGTAATTGACGCAGGCGTCCGCATGCTCTTCGTAGAGATGAAGAATCGTTTCCGTGTCGCAGTGGGTGCGATAGACGTGACCGCGCGCTTCCAGCTCGTCGCGATAATCAGCGTGGTTGTAGACCTCACCGTTGTAGATGATCTGTAGTGAGCCGTCTTCGTTGGTCATCGGCTGATGACCTGAGGCCACGTCGACAATGCTCAAGCGGCGATGGCCGAGACCGATATTGGCGTCAACGAAGATTCCCGCCTCGTCGGGTCCGCGATGCGTGATTACGTCGCGCATGCGCTCGAGAACACCCTGGTTCACTGTCCGAGATGACAGCGCTATTCCGTTAATACCGCACATACTGATCCGTGTTCATCCGTGTAAATCTGTGGCTGATTCTCTCCGTCTCGAAACGTCAGCCGATCACGCCGCCCGGCAATCTCGACTTCAAAAGCACGCGCCTCGATCTCTCTTACGGCCGCGCCCTCCGGCAAAAGAAATACTACTAGCTCTTCCGAACCCTTGGCCAGAACGCTGATTGAAAGGACGGACGCCTCCTTCTTCTCACCATAACACTCCGAAATCCAGCCTTTTTCCGTGTCCAACTCGATATTCTTAGCAAAAGCGCTAATTTGCAGGATCGGTGTGTCGCCATTTTCACTGAATACGCGCGCCGTGTTGTCTTCGCCCTGCACCAACGTCGCCCGCGGATCGAGGTGAAATCGCGCTTGCAGATCATGGTCACCGGACGTTTCGACAACGTCGCGAATAACCCAGTAACCATTTTTAATAAACAGGATCGAGCGCGTGTATTTGGCGGGCATGAAACCGTCGTGCGACGCCTTCACATAGTCAAAACTCTCCTCCGTAATCCACGACGAGCACTCGGAACGCGCGATCGTCTTCCACGAGAATGGTCCGTCAGACATCGACGACGACTCATCATCGACCGTGAGCGTGTTGTGCGCCGCAGAGCTGCGAAATTTATCCCGCATCTCTCTTGATCCCGTGTACGTGTAAGTTCCCGGATCGATCAGCAGCGTTGTTCCTTTGACGGCGAGCTCGAAAGAGAGCGCGTCTGCATGTGCGTGGCCGCAGTTATCTGTGCCGTGAGGTCCGCAATCGAACAGAAGGTAATTCGACTTAGCAGTCCAGCCATCGCGCATGACGTAATAACCACCTGCCGGGAACGCGACGGATTGTTTTTCCGGCTCCGCTGCAACGATCTGATCGAAAGAGAACAAGTCAGGAATAGGGGCTTGCCCCCGCTGTGGCTTGGATTGAACGAGCGGGGGCAAGCCCCTCTTCCTGACTTGTTCTTTTTTGCCTGGTCCAAGTAACCAGAGCGCGTCTTCAACGGCGTCTCCTGCGACGAACTTGTAATCAGCACGCTCAAACAACGCAGCCCCGGCGGCGAGCGTGGCGCGAAAGTCGTTGGCAGGTGCAGCGAAGAAACTCAGCAGACGTCCGCCATCGTCGTCTCCAAACAACGGCGTCGTGCCATCCGGTCGCGTGATGTACATCAGGTGGTCCAACAACAAGCGCAGCTTCTCATCAAGCAAAGGAGGTACCGGTGCGTCAGCGTTTGAAAGCAACACGCGCAGGTGCAGGTAAAAATCCGTCGTGTAGCGATGGTAATAACTCGACTGCTCAAAATAGACGCCGTCCGCTTGCACGTGTCGCGGCAATTGAGCGAGCAGGATCTCGAGGCCCTTGTCACGCCATCTTGCAGACTCTTTGAACTCCGGCATGAGCGCACCGAGATAGAAAAGACCGAGCGCTTCGCCGGTCAGGTGCGTGTTTGGACTGAAGTAAGTTGAAAGAAACGTTTCGAGGTGTCGTGCATTCAGATAAAGAAACTTGCACAGCTTCGAAAACGTCTCGGCCGTCAGTGAGGTTGCCCCCTTGAAAAAGTGAAGCGCCCAGATCCATGCGATCGAGCGAAACGCGATTTCAAGGCTGCTGGCCCAGTTGATGCCAAGCTTTGGCGGGTTCTGGTCCATCCATGAGTTAACGTGCTCGACAAAAGTTTGCGCATAGCGCTCGTCGCCTGTCAGCCAGTAAGCCTGGCCGAGTGTGATGAAATACTGGTGCCGATTTAACTCCCACGTGATTTTCTTGTCGCCAAAAAGATCGGAGTTGAGGTAGTTCAAACGGCTCCAATGGACGAGCGGCGCGCGCTTGCCGGCGACGGGCTCGAGATGCCAGTCGATCGGATTTCCAAAGCTGAGATTGCGGAAGCCGAATAAATCGAAATAGCCTGCCACGATGCGTTCCGCGCGTTTCACGATCTGATTTTCAGCACCAGGCCAGCGACGTCTGAGCTCGTTGATCGTGGCTTGCGGATCGGCGAATGACGCGAAGAATTTCGGACTCGTTCTCTCGCGAAAGTGAAGGAACAGATCCGAAGTTGATTTCAATTCACCGTTGAGCAGGCGCAGCAATGCGTCTTCGGAAATCAGTTTCGAGCTGTTGGACCAATTCTGTCTTTCAGCAAACGCGGCGAAGGCCTGCGAGCCGCGCACGCGCAGCTCGTCGAAACCAACCTGTCTCAGCTTGTGCAACTTGCTCTTCATCGCTGATCCACGAGCGCTCTTTCGCTGCCTGTGCGTTGTTCACCATGGTTCGCAAGACCATGGTAGACGCTCATCCACGCGTCTCTCACCGCTTCCCAACTGTATTTCAAACACTCCTGTCGCGCGTGGTCGACGATCTGTTTCGCGAGTACAGGATTCTCCAGCAGCGCGAGTGCTCGTTTAGCGATCTCGACGTGATCGCCACGCGACACGACCATGCCTGTCGTTCCGTCTTGCACGATGTCGGGAATACCGCCGGCGTCAGTTGTCACCACCGGCAAGCCACATGAAAACGCTTCGAGAATTGAGAGTGGCTGATTATCGATCTCGGAGCCGTTCAGGAAGATATCTGCGGCGTCGTAAACTTCGGCGAAGTTTGCAGGAGCGATCTGACCGATGAATTGAGTGTTTTGTAAGCCCAGTTCCTGCGCCAGCGTTTGTAGGAATTGGCGCTGACTGCCATCACCAGCTACAGTCAAACTCGCTTGCGGAACTCGCTCCTGAATGATCGCAAACGCGCGCAACACGCGATCGACGCCGTAATGGCGCTCCAGATTTCGATTCGACAAAAACACCGGGCGCAATGGCGAGCGCTCGCGAAAGCGAAATGTGCTCGTGTCGATCAGGTTGTAGATCGCAGTGGCTTTCAGTCCAAACTCAGCGAAGACACGGACCAGGTATTCCGAGGGAACAATTACTGAATCAACGAGGCGAATCGTGGGAATGGCAGTGCGCCGCCAGCGTTGCAGGTGATCGGCAGCCTCGCCGCTGTGATAGTTGAGCAGGACCTTGCGACGATAAAGCCTACCGATCAGGATCGCGGGCGTCGGCGCCAGCACGAAAGAGAAATACGAAGCGGAGAAAACGTGAATGACATCGTATTTGTAAATGCGAGCGAGCAGGCTCAGCACGTAAGCCATCGACGTGACGATTGTGCGAACGTACTTGATTCTTTGGAGATGATGCAGACCAGCGGGCAGACGCGGATTGATTGGCAGAAACCCAACCTCCAACGAAGGCTCCTGCCTGAGATGCTCGAGCAACCGCGCGGCCTGCACCGATTGCCCACCGAGTATGCCGAACGACGGCGCCACGATGAGCACACGCACGGGAGATTGAGAGTTAGTCACGTTCATCAGCACTTCTTCTCTGCGTAACCTCTGTGTTCTCTGTGTCTCTGTGGTTAAGACCTGGTTAGTAAAGATCACCACAGAGACACAGAGAACACAGAGGTTGCATAGAGAAGTCCATTAACGAGCTAGCAATTCATCATAGAGATTCTCGGTGCGGGCCAGTTGAGCTGCGCATGAGAATTTCTCCTCGACCACTCGCTTGCCTTTTGCGCCCATCGCTCGGGCGCGTTCCGGATCGTGGAGCAACGCGATGAGTCGCTCGGCCATCATTGCATCATCACCCGAAGGCACGAGGTAACCAGTTTCACCTTCGCTAACGACCTCGCGCGCACCACCAACATCGGTTACTACGGCAGGCCGCCCCGCAGCCATATACTCAAGAATAGAGTTTGAAAACCCCTCCGCTTTCGAGCTCAACACACAAATTTCCGAAACAGCCAGCAGCTCAGCCACTTTTTCACAACGCCCGAGAAAGAAAGTTGAATCGTTGATACCCAGATCTTCGGCCATAGCACGCAGTGAGTCGGTCAACTCACCCTCACCTGCCAGCAAGAACGCCGCGTCAGGAAACGCATCCTTCACCCGTCGCGCCGAGCGCAGAAACATCGGATAGTCTTTAACGTCATGCCGCATGTTCGCCAGGATTGCTATAAAGCGTCGCTCTGGCAATCCAAACAACGAAAGCGACTCTGCGCGTGATAACGTCGTAGCCAGGCGCCGAACGTCCAAACCATTGTAGATGACTGACACCTTTTGCGGCGCGACGCCATCGCCGATGAGCTTCTCGCGCACCGCAGTCGAATTCGCAACGACGTGATGCGCCATAGAGTACGCGATTCGCTGCACCTGCTTCTGCGCGGCGCTCCGCATGCCCTCAGTCTCTCTCATCGACGCGACGCGCACCGGCAAACGCGCGAGTCCTCCGCCGGCCATGCCAAAAACGTTTGTATAGAAATCATGTGTATGAAGAATGTCGATGCGAGACGACTTCAACCAGCGCACAAAACGTCTCAGTTGTCTGACAGCGTTTCGATCCGTGAAGCTGGTTAAAGGAAAGGAAGGAATCTCGCCGAGGTCGAGGCCGTTGATACTCTCGCGCAACACGCCTTCAGAACTGAGACACGCGAGCCGGACCTTGAAGCGGCCACTCTCAACAAGCAGCCGCGTGAGCTGCAAAGCCTGACGCTCCGATCCGCCCTGGTTAAAGCTGTCGATTAATTGAAGAACGGCAGGCTTCACTCAGCTTACCAACTGTGCTTCGCGCGACTCTTTGCGGCTGGTGATTGGACCATCCAAAAACTGCCGGTGCCAAAGCTCGAGCATCACCAAAGCCCACAAACTCATTGAATGATCGCGACGGCCGCGCTCGTGCTCATCAAGCAGCACGCCGACGTAATGCGAATCGACATAGCCTCGTTGCTTCGTCCGCGCGTCGCTCAACGTATCACGAATGCGCGAGCGCAATTGTTGATTGATCCATTCCTGAATCGGCACACCAAATCCCTGCTTCGGCCGGTTGAGAATCTCCGCCGGAACGAGATCTCTCACCGCTCGCTTGAGCAGGTGCTTGGTCTCGAGCCCGGCCAGCTTCAAGGCCGCGGGAACACGTGTGACAAACTCGATTAGCTTGTGATCGAGCAACGGTGCTCTTGCCTCGAGCGACACAGCCATACTCATGCGATCGACTTTCGTGAGTATGTCGCCGGGCAGATAAGTTTTACTGTCGAGATACAGCAGCCGATCGAGCGGCTCATCGCTTTTGACGTTCTCGACCAATTTATTAAAGAGACTGGCGACATAGCCACCTGGTCCAAGTTGTCTCGAAAAGTCAGACGTGTAAAGTGATCGGCGATTCAGATTCGTAAAGACAGAAACACTGTCGAGATATCGCGAAATCGGATCGAGCGAAACGTTGTGCAGGTAATTGCGTCCCCAGGCGGCATGCGGCAGTCGCTCGCTCAAAGGCCGCATCACTCCTTCGCGTAGCGGCTTCGGCAAACGTTCAAACCCTCCGCGTTTCCGATCGACGACATAACGCGTGTAGCCAGCAAACAACTCGTCACCACCATCGCCCGACAGCACGACAGTGACATGATCGCGTGCGAGTTTCGACACCATGTAAGTCGGGATGGCGGACGAGTCGGCAAACGGCTCATCAAAATGCCACGCGAGATCGTCGACTACTTCGCAGATGTCAGGCGTGACAAAAAACTCGTGATGGTCCGTACCGTACTTCTGCGCCGTCACGCGCGCATATTTCAATTCGTTGTAGCTGTCTTCGTGAAAACCGATCGAGAACGTCTTCACTGGTTGGCCCATGTTTCGCGCCATCAGCGCAACGACCGTGCTCGAATCGATACCACCGGAGAGGAATGCACCGAGCGGCACATCCGAGATCAAGCGCAAACGGACTGACTCATCGAGCAGAAAACGCAGCTCGTCGAGATAGTCTTCTTCTTTCGTCGATGCAGCAGGCTCAAGCTCGAAATCCCAGTACTGCTTCACCGAGACATCGCCTTCTTTAAACGTCAGGTAGCATCCGGGCGGCAGCTTGTGCACTTGACGAAAGATACTCAGCGGATCCGGAACGTAGCCGAGCGTAAAGTAAGCATCGAGCCCTTCCGGATTGAGCTCGCGGCGCACGTCAGGATGTTCGAGCAGGGCTTTCAGCTCCGAGCCGAATACGAATGTTCCGTTTGCAGTAGTCGTGTAGTAGAGCGGTTTCTTTCCGGCGCGGTCGCGCGCGACAAAGAGCGTGCGCGCTTTGTCGTCCCAGATCGCAAAGGCAAACATGCCTCGAAGATCTTTCAGACAGTCAGGACCAAACTCTTCGTAAGCATGAACGATGGCTTCTGTGTCGGAGTGCGTTTGGAAGACGTGGCCGCGCGCTTCGAGCTTCGGTTTGATTTCCTGAAAGTTGTAGATCTCGCCGTTGAAGACGATCGTGACCGAGCCGTCTTCGCCAGACATCGGCTGGTTGCCGCTGACGAGATCGATGATGGCTAAGCGTCGCATTCCGAGCGCGACGCCCGGCTTAACCGACACTCCCTGATCGTCTGGACCGCGATGCTGGATGATGCGACACATACGATCCAGTATCGCCGCACGCTCCTGCTGGTCGCGCGCCTCACGCGAGTCCCAGAGATCTATAAATCCTGCTATGCCACACATATCATTATTGAAATATTGAAATTTGTTCAATCACTATCAGGTTTTCTTCCGTTCGCCAACTCGTCTAACTGCGCAAAATAAATAGTTAGAGGCGACAACCAGGTAATCCCCCCACGCCCGAAAGCGAGATTCGCAAGCAGGCGCGACAACAGAAAGCTGTCGCGCAGCGACCGCGAGCGCCGTGTCAAATGATACCTGCTAACTTCGAGTGTAAACCTACGAAAATGGTTGTGACTAATGCGGGAGTAATCCTTTTTCTCATAAGGTACGTCTGCAAATTCCGGATGCGCGCGGGCTATCGCATCAGTGTGCAACTGATAATCCAGGTACATGCGAGCCGGCTGCGAAGTCATGAAGTCAAATACTTCATGATCGATGAATGGACTGTACACGTTTGGGACCAAAGGAAACAGGCCATTATTAAGAGTCGCCACTCGACGAGTGCGATTCCAGAAGAAAAACGAAGTCGTGGGATTTATCTGTTCTGTGTGCTTTTCAAGCTCTTTAATCAAATGACTCCGCGCCAACTCGTAACTAAGCTCTTTGTACCTTCTCGCAGTCAGTAATGATTGCAAAGCACGTTCAGGGTTATCACCTGTTAAGAGCTTGTCGGCCAGTCCGGAAAGATTCCCTGTTTCGTAGAGATTTACCAGTTCCTCGGTTAAAAAATGTCCGGCGGAGAGTACGTCACCGGCCACGCCGTCATAAATAGACTGAACGCGCCCATTAAGATAATCAGCCATCGGCATTAGCCACCCATGCTCGAACGTCGAAAAATTTGTATCGACATTCTTCCTCAGTTCGGGCAATAACCTCGACTGAGGCTGACCGAGGAGCGTGTGTTGAATCTTCAAAGCGGAGGTGAGCTGTGCCGCCGACTCCGCATCGCCGTCACTTCGTGGCGGCAGATGACGCAAAGTCACCGTTATGTCAGGTGGATTTCCCGCGCGGCAGAGCTCCAACAGGATATGTCGAGAATCGCGCCCGCCACTTAATGGCATAGCAGTCTTTCCCGAATTCTGTAACCTGCGCTCGATGGCGCTACGGAAGAGCGCGATGTACGTATCGATTACCTCATCACGCTTCAGGTGCTGCAACTTGCTGGAAGTAAAACGGCCTGTGACGCTAAGTTTACCGTCGCTCCAACAAAACGAAGTATCAGGCGGAATGAGTTGGATTGCTTTGAAAGGCGTATCTTCACTAATAAAAAAACTAAGCCGCAGGAAAACTGCGAGCGCTGCATCATCAAACGCCGTCGACGCTCCGAGCGCAACAACCTGAGTTAAAGATGGAGAGATTGCAATCCCGTCGTCACTAGCAAAATAGTAGAGCGGGAAAAAACCATAACGATCGTTGGTAACGACTAGCTTGCTTCCATCCCAATCCCATTCAACAAAGATGCCGTCGGTCTTATCACTATTGTGCGCAGGAATCCGGTGACCCAGGAAGCATTGAGCTACGCCCTGAGTTTGATATTCGCCATTTACTTTTTTTACCGCAAAAAATGGAGCAGCCATGTCGGTTCAGCAGGCTACCGTTTTACCAAAATCGTTATCAGGTTTCTGACATCTACGAGCGCTCGTCTTCCGCTCGGCAGGATGGAATAGGACAAAAGCGAGATGACCCCAGCGATGGCTGCGCCGATTACAATACCCCAAAAAGGCTTAGACAATTCGACCTTCGTGCGGAAGATTTGCAGCCCCGCCAGAACACTTATCGCCGCCACAGCCGAAGCGACGATCGTTTGATAAAATTCCTTTGGGCGAACAGGACCGGTACGCATGACGAACCAAAACTTCAATGGCTTACGAAGACATATTCCCGATACCGCATAAGATGTGGCCACTCCGAACGCGCCCCAGGGCAACCCAACTAAAATAGAGGCGATTGATAAAATCGCGTCAATTACTCCCCACTGAAAGACATGATGTGTACGCCCCTGCGAGATGAGCAGCCATCCCATCGTGTTGGAAACGGGTTCAATCAACCCAAGAATTCCCAGAATTGCAAAAATCTTACCTGTCTCAACCCATTGCGGACCCAGCATCACCTGCACAAGCCAATCCGATGTGCCAATCATCAAGGCCATCGTGGGCATTGTTACCATCGCCAGTTTCTCTAACATGCGCAGATATGCTCCCCGGTAACGTTCCGGATCATCTGTTAGCCGGCTCAAAGCCGTAATCGCGACTCCGTCGATTGGCGCACATAGCTGATCCAAAGGCAGTAGCAACAACTGATAAGCTCTTGCGTAAAGGCCGAGTTGTTTCGGCCCCCAAACGCGACCGATGAGCAAATTGTCGATGTTACGGGATACGTAATTGAGAACGTTATTACCGGTGAGGTTTCTACCAAACTTCAACATGGAACGAATGCCGGTGTTGCGAGCCGGCAAGGCTGGACGCCAACGGTACGCTATCCAAACACCGCTCATGAAAGCGAAGGCAGTTACCAGGTTGGCACCCACCAACGCCCAAACTCCCGCTCCCCACCACGCCAAAGCAATTGCGGCTATCGTTCCGGCAAACATCGATCCCAACTCACTCGCAGCCAAACCAAAGAAACGCATCTGCCTTTTGAGCAGCGCCTCATGCTGAATAGCGAGCCCACTAAAGATAAAACCCACGGCAATTGCGATGGTGATCCAGATCAAGCGAGGCTCACCATAGAACCAGGCCACGACTGGCGCGAAAGACATCGTCAATAACATGATGGCGACGCTTAACCCCACGTTGACCCAGAATAGATTGCTGACTTGTCGATTATCGATTACCGGTTTCTGTATTGTTGCCGCCGATAACCCTAAATTTCTAAATGGATAAGAAAAATTTGTCACTACGGCCACCATCGCTATCAGGCCATAGTCTTGTGGACTGAGTAATCGCGACAGCACAACCGCCGACGCCATGTTGAAAAAAAACTTGAAGCCCTGTGAGGTAACCATGATGGTGCCGCCGCGAGTTGTGTGCCCAGTGAGATCGGCCATCAGACCATCGGTTTTGAGATGTTCGGCTCCGTCGGTCGTCACTGGTAGGGATGTTAAAGCTGATGTGCTTTCCATTTCAGAGGTGGCTAATTTGAACTGCTTCTCTCATCGAGGGAACTTCAAGATTGCAGGGGTAGTGTGTTATTCGGGGGCGTAGCCATGTCTTTTACCATGGCAGCATCATAAATGCGTCGCAGGCAAACCGCGTATGCAACGACGTAGTAGATGTACCACAGGTAAGCCACCGACGCGAAAAAGCTGGCCACCATGTAACCGAGAAGGCTGGCCTGTAACGCAGTCGCGGCATAGAAGAACCGGCGTTCAGACTTTTTGTCAAAACTCTGCTGTTCAATTTTCCGAAGACTCTTGAACGGCATGACCATGAATAGAATGTAAATCACCAGGGCCGCGGCACCCATTTCTGCAGCTACCTGAGTATATGCGTTATGAGTCACCTTGTTGGCGTTTGAAAAGAGAACGTAATTGTCCATTCCGACGCCGAGTACAGGATGCCTCGAGGCGATGAAAAGCGATCTCTTCAAATCATCGAATCGCGCCATCGCCGAATCATCTTCCGTCGTCGAAAGTCTCTGTTTGTAGTTTCCAGGCGCAAACAATACAAATGCAACTACCAGCGCCAGCGCTACCGGCGCCAAAAGCCATCTGGCGTTACGAACCAGCTTCCAGAGCAGCACCACGCTCGCGAACATAAGCGCGAGAAATCCGCCACGTGAAAAAGTAACTACGATACCGCCAACGATCAGAAGCGCAGTGGCAAAGTAAACGAGCTTGAGAATCACAGAGCGCGAGCCAAAAGACAGCGCGAGGGCAATTGGAAACATCGTGACGAGGTGAAGTGCGAGATCGTTTGGATTGTCAAACAATCCACCAATCGATCCTTTTATGCGGACGCCCTTTAGCGCAAGTTGTCCGGTTCGATAGTCGTTTATGGCATTGATACACAGTACACAGGTCGCAATGAGCACAAGGATCCACAATGTCTTCAGTCGCTTCTCGGTTCGCACCACGTTAACCATCAGGACGAAGATCAAAACGACTTTGAAAAATTGGACGAAGGCGTCCCATGCTTTCGCGGGTTCGAGCGCCAGAGGAGTCGAGATAAGCCCGATAGCCAACAGCAAAGCAACGAGCTTCACTTCCTTCGGGCGCGCCGTTAACTGGTTTTCGAGACCCAGTTGCGTCAGTAAATAGATGATGAGTGTGGCAAGAGCTATCCAGAAAGCGGCCGAGGAGAGCCACATCAACGAAGGTGAGAATTCATAAGGGCGAAAGAAAACAAATGCCGTAAACAGAAAGATCCCCGCAAAGCTAAGCGAGTGACCGTGCTTGTGAATCCATGTTTCTTTAGGAGGTTCGGGCGTTGCTGTCGCCTCGGGTTTCTCTTCGTATGTCAGTGCGGGTTTCTGGGGCTTTGGTGTGGGGACGCCCACCCATTCATCATCAGTGTCGCCAAATTTCCCGGGTCTTTTGAAAACAGACTCAGAAGTCTTTCGCTTCAGGGGCTCGTAATCCAGGGATGGTGGCTTCACTGTCATAACTGGGAGACATCATAACCTGTATGGCGGGTTTCTTTTATCCGCAGATGACACAGATTGATTAATAGAATCTGTGTAATCTGTGGATCAAAACAAAAAGCTGCTAGCGCCAGGCGGCGCAGGCAGCTCCAGGCGGTCCCGATGCAATCGTCCTACACCGCTACTTTCTCTTCCAAATCAAACATCAACGCCTTGACGTGTTTCCGCAGCGCCAGCTCAAACTGCTTCGCCTCTTCAACCTCGGTAAACGAAAGCGCCCGCAGCTCCTGCTCGATACGCCGGCGGTAGTCCGAAACCAGTGAATCAGAAACACCTAATACTGCCGCGACTTCCAGTTGCGTCGCATGATCCGGGCTGAGGTAGCAATACCAAAGCACACCGATGATCCGGTTGTACTGCTTCACTTTCCCGCGCACCGCCTCGTTCAAACTCGCCATAAACTGGTCGACGAAATTCGCAGCTTCGCGCTCCGACTCGCGCCGCATCAGTCCCTCTTCAGGATTCTCACGCTTGTCGACAGGCTCGTAAGCATTGCCGTTTTCGTTGTCGCTGTCGTCGCCGTCGAGCGGAACGAGATAAATATCCATCACCGGCAGGCGCGACATCACCAGACTGCGCAGCGTGCGAACGTCAACAGGGGAATCGACCGCATCCAGCACTGACACGATCAAGTCTTCAAGATCGGGATTGCTGATCACGATCTGGGAATCACCAGTACAGCCAACCATGCGCGTATCTCTTTGTCGTACCGGAATGATTTGCACTCGCTGCTCGACCTCGTGCGCGCCCCGGCGGGATTTGTCGCTTTTCCACTCACTGAGACCATAAACGCGATCAGCAAGACGGCGGTGTGGCTGGTCGTCCATGCCACTCGTATCGAAGCGCTTGAAGTTCGGGCTTGACTGGATCAACGTCGAGATGCGACGCGCCATGCGATAACTCTCTGGATGTCGCTTGCGCAGCTCAGCGGTGAGTAAGTTTGTCAGCTCGATCTGGCTGATCTCGCATTCGATCTCGTAGTCAGTCATTTCCGTTTCGAGATAGTGTTCGAAACGGTTCTTGCTGAGTAGTTGGACGAAGAGCTCCTGGGTCAAATCGGTGTAGGCAGCGCCCGAGCCTTCTTCAACCAGCAGGCCGGCACTGCGCGACGCACGAACTAGCGGGTGATGCGAAACTATGCGGTGCAGGTCGGTCCAGAGACGATTGACGTCGGAAGACCGCAGGCTGTCCACCCATTTCGCCTGCTTTCCGTGCCGTTCGTAGCGACGTTCTCTCGGCATTGGGCGACCATCACCCCTCTCGAGGTCCGCTTTCTTTTCAGGATCTTCGCTTATGGATTTCACAGGTTGTCGTTTGCCCTACTCGTCTGGGAGTTATGGTTCTAAAGAATCGGGTGGGGTGTGTGAGCTTCGGATGGGTTGGGTGCGTCCGTTATTTCGGCATAGAAAGTACAGAGTGCCAGCCGACAGCAAGCTGTTAGAAAATTCGCTTTTTAGCCCGATTTTTTACCGCTGGATCGCGGTTAGTGCTCCTGGAAGATGCGTCAGTGCGATGACTGACGAAGGCATGGTAGCAGTATTTTAAATATCGAGCAACATGTTTTTACACGTGTTAAAAGTTAGAAAAAACTTAGAAAAAGCTCTGGAATCTGAGGGTGATTGCAGATTTTATACGAGTGAATCTCGGGGATGACTCAATGAAGACCTCAAGAACACCCTTCCGAAAGACGGCCGCGTGTCCTGCCTCGGCGACACTGGTTTCGTTTCGCTGCCAGAACTTACTGGCGGAGATAGCGACGACTGTTAGCGAGCACCTCAAGAGTTGTGATTTTTGTTGTGCGGAGTTGAGGTTACTGGCGCATCACCAGCCGAGTACCACGAGGTATCCAACACCGGAAATTCCGATGAATCTACTTATTCTGGCTGAGTCTATATTGGCGAGGCGTTAAAGAAGATTTCTCACGCAGCGGCGCAACGGCGCTACGTTTTCCGCTGCGCCGTTGCGCCGCTGCGTGAGAAATCTTTCTTCAGGAATAAAGCTCTTCAATTAGCTCCCCATACCGCTCATCAATGACCTTTCGCTTAACCTTGAGGGTTGGGGTGAGCTCGCCGCCATCGATGCTGAATTCGTTTGGCAAGAGCGCCACGCGCCGGATGCGCTCGTAGTCGACAAGCGAGGAAGTGAGTTTTGAGATGTCCTGCTGGACGATCTTCACGGCTGCTGGGAATTTGCTCAACTCAGCACGATCCTTAGGGCCGTCCTCTCCTACCGCTTCCTTCAGGTTTTCCCAGTCCGGAACGATCAAGGCTACGGGCTGCTTTCGACCCGCGCCGACCACCACCACCTGACTCACAAACTCGCTCTCTTTCAACAAACTCTCGATCAACTGCGGCGCGACGTACTTCCCGTTCGACAGCTTGAACAGATCCTTCTTTCGATCCGTGATGTACAGGTGCCCGTTTTTCTCGATATGCCCGACGTCGCCCGTGTAGAACCAACCATCCTCGATCACAGCCGCGGTCGCTTCCGGCTGCCCGTAGTAACCACGCATCACGTTTGGACCACGCACGAGAATCTCGCCGTCTTCCGCGATCTTGATCTCGATGCCGTCGAAAGGTATCCCGACTGAGCCCACGTGATTGTTACCGGGCCGGTTAGCCGACACGATGCACGTCTCCGTCGCACCGTAACCTTGCAGGATCGGAATGCCCGCCGCGAGGTACGAATACGACAAGGCCGGCGAGAGTGGCGCACCGCCCGAGACGAAGTATCGCAAGCGCCCGCCGACGCCTTCACGCCACTTTGAAAACACCAGTTTGTCCGCCACCTTCTGTTTGATCGCGAGGCGCGGAAAGACCCACTTCCGCTTGTCCTTGAGCTCGCCGTACTTTTGGCCGGTGGCGAGCGAGCTCGTGAAGATCGACTTCTTGTAGCCCTTCGCTGACATGCCCTTCTTGATGATGCGGTGATAGACCTTCTCAAACAGTCGCGGCACGGCGGTCATCACGGTGGGCGCGACCTCGCGCAGGGTTTCCCCGACCTGATCGAACGACGCCACGTAGTAAACCGACACGCCGCAATAACAGAAGACGTAGAAACCGTCGCGCTCGAAGATGTGCGAGAGCGGAAGCACTGAAAGCGCCACGTCAGTCGGGATGATGGGCAATCCTTTCGCGATCGAAACGACGTTCGAGGTGAAGTTGTTGTGCGTAAGCATCACGCCTTTCGGCTCGCCCGTCGTGCCTGAAGTGTAGATGATCGTCGCGAGATCGTCCGCCCTGACGGCTTGCAGGTAAGCCTCGAATGCACCGGGACGTTGTTGCGCGAGCTCGCGCCCGTTTTGTTCTAGCTGCTCGAGCGAAATTCCGTGCTCGACGTCTTCTGCGACGTCCGATTCGAAAAAGACGAAGTGCTCGAGCGGTCGTTTGGCGAGCACGGGCAGGATGTGTTTGTAGAGCCGGCGCGTGGAAATGAAGATCGAGTGCGCGCCGGAGTCGGAAAGGATGTACTCGATCTGTTCGAGCGCCTGCGTCGTGTAAATGGGAACGTTGATCGCGCCGAGACTCAGGATCGCGAGATCCGCGATGGACCACTCAGGACGATTCTCGGAAAGCAGCGCGATCCGATCGCCGGGTCGAACGCCGAGTCCCGCGAGGCCGAGCGCGACGTTCTTGACGCGTTCGACGAATGTTGCCGCCGTGATGTTGTGCCACTTGCCTTCAGAACGATGGTTGAGTGCGTCTTGTTTGTTGTGACGCAGAACAGCTTCGAGGATTAAACCCGGAACGGAAGACAAGCGCAGCATTCTCCTTTTGGGGTCATACTACAAACAAAAAACTTTCACGCAAAGGCGCAAAGAACGCAAAGACAGCCGCAAAGAAGTAAGCCGCCTTTGCGTCTTTGCGTTCTTTGCGCCTTTGCGTGAAAAACTCATTCCGAACTGCTGCTCTCGCTGCTACTCCGCCGGTGTTTTCGCCGCGGTGCTTCAACCCGCCCGTTGAGTGTTGCGAGCGCAGCCATCACGAGAAACAGGAGCGCGTTCGAAGTCGTGTGCAGCGTGAAGTCGAAAAAGCTATGCACCATCACGGCGAAACATCCACTCAGCGCCGCGAGCGCCACGCCGCGACGGAAGTCATCTTTCGAGCGCGCCCGCGAAATCGCCTTCCAAAACAGCAGCGCCACAAAGCTGAACGCTAACACCGCGCCGATGATACCCGCGTCCGAAAGCACTTGCAGATAATCGTTGTGCGCCTGCTCGAGTCGAAACATACCATTGCGCGAATCGTAGCGCGTGTAGATAACACCGAAGGCGCCCAAGCCCGTTCCGACATACGGGTGCGCTTTGATTATGTCGAGCGTGACCGCCCAAAAGTGCGCGCGGCCTGTCGTCGGATCGTCAGTATTCACGCTATCAATGAAGCGATATATCGAGAACTCACCGCCCAACAGCAGCACGCCCAGAAACAGACCAACCAGCAACGCACCAGCCAAACCGGCTCTGACGGCAACACTCTTCAGCGGGTTCGACTTCGTTCTGCCGCGCCGCTGACTCTGCGTTCTCCAGATTGCCGTCACGATAGCCAGAAAGGCAACTTCCGCAACCAGACTTATGATTCCGCCGCGAGAAGTGGTCATTACCAAAGCAACACCCATCAGTCCCGCTATAAACAGGTAGAGTACCCATTTCTTTTTCTCGACTACGCCGGCGAAGAGCAATCCCAATGGCAGCGAAATGGTCAGCTCCATGTAACCGGCGAAATGGTGTCGATTGATGAAAGGACCGAAAGCCGTGCTCTGGCTGAGCTCGCGCACCCAGTAAACCTTCGTTGGACTCGTGAACGATTGCGTTAGTCCGAAGATCGCCAGGACGAAACCGAAGATCATGATCGTTCGCACCATCAAGTGCAGACGATGCGGCGTGTCTACAAACACGAGGGTGGCGGCGAAGTAGATCAGGAGTGTCGCCAGTTGGACCAGCACCAGCCTCGTCGAATACGGATCGAGTGACAAGGTGCCGGAAAGTGGCAGAAGCTGAATCAGTCCGAGTGCGAGCCCTCCGAGCAGAGGCAGTTGTAACAAGTTACGGCTGACACGGAGGGTCCCTAGACTCCAGGCGTCCAGCATCCACAGAACGAGGACCGTCAACGCACCCACATTGAATAACGCGAGCGCCCAGTAGTGAACTGTTCCGTAGGCGAGCGCCGAAAGCACGATTGCCACGCAGATCACGAGAAAGGCAAACCGGCTGGGCAGCGTATGCCTGATGCGAAAGACGCCGTGTTCCGCAGAGATGGTCCTGCCGATCGAGCGCGCTGAGTCTGCAACGGCCAGACTAGTTTCTTCGTGTGATACTGAAGTCGTCATACCAAACCGTACCAAAAATCGGACAAACAGGCGTGTCTTTGTCGACGCATGGGAAGCGCACGATCTTGATGATCACGGCTTCCGTTTTTTCACCTGCCTTGAAAGAGACATTGACGCGATTCCAGCCGTTCGTGCCAACCGGCGCCATCGCCGAAGACGCCAGCACTCCGCTGTTCGTCGGGTCGACAATATCAATCTGCGGCGCGCCGGCGGTCGTGAGATTGTCAGTGCTCACGTAGAATTCAAGATCGTATGCCGTTTGCGGCTGCACCGGCACAATCTGGTAGACGTTCACAGCTTCAACATTCGCGCGAACATCAAACACGAATCGCAGGCTCTTCAGGCCGCCGTGCATCCGGCCGGCGTCGGCTCCGATTTGCACTTGCGGCGCGCCTAGTACCTGCCAGCCGAATACGGTTTCCGAGCCATACCCGCCAGCCAGCTCAAAACTACCATCGAAAACGCGGCCCACTTCTATCCGGAATTTCTCAGTCGCAATATCGTTCCAAATCTTCACCGCCGCATGAAACTTGAAGTCTTTAAATAGACTCTGCATGATTTTTTCCGCGGTGTATCTGTTTGCGATTTTATCTTCACCACTCAGGCTGTCCCACAAACGCAGACCTTCTTCAAAATGCTGTTGCGAGATCAGATAGAGTGAAAAATCGGCGCGCACTTCCGAGGTTGTTCCAACTGCATTCTTGAGCCCTTCGGGATCGTCGCCGTAGATCGCCCAGACCAAATTGAATTGCTGTGGTCGCAGTTCGGGATCGGCTTGACTGGCCAGTCGCAGCTCAGCAAAAGCCTCGTCGTAACGAGCATTTCTCAACAGCAGGTTGCCGAGATACCAATGTGGGTAAGCGTAAGCAGGGGCGAGCGCAACCGCGCGTTTCAATGCCTGTTCCGACTTATTCGCCTCACCCGCTTGCTCGTATGCGCGGCCCAGAGACATCCAAAAGCGATAATCATTTGGAGACAGGCTCGCTGCCTTTTCGTACTCGGCGATGGCCGCGCCTTGTTGGTCCAACGTCAGAGTTTTCTCGGCGACCTGGGCCATACGCCAGTGCGTCATAGGATCACTCGGCGCCATCCCGAGCGCCCTGCGTGAAATATCAACAGTAGTCACACTCGGATCTGAGTATTCGGCAAAGGTGTTGCCGATATACCAGCTCACGGCGAAGTACGACCACACACCCGCCACGATCAAAAGCAGCAGTAGCAGTATTTTGATCAGCGGATTGCGAACTCTAACCTGGATCAATTCGTGTGGCATTCAGTTTGAGCTTACGCTATGAGAGAAAGAACAAGTCAGGAAGAGGGGCTTGCCCCCGCTGTTGCTTGGATTGGATGAGCGGGGGCAAGCCCCTCTTCCTGACTTGTTCTTTCTCTCTTCATTTTTAACGCGACGTCAGATCTTCCATCGTGATGCGCATTCGCTTGACCGTGATCTGCTTTTCCGAGCAGCATCGCAAAACTTCCTGAATACGCTCCTCGGTCATCTTCAGGCTGGAAATGACCACTTCATCAACCTCATGCTGCATACAGATCGCACTCAGATCACCATTTCCACCAAAAACACGCAATCCATGAATGACTTTTCCACTCTTCGCCGGATCATCGTCGAGAAAACCAACCGGCGCCAGATGGAGCTCGCGGTTGTTCCGCAACTCTCTCAACAAAAGCTCACCACCGTCACCAGCTCCATAGATTAGAACGCGACGTCCGTTTTGTTTACTCACCGCCGGCACCAGTTGCCGGAACAATCTGAACGCCATACGACTGCCGGCCAGGAATAAGAACATTATCACCAGGTCGATGATAAATACCTTGCGCGAAAAACCCTCGAACCGGAACGCAAACAGTATCACCAGCAAACACGCCACCGAGCTAAGCACCACCGCTTTGCCAAACACGATCAAATCACTCATGCCCGTGTATCGCCAAAGCCCGCGATAAACGCCCATCACCAGAAACACCAGCATCTTGATGAACACGAGCACCGGCAACGTGCGAATAAAAAGCTGCCAGGCAGGATTCGACGGCGGGAAGTTCAGAGCGTAGGCTGCCCAGTAAGACAGGGTTATCAAAACCATGTCGAGAAACACTTCGAAGATGCGTCGCTTGTAAGAAACGTCGACGAGGAAGGCGTAGAGTGGCTTGTCTTTAAGCATCGCCATCTCTTCCTCGCTCTTGTCGTAAACCTTAACTCCGGCGAGATAAACACCGATGAGCGTGAGCACGATCGTGAAGACGGCGATCGCAGCGAGGCTGACGTCCAGTCGCGCGCGTTGGACGAGAATCGCCAGGAGGCCTGAAAGCGCTGCGAACCCGTAAAGCATCCACACCGCGTGTCGTTCCGACATTCCCAAAGCGACGAGTCGATGCGAGGTGTGATCGCGCCCGCCCTGCGATGCCGCACGGCCGGACAGCTTGCGCAAGACGGTGACGAAAGTCGTGTCGAAGATAGGAATGAAAAGGACGAGGATCGGAACTGCAAGCACCGGCAGAAAGCTTCTCGATCTGCCACCACTGATGTGAGTCAGCGCCTGGCTCGCCAGAAAGAAACCCACGAACATCGATCCACAGTCGCCCATGAATATTGATGCCGGGTTGGAGTTGTACAACAGAAAACCGAGCAGAGCGGCGGCGAAGACGAGCAGTATTCCAGCCTCGGTGAATTGCCCGCTGTTCATGAGGCTGAGCGCGAGGAATCCGGCCGCGATGATCGCGATACCCGAAGCGAGACCGTCCATGTTGTCGAGCAGGTTGATCGCGTTCGTGATGCCGATCACCCAGAAGATCGCGAGCGCCATGTTAAGGAGCACGGAGCCAGTCCACGGCAAACTGAGGCCGTAGTAAACAACGTAAGCTGAGCCGAGAATTTGTCCGATCAGTTTTTGATAAGGCTTGATGTGGATCAGATCGTCAACGAGACCGACGAGAAACAGCAGAGTGCTGGCTAACAGAATGAATTTTCCGTACGTGGTTTGCAGCGAGAACGCGAGGCAGGTGATGACTACCGAAAGCCAGATGGCCACGCCGCCGAGCATGGCGGTGGGTTTCTTGTGCCAGCGATCGGTTTTTGGTACGGCAACAAAACCGAAGCGCCGCGCAAACGCGCGCACCAGCGGCGTCAGTATCAGCGCTAAACAAAAAGATGCCGCAACTGCCAGGAGCGTACGAGGATTAAGAGGCATATCCGTTCATCAGTCTTCGCTGCGATCTCTGCGTACCTCTGCGATCTCTGCGTTAAATATTTCCGACGGCTTACTTTAACGCAGAGATACGCAGAGATCGCAGCGAAGATTGCATTTCAATCGCCGGCGGCGCGACGTCGTCCGATCTGGTAATCGATCACTGATTCCAAAATGCCATCGAGGCTCATTTCCGGACGAAAACCAACTAATTCGCTGATTTTCGAGATATCGGGAATGCGCCGCGGCATGTCTTCAAAGCCTTCTTCGTAGGCCTGGTCGTATGGCACATACACGATTTCTGAGTCTGACTTCGTGACCTCTTTCACGCGTTCGGCGAGTGCGCGTATCGAGATCTCGTGATTCGAACCGATGTTGAAGACCTGCCCAACGGCCTCGCTGTTATCCATCAACTTCACCAGCGCTCCGACAACGTCGCCCACATAACCAAAACACCGGCTCTGTTTTCCGTCGCCATAAACCGTGATCGGCCTGCCCGCCAGCGCCTGTTTCACAAACGTGGGAATGACCATCCCGTACTGTCCGGTTTGCCGTGGTCCAACTGTATTGAAGAGTCGCACGACGATCGTGGGAAGTTTCTTTTCACGCCAGTAAGCGAGCGCTAAAAACTCGTCGATGGCTTTCGAGCAGGCGTAACTCCAACGGCCTTTGGTCGTCGCGCCCATTACCAGGTTCCCGTCTTCACGAAACGGAACATCGGAGCTCAGACCGTACACTTCGGAAGTCGAGGCAATCAGCACCTTCTTCTTTTTCTTGTTGGCGACTGAAAGAACTACCTCGGTGCCGCGCACGTTCGTCTCGATCGTGCGCACCGGGCTCTCGACAATGAGCTTCACTCCAACCGCGGCCGCGAGGTGGAAGATCACGTCACACTGATCGATCAATTCCGCAGTTACGGGATGGTTGTGGACCGAATCAATCGTGTAGTGAAAATGCGGATGACTTTTGAGGTGCTGAATGTTCTCGATCGATCCGGTTGACAGATCGTCGATAACAAAAACTTCGTCACCGCGCTTGATATAAGCGTCGGATAAATGGGATCCAATGAAACCGGCGCCGCCTGTGATAAGTACTCGCAACCGTTACGCTCCTTAGTGAAATTTTGAATGTGAGTTGGCCCTGAAATCTGCAACGCCAAACTCGCGATCCGCAACTCTGCCTTCGTTCATCAATTCGCTGTATAAAGCTTTAATGTCTTCCAACAAGCGTTCCTTCGCATAGTTTACTTCTACAAACTCCAGACCGCGCTCACCGAGCTCCTGCTGCAAAGACCGGTCGTGGATGATCCGGCTCAGCGCGGCCACAAAAGCTTCCTCATCACCGGCAGGAACGCTGATGCCGCGATTGCAAACCTGATATGGCCCATCTTCGATTACATCACCCAAAAGATCCACGACGCCGCCGACATTCGTGGCGACAACCGGGCGGGCATTGGCCATCGCTTCGATCAGCGTGAGGGGCGTGCCTTCGTTATGAGACGTCAGAGCGACCACATCAAGCGCCGGATAGAAATACTCGGGATCCTTCCGGCCACCAACAAAGATCACATCTTTTTCCAGGCCCAACGACAGGCTTTGATGTTCCAGACTGTGGCGCAACAAACCGTCGCCAACAACGATGAAACGAACCGCGCCCTGTCTGCGGCAGGCTGGATCGATCTGCTTGAAGCGCGCGACGACATTCAGAAACATCTGATGGTTTTTGATCTCCGTCAAGCGGCCCACGATGCCGACGAGAATCGCGTCGTCAGGGACGCACAACTCATGACGGAATCTCGCGCGTCGCTTTGCATAGTCAGAAAAGACGTCGAGATCCAAACCAAGGGGAATCACCTTGATCTGCGACGGCTGGCCCACGCCAAACTTCTCACCAATCTCCACGCTCTGTTGTTGGCTGATAACGATCAGCCGGTCAGTAACGAGCTTCGCCAACAACCTTTCGACGAAGAGAAACAATCGCGTTCGGGCACGGCCATAATAGCTGTGAAAAACGTGTCCGTGATACGTGTGAACAAACTTGCATTGACGCGGCTTGCCGATCAAAACGCCGGGAGTCAGCCAACGATATAGAAATCCGGCGGCGCGTCCAACCGTGCCGGCCTTGGCTGTGTGCGTGTGCACGATGTCGGGCCGCTCACGCAGAAAGAGGCGAAACAGTTTCCAGACGGTGACGGCGTCTTTCGCAGATACCTCGCGGCTCATCTCGGGAAGGAGCACTGGAAAAACTCCTGCCTCCGCCGCGAAATAGCTCATGTCGCCTTCACCTTTAGGAACTGTGCCCGTCACCAGCGCCGTGTTGAAACCCGCCTCGTGCAATCCGGCAGTTAACCAGACAACGTGCTTCGCTGGTCCACCTACATTCAACCGGGCAATAATCCTGATTACCTTGGGATTGCGAACCTCAGATTGTGAAGAGCTACGTTGCATTTGCAATTTCTCTGCGTAGTCTCTGCGTCCTCTGCGCCTCTGCGGTTTACATACTCTTCGTCTTCTCTTTACCGCAGAGGCGCAGAGGACGCAGAGGTTACGCAGAGTTACAGTTTGTTAGCTCCTGTTTCAGCGACGAGGTTCGAGGCGCGCAGGAGGCTTTCGAAGGTACCGGCGTCGGTCCACCAGCCTTCGAGCTCGTCCCACGTCATCGCATCGCGCTCGATGTAGGCGTTGTTGACGTCTGTGATCTCGAGCTCACCGCGTCCGGAAGGTTTCAGATCGCGAATGATGTCGTAGACCGTCTCGTCGTACATGTAAATGCCGATGACGGCATAGTCTGACTGTGGTTTCGCCGGCTTCTCGTCGATACGAACCACGCGCTTGCCTTCGAGTCGCGGCACGCCGAAACGTTGCGGATCCGGAACCTTCTTCAACAAGATCTTGGCGCCGCCACCCTGCTGTTTGTAATCAGCGACCGCTGCACGTATGTTGCCCTCGATGATGTTGTCGCCAAGCACAACACAAACAGGCTCGCCCGCGCAAAAGTGTTCCACCAGCGAAAGTGCCTGCGCGATGCCGCCTTCACCTTCCTGGTACGTGTAGTTGATGTGCTTGAGGCCGAATGCTTTCCCATTCCCCAACAAGCGCAGGAAGTCGCCGGCGGAGTTGCCACCAGTCACGACCATGATGTCAGTGATACCGGCATTCACGAGTGTCTGGAGCGGGTAGTAAATCATCGGCTGGTCGTACACCGGCAGCAGATGTTTGTTTGTTATGGAAGTCAGGGGCCTCAACCTCGTGCCCAGGCCACCGGCTAGCACTACACCTTTCAACGTTTCCCCCCGTTAATCAATGAATCGGTTGAACCACAATTCGAGCATCAGAAGCGTCCAGAGCTGTTGCGAATAATCGCGCTCGCCACGGACGTGCAATTCGATCAACTGCTTTACCTCGTCTGGCTGGAACAAACCTCTGCGCAGGGCCTTCTCTGAAAGTAGAACTTCGCGCAGAAACGGTTGCATCTTGCCACGGAACCAGTGACCAACCGGAACTCCGAAACCCATTTTTCGTCGCTTGAGATTCTCACTCGGCAGTAGCTTGCGCAGGACTTTCTTTAACAGATACTTGCTCGTGAGTCTTCGCAGTTTGAGATTTTGCGGCAAGCTCGCGGCAAACTCGATCACGTGATGATCGAGAAAAGGCGAACGTGCCTCGAGTGAAACTGCCATCGTCGCAATGTCGACTTTCACGAGCAGATCGTTAGGCAGGTAAGTCATCTGATCCGTGAGCAGCATTGCATCCACGACGCCGATACCGTTGGCCCGCTTGAACCATTCCGCCAGTATTCCAGTCGCATCGGCGGCCTGTGTTTGCTCGCGAAAGTGATCCGAATAAAGCGGCTGCTTTGTCTGGTCGTTGAAAACACTGACCCAACGCGCGTAGCGATCGACTCGCGGCAGCGCCACTGCGTCGAGCAAACGCTTGGCGGATTTCAGTCGGCTGCGCTTTAGCGGCGAGCTGGGAATCAGGTTCACTGTTTCCTTGATCACCGATTCACGCAGGAACGATGGCACGCGACGGTACTTTTCCGTCAGTCCCATCGCGATGTATCGCTCGTAACCTGCAAAGGATTCGTCGCCGCCGTCGCCGTTCAAAGCCACAGTAACGTGTTTGCGAGTCTCTTTCGCGACGTAATACGTGGGCACAGCCGATGAATCGGCGTAAGGCTCGCCGTAATGTTCGACCAAAGTCGGCAACACTTCGAGAGCGTCGGGGCGCACGATAAACTCGTGATGTTCGGCTCCAACATGCTCGGCGATGCGTCGCGCGTGATGTAGCTCGCTGAAGTCCTGTTCGTCAAAACCGATCGAGAATGTTTTGACGCGCTCGCTCGACTCCTGGCTCATCAAAGCCACAACGGCGCTCGAATCGATGCCGCCTGAAAGAAAAGCGCCGAGCGGCACTTCCGACATCAAACGCACGCGCACCGCATCTCGCAGAATCTCAACTGTTCGTTCGCCTGCTTCTTCCTCACTGAGATCGATCTTCTTAGTGAAATCCGGTTGCCAGTAACGCTGCAGCTCGATCTCGCCTTTGTACCAACGCAGCCAGTGCCCGGGCTCGAGCTTACGGATCGCGCGGTAAGCAGTCAGCGGCGCGGGAATGCACATGAACGAGAGATAGTAATCGAGTGCTTCCGGTTGAATGTCACGACTCACATCCGGATGGAGCAGCAGCGCACTGAACTCCGAGCCGAAGATGAGTTGTCCGTTTACGTGCGCATAAAGGACAGGCTTTTTACCGACGCGGTCACGAGCGAGGAATAGTTCCTCGGTTCGCTCATTCCAGATTGCGAAGGCAAACATCCCGCGCAGGTGTTTGGGGCAGTCAGCTCCGAATTGATCGTAAGCATGAACGATGGCTTCGGTGTCGCTGTTGGTGTAGAAGGTGTGGCCGAGTTTTTCGAGCTTCTCGCGGAGCTCGAGATAGTTGTAGATCTCGCCGTTGAAGACGATCCAGGAGCTGCGGTCGCGGTTGTGGATCGGTTGTGCTCCGCCCTTGAGATCGATGATCGCGAGGCGGCGCATGCCGAGGCCCACCGATCCGTTGACGTAGAAGCCATCGTCGTCGGGACCGCGATGACGAATCGCGTTATTCATCCGCGCTAACAGCTCTTCGTCAACCGGCTTACGGTCGTTACGAACAATACCTACAATTCCACACATTTCGCTCGCGTATCTTACCTGTTTGAAATCTTCTCTGCGATCAGACTACTGCCTGATCCTCCCTCGGTTCTCTCGCTTCTCTTTCAACAAGACAAACCCGACCGCAACAAACACAAAATAAAAAACCAGCAACTGCGCGCGCTGACGATAAGCTGTGCCCACGTTTCCCTGAAATACAGAGTAAGCGATTGAAAGCATCGTGGTGAAAATTAGAATCGGCGAGATTTGGCGTAAGCGGTATTTAATCGAATACCAAACGCCAACCACCATTAAGGGAAATGACAGCCACCAGATGATCATCTCCGGCAGGGTGATGCTCTGTCGCAGTGAAACGAGCTGCCAGGGAAAGGGGGCAAACAGCAGATAGATCAAGCCGATCGGAATCGTAGAAATCGCGCCCTCGGTTGTTGATACGTCCACTTCTCGTCCAAAACCAGATCCGGCGCGCGCCAGATCAGCGCGGCTTCGTTGCACCGCCTCCAACGTGCCAAACCGATCGAGCTGCGCATTAGCGTACCTCGTCACGCCAAGGTAAGTAAGTGACACGCCCATCAAAAGGATGACAACAAACTGGCGCGCAAAGTTTGTCGGTGTGATCCTCTGCAAACCAATAAGAAAGCCACCGGCGATTGCCACCACGATCATGTAGAAAACATAAAAACGTAAACTGAGAATTGAAAAGAGGGCTGCGATCAGTATCGCCGCATGCTTCATTGAGAGTTTTTCACTGAGGCGCAGGCTCGCCAGGATTGCCAGTACGAGAAAGAAGACTATCGGCGCATCCTTCAATCCCTGAGCCGACCACAGCACCAGCGACGGAAAAAACGCGACATAGATGCCGGCTATCTTGGCTACGCGAATATTCTTGTAAACATGCTGAGCACAACTGAAGACCAGAACCGCCGTTGCCGCACCAATAATCGAATTAACAAACTGTATGGCGAGGGTGTTGCGCCCGATTACTGAGTACACGAGCGCGACCATGTTAATCATGCCCCATGCAGACGCCTGTCCTTCCATGAAATGCTTGGCGATAACTTGATAATAAGTATCACCTTGCCACGCCTTCATCTGCGCGAAACCGAAATAGTCGTATGTCAGAGCATCGCCGCCAAAAAACTCCTGCACGTTGAAGATAAAAATGGCGGTGGCGACGATCATTCTCATCACCAGGCCCCAGCCAAAGAGTTGCAGCAGGAATGATCGGTGTTCTGTATTTCTATAGACGAAAAAACCGACAACGATGGCGAGACTCAGGCAGAACAACACGGCTTGACCGGCGTCATACGTCGAGTATTCGGAGAAAGGCGCAACTATCGTCGGCACCGTAAACACGATTACGGCGCAGACGACCAACAATACAAATAATAAAACCGCCCTCATTTAGAATTTTTAGATTTCTCTGTGCAACCTCTGTGTTCTCTGTGTCTCTGTGGTTAACTGATCCGCAGCAACAACTCACCACAGAGACACAGAGAACACAGAGGTTGCACAGAGAAGTAGTTAACGCACGACGAGGTGATTCTCCAGGACCAACGCGTCGAAGCTCGCTTTGCTAAACGTGTTGATGGCGTCGGCCGGAGAGAGAACAATGGGCTCCTGCACGTTGAATGACGTATTCAGCAACAACGGCACGCCGGTTAACTTTTCAAACTCGTTAATTAACTGCCAGTATCGTGGATTAATATCCCTGCTTACCGTTTGCGGACGCGCAGTTCCATCCACGTGAACTACTGACGGTATCTCCGCGCGTTTCTCCTCGACGACGTTCAGCACCGTAATCATGAACGGATCGTAATGAGGATGCCCAAACAACTCCTCCGCAGCTTCTTCCTTCATCGAGGGCGCCAACGGTCTAAACCATTCGCGCAGCTTTACCTTTTTATTTAGCAGCTCACGCATGTCTTCGCGGCGCGGGTCTGCAATGAAGCTGCGGTTACCGAGCGCGCGTGGGCCAAACTCCATCCGCCCCTGAAACCAGCCAATGATCGCGCCGTTAGCCAGCATCGCCGCGACTCGCGGAAGCATTTGTTCATCCGGCAACGTTTCAAACTTCAATCCTGCGGCACGCAACGCAGCGGCACACTCTTCAGAGCTGAACCCCGGACCATAGTACGCATGTTCCATGCGGAACTTTCGCGGTTGTTTCAAGCGACTGTGCCAAACGAGAAGCGCCGCGCCGAGAGAACATCCCGCGTCGCCAGCGGCCGGCTGAATGAAGAAGCGTTTAAAAGGAGTCTCAGTCATGATGCGGCCATTCATGACAGAATTGAAAGCCACGCCTCCAGCCATACAGAGATTTTCACTGCCCGTTCGTTCGTAGAGTCCTGACAGTAAATGGAGCGCGGTATCTTCCAGAACTTTCTGCGCGCTGGAAGCAACGTCCCAATGCTTTTGCGTGAGCTCTTCGCCTTTAGCGCGCGGCGGACCGAGCGCGCGCGTCAACTCTTCGCTGAACTGGTAGTACTTCGCCAGATGATGGTCCAACACACGAATGTCTACGCGGAAATCATGATCGCCGTTAACCGAGAGCACTTTCTTCGCAAAGAAATCATAGTATTCAGGCTTACCGTAGGCAGCGAGACCCATTACTTTCCACTCGTCACCTTCGAACATGTCAAACCCGAGATAGTTGGTAACAGCCGAATAGAACTGGCCGAGTGAGTGAGGCAGCTTGATCCTTTTCAAGGGTTGAATCGTTCGATCGTCGCCGCGCGAAAACAGGGTCGTGGTGTCTTCACCCGTTCCGTCCCACGTCATGATGGCCGACTGCTCGAAACCCGAAACGAAAAACGCGCTCGCAGCGTGACACTGGTGATGTTCGAGAAAGTGAAACTTGAAATTGCTGTTGCCGAAGTGTTCGCGAATCCGGCGTGGGTGCCGCAACATGCCGAGATAGCTCTCGCCAACCTGAGTGACGCCGCGGTCAACGCGGGCCTTGAACATGTCGCGCGAAATGGCGGCCGACTTTAACGCCTGGACTGCTTTGTGACGTAACACCCAAGGCTTCCAGTACAGTCCGATATGCGCGACGTCGGCGATTCCGATGCCTGCCTGGTCGAGGCAATACTGCATCGCGTGGTAAGGAAAGCCGCTGTGATGTTTGCGACGCGAAAAACGCTCTTCCTCAGCCGCAGCAACGATTTCGCCGTCCTTTATCAGGCTCGCGGCCGAATCGCCAAGTGTAGTTAAACCAACGATATACATGTCGACCTGTCAATATACACAAACTTACTGACTCTGCGTAACTCTGAATAGAACAAGTCAGGAAGAGGGGCTTGCCCCCGCTCGTCAATCCAAGCAGCAGCGGGGCAAGCCCCTCTTCCTGACTTGTTCTTTCAAAGATTACGCAGAGGTCTTTGCCGACCTTAATGCGTCAGCCAGTCTCGGAACGTGGGCTTCGATACTGTAATGCTGTACTGCGTAGCCACGCCCGGCCTCACCCATCCGCCGCCTCAGAGCCGCATCGCTCAAGAGCTGCGAGAGATGCTCGTACCAGTCGTCCTCTGTACGCGCCACGAAATGCGTCCGATCAGCCTCTGCGATATCGTGACAAGCTCCCACCGGACTGACAACAAAAGGAACTCCGACAGCCATATACTGAACGGCTTTAAAACACGACTTCCCAACCGACCACTCATCTTCGACAATCGGATAAATTCCAATATCGAGCGACTGGAAATCTGCAATCTCCCGATCCAGCTTCCACGCCAGGTTTTCAACCTCTACGCCTGGAATGACAACGTTATCAACGCCCGTTCCGACCAGTCGCAAGCGAAACCGGTAGTCGCGCGCGAGACGCTCAAGCACCGGAAAAATTGTTTTCACATAGGGAAAAGTCGAGTGCGTGCCGATCCAGCCAATAACGGGTACATCACTCCCCTGGCGTTCAGCCAACGGTCGGAAGCACGTCGTGTCAACCACGGTGGGAATCACGACAGCCTGCCGTCCCCTACTCGTCACATACGCTGCGATCTCACGATTGCCACACGTAACCAAACGCGACCAGTTAATCAGGTCATTCGTCTTGCTGAACCATTTAAGCATGCTTCCAATGCGACCGTAAGTCGGACTCTTGTACGAGACATACGTCGCGTCATCAAGATCAAGGACCATCGGACACCCGTGCAGGTTTACAGTCAGCCATTCCACGAGCGGTGGTCCAAACATCATCGCCTCGCGTTGTACAAACACCACATCCGCCTTGCGTGCGCGCACCACCTCGCGTGCCCGCCGAACCGCCGCGAGACTTAAGCCCAACGCCGTGCGCGGCCACTGCGATCGGTTGTAGAGCGATCCGTACAGGCTCGAGTCGATAAACGGATAAACGGATAGCTCAATCCCCTGCTCGGCTAGCGGCTCGATGAATTGGATCATGCGGAACCGGGTTGCCGCCGCCTCGACTGGATATGTAGCCAATCCTAACACTCTCATGTGAGCAGGGTTTCGTACAGGCACGCATATCGCGCTGCGCCAACGCTGTTAAGATCAAAGACTTTCTCCGCGGTCGCACGGGCTTTCGCTTTGATGTTTGGATCATTCACGATTTGCTGAATCACATTCCATACGCCGTCAAAGTCTCGATCAGTGAAGTCGTCAATCAGGATTGCCGCGGGCGACTCGTGTGTCAAACCATCTGAATCTCCAATTCCGGAATTGATGACAATCGGCAGTCCGCACGCGAGGTATTCACCATTCTTCGTCGGCGACGAAGCGAGTTTGGAGAAGCAACGTTTGATGAATGAGAGACCAACGTCGCCTGCCGCTAAATACGACGGCATCTCTTTCGGCGCCACGCTGCGAATGGAAAAATTATCTTCACTGATTCCGCGCGCGCTCATCAGTTGTCGCACTCGCTCGCGACTTCCGGTGGTAAGCCAAAGCAGATGCGCGTCATTTCGTTTCCGGAGCACACTCGCAAAAAAGTCAGCCATCGCTTCGGTCAAGTCCCAGCCGTCGAGCGAGCCACTGTAGACAAACGTAAACCGATCATCCAGCCCCAGCTCCGCGCGTAGTCTGGCACGTTCCTGCTCTTTGAACGTGAATAGGGAAAGATCGACGCAACACGGTATCACTGCGTGCGCGACGTCCCGGTCCTTCAGCCCTTTCCATTCTTTGATGATGGGCCAGATCCGCTCAGTCAACGTAACCACTGCATCCGTGCCCGCCAGAATCCGTCGCTCTGTCGATTTAGTGACGCGATACCGTAACCCACCCTCCGGCCAATGCCTCGCATCGACATACTCTTCAGCCATCAAGCCGCGCAGATCGAAGATCATCTTGATCCCAAACTTTCGCTTCAAACGAAGCGCGATTGTGGCGGGTATGTAAGAGCGCGCGTGCACTAACTCGATTCTGTTTCGTTGGACCAGACGGCTGGCGAAACGGGTGCCTGCTAACACGTCGAAGAGAGTGGCTGGCAGTGATGGGCGCTGGTGATATCGTAGCCAGTGCCATTCGATACCCTGGTCCATAAGCTCTTGTTTTAGTGCGGCGCAACTCCGTTCACCTTCCGGAGTGAAAGCATTGGGCTTTTCAAAACTCAGGAGGGTGAACTGCACGCCTCGTTGGGCCAGCTTGCGCAAGTACGGAAGCACCTGCGTTTGGCCTAACGGTTCAAGCATGCCGTTGTAGGAGATGAACAGAACGCGCCGGCCCTCGAGCGACATCTTCATGGTGCTGCTTTTACTGCTCTGGTGAGTTCTGCGGCGATCCAACGGTAGGTATGAGCTAATCCTTCCTCGAGGGAAATCGCGGGTTCCCAATGCAAAACTTCGCGCAGACGAGTGTTGTCGCTGTTGCGGCCTCTGACGCCCTGTGGCTTGTTCAGATCGTAACGCTTCCCGATCTTCTTGCCGGCAATTACCGAGACCATGTCGACCAGCTCATTGACTGAGATCATTCGATCCTGGCCGAGATTAATCGGCTCGCGATGATCGCTGCGCATCAAACGGTATAGTCCCTCAACGCAGTCATCAATGTAACAGTAAGACCGCGTTTGTTCGCCATCTCCCCACACTTCGATCTCGTCGCCGTCATTTGCGAGTGCGACCTTGCGGCAGATCGCGGCCGGTGATTTCTCGCGACCGCCGTCGTAGGTTCCGAGTGGACCGAAGATGTTATGAAACCTGACGACGCGTGTTTCGAGTCCGAAGTCTTCGGTGTAGTGACGACAAACTCTTTCCATGTAGAGCTTCTCCCAACCGTAACCGTCTTCGGCATCGGCGGGATATGCTTCGCTTTCTTTCAAGGGCTCGATGTTCGTTTCGTTCTGGCGGTAGCCGGGATAAATACAGGCGCTCGAAGTGTAGAGATAGCGCTTAACACCATTCAGACGCGCCCCTTCGATCGTGTTCACGTTGATGAGGGTGTTGTCGCGAACGATTACGGCTTTGTTGTTTTCGATAAACCCGATGCCGCCCATGTTTGCGGCGAGACCGTAGACTTCATCAACCTCGCGCGTGGCTTGCAGACAGTTATCAGCCGTGGTGAGATCGAGTAAAAGAAATTCATCTGCTCGCGTCGATTCAAACTCCGGTCGCTTGATATCAACGCCTCTGACCCAGTAGCCCCGCTCGACCAGGTAATTGGTCAAATGGTGCCCGATGAAACCACCGGCTCCCGTCACCAACACTCTTGGTTGTTCTGGCATTCAGACTTCCCGTTTGAAATTCTCTGCGTAGCCTCTGTGTCCTCTGCGCCTCTGCGGTTTACATGCTTTTTACCGCAGAGACGCAGAGGACGCGGAGATTACGCAGAGTTGAAATCCTTGATCGCGTTCACGACGTATTCCTGTTGCTCTAAAGTGAGCTCAGGAAATAGAGGAAGAGCAAATGTTTCACGAGCCGCCTTCTCCGCCTCCGGGAAATCGCCTTCTTTGTAGCCCAGATATGCAAAGCATTCCTGCAGATGGAGCGGAATCGGATAATAAATCTTAGTCGCGATCTCGCGCTCTTTTAAGTGCTCCATCAGCGCGTCGCGATGATCGGGAACTCGGACGACGTATTGATGAAAGATATGACGACTGTCAGGCTTGATGAACGGAGGATCCAGCCTGAAGTTCAGCTTCGCGCCTTCCAACAAGTGCGAATAGACCTGCGCCTTCTCCGCTCGCGCGTTGGACCAACCGTCCAAATGTGGCAGCTTGGCACGAAGCACGACAGCCTGAAGCGCATCGATACGACTATTGATTCCCACCTCGACGTGTTGATACTCAGTTAGACCACCGTGTACACGCAGTCTTCGCACTCTCGTCGCAAAAGCGGAATCGCTGGTAGTGATGATCCCGGCATCTCCTGCCGCGCCAAGGTTCTTACTCGGATAAAAACTGAAACAACCCGCCACACCCATCGAACCCGCACGCCGCCCACGATCTTCGGCCCCGATCGCCTGTGCAGCATCCTCGAGTACAACAACACCTTTCGCTTTGCCCAGAGACAATATCTGGTCCATCTCCGCACACTGACCATACAAGTGCACCGGGATCACGACACGAGTCCGCGGCGTGATCGCTGCCGCAATCGCGTCAACTTTCAAGTTGTACGTAAGCGGATCGATGTCGACGAAAACCGGTCGCGCGCCCAACCGTGCAATCGCGCTCGCCGTGGCGAAGAAACTAAACGGCGTGGTAATGACCTCGTCTTCTGGACCAACGTTCAGCGCCATCAACGCCAACAGCAAAGCGTCAGAACCGGAAGCACAACCAATCGCTTCACTTGTTTGCGAATACTCGGCAACTTCCGCTTCAAGCGCTGCGACCTCTGGACCCATCACAAACTGTTGCGTCTCGAAGACGCGATCAACCGCCTGACGCACCTCATCGCGCACCGAAACATACTGCGCCTGCAAATCTATCAGTGGAACCTTCATTCGTCTTAAGTCTCAAGCCACAAAAATGCACAAAAAGCACAAGGTTCTTTCGCTTCTATTTTGTGCCTTTTGTGCCTTTTTGTGGCCAAATCAGCTATGCAGTCTCTCCTGCACCTTGATCAGCATCGTCTGACTGGTAGTAGTTGGAATAGTAACGCGAATAATAATACTCATCGTGCGTCTCGACCTTCACGTTGTTCAAGACCACACCAAAGATGTGTGCCCCAACGTCCATGAGTTGTTGTTTTGCACGACGCACGACGGCTCGCGAGCTTCGTCCGCCGTGGACCACGAGAATCACACCATCCACCATCGTCGACAAGATCGACGCATCGGTGAAAGAGATCGCAGGCGGCGAATCAATGATGATGTGCGCGTATTGCTCACTGAGGATATCCAACAGCTTTCGCATCTCCTGGGAACCCAGCAACTCGGCAGGATTCGGAGGCACAGGGCCGCAGGTCAGGATTTTTAGATTCGGCGCCTTTTCGCATGTTTGGACCAGACCGTCGAGATCTTTCTCGCCTGAAAGCCAGGTTGTCAGCCCCTTCGTGTTCGGCAGGTCAAACTGCGCATGAAGTCGCGGTCGTCGCAAGTCGCAGTCGATCATTAAAACCTGGGCTCCGGTTTGCGCGAGCATAAACGCGGTATTGATTCCGGTCGTAGTCTTGCCTTCGGCGGGCTGACTCGAAGTAATCAGGATCGTCTTGGGCGGCTTTCCGGCAGACGATAACAGCAATGACGTACGCAGGTGTCGATACGCTTCCGTAATAGGCGAACGGATATCCGTAATCATGGCGAGTGCGGTTGTGTTCGACGGCGGCGTGGGCGCTGCTCCAGCACGCACACCCGGCAAGCGACGGTCGTGACCCGACGGAATCAAGGCGAGCGCAGGCAGGTGAATGTAACGATCGACATCCTCGACAGATTTCACGGTATCGTCCAGGAAGTCCAGCAGCAGTGCCAGACCGATTCCGCCGCCCAATGAGAGTAGGAACCCGATAATAATGTTGCGCAGCCGCGGTGGACCAACTGGCTCCTTGGGCAGCCTGCTGGGCGTCGCAATACTTACTTCGTTTGATCCGTTTCCATTCGAAAGATCGAATTCACGCTGGCGTTGTGTCAACGTACTCAAAAGCTGCTTGTTGGTCTCGAGCTTCTGCGTCATGGCCAGCAAGTCGATCTGGTCTCGCGTTTGCTGCGTAGTCGTCGCCTTCTGTTCTTCGTAGGACCGGCGCAGCAAGTCTTCCTTTTGAGCAGCCGCCTCGAAACGCCGTTGTATCGAGGTAACAATTTCTGCCGGGGCTTTTTCCAACTCGGCTTCGAGACCGGCGATCTGAGCGTCGAGTTTCTTCACCGCCGGCCATTCTGGCTTGTAAATGACCAAAAGGGCGTCACGTTGCTCTCTGAGTGCGGAGATGCGGTCGCGCAATTTCTCCACTCGACCGGAGCCGTTAACGTCAGGTATTGAAAACGGATCTTTTTCCTTTCTCGCTGAGTCAAGCTGCCCTTGCAATTGCTTTCTCGTGTTTTCCGCTTCCAATAACTGGGCACTCAAGGTAGCCAGTCGTTGCGCTTCGAGATTTCCGCCAGCGCCATTCGTCAATTGCAGGTTGTGATTCTTGGCGTAATTCCACTGTGTTTCCTGATCCTGCTTGATCTGCGTTTGCAGCCGGGCGATCTCTTTGGCCAGCAGGTCTTCAGCCTTCGTCGACCCTTCGGTGGCTATTGCCAGATTGTAGTTTTTGAAAACCTCAGCCAGGGTATTGGCGACTTTCTGCGCCAATTCAGGATCTGAATGCCGGTAGATGATTTTTACGAGATTAGTATTGGGAATCGGCTCGATTGTTTCTCCCGCGATGATCGCGTCTTCGTAAGCTTCTAACTTCTCGATTTCTTCGGGCGTTAACCGGTTTAGAGTAGTCTGTTGTTCAGTTACAACCGACAAACCGCCGGGGGCCGCGCCGGGCGTCGCGGCTGGCTTTGGCGCCGAAAAGAGGCGTCGTAGAGCGTCGAAGATACCCTTCTGAGACTGGCCACCGAAAAACGACGGGTTATGAGGCAGGTCAAGCGTAAGCACGACCTGGCGAGCGAGTGCCGGATTCTGCAACAACTTCAACTGCGTGCCCCAGAAGTTGGGATCGTTCTGGCCGTTGATAATGATCTTGTCGGTTTGCAGGATGCTGGGCTTTTTTTCCTGAATTCTAATGATCGTTTCGCCCTGATAGATTGAGGGTGTTCTGAACGACTGGATTGCCACGAGCGAAGTGACTACCAACACGAGACTCAAAATCAGCCACTTTCGCTTGAGGATAATGGTCAGATAATCCTTGAGGGCGTTTGGGTCGTTGGCGGAAACGCCGTAGCCACCGTAGCTCTTGCCTGGGGCGAGGTCCGAGACGGGGCGGTCCAACCCGCGGTCCAGACCCGAGACAGGAATCAATCGATTATCTTGAATAGCCATAGAATCAGCCCCTTATTTCAAAACAGAGTGGGAAAGAATAATAACAGAGTGTCCGAATCCCGCAAGGCAGAAGCCGTTAATCCGAGGCTAATACAAACTCTTCGAGCGCGCTTTCCCAGTCGCGCAGAGGGGGGAGTCCGATCTCTTCGGTAAGGAGGCAGCGCATACGAGAGTTGCGCGGGCGCTTTGCTGGTCGCTTTAGTGCGTCCACCGAGACCGCTTCCACCACGACTTCGGGATTCCCCATCAGCTCGACAGCTTTACGAGTAAATTCTTCAAAACTCACACCCGGGCCGCCGTTCACAACGTGATAAATGCCCGCGACGTTTTTCTCCGCCAGTTCTCGCAAACGCACCGCGAGGTCTTTTGCATAAGTGGGAGTTCCGTACGTATCACTGATCGCCTTGAGTGTCTCGCCCTTTTTTATACGCTCCACGAGAGTGCTCAAAAAATTGATGCCGCCACGGCCGAAAACGTATCCGGTGCGAACGATGATCGATTGATCATAGGCGAGTGCTGAGAGACGCTCACCTTCGAGCTTGCTTGCCGCGTAAACACTCTCGGGATTCGGCTCATCCAGTTGGGTATAGAAACCGGACTTCGCACCGTCAAAGACGTAGTCAGTGGAGATCGTTATGAAAATGCACTCCGCTTCTTTACAGGCAGCAGCAAGATTCTCCGGTCCAGTGGCATTCGCTGCAAAAGCCCGCTTTTCGTCGGATTCGCATCCGTCGACGTTGGTCCATGCCGCACAATTAATAACGACGTCAGGCTGATGGTTAAGTATCACTTGCAGAACGGCGTCGCGATCGGTGATATCAAGATCACTGTGCCCGTAAGAAAGAACTTCATCGCCAACAGCAGCACAATGCTCACTAACCGCTCGTCCAACCAAACCGCGACCGCCAGTAACAACAACCCTCAACTTGCTGCCCCCTTATCGCCATACTGTTTTCGATAGTATTCGCGGTACTCATTATTTCGTGTCCGCTCGATCCAACGGCTGTTTTCCTGGTACCACTGAATAGTCTTTTGAATGCCGCTTTCCCAAGTCTCCTGCGGCCGCCAACCCAGCTCAGATTCGATTAGCGACGGGTCTATTGCATAACGACGATCGTGGCCCGGTCGGTCAACAACATAACGCAGTAAAGACTTCGGTTTTCCCAACGCCTCGAGCACTGATTCAGCAACCTCGATATTTCGCCGCGGATTTCGCGCGCCAATATTATAGGCAGCGCCCGGCTTGCCCTTTTCGAGCACCGCCAAAATCGCGCGGCAATGATCGTCAACATAAATCCAATCGCGAACGTTGAGTCCGTCACCGTAAACAGGAATCGATTGATCGTTGAAGGCGTTGCAAATCATGAGTGGCAAAAACTTTTCGGGAAACTGCCTTGGCCCATAATTATTTCCACACCTTGTCACCACCGCATCCAGACCAAACGTGTGATGGGCCGCACGCACCAAATGCTCAGCCGCTGCCTTCGAAGCCGCGTAAGGACTATTCGGTGCGAATGGCGATGTTTCAGTGAAGAACGCAGCTTCGTTTTCAGGCAAGCTGCCCATCACTTCGTCGGTCGACACCTGGACAAAACGTTTCACGCCTTTCGCACGGGCCACATCAAGCAACACCTGTGTACCGACGATGTTCGTACGAAGGAATTCAGCAGAATCAGCAATACTACGGTCTACGTGTGACTCGGCGGCGAAATTAATGATCGCTTCACAATCCGGAGTCAGCGCTTCCTGGACGCTTTGCGGATTGGCGATGTCACCGTGAATAAAATGATGTCGATCCGGATTCAGTCCTTCTAAGTTATCCATGTTTCCAGCGTATGTAAGGGCATCGAGATTGATGATCTGACAGTTGGGAACAGCATCGAGCAGCGTGCGGATGAAAGCTGAGCCGATAAATCCAGCTCCGCCAGTCACAAGGAATCTACGCATGTTTTCTATAATAACCTCACGGCCAGTATCGAAGTGCAGAGTGTTATCAAACTATGGGCCTGACTGGCAAATTCCCGCGAGTGTCAGGCGACTTGATGGTCTAAATAAGAATTCGTGTAATTCGAATATTGTGTATTTAATGCGGACTCAGATTTGTCTTGACTTTTATTGTTAGTTGGTTTAAAAGCCCCTCCGCTGGTTGATAACTTTGTTCTACATCCAAACGTGATCCCACGTTAACCAACGCAGTTGGTCCTATTCGCAGCCCGAAGTTAGAAAAGCCCGGCAATAGCCGAAAATTCTCCTAAAGCTTGATTTTCGTGTCTTAGGATATTTCCTCTGAATCGCTCGGAGAAACCCGAAATAGGAAAGCCGGCCCAGCAACCAACGAAAGCATTCAGCCGCCGTTAACCAAACAGATCTCTGCTCGACCGCTAACCCATCGCGGTCCGATCAATGTCCTTCGCAGAGTTGTCAGTGTCGACCAAGGAGAACCCATGAAAACCAAACGTACTCGAGATCGCAGCATGTCTAAAGTTTATCGTGCGTTGCTGTTCAGTATTGTCGTTTTTATAGCCGTTGCGTCGCTTATCTCACCGCTATTTTCAAAAACTTCAGCATCGTCTAATGCAGCCGGTTCGGCAGTTGGACCAGTAAATTCCGCCAACGTCGATCCAAAAAGGACCACCAGCAATTCAAATTACGCGTTAGTCAATGTAATGGACGATCTCTCCATTCATTCCAAGCGCTTTACCCGCTTATTCAACGGACCGACTTTCCCCTTATTTGTCGAGCCGATAGAAACGTTTGCGGCTGATTGCACGACGCCGCAGACAGATTTCGTTTTGGGCGACACGGTTTGCGCGAAAGTTAATGGCGTCGAGATTAATGGGACCTTTCCTAATAAAATTTCATGGGTTGACCCGGTCGGATTCATTGAGCAAAGAACTGATATCACCACGGATCCGCAAAGCGATAGCTTCAGTCTTCCGGCTGATGACACATCAATGATCAACGGAGTGACGGTTGATAATCGCGGCATCTGGCGAATTCATGTGACCCGTAATAACGGTCGCATACTTCACACCGCACTCATCAACGTTCGTGACGCCAACAATGCCGCGGCGCACCTGACCGTCCGCAAATTTGTCTCCGGCGGCGAGACGAATGTTGATGCGGGCAGCACTGTTCGCTTCATCGTTACGGTTCAGAACCAAGGCCCCGATGCGGCCAGCACAGTTGCGCTTTCAGATCCCACTCCATCCAACCTCGAACTCGTGAGCTTTACCCAAACGTCGGGCGCGTCGTTCGACTGCGACAACGCTGATTGCACGGTCACAAGCCTGGCCGCAGGCAGCACGGCTGAGTTTCTCGCAGAGTACCGGGTAACAACCGGAACAGCCGGAGGAACGATCATTTCCAACACTGCTGTGGTTAGCAGTCCGACATCTGATCCTGACGACACAACACGAGCCGCGACATCAGAAATCACGGTAGTCAATTCTGGTAATCAAGCTACGTGCGCGCTCGAGTGTCCGGGCAATATCACGGTCACTGCCAATACGACACAAGGAACTGAGTCCGGCGCAATCGTGACGTTTGGCTCAGCCGAACCTTCAGGCGACTGCGGCACGGTGACCGCATCTCCAGTTTCAGGTTCTTTCTTCTCAGTCGGAACCCACACGGTTAACGTGAGCTCATCAACAGGAGGCGGCAGTTGCAGCTTCACCGTAACGGTGCTCACTGACAATCCGCCGACGATCACCTGCCCGCTGCCTAACATTACTGCTGACGCCGGTACGGGTGGTACGGAGACAAACGTTAGCGTCAGTGCTCCCGCCGCCACCGGTACCAACGTTGCCGTGAGCGGAGTCAGAAGTGACGCTCAACTTGTGGGCGATCCTCCGGCGTTCTCCCCAGACTTAACTGATCCATATCCGGTCGGAACGACCATCATTACCTGGACCGCGACTGAATTCATTAATGGTGAACCCGGCCGCACCGCGTCCTGCACGCAACGTGTAATCGTAACGGCGCCGGATGCACCGACCATTTCCTGTCCAGCCGATAAGTCGTTCAATCAAACAGGCTGCGACGCCTTAACCTTAACTGCTGCGGATATCGGAACACCGTCGACGACCGGCAACATTGCGGAAGTTGAAGGCACACGTAGCGATGGTTTGCACCTGACGAACGACCCGTACCCGGTCGGAGTTACCGTCATAACATGGACCGCCACTGACACACTCGGGCGCGTTGCATCCTGCTCGCAGCGGATCACGGTGGTCGCCGTCGGTGACACCCAGGCTCCCACGCTCACCGCACCTCCGAACGTGATTGTCGATACAAACTCGTGTGGACAAATCGTCGGTGAGACGGAACTTGGTACGGCCAACGCAACCGACAATTGTGGCACCGTGAACATCAATCGTACTGGTGTGCCGGCGGGCAATTTCTTCCCGACCGGAACCACGACGATCACATACACGGCGACAGACAGTGCGGGTAACATCGCCACCGCTACGCAAACAGTCACGGTAAGAGAGAATCCGGCAATACCGCCGACGATTTCCGCGCCGGGCGATCTCTCGCTCAATACTGGACCAGGAGCAAGCTCATGCGGCGTCTTCGTTTCGGATGCAGCATTGGACGCCGCAACCGCGAGCGATAACTGCGCCGGCGTTACGGTGACGCGCACAGGCGTTCCTGCCGGGAACAACTTCCCCGTTGGAACCACCATCGTGACTTACACGGCGACTGATCGTTCCGGCAACACGGCGTCCGACACGCAAACCGTCACAGTTGTCGATAACACCGTACCGGTGGTTACGCCACCGGCTGCAGTTACGCTGTTCACCGGACCAGGAGCCACTTCCTGCGGTGTGACAGTCGCTAACCTCAACGCCACCCTGGGCACCGCGACTGCGACAGATAATTGTCCGGGAGTCGGTGCAGTAGTGAGGAGCGGCGTGCCGTCCGGCAATGTATTCCCGGTTGGTACGACGACGCTGACTTACACGGTAACGGATGCGCACGGCAACACGAGCGTACCCGTCACCCAGGTGGTCACGGTCGTTGACAACACGGCGCCCGTAATCAGTTGTCCAACCGACATCGTTATCGAGCCGAGCTGTCCGACGGGGGCGGTTGCCACCTACACAACACCAACCGCAACGGACAATTGCGGTGTACAATCAGTCAATAGGACAGTCGGATTGGCAAGCGGCTCCGTCTTCCCAATCGGTACCACGACTGTCACACACACGGCGACGGACATCCACGGCAACACCGCCTCATGCAGCTTTACGGTGACGGTGTTAACGCCAGCCCAGACGGTGCAGAACATGATTAACACCGTCAACGGGCTATCCGGCTTAAGCGGAACACAGCGTCAGGGACTGCTCAGCAAGCTGACCGAGGCTCGTGACGCTATCAATCAAGGTAAGACCAACGTCGCCTGTAACAAGCTAAGCGACTTCATCAATCAGGTTCAGACATTCATCAGCAACGGATCACTGACGTCCGCCCAGGGTCAGCCGCTAATCAATTCGGCTGCCAAGGTGAGGAACACAATTGGGTGCACGTCACTTCCGTGCAGCTGACGCTTCGCTGTCTGACTACTGATGTTTTTGTAGTAATCCTTATCCAGCCAAAGTGAGGCTCCGACCTGTGACTTTGGTGCGGGACTTAACCGAAGCAGCGAGCTTCATTTAGAAGACCGTTTACAACAAGCAATTAAGCTAAACTCAAAAGGAGAATGCATCATGAGTAAGGTTCGCTTCACTTTCAGTATTCTGGCTACCGTGGTCCTTGCGTTGACAGTCGCGTCTGTTGCCAATGCTCAGGCTACGCGTACCTGGGTTTCCGGCGTAGGTGACGATGTTAATCCCTGCAGCCGTACGGCCCCTTGCAAGACTTACGCGGGCGCGATTTCCAAAACGGCCGTCAATGGTGAGATCAGCACGCTCGATCCCGGTGGCTTCGGAGCCGTTACGATTACCAAGTCGATCACGATTGAAGGCACGCAAGGTCAGGGCTATGGATCAATCCTCAATAGCGGCACCACCGGTGTGAGCATCCCGTATGACAACTTCACGGCCGTCGGCGAGACTCGCAAGACGGTCCGCCTGCGAAACCTTAATATCAACGGTGCGGACACCGGCCTCCGCGGCATTCGTATTAGCGGCGGCGCTGCATCCGCTAACAGCGAAGTCTACGTGGAAGACTGCATCATCGATGGCGATTTTGGATCTCCCGGTCGTGGTATTGAAGATGCCAGAAGCGGCGGCGGGTTCCTGAGCGTTTCCGGAACCACGATCCGAAACATGTCTGGCAGCGGACTTTCAACACTCGGGAATACTGGCGGGCTGAAGATTACCGTCAACAAGTCTCAGTTCATGAACTGCGCCAATGGAATCGCTGTTAGCTCCAACGTTAAGATCGGCATCTACGACTCCAACATCTCAAACAACACTGGTGCTGGCCTCTTCGTAGAAGATGACGGCGCCGGCGCAAACACGGTGATGGAAGTAGATCACTGCATCGTTTCCAATAATGCCACCGGGTTCAATGCTACGACTGCCAATTCGACTATCCGTGTTTCAAACACCACCGCAACCAACAACACTACGCTTTTCAGTGCTGCCGGTGGCGGGACAGTACTATCGTACGGAAATAATCAGGCTAATGGCGTCGCATTCGGTGGATCGGTCTCGCCCAGCTAAAGAGCCGGACTGCGATGCGATTTGATCCGCGCTCATTACTTATGAATCGGTCGCTGACCGCTTCATCATCCTCGTGATGCAGGTCGCGTGAAGGGTATTGCCAGTGCTGGCAGTACCCTTTACGTTGCGCGACAAACTTTTCCATTTCCTTACCCCCGACTATCTTCGTGAGTGTTTCGCGTTTCGACTCTAAAGACCCTATTTCATTAACTTAAGAAGGAGAAGAGATGTACAAAGTTAGCTTTACCCTCCGAATTCTCACCATTGCAATGCTTGCTTTCGCATGGGCGGTTGTGGCTCAGGCCCAGGCACCACGGACGTGGGTTTCGGGTGTTGGCGATGACATCAACCCGTGTAGCCGCACTGCGCCGTGCAAAACATTCGCTGGCGCCATCACTAAAACTTTCACTGGCGGTGAGATCGATATCCTCGACGCTGGTGGTTTTGGAACGTTGACTATAACAAAGTCGATCACTGTTGACGGTCTTGGTGCGATGGCAGGCGTATTGAACACAGGAGGCATCAATGGATTCAGCATTAATTTCGACTCCTTTAACGTGACAGATACGAGGAAGGCGGTACACATCCGTAACCTGACGATCCAGGGAAGCGGCGCCGCCACGACTGGCGCGCGCGGAATCCGAATAAATGGCGGCGCAGTTATTGCGGGTGGTTTAGTGAGGGTCGAGAACTGCGTCATCGAAGGTGATACTGGTTCGCCTGGACGTGGAATTGAGGACACGCGCACGAACGGCGGCAAGTTGTTTGTATCAAACACTACCTTCAACAACTTGTCCGGCACAGCCATCTCTCACAATATCACCGGCGCTGTGCGCCTCGATTGGACGATTTATAATGTTCGCATTTTCAACTGCGCTTTCGGTGTTGCGATAGGAAGTGGAGCGCGAGCAGTTGTTAGCAACTCCGTTATTTCAGGCTGCACCAGCGCCGCGCTTTTCGCAGAAGGTCCGGTGGGCGCATCGGAGTTGAACGCGGAGAACAACATCATCAATAACAACGGGACCGGCGTGCAGAATAACGCGGGCGGAACCACACGACTCTCGAACAACACGATCACCAATAACACGACGGGTATAACCGGCACCACACTCTCGTTTGGCAACAATAGAATTGCCGGAAACACGGCCGCAGGCACTGCCCCGACGCCCATCGGCGCCGCCTCCAGCAACTTCGGTCAGCAATAGCACCGACCGCAACCTCGGCTTTCCGTCCGCCGCGCTAGCAGCGCGGCGGACATTTTTTGGACCACTGATAAGTGTGGCGTTTCAATGGTAGTTCAGTTTGAATAACGCCGAAGGCGTTCCCTAATTTCAGCCCAGTGGTTGGAGCGTCAGCGACAACCCTGGGTCTGCAAATCAAAAGGAACCTAAAAACCCTGAAAGCATCCCGACGTGGGACTGCCCACGTCATCTCTAAAAGGAACCCGACGCTACAGTCGCTTTGTTGAAATCATTAGACTTACGCGTCTAG